>Ga0210393_10000179_pt1 | contig 62351 bp, 64 predicted proteins | sample IncBWC27OmetaG_FD_160068 | JGI IMG/M metagenome (GOLD analysis project Ga0210393, IMG submission 160068) | Forest soil microbial communities from Barre Woods Harvard Forest LTER site, Petersham, Massachusetts, United States - Inc-BW-C-27-O ... | reverse complement strand
ATCGTGAAGGCCGAGGCGCTGCTTCATCTGCATAACATGGTGTTGGTGGACGCGTACCTCGAGGGACCGGGATGCACCGCGCTGGTCGCGGGAAACAATGTACAGCTCAGCGGATGGGGCGCGCTGGACGGCACCTACCTGATTGAAACTGCGCAGCATCGCCTGACGCGCGTCGCAGGGTACTCAACCTCAATTGCAGCGCGGCGGATCAACGCATGAATGAAATAATCGAATACCGCGAGCGATTTGCGTCGCTCAATCCCACCTTTCGCGTCGGCATCGTGCAGGCGCAGGACACGGCGCACGCAAAAGTGCGCGTGGTGTTTCCTGACTACGACGAAGTGGTCAGCTGGTGGCTGCCAGTGATTTTCTGGAAGACGCAGGACGACAAGGCCTACTGGATTCCGGATATCGGCGAGCAGGTCGTGTGCCTGATGGATCTGCGCGACGAGGCCGGCGCGGTGCTCGGCGCGATTTACTCAGCGGCGGACGCGACGCCGGTGAACAGCGCCGACAAGTTTTATGTGGGGTTCAAAGACGGCGCGCATTTCGATTACGATCGCGCGTTGCATATTCTCGATCTTCTTTTTCAAGACAGCACCGAGCTCACCTACAATGCTGAGACTCACCTACTCAATCTGAAGTTTCAGGATCAAGGCGAGATTATCTACGACGGTATCGCGCACCTCCTGAACGTGAGCATCCCGCAGGGTGCGGGGTTCAACGTTACTGCGAACGGCGCACAGATTCAGATCGACATGCTCGGCAACGTCATAATCAAAAGTGCGGGACAAGTGATCCTCGGCAACGGTGCCTTGGCCGGGGTCGCGCGGCTCGGCGACGAGGTTCAAGTCGGCGAGCAAACGGGGACGATTATAACTGCGAGCACCGACGTGTTGGCGGGCTGACGATGCCGGCAGGCGCAATCACACTTGTCGATATAACCTCGGCGGATTGGTCGTTGGCTCTGGGAGCTATCGGCGACGTGGTACAGGGAATCGCCGACGTCGAGCAATGCCTCGGCATTATCGTCACGACGCCGCGCGGCAGCGATCCGATCCGGCCGACCTTCGGCGCCGACATCTGGCGTTTCATCGATTTTCCGATCAACCGTGCGCTGCCGGCGATCGTCAGCGAGCTGACTGCAGCAATAACGGTTTGGGAACCGCGCGTAACTCTGGTCTCCGTAACAGCGCAACCTGTGATCGACGCGAGCGCGCAGTCGGGCGCGCATCTCGACGTGACGCTCAACTGGCAGCTCAAGCTGGGGGTCGCGGCCGCTCCTGTTCAGAGCACGACCGTGACGATCACGGGAGCGACGGCCTGACGCGGGCCGCGCCGACGCGATGAAGGGATGATTTGATGGGTGCAGGAATTCCGTCGCTGCCGCCGCCGGTGTTCGTCAACGACGCGGACGGGCTCGACCCGAATTTAATTCTCGCCGACATGGTTGCCGAGTTCGAGGCGGCGGCGGGCCGAACGCTTTACCCGGCGCAGGTCGAGCGTTTGTTGATCAATCTGTATGCGTACCGCGAATCGCTGGTGCGCAATGCGATCCAGTATGCGGCCGAGCAGAATCTGCTCGCGTTCGCGACCTTCCCGATGCTCGACTACCTCGGTCAACTGCTGAGCGTCACGCGCCTGGCGTCGCAGCCGGCGGTGACGACTTTGCAATTCACGCTCGCCGGCGCGCTGACGGTGCCGTTTACGATCGCGGCGGGAACGCTGGCCGGCACTAACGACGGGCAGTTTGCGTTCGCGACCAGCACTACGATCACGATTGCTGCGGGCGCAACTGTCGGCAGTGTCGCGGCATCGGCGACAGCTCCAGGAGCGGCTGCGAACGGATACCTGGCGGGGCAGGTCAGCGTGCAGCTCAACCCGAATGCGTTGATCGCGGGCGTCACGAATACGAGCACCACCACTGGCGGCTCGGCGCCGGAGACCGACGATCATTTGCGGACGCGCATCCAGGCGGCGCCCAATCAGTTCAGCGTCGCGGGGCCGGTCGGGGCGTATCGCTTCTTTGCGATCGGCGCCGATCCCTCGATCGTCGACGCGCAGATTATCAGTCCTGCGCCGGGGTCGGTGAACGCGTATATCCTGACCGGGCCGGTGACGATGCAACCCGCTCCCGCGCCGAACAGCGGGGGAGTCGCGAACTCCGCGCTGCTGGCGAAAGTCGCGGCCGTGCTGAGCGCCGACACGGTCCGTCCTCTGACAGATACGGTGACCGTGCTCGCGGTTACCGAGGTGGATTACCAGATCACCGCCACCGTGACGCTCTACTCGGATGCGGATCCGACCGCGACTATCAGCGCGGCGACGGCGGCCGTGCAGGAACTTGCGCTCGAGCTCGCCGCGAAGATTCAGCGCGACATCGTGCCGAGCCAGATAATCGCCGCACTGTCGGTGGCCGGCGTCTACGGCGTCGCGCTCACGTCGCCTATACTGACGCCGCTCTCGGTCGGGCAGTGGGCGAACTGCACGATGATCTCGCTGACGACGGCGTTCAGCGCGGAGCATAGCTGATGCCCGAGTTGTCGGCCGCGCCTTCGATCAACGATACGCGCACGCAGGCGCTGCTGGTGCTGATCGAGCGGCTGGGACAGCTCGATCTCACGACGCTGCTGGTTTACCGAATCGACTCGGTGGTGGAGACTGCGATTCCGTTTCTGGCCTGGCAGTTCGATATCCTGTCGCCGCTGTGGCAGTTGATTGCGCCCGTGTCGCTCGGCGTCGACGCCCTTAGCAACATCGACTTGCTGATCGACGTGGACAATCTGATCGAAGGCGGCGGCCTGGTTACGGCGCAGATTCTGAGCGAAGTGGAACAGCGCGAACTGCTCATGAGCGCGATACCGCTGCATCGATTCCGCGGCACACCCTGGGCAATCAAGCAGGCGCTCGGATCGCTGGGATGGAACGAAGTCACTCTGCTGGAAGGGGAATCGACCTGGGGCGGCGACGCGTATCCGTCGAGCCAGGGATGGGCCGTGTTCCGCGTGACGATCGATCTCGCGGCCGGGCAGGGCGTCTTGTCCGGTGCGGCCTCGACGGCGTCGGCCGCGGTTAATTTCTTCAAGCCGGCGCGCTCGTGGCTCGATTCGATCTGGTTTGTAGTGCCCGCGATTTCCGATTCCGGGCCGGTGCCATCAGACCTGCTGACCCTCGGCGGTATTGTGAAATACCAGCTCGACGCGGCGCCCGCGCCCAACGACCAGGCGTTGGCATATGCGATCGCGGCGGCGGCGCTGACCGATGCGTACGGTCCGATCGATCCTACTTACGACGCTCACTATCTGCACAGCGGAATCAGTTACGGCGCCAGCCAACCCGCAGTGGCCGATTCGGCGCTGGTCGTGAACGGCGCTGCTGTCCTGCATGGAGGTTAAAATGAGAATGCCGATTGGAACGGTGCGAATCCGTCTCGTCGAGCGCGGCGGCGTCGTGTGGGAATATGAGGGGAGCAATCTTTTCGTCAACGCGGGACTGCCTGCGCTCGCGGCGCTGCTTGGCGGCGATACCACCGGCGAGTGCGCGGCGGCAGTCGGATTCGGCACAGGATCGAATGCGCCGACGGTGAACGACAACGCGCTAACCGCGCCCGCATACTACAAGGCGCTCGACGGTCACAGCGAAGAAGGCGACGGTAGCGTGACCTTCAACTGGTCGCTGACGACGGCAGACACGGGGGCGCAAGGAATCACGATCCAGGAGCTGGCGATTTTCGCCAACCATGCGAGCGCGGGGCTGCCGGGAACCACAGCGCCGACTCCGATGCTCGCGCGCAAGACGATCGCGCCAATAGTGTTTAGTGCGGGAATGAGTATTAGCGGAACCTGGACGTTCACCTTCTGAGGTAGTCAATGGCTACACTAATCGACGCAGCCGAATTCACCTCGAATGAGGTTTACCAGATCCAGGCGACCGACCCGGTCGAAGGCGCCGCCAGCGGCGCGAGTTTCAGCGGCACCGGCATCTCGAATCAGCCGCATCAGCAGTTGGCGAATCGCACGGCGTTTCTGAAGCAGCGCCAGGACGTGAATATTTCGAATATCGCCGTGATGCAGGCGTTCCAGGCGCTGTTCACCGGCTTGATGGCGCAGAATGGCTATCTGAAAATCCCGATCGCGGACATCAACAAGGGGCTGATTCAGTACATTATACAGTGGGGGCTGGTGAACTGGGGGACGCCGCAGACGCAGGGACTGTATGGGCCGTATTCGTTTCCGATCGCGTTTCCAAACGCGTGCGAAATCTTCATGCCGGTGACGCTCTCCAACAACGGTCCCAATTTCGACGCCGACGACAACGTAATCGAGATGAGCAACGGCTACTTCCCGACGACGTCACAATTTTGGGTGTACAACAATCGCCCCGGCAGCACGACCGGCGACGGCGCGCTCGGCTTTTACTGGGTGGCGATAGGATTCTGAGATTCGCGTCAGGCGAGGCGCTCGATTACGCGCTCCATCGCGATTCCGCGCGAGCCTTTGACTAACAGCACATCGCCGGCCCGGATCAACCCGGCAACGATTCCTGCTGCGGCTACGCTGTCCGGCGCGGCAAACACATCGGCGGAGGTTACGGTCGCGAGCGCGGAGGTCATCTCGGGGCCGACGACGACGAATGCGGCGGGACGCGAGCGCGTCACGTCGCGAATTGCTTGCTGATGCGCTGCGGCAGACTGCTCTCCAAGCTCAAGCATATCGCCCATCGCGATCACGAGGCGGGCGCCGAGACCGTCGGCAACCTCGCGCGCGGCGGCCAGCGCGGCGCGAATCGAGCGCGGATTCGAGTTGTAGGTGTCGTCGATAATGAAGATGCCGCGAAGGGAGGTGCTGGCGAGGCGGCCCGCGACGGGCTGGACGCCGGCGAGCGCGTCGGCGATGGCAGAGAGCTCGCGCGACTCGAGCGGCGCCGCGCGCATCGCGGCGACGCCGGCGATCGCAGCGGTGCAGTTGAGAGCGGCGGCCTCGCCCAGCAGCGCGATTTCAGTTTCGATGAGAGGCTCGACTCCCGCGGCAACCATCGTGCGCGCGAGCTCGACGCGGATGCGCGAGCGCGCGCCTGCGCTGCGGCTGACGAGGCGCACGTGAGCTTCGGGCGATTTGCCAAAAGTGATTCGATCCAGATGTTTGGGAATTCGCGCCAGGACGAGCGGCTCGTCGGCCGATGCGACCGCATAGTGGCGCGCCGTCGAGAACAACGCCGCTTCTTCATCGGCGATATCGTCGAGCGTGCCGAGGCCCTCGCTATGTTCGAGATCGACGTTGAGGACCATCGCGACGTCCGGCTCGACGATTTGCGCGAGCTTCGGAATTTCGCCGCGCGTGTTGGTGCCGCATTCGAGGACGGCCGCGCGATGCTCGCTGGTGAGAGTGAAAATCGTCATCGGCACGCCGATCAGATTGTTCAGATTGCCGGGCGTGGAAAGCGTCGAGCCGAAGAGCGCGCGAGCGGCGGCGGCGGTGAGCTCCTTGGTGGTGGTCTTGCCGACGGCGCCGCCGATTGCGATCAGCGGGAGGGCGCGAGCGGCGCGTGTGCGCGCGAGATGGCGGCGCGCGAGCCGTCCGAGCGCATCGAGGGTATCGTCGACCTCGATGCAATCGAGGGCAGGGTGACGGCGTCCGGTCGCGACGATCGCGGCTCTCGCGCCCAGCGCGGCGGCTTGCGCGAGATAGTCGTGACCGTCGGAGGCAGCGCCATGCAGCGCGACGAACAAGGCTCCGGCCGCGAGCGAGCGCGTGTCGATGCTGACGCCGACAATATTTCCGGTGGGTGGGCGCGCGCCACTTTCGCCGTCACCGAATGACACAGTTCCCTGGGCAGCGTTCAAGACGTAAGTGCCGCCGGTAGCTTCGACAACTTCGGCGAGAGTGAACTCGCATTGATTGATCGGGATCGGCGTCGCCATCGCGAATACATTGTGCCGAATTATTCACGGCGCTCATACCGCGGCGGCTTGACATGCGGGCAGGCGCGAATCAGCCTTGCAGATTCAAACATCACCAGCGTGAGGATGAACGATGGCGGACAGCAAAGCACCGATTGTCGGCGTGATTATGGGCAGCAAGAGCGACTGGGAATATATGGCGTCGGCCGCCGAAGTCATGGAGGAACTTCAAGTACCACATGAAGTTCGAATCATGTCGGCGCATCGCACGCCCGACATCACCCTGGAATATTCGGCGAGCGCGGCAGGGCGCGGACTGCGCGCGATAATCGCGGGCGCGGGTGGCGCGGCGCATCTGGCGGGGGTCGTGGCGGCGAAGACGATTCTGCCGGTGATTGGCGTGCCGATGCCGACGACCTCGCTCAACGGGATGGATTCGCTGCTCTCGATCGTGCAGATGCCCAAGGGCGTGCCGGTCGCGACGATGGCTATTGGCAAAGCCGGTGCGGCGAATGCGGGACTGCTGGCGGCACAGATAATTGCTCTGAGCGACGCGAAGCTGGGCGAGCGGCTGGTGAAGTGGCGGGCCGCGCGGGCGGCGGAGTTGTTGCAGCAGAAGCTGCCGTGAAGTGAGAGGGGCGCGGCGGAGGGAGAATCCGGAATTCTGAATCGCGCATTGCGCTGTAGTTGGACCCTCACCTTCATCCTTTCCTAACAGGGAGAGGAGACAGATTTACGGGGAGAGGAGACAGAAAAGAGGGCGTGCTATTGTTGAGACGATGACGAAGCGTGATATCGATACGCCTGCATTGATTCTCGACCTTGATATCGTCGAGGAAAATATTCGCACGATGGCCGCGTACTTCGCCACGCGGCCGCAGAAACTCAGGCCGCATTTCAAGACACCTAAGACGCCCGAAATCGCGCGGCGACAGCTCGCGGCCGGCGCCATTGGAATAACGGCGTCGAAGCTCGGTGAGGTCGAGGTGCTCGCGCGCGCGGGGCTCGGGCCGGTGCTGCTCGCCAATCAGATTTCGGGACGCGACAAGATCGATCGGTTTTTCAACGCGGCGGCGCGAATCAGTCTGATCGGGACAATCGAGAGCGAGTTCAACGTGCGCGAGTTCGAAGCGGGCGCAGCACGCGCAGGACGGGCGCCCGACGTGATAATCGAAGTGGATACCGGGATGCATCGATGCGGCACAGAGACGCCCGAGGAGACGGTCGAACTGGCGCGCTATGCGCAACGGGCAGGGCTCAAGTACCGCGGCGTGATGGGCTATGAGGGCCATGCGGTACTCGTTCCCGATCGCGACAAGCGAATCGCGACGGCGACTGAAGCGTTGACCACGCTCAGCCGCCACGTCGAGGCTCTGCGGGCGGCAGGGCTCGCGCCCGAGATTGTCAGTGCGGGAGGGACCGGCACTTTCGATATCGCGGGCAGCTGGCCGGATGTAACCGAGGTGCAAGCGGGTTCGTACGTTTTCATGGACGGCGCCTATCGCATCGTGCGCCCGGATCTTGGCCGTCCCGCGCTGACGCTGCTGTCGACAGTAATTTCGCGGCGCGGCGCGCGAGCGATAATCGACGCGGGAATGAAATCGCTGACCAACGAATTTGGACCGCCGATGGTCAAAGACCTGGCGGTGAAAGTCGGGCGGCTGTCTGAGGAGCATGGACATATCGCGGCGGGCGAGAGCGGGCTCGAGCCGGGATCGAAAATTGAAATAATTCCGAGCCACAACGACACGACGATCAATCTGCACAGCGAGTATTACGTGGTGCGTGGAGACGAAGTGATCGCGACCTGGCCGATAGAAGCCGCGCGGGCGTACCGGTGATTAGTCAGTTGCGCAAAACGGCAGATCGCGCGATCGCCGCAGTAGCTATTGCAGTAGCTATTGGAGGATTGGCGCATGCCACCGACGTCAAGATGGCCGGCAAGCTTGACGTGCCCGCAAATGCGACCGTGGTTGCGATTTGCACGGACCCGGTCGTGCAGAACGTGCTGAACGAAGATCTGCGGGCGGCGCGTCACGACCAGCCGTCCAATCCCGAGAATTCGGTGACGCTTACCGTGACGGTGAGTCAGCAAATGCTTGCGCCGGGGGTGTCGTTGAATCAGATGTTCCCGGGCGATCCTTCAATGGTTCGACTGCTCGAGCAGGCGGGAGCGGATCCGCCGCCGCTGGGCGACACCGGCAATCAACCAACCGATCCGTACGCAAACCAGGCGCGCCAACAGGCATTGAATCCGGAGGATCCGGCCACGCAGTCGTTCAGGGCATACCAGGCGAGCCGGCAGGCGATGAATGGATCGGGAGCGTTGACTCCCTACGACGATATTCCGAAGACCGAGATTTACGACACGGTGATCGTCGTGCGCGCGTCGTTGGAAGGCGCGACCGATGAGCTGAAGGTGGTGGCGGTCGTGCACTCGGGCGACGACATCCGGCGCGCGAAGGAACTGGTTTCGGAAGAGATCGCCAACGCCGTTCTGCACTAGCTGCGGCTAGTCGTCGTTGGCTTCGCGCGAAGCTGGATGCGGCGGGGCAGTATCGTTGGCCGCTGGCGGCGACGCGGCAGCTTCGGGATTCGTCACGACGGTCGGGGGCGGAAGAGTTTCGGTCGACGCCTGGGCGTTGGGCTCCGCTACTGTCGCCATCGCAGCGGGCGAAGCGACGGGAGCCGTGAGCGCAGCTTCATGCTCGGCATATCGGCGCCATGCGAGGTCCGCCAGCACGAGGAGCACCGCGGCGATTAGCACGGCGAATACGATTCGGCCACCGGCGGCCGGTTTCTTCGCCACCATCGTGAGCTCATGCGAGATACGCACGACGTTGGCCTCGGCATGCTGCACGTTGCTGACGAAGCGCGAGGCCATTTCCTCGGCGTCGAGACCGAGGAAGGTGGCGTAGCGTCGGAGAAACGGCACGAGATACAACCGATCAGAAATCTGGTCGTAGCTGTCGGTCTCGATCATTTTGACGTAGTGGGGCGGCAGATGAGCCTCGGCAGCGACCTGCTCGCGCGTCAGGCCTTTGCGCTCGCGGCCCTCGGTGAAAAGTTGGCCGAGCGAAGGATCCGGCGCGGCGTCTTCCGCACCGAAATCCGAAGCCTGAAGTTTGGGTTTGGATTTCTTGTCAGCCACCTGCGCTCACCCCTCCCCGCCAAAGGTACAGACCGGCGCGACCGAATCCAAGTGTCGCGATTCTCCTCCCATTAGTTACCAGATCGCGACTCGAGACAAGATGCTGCGCCAGGAGGCGGCGCGAGCGTGCCGTTGTAGAGCGCGAACTTCTTGCCCTCGCATCCGAGGATCACCGGCGCGGGCTTCAGCGAATCGTCGAGCGCCGTGAGGTCGCGTTGGTTGGCGATCAGAACCATGCATGAGCCGGAAGACCACGCCTGGCGCAAGCGCCCCTCGGAGCCGAGGATGAACGACGACTTGCCCGGCGCGGGCGGCGCAACTTCAGACAGCTCGCCCCAGTACTCGACGCGGGTTTCGCGTGCGCCCGTATAGAACGGAAGCGACTGCACATAATGGCGGTAGCAGGCGAGCGTACAGTTGCCGGCGAGGTAGGGCTGAACGGCAGTTGCGAGGTCGCGATAGGTCGCGAGAGGAGACGCGTCGCGGCGAGCGCGAGCCGCAAGAGGCACGGTAGCGAGCATCGCGAGCGCGAGAGCGGCAATCGCGTAAGGAATCCGCGCCGGCTCGCTCCCCAGCCAATACATCGCGATTGGGCCGGCTGCCAGTGCGAGGGCGATCAGCAGTCCGTCGAGGCCGAGCGCATGATTTATCGGGGCCAGTGCGAATACGAAAAACACGAATAGACCGGCGGCGAGTACCACGCTCGCGATCGTAACGACGGCGAGTAGACGGCGGCGTCGCGAGAGGTCGAGAGTGGACAGTCGTGCAAGGCTGTAACCGGCGACGATCGCGAGCGGCGGCATCGCGGGCAGGATGTAGCTGCCCAGCTTGGAGCGGGGAATCGAGAAAAACACGAAGATGACGACGAACCAGATCGCTAAAAAGCTCGCGGCAGAGCGGCGGGCGGCGCTGTCGGACGAAGCGTCGCGGGTGCGCATGGCGGACCATCCGAATGGAACAAAGAAAATCCAGGGCCACGCGCCGCCGATCACGATCGGGATGAAGAACCACGGGCCCCATCCGTGCTCGCTCGACGTGACGTAGCGTTGAAGATGTTCGTGGACGAAAAAGAAACTCAGAAAACCGGGATTTCTCGACTCGATCAAAACGAACCACGGCACGACGATCAGCGCGTATATGATGAGGCACGCGGCCAGCGGCATCGCGCGAATTTCGGCGAGGCGCCGCTCGAATGCGAGCCAGATGAGAGGGATTGCACCACCAAGCAGCAACGAGACGGGGCCTTTGGCCAAGGTGCCCAACGCGAGCATCGCGGCGGAAGTCAGCATCCAGCTGCGGGCCGACGGCGTTGAGAATGATTCGTCACGCGAAGCGACGTAAAAGGCGCCGAGCGCCGCGGTCGGAAAAAATGCCAGCGCGGGGTCGAGCGTCGCGAATCGCGCAAAGCCGAAAAACAGCGGACTCAGCGCGAGTACGAGGGCGGCGAAGAATCCGGCCGTCGCGCCGAACATCACCTCAGCCAACGCGGCCGTGACGACGACCTGTCCGAGGCTGAACAGCGCGGCGGGCAATCGCACGGCGAATTCATTGACGCCGAAAATGCCGATCGACGCGGCGTCGGCCCAATAGACGAGCGGAGGCTTTTCGAAATACAGCTCGAAGTCGTCGCGCGGCGTGACGTAGTCTCCCGATACCACCATCTCGCGCGCAATTTCTGCGTAGCGGCCCTCGTCGGGTTCCCAGAGCGCGGGCCGGCCGAGGCCGGGAAGATAGAGAATGGCAGCGAGCAGCGCGTAGAGGGTGAGACGTAGAGGGCGGTTGGCGGCGAGCATCGTCGAAGCAGTGTCGCGAGGCGATCACGCGCGGTCAACCGGCTGTAACTTGGGTTTCGCGCGCTCGGAAGGAGCGGAATCCTGAATCGCGCAGGGCGCTGCAATCAGACCCTCACCTTCATCCTCTCCCTCACAGGGAGAGGAGACAGAAAGTTGCTGTCTTTAATTTCCTGAGCCTGTCTGCAAGAATCAGTTCACGCGGCTCCATTTGATCGAACACTGACACGCCGCACAGTTCCTTGAGCTCTCCGGGCAAAATATCACCGATTCGAAGCACTTCGGCCGTGTCGCGCGCGGAGCGGGGATTGGTTTCGATCGTGGTGCCAGTGTTCAACGAATCGGCGAACCTGGGTACGTTGTGGTCGCGCCTGAAACCAGTGCTAGACGGATTGGACCGCCCGTGGGAGACAATCTTCATCGACGACGGCTCGCGCGACGATTCGCTTGGGATCTTGCGCGAAATTGCAGCGGGCGAAGAGGGGCGCGTGCGCGTTGTCGAATTGGCGCGAAATTTCGGACAGCATTCCGCTATCTTGGCGGGCTTCAAACAGGCGCGCGGCGACATCGTCGTCACGCTCGACGCCGACTTGCAAAATCCGCCGGAGGAAATTCCGCGGCTGATCGCTGCGATTGACGAAGGCAACGACGTGGTCGGCGGATGGCGCGAGGAACGTCACGACCAGGCGTATCGGAAGTATGCGTCGCGGCTGCACAACCGGCTGACGTCGATGATCGTCGGCGTGCCGATGCACGACTACGGATGCATGCTGCGGGCGTATCGGCGGCACATCGTCGATACGGTGATCGAGTGCGACGAGAAGGCGGCGTTCGTGCCGGCGCTGGCCAACACATTCGCCAAGCGCGTCGCGGAAATTCGCGTCGCTCACGATGATCGCGCGAGCGGCACGTCGAAGTACAATCTGTTCGGTTTGGCGAAGCTCAGCCTCAATCTCATCACGGGATTCTCGCTGATTCCGATCCAGATACTGAGCATGACCGGGATCCTGATTTCGGTGCCGGCCGTGCTGTTTGCGTTCGTGCTGCTGGGACATCGATTGATTTACGGCCCGCAGGAGGAAGGCGCGCTGTGGACGGTGTCTTCGGTTGAGTTCTTTCTCTTCGGCTTGATTTTCCTGGCGCTTGGGCTGATCGGCGAATACGTCGGCAGAATCTATCTCGAAGTGCGGCGCCGCCCCACGTACATCGTGCGCAAGGTTCATGGCGCCGACTCCGCAACGAGCGATTCGCGATCCGACAGCAAATCTGACGGTTCGAAAGCCGATTAACGAGCAGTCGTGGAGCCGGTGAAAGCTGCGCGATGCGTGCTGTTCGCGTACCACGAGATGGGCCACGCGTGCATGGAGGCGCTGCTGAAAATGGGCGCGCCGATATCGGCACTGTTCACGCATCGCGACGACGCGCATGAAGAAATCTGGTGGCGGTCGTGTGCGGACCTAACCGCGCAGCACGGCGTCCCGGTTTATTTCGATGAGAGCTCCGAAAGCGCGGGGGCGAAGATCGGCGCGTTGAACCCTTCTATCATTTACTCTTTCTCCTATCGTCATTTGATTCCCGAGACCGTGCTCGAGCTTGCTCCGCTCGGCGCCTACAATCTGCATCCGTCTCTTCTGCCTTCGTATCGGGGTCGCGCGCCGGTGAATTGGGTGCTGGTGAATGGAGAGCGCGAGACGGGCATCACGTTGCATCACATGGTTGCGCGCGCGGACGCGGGGGATATCGTTGGGCAGCGCGCAGTCGCAATCGACGACAGCGACAACGCACTGACGTTGTATCGCAAGCTGGTGCCGCTTTGCGTCGAGCTAATCACGGAGCTGCATCCGCAAATCGTCGCGGGCACTGCGCCGCGGCGAAAAATGGATATCGCGCGCGGCAGCTATTTCGGGCGCAGAAGGCCGGAGGACGGGCGGATAGACTGGCGCTGGCCGGCGCGAAGGATCTTCAATCTCGTGCGCGCGGTGACACATCCGTATCCCGGCGCATTCTGTTTCGTCAGCGGGCGAAAACTGCTGGTATGGGAAGCGAAAATCGGCGGCGAAAACGGCATGGCCGGGACGCCGGGACGAGTCGTTCGCATCACCGCCGACGGCGCGATTGAAGTGGCTGCCGGCGAGGGCAGCGTGATCGTCGAGCTTGCGCAGTTCGAGGGCGGCGCGGAAGGCGTTGCGCGTGAGGCTCTTTCCGGGACGGCGCGCGGCGCGGATACTATTCAATTCGACTAGGTTGCGGAGGTCACATGCGGGTTCTGATAACCGGCGGCGCCGGATTTCTCGGGTCACATCTTTCGGATGCGTTCATTGCGCGCGGCGACGAGGTCTTTGTGCTCGACACCGGGTCGATCGGCAAGGTGCGCCACATACTGAACAATCCACGCTTCCATTACGTGCACGACTCCGTGTTCAACGTCGAGTTGATCGACAGCCTCGTGTCGAAGGTCGACCTGGTTTATCACCTCGCGGCCGTAGTCGGCGTCGAGCATTACGTTGCCGATCCGTACGAGACGCTGAACGTCAACGTGAACGGCACGCAGAACGTGCTGAAGGCGGCCTACAAGCACAACACGCGGCTCGTGTTCAGCTCGACCTCCGAGGTTTACGGGCGCAACCCCAAGGTGCCGTGGCGTGAGGACGACGACCGCGTGCTCGGCGCCACCAGCATTGACAGGTGGTGCTATTCGACATCGAAGGCGGTCGGCGAGCATTTCTGTTTCGCTTATCACAAGCTCGGGCTGCCGGTTACGGTCGTGCGGTATTTCAACGCGTACGGGCCGCGACTCGACAAGGTCGACGTGGGTCGCCTGTTCACAATCTTCATGGGGCAACTGCTGCGCGGCGCGGACCTGACGGTGGTCGGCGACGGCTTGCAGACGCGATGCTTCACCTACGTGACGGACGCGATCGAGGCCACGGTGCAGGCCGGGGTCAATCCAGCGGCGGATGGGCAGGCGATTAATATCGGCGTCGATGTCGAGACGACGGTGCTCGAGTTCGCGCAGCTGATGCTCGAGTTGTTCGGCTCGACCAAGTCGAAGATCAAGTTCGTGTCGCAGGAAGAAGTCTACGGCAACAGCTACGAGGACATCCCGCGCCGCGTGCCGGACAACACCAAGATGCGCACGCTGTTGCGCGTCGTGCCGAAGGTGAACCTACGCGACGGCGTGAAAATCTCGATGGACTGGTTCCGCAAAGAGATGGCGTCGTAGGCGCGCAGTCCGTTCCGGCGTGGAAGTCGCACTAAAGATCGACGTCGATACCCACCAGGGCCTCGAGCTGGGCGTACCGCGGCTCGCGTCGATGCTCGAGCGCGAGGGCGTGGCCGCAAGCTTCTACATCACGATGGGTCCGGACAATTCGGGGCGCGCAATCCTGCGCGTGTTTCGAAATCGCGGATTCCTGTCGAAAATGTTCCGCACCAAGGCCGTGTCGATGTACGGCACGCGCACGATTCTGTCGGGTACGCTGCTGCCATCTCGGCCGATTGCGCTCTCGTTTCCCGAAATCATCCGCGGCCTGAAGCCGCGCGGCTTCGAGCTTGGCGTGCATGGCTATGATCACGTGCGATGGCAGGACCATCTCGATGACATTGGCGAAGACGGCGTGCGCAAAGAACTTGGCGACGCATTCGAGGTGTATCGCGCTATCCTCGGTGAAGCCTCGCGGAGCTTCGCCGCGCCGGGATGGCGCACGAACAATGCGGCGCTCATCGCACTCGACGCGATGACGCTCGACTATCGCAGCGACACGCGAGGGGTCGCGCCGTACCGATGTGTCGTCGAGGGGCGCGTTCTCGCGACGCCTGAGATTCCGACCACGTTGCCGACACTCGACGAGGTGATGGGCCGTCCCGATCTGCCGGATGACGGCGCGGTGCGTGAGTTCTATCTCGGATTGTGCAAGCCCGACGCACTCAATGTGCACACGATTCACGCCGAGACCGAGGGCATGGGGCAGCTCGAGAGCTTCACTGCGTTGGTCCGCGCGCTCAAGGAGCGTGGCGCGAAGTTCGTGCAGCTGCGCGAAGTTGCGTCGCGGCTGAATCGCGCGGAACTGCCGCTGTGCGAAGTCGTTCGCACCACGCTTCCGGGCAGGGCGGGGTGGATTTCGGCGCAAGGTCCGGTGCGCATCGCGTCCGAATGACGAATCGGCGGCGGTGTGTTATACCCCGGGAACTATAATTCAACCGCAGGGAGTTTCCGCCATGCCCGCACAAAGTCATTTTGCCGACAGTCCTCGCGAGATAGGTCTCGATCCGGAGAAGGTCGAAGCGCTGTTCAATCGCGCCGAGCGCGAAGTGAAGGACGGCTTGCTGCCGTCGACGCAGATCGCGATCGCCCGCAACGGGAAAATCGGCGCGATGCGCACGGTCGGCCGCGCGGTTCAGGGTGGAAGCGAAAAGCCGGCGACCAACGACACCTTCTATGTGATCTTCTCGTGCACCAAGGCGATCATGTCGGCGGCGTCGTGGATTTTGATCGGCGAAGGCAAATTGAGCCCGAGCGAGGTCGTCGCGGAAATCATTCCGGAGTTCGGCACCAACGGAAAAGACAAGATGACGGTCGAGCAGGTGCTGCTCCACGTGGGCGGATTTCCCAACGCGCCGTTTCCGCAGGATGAATGGCCCGACAAGAGCAAGCGGCTCGAGCGATTCGCCAAGTGGCGGCTTGAATGGCCGGTTGGCAGTCAATTCACGTACCATCCGACGTCAGGCTTTTGGGTAATCGCGGAGATCATCGAACGCCGCACTGGCAAGGACTTTCGTCAGTTCGTGCACGAGCGGATTTCGACGCCGCTCGGACTGCCCGACCTGCGAGTCGGTTTGCCACGCGGGCTGCAAAATCGCGCCGCGCAGCTTTGCTACGTCGGGGAGGCGCTGACTGACGATGAGCGAAAGAAGCTCGGACTGCCCGCGATGCCCGAGACGGAAGTCACCGAAGATGCGATCCTCGGCTTCAACCGGCCTAACGTGATGGAAGCGGGCGTGCCGGGCGGAGGCGGAGTCATGACGGCGGGCGACCTCGCGCTGTTCTACCAGGGCTTGCTGCACAATCGCGGCGTCGACGGCAAGCCGATCATCAAGCCGGAAACGCTGAAGGACGCGTTGCGCGTGCGATCGGGCGACTACAAGGATCCGATTTTCGGCGTCAAAGTTAACCGCGCGCTGGGAGTCGTGGTGGCGGGCGGCGATGGCATGGCGAACTATCGCGGCTTCGGCAAAACCAACTCGGCGCTCGCATTCGGACACGGTGGCGCAGGCGGCCAGATAGGATGGGCCGACCCGGCGACCGGAATCTCGCTCGGCTACACGACCAACGGCTTTGATCGCAACGACGTAAGGCTTGGACGCCGCGGCGTAGCACTCTCAAGCCTCGCAGCAGTCTGCGCCGGGTAGGGGAGGATTCGTCTCCGCATTCCCTGTGCTAGAGTGGAGTCATGAAGTTTCTCGTGACACTCGAACGCGACGAGTCGGGCTTCGTCGTCGCGGAATGCCCGGCTCTACCCGGGTGCGTGACTCAAGGTCGAACCGAAGCCGAAGCGATTGCGAATATACGAGAGGCTATCGAAGTAAGCCTTGAGACGCGGCGTGAGCTTGGAATCCCCACGAAGATCGAGGTCGCCGAAGTTGAAGTAGAGATTGCCTCGTAGGTGGCACGAGGATCTCGGTTCGCTCTGCTCGCTCTCCTGAGACAAAAGGGAAAATTTCCTGATCCCTGAACTTTTCCTACTTGAGAGTGAAATCGCGGCGTCGGACACTACTGTCTGAGGTGGCGCGGGATGAGCAAGCTTCCGGTCTGTTCCGGAAACGATGCCGTTCGAGCATTCGAACGGGCGGGTTGGGCGAAGGCGCGGCAGAAGGGTAGTCATGCCACGCTGGTCAAATCCGGAACTGTCGTAGTCCTTACGATTCCTCTACATCGCGAGCTTGGACCGGGACTCCTTCGTAGCTTAATTCGGAAGGCAGGAATCACCGTCGAGGAATTTGGCGAGTTGTTGAAGAGCTAGTCGGTGAACGGGTTGCGGAGCACTATGGTTGCTTCGCGCTCTTTGCCGACGCCGATCATTGCGATTGGTACTCCGACCAGTTCGCTGATTCGTTCGACGTAGCGGCGCACGCTCGTGGGCAATTCCTCGAGCGTGCGCGCGCCGGCCGGGCTTTCGCTCCATCCGGGCATCTCTTCGAAGATGGGCTTGGCGTTGATGAGCATCCGATGCGACGGGGGCATGTTGTCGTAGCGCTTGCCCTTCACGATGTAGCCCACGCAAATCTTGACCGGGTCGATTCCGGTCAACACGTCCAGCTTGGTGAGCGCCAGCGCCCACATCCCGTTGACCCGCGCCGCGTAGCGCGCGAGCACGGCGTCGAACCATCCGATTCGCCGCGGGCGTCCGGTGGCGCTGCCGAACTCGTCGCCTTCTTCGCGCAGCGAATCCGCCAGGTAGCCGGTGAACTCGCTCGGAAACGGGCCCGCGCCGACTCGCGTCGTGTAGCCCTTGCTGATTCCGAGAACCGCTTCGAGATTGCCGGGGCCGATGCCGGTGCCGCTGAAGACGGCGCTCGCGACGCAGTTCGACGAGGTCACGTACGGGTAGGTGCCGTGATCGATATCGAGCATCGTGCCATGCGCGCCCTCGAAGAGTACGCGCTTGCCGGACTCGATCGCCTCGCTGACAAACGCGCCGGTATCGCACAGATACGGGAGCAGCCGGCGGCGCGCCTTTTTCATCGCGTCGATAGTCTCATCGGCTTTGATAGGCTTGGCCTTGAGCAATGCCTTCAGGTACGCGTTCTTCTCAGTGATATTGCGGCGCAGTTTCTCGGCGAAGAATTTGAAGTCGAGCAAATCTTCGAAGCGCAATCCCACGCGCGCCATCTTGTCTTCGTAGGCGGGGCCGATTCCGAATCCGGTCGTGCCGATTGCGCGTTTGCCCAACCGCGCCTCGCGCGCCCGATCGATCGCAAGATGATACGGCATCACCATGTGCGCTTCGTAACTGATCTTGAACAAACCGTCGTCGGCGAGATGGCCGCTGTGCTTGAGGTCGGCGATTTCGCCGAGCAGCGCGATCGGATTGACGACCAGGCCGTTGCCGATTACGCAAGCCTTACCCGGATGGAGCGCGCCGGCCGGCACGAGCCGCAGCACAAACTTTTTTCCGCCGACGACCAGCGTGTGCGCAGCGTTGTTGCCGCCCTGAAAGCGGACGACCACGTCGGCGTCGGCTGCGAGCATGTCGACGATCTTGCCTTTGCCTTCGTCGCCCCACTGCGTGCCGACCACGGCCACTGTCTTCATTTCTTTCCCCCGAGCAGTGTCAAATTCTCTTGCGGCGTTCTCCGCGCGCATCTGTAGAGTTGAAATTCCCCCCGCGCAAAATAAATTCAGAGCTTGAGCAGCGACGCCGCCGTAATTGCGGGCAGCGTCTTGAGCTTGTCGAGCACGGCGCCCGGCACGGGCGAGTCCACTTCGAAAATACTAAGCGCGGTTCCTCCCACGCGATCGCGGCCGAGCTCCAGCCCGCCAATATTTATTCCCGCCTGCCCGAGCATGGTGCCCACCGCGCCGACCACGCCCGGCACGTCGCGATTGTGCAGCATGAGGAAGTAGCCCTCGGGCACCGACTCGACGCGGTAGCCGTCGATCCGGGTCAGGCGCAGCGCGCGATTTCCGAGCACTGCACCAGAGACTTCATGCTCGCCGGCGCCGGTGAGCACCTTCAGCGACAAGGTATTTGCGTAGTCGGTGATTTCGCGCGAGCGGGTTTCGATGATGCTGATTCCGCGTTCGCGAGCGATGAATGGCGCGTTGACGTAATTCAAATCCTCGGCCAGGAAGCCGCTCATCAATCCCTTCAGCACCGCGGCGGTAATCGCGTCGGGCTTGAGGTTCGCCGCTTCACCGCCAAACGCGAGCGTCAACTCCCTGGGCGCGTCGGTAATCAATTGTGCAGCGAGTCGGCCGAGCTTTTCGCCGAGCGTGAGATGAGGGCCGAGAATTTCGAGTTCCTTGGTCGATAGCGCCGGGATGTTAACCGCCTGGCGAATCGTGCCATCGATCAGGAATTCGGCCACTTGGTGGGCGATATCGACGGAGACCTGGACTTGCGCTTCGTCGGTGGCGGCGCCGAGGTGAGGCGTTGCGATGACTGTGTTGAGATGAAGCAGCGGATGGTCGGCGGGCGGCGGCTCCTCGACGAACACATCGAGCGCGGCGCCGGCGACTTTGCCGGATTTCAGCGCATCGGCGAGCGCCACTTCATCGACGATTCCGCCGCGCGCACAGTTGATGATTCGCACGCCCTTCTTCATCTTCGCGAAAGCCGCCGCGCCCACGATTCCCCTGGTATCGTCGGTCAGCGGAGTGTGCACGGTGATGAAGTCCGCGCGCGCAAAAAGTTCGTCGAGACTGACCAGCTCGACGCCGATGCGCCCGGCCGCGTCGGCCGTCAGAATCGGATCGTAGCCGATAACCTTCATCTTGAGCCCAAGCCCGCGGTCGGCGACGATCCGCCCGATATTGCCGAGGCCCACGACGCCCAGAGTCTTGTTGCAAATCTCGGCGCCGGTGAATTTGCCGCGCTCCCATTTACCCGCGCGAATCGAGGCGTCTGCCGCCGGAATGTGCCGCGCCAGCGCCATCATCATCGTGACCGCGTGCTCGGCGGTCGTGACGCTGTTGCCGGTCGGACTGTTCATCACGACGATTCCGCGGCGGGAAGCCGCTTCGATATCAACGTTGTCGACGCCAACGCCGGCGCGTCCGATCACCTTGAGCGACGTAGCCGCATCGATCACTTCGCGCGTGACGCGAGTGCCGCTGCGAATCAGCAGCGCGTCGTAGGGCGCAATTATTTTCGCCAGCTCTTCAGGCTTGAGTCCGGTCTTTATTTCGAACTGCAGCTGTGGGAAGCGCTTGAGGACTTCGATCCCTTGCGGCGCAAGGGTATCGCTCAGTAGAACGCGGAAGGTTTCCGCCATGTTGGTTTCAGATGCTCCGTGCCAGGCGCGCCTGAACGGCGGCGACGCCCGCGCCAAGTTGAATGTTTGCGCCGATCTGCTTGAGGCCCAGCTCGAGCGCGCTGACCGCGATTAATGTGTCGAAGGGGCTCAAATGGCCCATGTGCCCGATGCGCACGAGTTTGCCCTTCATCTGATCCTGGCCGCCCTGCACCGACACGCCCAGGTTGTCGCGCAGGAACTTGACCAGCTTGCCGCCGTCGAGGCTCTCGGGAACCAGGATGCCGGTGACGCCGGGCGCGGGATTGTCAGGCGCGATCAGTTTGAGTTTCAGGGCGGCTGCCGCGTCGCGAGTGGCCTCGGCCATCAGCGCGTGACGCGCATAGACTTGCGGCAGACCTTCGGCGTGAATCAGTTCGAGCGATTTGTTGAGGCCGAAGATCAGCGAAACCGCCGCGGTCCACGCCGTCGTAAGCTCGTCGCGCTGCGCTTTCAGCTCCTTGAGCAAATCGAAATAGAAGCGCGGCGTCTTGTTGGTTTTGGCGACGTCGATGGCACGCGCCGACAGCGCGACCATGCCGAGGCCCGGCGGCAGCATGAGCGCCTTCTGGCTGCCGGTCACGAACGCGTCGACGCCCCATGCGTCCATTTTCTGTTCGAAGACTCCGACCGAAGTGATGCCATCGACGATGAGCATCGCACCGCGCCTGCGGCTCACTTCGCCGATCGGTCCAACTGGATGTAGCGCACAGGTGGATGTTTCGCTGGCCTGCACCAGCAGGGCGCGCGACTCGGGATACGCCTTGAACGCATCCTCGATTTGCTCGGGACGTGCGGCGCGGCCCCATTCGACGCGTACCTCGTGCCCGATCATGCCGAAGGTCGAGAGCAGTTTGCCCCATCGCTCGCCGAACTTGCCGCCGTTGACGTAAATCGCATGCTCGCCCGGCTGCAGCAGATTGATCACTGCAGCTTCCATCGCACCGGTGCCGGTGGATGAGAGCAGGATGACTTCGCTGGACGTGCCGAAGAGCGGCTTCATCCGATCGCGCGCTTGATCGAGCGCTGCGCTGAACTCGGGCGTGCGATGATGGATGATCGGACGCGCCATCTCGAGCAAAACTTCGGGCGGCACCGGCGCCGGTCCGGGCGTGAACAAGTATTTCTTCATTTGCGGCATGTTCGACTACTCAAAGAGGCGCGGAATTCGTTTTCGTGGTGACAGCCAAAAAAAAGGCTGGTACCCGCGCTCGCGGATCGCCAGACCCCGATATGTCCCGGCTCTGCCGGGTCCCCGTCCTCATCACTTGGGATAACGGAGCCGGTAGGCAGAGTCAAGGTGACCCGCGGCTGGAGACGATTTCGAGCCGACGTTGTAATGGCGTCGAGGCAATTGTTAAAGGTGATCACGCTCCGATGCCGATAGAATGCGAAATTCGCGATGGCTCGCTGGTATGGATCAAGAATCCGATCACCGGCGTGATTTCATACGTTGTCGATGTGCGCGGCAAGAGCTTTGCGTTCACGCTCGGCGGGCGCGACAACGTCGAGGCTGAGACAGGGTCGCTTGATCCTGAAAAGATTGATCGCGCGACTGAGGCGTGCCCGTTCTGCCCCGGCAACGAGGAGCTGACGACGCGCGAAGTCTTTCGGATGACTCAAGCGGAAGTCCCGGAATGGACCGGGGCGAAGACGGACGACGGCGCCGCGTGGGTAGTGCGCGTCATCAACAATCTGTTCCCGCGAATTCCGGCGGAGCTGACCGGAAATCGCAACGAATCGTATATCGTCATCGAAGATTCGCGCCACTTTATAGACCAGCCGCGATCGCCGGCCGATCTGATGTTTACCGGTGCGCTGAGTGGCGGCCATTTTCTTCGCCTGATGCAAGCCGACGCACGCGTGATGCGGCTGGCGCTCGAGAATCCCGACGTTTGCTCAGTTGTGATCCGCAAGAATCAAGGCCGCGAATCGGGCGCGTCACAGCCGCATCTGCATCAGCAGATCATCGGAGCGCCCGAGCCGTTTCCAGTCGTGCTCGCTGAGGCGCGCGCCGAGCGTGAGAATCCTCACCTGTGGCACGAGCTCGTCGCGCTGATGGAACGCCTCAAGCTGGTGATCGATCGCAGCGACTCCGTCGTCAGCTATGCGAGTCCAGTCGGTCAGTTCCCGCGCAGTTACGACGTTGTGATGCCGGACTTTCGCGGACTGATATCGGAGCTGACGGCGGAACAGATGAAGCAATTTGCCAACGCGATCTATCGCATCCTGATGATCCTCGGGCCGCTGCCGCTCGATTATGAAATTCACCAGGGCGAGGGGCTACCGCTGCACGCGCATATCAACGCGCGGCTCTATCCTTACTCAAATGTCGCGGGGACTTTGAACCTGCCGAGCACGCTGCTGCAGAGCGCCGCCGCTATTCGCAACGCGCTGGGCAGGCATTCCGACTAAGACTCGCGCGCGCCGCTGCGGCGGCATCGCAGGGAATCAGCAGGGTGCATGATGGTGGCGATAATTTCTGCTGCGGCGCACACTACTGCGCCTTCCAGACCGGTTTGCGCTTTTCCAGAAATGCGCGCACGCCTTCCTTGGCGTCGCTGCTCTCGCGAACCGAGCGGGCCATCTGCAGCATGTCGTCGTGCCACGCGTCGAAGGTCTCGCTCAAACAGCGGCGGACTGTAGCCTTCATCGCGCGCAGAGAAAGCGGGGCGTTGGCGGCTATCTTCTCGGCCAACGCAGTCGTTGCCTCGCCGAGTTTCGCATCGGCGACGACGTCGTGAACGATATTCATGTGACGGCCGCGCTCGGCGTCGAGCAGGTCGGCGGTGTAGAGAATCCAGGCGGTGTTGGCAGAGCCGCAAACCTCGATCAGCTTGCGCGTGAAATCGTACGGCACCATCAGGCCGACGCGGCCGAGCGTCATGCCCAGCCTGGCGTTGTCCGACGCGATTCGAAGGTCGCAATGAAGTGCCAGCTCGAGTCCGCCGGCGAGCGCGGCGCCTTGCACGGCCGCGATCGTCGGCACTGGAAAACGCTCGAGGCGGCCGAAGACGGATTCGAGCGACGTTGGATTGTGAACGCCGCTGGTCTCGTCGACTTCCTTCAGATCGATTCCAGCGCAAAAGCTCGCGCCTTCGCCGCGCAATAGCAGCGCGCGGATTTCGCGGTCGTTCTCGAACTGGATGAGCGCCTGGTTGAGCGCTTCGATCAATGGCTGATTCAGCGCGTTGCGCTTCTCGGGCCGGTTCAGCGTCAAGACCGCGTAGTTCGGATGGCGTGTGACTTTGAGGACTTCCTCGGCCATGTGGGTCGCTCCTTATTGTCGAACGTGATGCCGGCGGGAAGCATCGCACGGCCCGCCCGAGTCCTTCAACACTCTATGCGGCGTTCGCCAAACCCGCTTCGGCGAGGCGATCCTCGAGAATCGGGAGGCGGTCGTGGCCCCAGAAGGGTTCGCCCTCGAAGAGAAATAGCGGCACGCCGAAGACGTGGTCGGCGGCGGCTTCGTCCTGCGCGCGTTGATAGGCGAGGGCGCCATCACCTGCCAGATATTTGCGATAGTCGTCGGCCGACATGCCGAGGCTTGCGATCACTCCCGCCACTGCTTCGGGCTGATCGGCTTCGAGCTCGCGCTTGAAGAACAGCTCGTACACTCGGCGGCTGTAGTCGGGCAGGCGGCCCTGCTGTTCCGCGAAGAGTCCACCGATAAGCGCTGGAGTTGTGTCGTAAACCTTGAGCGGGCCGCGAATCACGAGTCCGCGCGGCTTGGCCCATCGGCGCGCATCGAGATACGAGTACCGCGCCTTGTGCTCCGAGTAGAGACTGCGCTCGCCCTTGCCCTTGATTCGAAGCTGGAACGGAATCCATCGGAGCCGAATTCGAAATCGCCGCTCGAGCGCGAACGCCGGATCGAATGCGAGGTAGGCGTACGGACTCTTGTAGTCCGAGTACATCTTAACCTCTTTGGTTTCGTTCGCCGGATGCATTCGCAATGTATATTGTACCCGGAGTCAGTTCATCAATGCTTCCGATGGGAGAACGACTATGGCGGCATCATACAAAGGCGAATGCTTCTGCGGCGCTGTTCGTTTGGAGGCTTCCGGCGCGCCGGAAGTGATGGGCTATTGTCATTGCAGATCGTGTCGATCCTGGTCGGGTGGCCCGGTTAACGCTTTCAGCTTGTGGAAGCCGGACGCAGTGCGAGTCACTGCCGGCGCCGAGCATATAGCGACGTTCAAAAAAACCGAACTCACCCATCGGCAGTACTGCCAGAAATGCGGAGGGCACTTGATGAGCAGACATCCTTCGCTGGGGCTGGTGGACGTCTTTGCGGCGACGCTACCGACGCTGACGTTCACGCCGGGCGTCCACGTGAACTACGCGGAGACGGTTCTGCCGATGCGGGACGGACTCCCCAAGCTGAAGGACTTTCCGAAGGAGTTTGGCGGCTCTGGGGAATCCGTGCCGGAATAAGCGAAGAGGAGCGCGTGCAGCGCGCGAACCAGGAGACCGGAACCGGGTTCGCATGGCGCGAACCTGTCCGAGATCCTTCCTCACGTCGCTGACGCTCCCGTGGTCAGGATGACAAAATCCACCCTCAGGTAGCTGATGCTCCTGTCGTTGGGATTACAGAATCGGCGGGTTTCTGCAGCACGGTCGGATGCACGAATTCGGCGCCGCCGGTTTCGGGATGATCGATGTTGTAGTGCAGGCCGCGCGACTCGCGCCGGCTCATCGCGGAGCGCACGACCAGCTCGGCGACCTTCGCCAGGTTGCGCAACTCGATCGTGTCGGCGTCGAGCAGATGGTCCCAGTAGTAGCTGTGGATCTCGTCTTTCACGAGCTCGATTCGCCGCAGCGCGCGCTCGAGGCGCCGGTCGCTGCGCACGATGCCGACGTAGTTCCACATCAGGCGGCGAATCTCGTCCCAGCTCTGCGTGATCATCACGCGTTCCTCGCTCCGAATGGCGCGGCCGGGATCCCATTCGGGAAACTCCGGCGGCGCGCCGGCTCGCGACGTGACGATTTCGCGCGCCGAGGCAAAACCGCGCCGGCCCATCACTGCCGCCTCGAGCAGAGAGTTCGACGCGAGGCGGTTGGCGCCGTGCAGCCCGGTCATCGCGACCTCGCCGGCCGCGTACAAGCGCGGAATCGAGGTGCGCCCGTCGAGATCGGTCTGCACGCCGCCGCACATATAGTGAGCCGCCGGTACTACCGGAATCGGGCCTTGGGTGAGGTCATAGCCAAAGCTCAAGCATCGCTTGAAGATATTCGGGAACCGCCGTTTGATGAAATCGGCCTCGCGATGGCTTAGATCGAGATACACGAAATCCAGCCCGTGACGCTTCATCTCGGAATCGATCGCACGCGCAACCACGTCGCGCGGCGCCAGTTCGGCGTCGGGATGGTAGCGCTTCATGAAGGCGGTGCCGTCGGGCAATTTCAGAATCGCGCCTTCGCCGCGCAGCGCTTCCGAAATGAGAAACGATTTGGCCGCGGGATGATACAGGCAAGTGGGATGGAACTGGTAGAACTCCAGGTTCGCGACCGACGCACCCGCGCGATACGCCATCGCGACGCCATCGCCCGACGCGATGTCGGGATTGGTCGTGTAGAGATAGACCTTGCCGGCGCCGCCCGTCGCGAGCATCGTGGCGCGCGAAATCACTTTGCGGATTTCGTGCGTGTTGCGGTCGAGCGCATAGACGCCCCAGCACGCGCCGGGTTTGCCCGCGGCCGGAGTCTCGACCAGCAGATTGATGGCGACGTGATTTTCCAGCGTGCGGATGTTCGGTCGCGCGGCTGCGGCTGCCGTGAGCGCCCGCATGATTTCGCGGCCGGTCAAGTCCTGGGCGTGCAGCACGCGGCGATGGCTATGCCCGCCTTCCTGGCCGAGGTCGTATTCGAGTTCGTTGTCGTCGGTGCCGCCGGCCTCGACCCGGGTGAAGCGAGTGCCGAGCCGGATCAGTTCGCGCACCGCCTCGGGACCTTCGCGCACGATGGTCTCGACTGCGGCGCGATCGCACAGGCCGGCGCCCGCGCGGATGGTGTCGTCGATATGCGATTCGAAGGAATCGTCAACGCTCCACACGCTGGCGATGCCGCCTTGTGCGTATGCGGTGTTGGCCTCGGAGCTGCCGGCCTTGGTGAGCACGGTCACAGAGCCGACCTCGGACGCCTTGAGGGCGAAGGTCAGGCCGGCGATGCCGCCACCGATTACCAGGAAGTCGCTGAACAGTTGTGCGTTGTGCCTCATCAGGTGGCCCCAGTCGGTGCCGTGGTGAATCGCGGACCGTTCGTTGTGTCAATTTGACGCTACTCGGTTTGCACTCGGCCAGTCAAGGCGATCTGCTCACTGCAATTGCCCCCTCTGGTCGATTCCAATATTCTTGGATCGCGTTGAGCGAAACGAAGAGACGCAAGTTTCGTCTAGAGGCTGAGGGCAACATCCCGTGCCGATGACGCCGCCAAATATTGTCACGCTGTTTCGGATAGCGACCGCGCCGGTGCTCGTCTGGATCCTGATGCATACCGGGCCGACGGCGTCGTGGGTTGCGGCGGGAGTGTTCTTCATCGCGACGGTGAGCGATTTTTTCGACGGCTACCTCGCGCGCAGTTACGATGCCGTCACGACGCTCGGCAAATTTCTCGATCCGATGGCCGACAAGCTTGTCGTCACCACGGCGCTTATCATGCTGGCCGGGATGGCGCGGTCGCCGCACGTGCCGGCGTGGATGGTGGTGGTGCTGGTGACGCGCGAAATCATGGTGACGGGACTGCGCGCGGTCGCGGCGGCCGAGGGGCTGATCGTCGGCGCCGAGGAGCTCGGCAAATACAAGATGACGCTGCAGGCGATTGCGATTCACGGCCTGCTGATTCACTACACATACTTTCACGTCGATTTTTTCGCGGCCGGGATGTTTATCCTGTGGCTCGCGATGGCGGTGAGCGTATGGTCGGGCGTCGATTACTACGTGCGCGTGGTCAGAGCGCTGACGCCGAAGCCGGTCCCGGCGGCGGGCAAGCGCGCGGTGATTTGACAGGCGCGCTCGCGCCGGATAATCAAGTGGATTCGATCTACCGTTTCGGAGAGCGGGTGTAGCTCAGTTGGTAGAGCGCGTGCTTGCCAAGCACGAGGTCGTCGGTTCGAAACCGATCACCCGCTCCATGAAGACCTAATCAATTCGTTCGCGGTGCTTAGTTGCAGTTTCCCATCGGGCTGGTGACTACAGCTTTGCCGCCGTGTCGTCGCATGCAAGTCGGTGGACTGGTGTCGCTGCCGATGGCTGTAGAGCCCTTGGTCGCGAGAGCCGTTACATTTGTACCGGTATTCTCAGCAGACGCTTCCGCGTCGCTGTCGGTGCCCGACGCGGTTGCCTGAGCGTTGCTGCCGTTCGCGGCCTCGGCAGTTGCGTCGGAGTTCTTTCCCTTCGCCGAGCTGACGGCCATGCTGCCGCTTCCTGCCTCGGCTGTCGCATCGGAGTCGTCTCCCTTCGCAGTTGCTTTTGCATCGCTGCCGCCGGATGCCTCGGCCGTCGCGTCGGCGTCCTCGCCCTTCGCGGAGCTCACTGCCATGCTGCCGCCTGTTCCCTCGGCCTCGGCCGTCGAATCTGAATGCCCTCCCTTCGCGGTTGCTTTAGCGTCGCTGCCGTCTGATGCCTCGGCCGTCGCATTAGCATCCTCGCCCGAAGCCTTAGCCATCGCACCGTTGGGTCCGTCGGTAGCAGCATCGCAAGTGGCCATGGCACCGTCGGCGCTCGGACCAGACGTGACGTCTGTGGTCGTCGTCGAGCAGGACTCTTTGCCCGACGCGAACGCCTCGGTTCGAGCCACTATCAGAGCAATTGAAACCGCCGCAATCGCTGCTCCCACCTGAACGATTCGTGTTTGCATAAATTCCCTCTCCGGCAACGCACTAGCAGAGCGGCAAGCGACCGACAAATGGCAGACCGGAGAATGCAGAGGCGTGCAGACTGCCACCGCAGGTCACGCTTATGAGGGGCCTGATACTCTCTGCCACTTGGGATTCGTGCACGCGGGAACGAGGTCGCGCTGAGGTGGCTCGCGCAGTGGGCCGGGCCAGGTTCCCAAGTCGATTTCCTCAGAATGATTTGCCGGCGGCGCCGCGCCGGGTTTGAGCCCGAGCTTCCATCCGCAACCCTCGCAGATCCAGTAAATTGTATCGACGGCGGCTGCCGATGAGGGCCTCAGTGGTCCATCCACGTATCGCGTCACAACTCGTGGAGTAACGAGATTCGTGCCGACAGCGGTTGACTCCGCCGAGTCCGTGGCGACATCGGCGGAAACCTCTTTCTCGAGGATGTCATTGCAGAGGTCGACGCATTCGTCGCAAATGAAGACCTTCGGTCCGGCGATCAGCTTGCGCACGTGATCTTGGTCTTTGCCGCAAAATGAACAGACCAGCATCGCCAGCGAGTGTAGCAAAGGGCGCGATTCACCGCCCATCGCACTTCCGGGACATCCTCACACCGGGGATTGCCTGCTGCGGCTGGGCCGCCGGGCTTAGTTCGCCGGCAGGGCGGGGCCCGCCACTGCGGTGAATTTGGTATCGGTGATGTCGTCCGACGCACCCTGGTGCTGCACATAGATATGCACGTGCTGCCCGGCGTGCGCGCTCGAGGTCACGACCGCCGCGTATTCGATGCAGGTCGAGGTGCTGTGATAGTGCTTGCCTGGATCGGCGAGGCGGCTCGGCGGGCCGCCGTTGCACTTACCGTAGTCAAGGCGCGCAGTAGCCTTATAGCCGTCGGCTGCCAGCAAAGACTGGTCATAGGCTTCCATCGCAGCTAGCTTGGATTGCTTTTCGGAGACCGTCTCAGGGGCCCTGACGGCATGCTGGGCCGGCGCTTCCTGGACCGGGGCAGTCTGCTGAGCCGTCTGGATCACCACAGTCTGTTGCCGGGAGAGCTGGGGTTTGTAGTTGTCGAAACGGGCGATGCCGACGACGCTGACGGCCGCTGCTACGGTGAAAACGCCGACCGTCTGCGCAGTGCCGGACGTCGGACTTGCCACCAAGAGCGCGAAGCTCGCGATCAAAGCCGTGGCTAGTTGAAATGCAAAAGATCGTTCTGCGTGCATCGGATCCAATCCTTCCAATTGGGGGTCCTCAGCTGCGTTGGTACTACTAGTCCGAGCACGAAGATTCAATTCACTACAAGCGACGACGGAATCCGACCGGTTGACGCTCTCGTCCACATTCTGGTCGCGAAAACGACACTGGCTGTGGTCATTTTCTCTGTTGGTTCGATTGAAGTATCGTGGCGCTGCTGAATATTAAAGGGGAACTCAACATGCGGGAAGAATCGCGACCTCGAGCGCGCTCGGTTCGCTGTCTATTTCTTTTAATGTTTCTGCAAGGCTGCGCGGTAGAATCAACGCATGTCACGCAGGAGTTGGGCGTACCTCTGCAAGGCTACCAGATTCTCCAAGTTCTCCCGGCCACGAATCAGACCGGTCAAACGTTCTCATTCGATATCAGTGGCTTTTTCACCCACGAGTTAGAGAGCGACTTACGAACGAAGGGACACCAGGTCTTAGCGCCTGGACAAGTTCAGCCCAAAACGCTGATTATCAAATGCAGCATTCTGTCTTACTCGCCAGGCACCGCCGGCAAGACGGCAGAAGCTACCGCACTAGGGTTACTCCCTGGCGGGTTTTACTTTGCTCCCCACGATGCGACCAAAGTAAAAGCCGACCTGATTGATCAGCAGAGCGGCAAGATCGTGGCAAGCGTTATAAGCATTCAGTCTCAGCCCGAAAGCGGCTTAGTTCCGACGGTGACCGTTGGAAGCGCGCACGGGTTATCGGTTATGACGACGCAGAAGCTGGTTCTTCGAGATGCGGCTTGGGGAATAGCCTCGAAGATCGACGCGAAAATGATGCAGCCTTGATACGGAAACGCACGATCCAAGCTCGCGGTCGTTAGACGCTCGCGCGTCGAATTGGTAAGCGTCCTCGTTGTGAGCCGCGACATCGCGGTTTTGGGACTTTCGTGAAAAATGGGGGTTAATCGACATGAAGTTAGCAAGGGCGCTATGGGCCATGATGTTCGCTGCCTGGTCCGTCACGGTCTGCTCGTGCGGATTGCTGTTCCAGGGCACGACGGAGGAAATCAACGTCGCCAGCGATCCTCCAGGCGCGACGGTGACGCTCGACGATGGTGAGACGAAGGTAACGCCCTTTTCAATGACGGTGCCACGGCAGAAGGATCTTCAGTTTCACTTCAGCAAACCCGGTTACCAGTCGGCTGAAGTCGTTGACAATTCGCAAGTCGAGTTCGGCTATATGACGGCGGATTTTATTCCATTGATGCTTCCGTGGAGCATCGACGCCGCGGCTGGCGCGGGCTACGCGCATCAGCAGGCCTCGGTCACCGCTCATCTCGATCCCTTGGAAGGTGCGCCAAGCGATGTATCGGCCAAGACGAATGCTCCTTTGCCGCCTGTGGCACCTCCCACCGGTCATTAGAAGTCATCGATCACTTTTTTGGGGGAAACGATCATGAGTCTTAGACGCGCGGGCTTGGTGGTATTGGTGCCGATTCCTATCCGAGGCGCGATATCAGTCGTATTGATGGCGAGCCTGCTGCTGATCTGCGGATGCGCCCTCACGACTGGCCACGTTGATCTCGCGTACCAACCCACAACTCAAGCTACAAACCTCGCGACCCCGGCGTCGCCGCGCGTGAGTGTTGTGGTAACCGATAAACGTCCGACGAAGGTTGTCGGTCAAAAAATGAATGGCCTCGGAATGAAAATGGCCGATATTGTGTCGAACACAGATGTGCCGGGAACGTTAAAGAGTGCGTTCGAAACCGAGTTGAAAAACCGGGGATTTACTGAAGGTGGGGGCGGGAATGTAATATCTGTAAGCCTCGGTAATTTCGAGAATCAATTCACGTTAGGCTTCTTTTCAGGCGACGCGACCGCAACCATCGGAATGCAGGTAACTGTCACGCGTCCCAATGGGTCCGTCGCTTACGACAGGTATATCACCGGGCAGGCCAAAGATTGGGTTGAAGTGGCCGGCGAGGACAACGCTCAGCATGAGCTCGATGCCGCGATGCAGGACGGCGTCTCCAAGGTTTTCGCCGACAGCGCCTTCATCGGTTCCCTTTAATTTATTCTGCACGGACTTCGGCGCCGCGCGCCCAAGGTTAACTCACACCGGGGGATTGCCGACTGCGGCGGGGCCGCCGGGGGTTAGCTTTGTGTCTGAGCGGCTTAGCCATCGCACTGAGAAGTAGGCGCCGATCCATGAGCCGGTCGCGGCGAAGACTACATAGACCGAGTTGCCCGTGTAGCTGATTACGGCGAATGCCGACAGCATGTACCAGAGCGCGCTCCACGACGCGGCGCGCGACGGGCGGCGCGCCGTTACCGCTGCGTTGAACATGACGTACACGGCGTCGGTCGCGGCCGTCGACGCCACGACGCCTGCCGCGATCAGTGGATTCAGGTTGAGCGTCATCGGCTCCTCCATCGGAAAGTTTTTTGCGCAAAAGCTGCTAACTTCTGTTGGCCGTTTCGGCGGCTTTGAAGCGTGCGCTCGCGAGCGCGAAGATACCCTGGTTACCGGTCTGCCATGTGAGCGTCAGCTTGCACGCGCGAATTTTCCATCCGGCAGCAGTGCGCGTGAATCGATTCGTGTAGTAGCCGAACATGTTTTGCAGGTAGTCGCCCGAATCGTTGGGCAGATAGTGCCGCGCCTGTACGTATGCGATGCACAACGCGTCGTCGCCGGTCACGGTGATCACGTGATTCGTAATCATGTGCTGCGTTGCTTGTAGGCCGCTGAGCGAGCGCCGCGCCGCTTCGGTCCACCGGTCGGCGCTGACCTTGCGTGGCGCGCCGCCGAAGATTGACGTGAAGTCGGTCTCGATTTCATCGGTGAAGCATGAGCGGAACAGCGGCCAGTTGCGCGAATCCAGACCGGTCGCGTAGCGCAATTGCACGTCGCTGATTTCGGCGCGGTCGAGCAACAAATGAAGCCTGGCATCGTTCATGGTGGCGGTCTCCTTTCGGAACAATCGTTGATGGAATCTTAACTACTTGCGTCTATCAACAAACCGGCGCCGGTGCGAGAATTTTCGCGAGCTACCTGAATTGGAGGTCTAGTCTCCATGTCCGAGCCACTCTCCGACCAGCAGCTTTCTCTCATCGACGCGTACTGGCGCGCCTCCAATTACTTGACCGTCGGCCAGATCTACCTGATGGCGAATCCGCTCCTGCGCCAGCCTCTGCTGGCCGAGCACATCAAGCCGCGCCTGCTCGGCCATTGGGGGACATCGCCGGGGCAGAATTTTGTTTATGTGCATCTCAACCGGCTGATTGGCGAGCACGACGTCAACGTCATTTATATTTCCGGTCCCGGCCACGGCGGTCCGTCGGTCATGGCGCACACCTATCTCGAGGGCACCTACTCGGAGATCTATCCGCGAATTTCCGAGGACGCCGAGGGTATGCGGCTGCTGTTTCGCCAGTTCTCGTCGCCGGGCGGAGTGCCCAGTCACGCCGGTCCGCATGTCCCCGGTTCGATCAACGAGGGCGGCGAGCTCGGTTATTCGCTGGTGCATGCGTTCGGCGCGGCGTTTGATAATCCCGATCTCATCGTCGCGTGCGTGATCGGCGACGGCGAGGCGGAGACCGCGCCGCTCGAAGGCGGATGGAAAGGCGTTCAGTTTCTGAATCCGGCGCGTGACGGCGCCGTGCTGCCGATCCTTCATTTGAACGGCTACAAAATTTCGGGGCCGACCGTGTTCGGGCGCGACGACGACGAACAACTTACTCGCCTGCTCCAAGGTCATGGCTACGAAGTTCACGTGGTCGCGGGCGACGACCCGACGAAGATGCATCGCGAATTCGCCGCGACGCTCGACCAATGTTATGCGACGATTCGCGCGATTCAGACCGATGCGCGTGCAAACGGGATCCAAAAACGGCCGACGTGGCCTGCGATCGTGCTGCAAACGCCCAAGGGATGGACCGGGCCCAAGGTTGTCGACGGGGTGCAGATTGAAGGGACGTTCCGCGCGCATCAGGTGCCGCTCTCGGGCGTGAAGGAAAATCCTGAGCATCTGAAATTGCTCGAACAGTGGATGCGTAGTTACCGGCCCGATGAATTGTTCGATGAACGCGGACGCCTGAAACCGGAGATCAGGGCGATCGCACCGAAGGGAAATCGCCGGATGGGCGCGAACCCGCACGCTAACGGCGGACTTCTAACCATCGCGCTCGATATCCCGTCGTTTACCGAGTACGCGGTGCCGCTCGAGCAGCCAGGCAGCGTCAAAGTCGAATCGACGCGGCCCTTCGGCAAGATGATGCGCGATATTTTCACGCGCAACGCGAAGCAGCATAACTTCCGCCTGTTCTGTCCCGACGAAACCAACTCGAATCGCCTCGGCGACGTGTTCGAGGTCGAGAATCGATGCCTGGTGAGCCGCGTCGAGAGCTACGACGATCACGTCACGCACGACGGCCGCGTCATGGAAGTGCTGAGCGAGCACTGCCACCAGGGATGGCTCGAAGGCTACACGCTGACCGGGCGCCACGGAGTGTTCGCGTCGTACGAGGCGTTCGCGATGGTCGTCGATTCGATGGCGACGCAGCACGCAAAGTGGCTGCAGACCTGCCAGACCGAGTTGCCGTGGCGGCGCCCGGTGCCGTCGTTCAACTACCTGCTGACCTCGACCTGTTGGCGCAACGATCACAACGGCTTCAGCCATCAGGGTCCCGGCTTTATCGACACGCTCCTGACCAAGCGGGGAGTCGTGTCACGAATCTACCTGCCGCCCGACGCCAACTGCCTGCTGTCGGTGGCCGATCATTGCCTGCGCAGCCGCGACTACATCAATCTGATCGTGATCGACAAGCAGCAGCATCCGGTGTGGCTCGACATCGACGCGGCTCGTGAGCATTGTTCGCGCGGCGCGTCAGTCTGGCGATGGGCCGGCAACGACGACGGCAAGGTGGAGCCGGATCTCGTGCTCGCATGTGCCGGCGACGTGATGACCGAGGAGACGATCGCGGCAGCGTGGCTGTTTCGCAAATATCTGCCCGAGATGAAAATTCGGGTGGTGAACGTCGTCGATCTGATGACGCTGTTTCCACCCGACCGCCATCCGCACGGCATGAGCGACGACGCTTTCCGCGAGCTCTTCACGCGCGACAAGGACGTGATTTTCGCCTTCCACGGTTACCCCGGCGAGGTGCATCAACTCATGCACGGGCGGCCGAATCCCGACCGTTTCCACGTGCGCGGCTATGTCGAGGAAGGGACCACGACCACGCCTTTTGATATGCTGGTATTGAACAAGGCGAGCCGCTACCACCTTTGCATCGAGGGGCTGCGCCGCGCGCCTCGTTACCAGGAGCGCGCTCGCGAACTGATCAAGATGACCGAAGCCGCGCTCGACGCGCATCGCAAGTACGTCGTCGAACATCTCGAAGACATGCCCGCAATTACCAACTGGAAATGGACGCCGGATTAAATCGATGAAAGTAAGCCCACTTGCCGGAAAACCCATCGAGCAATCGCAGCTGGTCGATGTGCCGCGATTGATCACCGCCTACTACAGCCTCAAGCCCGACGTCGGCAATCCTGCTCAGCGTGTCGCGTTCGGCACCTCGGGACATCGCGGGTCGGCGTTCGACACCGCGTTCAACGAGGCGCACATCGTCGCGATCAGCCAGGCGATCTGCCTGTATCGCAAAAGTCAAAACATCAACGGCCCGCTCTACCTCGGGATGGATACGCACGCGCTCTCGGTCCCGGCGTTCGCTAGCGCGCTCGAGGTGCTGGCGGCCAACGGGGTCGAGACGATGGTGGATAGCGCGAACGGCTACACGCCGACGCCGGCGATTTCGCACGCGATCCTCACTTACAATCGCGGGCGCAAGAATGGGTTGGCGGACGGGATCGTGATCACGCCGTCGCACAATCCGCCGACTGACGGCGGCTTCAAGTACAATCCGCCCAACGGCGGCCCGGCCGACACGTCGGTCACCGATTGGATTCAGAACACGGCTAACGAATTTCTTAAAAACCAGCTCGCCGGAGTGCAGCGCGTTCCATACGAGCGCGCGCTCACCGCCGAGACCCTTCACAAGCACGATTACATCAGCGCCTACGTCGGCGACCTCGGCAACGTCGTCGATATGGAGAAGATTCGCAGCGCGGGCGTCAAGGTCGGAATCGATCCGCTCGGCGGCGCGGCGGTGCACTACTGGCCCGCTGTGATCGAGAAGTACGGCATCAAGGCGACCGTCGTCAGCGACGTCGTCGATCCGACGTTTCGCTTCATGACCGCCGACTGGGACGGCAAAATCAGGATGGATTGCTCGTCGCCGTACGCGATGGTCCGCCTGCTCGCGATGCGCGATCGTTTCGACGTCGCGTTTGCCAATGACACCGATGCGGACCGGCACGGAATCGTCACACGCTCGAGCGGGCTGATGAATCCGAATCACTATCTCGCGGTCGCGATCTCGTACCTGTTTCCCAATCGCTCGCGATGGCGCAAAGACGCCGCCGTCGGCAAGACCGTGGTGAGCAGCAGCATTATCGATCGCGTCGCGGCCAGCCTTGAACGCAAGCTCATCGAGACGCCGGTCGGCTTCAAGTGGTTCGTGGACGGGCTCATCGATGGTTCGGTCGGATTTTGTGGGGAGGAAAGTGCGGGCGGTTCGTTTCTGCGCACCGATGGCACCGTGTGGACGACGGACAAGGACGGGCTCATCCTCGGGCTGCTGGCAGCCGAGATGACCGCGCGCGAAGGGCGCGACCCCGGCGAAATTTACAACGACCTCACCAAGAAGTTCGGCACGCCAGCGTACGAACGAATCGACGCCCCGGCAACGCTCGCGCAAAAGGAAATCCTAAAGAAGCTGACGCCGGATCAACTGACCGATCGCGAGCTCGCGGGCGAGAAAATCGTCAAGACGCTGACAGTTGCGCCCGGCAACAATGCGCCTATCGGCGGCATCAAGGTCGTCGCGGAGAGCGGATGGTTCGCGGCGCGTCCGTCGGGCACCGAAGAGGTCTACAAGATTTATGCGGAGAGCTTTCGCGGCGCCGACCACCTGCATCGCATTCAGGCCGAGGCGCAGGAACTGATCGCGCGAGTCTTCAAGCAGGCCGCGTCCAAAACCGGCAACTGAGGAATCAGGCTTGCCCACGCGCCACATACTCTGCATCAACGTCGGATCGTCGTCATGCAAGTTTGCGTTGTACTCGGTCGCCGGCGGCGCCGAATCGGTGGTGGCTGAAGGCGGTGCGGATCGCATTGGCTCGAGCGGCGGCAAGGTAAGCATCCGCGATGGCAGCGGCCGCTCGATCGCCGAGTCGGATCGCGAGCTCAGACGTCCGCAAGATGCCGTCGACGCGCTGTTCGACGAGGTCGAGCGCCTGAAGCTGCCGCGCCTCGACGCCGTGGGCCATCGAATCGTCCACGGCGGCTCAAAGCATGTGACGCCGGAGCTCGTCTCGCCCGCACTGCTCGTCGATTTGAAGAATCTAATCCCGTTCGCACCGCTGCACATGCCGGGCGGCATCGAAGGTGTCGAGGCGGTTGCGGCGCGGCATCCGCAGCTGCCGCAGGTCGCATGCTTCGACACTGCATTTCATCGCGGCATGCCCGAGCGAGCCGAGCGTCTCCCAATTCCACGCGAACTGTTCGACGCGGGCGTGCGCCGCTACGGCTTTCACGGCATCTCTTACGAGTACATCCTGCGCGCCCTGGCAGATGACGTGCCGTCGCGCTTGATAATCGCGCACCTGGGCAATGGCGCGAGCATGGCCGCGGTGGCAAACGGAAAGCCGCTCGACACGACGATGGGCTTCACGCCCGCGGGCGGCTTCATGATGGGTACGCGGCCCGGCGACCTAGATCCGGGTGTGATCCTCCATCTGCTCGAGCAGAAAGATTACGACTCCAGGCAACTCGGCGAGCTGGTGAATCTCAAGTCCGGATTGCTCGGAGTCTCGGGACTCAGCTCCGACGTGAAGACTCTGCTCGACGCGCGTTCAACCAACGCGGATGCGGCGATGGCGATCGAGATGTTCTGCTATCAGATTAGAAAAACGATTGGCGCGCTGGCAGCCGCGCTCGCGGGATTGGACATGCTCGTCTTCACCGGCGGAATCGGCGAGCATGCCATCGCAATTCGCGCAGAAGTTTGCGCCGGCCTGGCGCATCTCGGGGTTACGATCGACGCGCAACGAAACAACTCCAACCAGGACACGATCAGCGCAGCTGACGGCCGAGTCCGCGTGCGGGTCATTCCCACCAATGAAAATTTGATGGTCGCGCGACATACGGCTCGACTGGTATTTGTGTAAATGATGAAGCTTTATTTCGCTCCACAAACGAGGGCAATCCGGCCGCTCATCATGCTCGAGGAACTCGCGGTGCCGTACGAGATCGTGTTGATCGATTTCAAGGCCGGCGAGCATAAGAGCGTCGAGTACCGGAAAATTCATCCGCACGGCCAACTGCCGGCGCTGCAGGACGGCGCGCTCACGATGTTCGAATCGGCGGCCATCTGCGCCTACCTTGCCGACAAGTTCCCCGACAAGCAAATGGCGCCGGCGCTCGGCACCATCGAACGCGGGATGTACTACCAGTGGATGATCTATTCGATAGCGGCGCTCGACGCGCTCGCGCTCGACCGCGAGCGGATGAAGGAGTGTTTCCTCGTGCTCGATCGCGTGCTCGCGGATCGGGAGTTCATTCTGGGCGGCGACAAGATCACGGCGGCCGACGTGATGATCGGCTCAGGTGTTATCTGGGTCGACGCGCGGCATCAGCTGCTCAATGATTTCCCTTCGCTCAACGCCTATGCCGAGCGCATGCTCGCGAGGCCCTCATTCCAGCGCGCGTTCGTAGCACCCTCGTAAAATTCTAAAATGTGCGGACGATTCACGATAACGCGGCGCGACGGTAATTCGCTGGCCGCCGAACTCGGCGTGCCGGAGGGCTCGTTCGTCGACTATCGGCCGCGTTACAACATCGCGCCGACACAGCCGCACTTCATCGTCAGGATCAAATACGAAAATCGCGAAGTGCTTCCCGCCACCTGGGGACTCGTCCGCAGCGGGTCGAAAGATGCGAGCATGGCGGCGAAATGCATCAACGCGCGATCCGAAACGATCGAGACGCGGCCCGCATTTCGCGACGCGTTCCAGAAGCGGCGATGCGTCGTGCCGGCCGATGGATTCTTCGAATGGACCGGGCCAAAGACCGCGCGGCAGCCGACCTGGTTCCATCGCGAGGACGGCCAGCTGCTGGTGTTCGCCGGACTTTACGAGGCGTGGCAGAAAGAGCAGGGCGCGTGGGAGACGACGTTCACGATTCTCACGACGGCGGCCAACGCCGTGCTCGAGTCGTATCACGATCGCATGCCGGTGATACTGGCCGATCGCGACGCTGACGACTGGATGGATCCGCGCGCGCCGTCGCCGCGAGCGCTCAAGCGCTTGCTGGTTCCCGCGGCCGACGACCTGCTGATCGCGACGCCGGTTTCGCCCGAGGTCAACAACGTCGACAACGATTCGCCCGAACTGCTGCAGCCCGCCGGCCAGATGAGCCTGTCACTCCGAAGTGGCTGAGCGCGGAACCTCAATTGCTGCACTTTCCTGCGCGTGATAATTGATTGGGTCCGGTCGCGACCGCGATTCAGGCTGGGGCGGCGTACCCAAGTGGTTAAGGGAGAGGTCTGCAAAACCTCCATGCATCGGTTCGAATCCGATCGCCGCCTCCACTCACTTTCCCGCAGGTGAGTGTTTCACTTCTGACCGTGTGCGGCGCCGAAATAGTCGCCGCCTTTTACGTGATGGCTCTCCGCGCCCCACTCGATGTCGTGATCCATCCGCTGCATCGGCGGGATGTGCTTGGAACATTGGACGTAGGCTTCGACTACTGAGACCATTACCCATCGCTCCAGGTGTCCGCCGTCACTTTCGATTATGTCCTTCAGGACTGCGTCTCCCAGTATTGCTTGTTCGGCTGGGTGGTTCTTTAGAAGTTTCAGGAACTCATCGTTCTCGATTATTTGCGCGCCTCCGTTTATGTGGAGACCTATCTGCTCGCCGAAGTCGATGAACAACAGACCTAAGTGCGGATTTTCCGAAATGTTGCCGAGACTCGCCATCACGCCGTTGCCGCGATATTCCGGATAGGCGACCGTGCGCTCATCGAGGACCTTCACAAATCCCGCATGCCCGCATCGAAAGGCCGAGTCAGCGTGACCTTTCGCATCTGCGGTGCCGACGAACATCATTTCCTGACGAGCCAGAAAGGCCTGCATCGCGGAGTTGAGATGGTCGAGCACCTGGTGTCGATAGAACGCGATCGCATGAGTCGTCCTGCCGTACTTCTGCTGTAGGTTATGCTCGCCGTCGGAGCCCGGGAGCGCACCGGCTTCTACCTGAACGATCACTTCCACCCGTTCTTCGACACTAACAGCTGATTTACTGTCGCTACCCGAACCCATTAAAGCAGTCCTCCATCTAAGGAAGATATTGCTACATAGAGTATAGTTCAGAAACGGGCGAGCCAAGTTTCGCGCATTCTGTCAGCCATCGCGTCGCGATCACGGTGCTGAGATCGCGTCGACGTTCACAGCTTTGGATTGGAGCGGGAGAATTGACGGAATTTTGCCGTCAGCGGGAAGCCTGCCGGGTTGTCGATGATTTGCTCGAGTTCAAAATCAACCACTCGTTCCGCGCCCGCGAATTTGGCGATGCGGGTGGCATTCCAGTCAGTCGAGGCGCGCCCGCTGAGTTGAAGAGTGCGGCAACTATCGAAATCGATAAACAGCAATCCTGCGTGTGGATTCACCGTTAAATTGCCGAGCGTGTTGAACATGCTGTTGCCGTTGTAGTCGGGAAATGCGATGTGCTTTTCGTCGACTACGCGAACGAAGCCGGGATTGCCGCCCTTATGCGATACGTCGGCGCCGTGCTCGGGACTATCCGTCGCGATAAAGAACGTGTCCGCGCGAGAGATCAGTTGCTGCTGTGTGGCAGATAGCGCGGCACCGGTCTCGGCTGGTTGATCCGTCGCCAATGATTTTCGCTCGCCGATGAACAATCTCTCTTGCAGATAACGACGGCAGTTGCCGTAGACCTCCTCGATGCGGATATAGATTGCGCCTTGCTTGATTACGCCGCGGCCGTTTACGCGCACTCGCCGCGACGCGACGAAGTCGGGCGCGAACAAAGCGACGTGCCCCTCCTTCGTGAGATTGCGGAACAGCGGATCGCTGGACGAGGCTCGCGCCGAGATTTTCAGCATGTGCTCGTCTACCGTCTCGATAAACCCGGGCTGCCCCGTGACGACGGAAGCCCACACGCGGCCGTCACTATCTACCGTTCCGAGGACAGCCATCTGCCGGAGTTCGAGAAAGCCGCTGGCGCCGGGAGGCAAATGATCGACGATACCTTCGCCGACGTCCTCCGCGATGTCGCGTACGCCCGCGCGCTCCTGCACCGCGATTTCGCCGCTGTGGAATTTCATTCGCTGTTAGGGCGCCGGCGCCGCGACGCGATGGTCGGGCTTCACCAGCAGCTTGACGAGGCACGGCGGCCCGCCTTCGCCGTAGCAGAGATTACTCACCTCGCCGAGCCGCGAATTGTGGTCGTCGTGCGTGTAGTCGGGACATATCCAATGACCGCCGGCGCCGCGGTAAAGCGCGACCGCGTAGTATTGCCCAGCCGCAAGATTGCCGGCCATCGGATCGCCGCTCGACCCGAGCGGGCGCGTGTCGACGATGTCGAAGCCGTCATGCGCAGCGTCGGGCGAGTACTGCATGAAGAACATTCGCCACTGGCGTCCGGGAAGTGCGGTCGCCCGGTATTCCATCGCGTGTTCGTACGAAAAAACCGGCTTGTCGCGGCATAGCCACGGCCGCGCTTCCTGCGCCAGGACCGGGCGCGTGAGTCCGAGCGCCAATCCACCGACAATCGCGAAGTATCGTCCGAATTTTTGAATGTTCATTATTATTCCCGACCAGCAATTGCGATGATGCGGCCGATGATCTCGCCGAGGTTGGAGTCCTTGGGTGTGAAGACCGCCTTGACGCCGAGCGCTAGCAGGGTAGTGCGGTCGGCTTCGGGGATTATCCCGCCCATCACGAGCGCCACGTCACTCGCGTGGCGGCTTTTGAGCAACTCGATTGTCTCGCGCGCGATCGACATGTGTGCGCCGGCGAGGCTCGAGACTGCGAGCACGTCGACGTCTTCCTCGAGCGCTGTCGCGACCATCTGCTCCGGAGTTTGCTTGAATCCCGCCAGCACTACTTCCATCCCGGCCTGCATGCAGGCGTGCGCGAGCAGCTTGATCGCGTTGATATGCCCGTCGAGGCCGGCCTTGCCGAGCGCGATGCGAATCTTGCGCGTCGCCTTCGGCACCTTGAGCGCGCCGACGCTAACGCTCGTTTCGAGAATCGGTGGCGTGTAGCGGCCGCGGCCGACGCGCACGAGCGAGTCGGTCCATTCGCCGACGGTGCCGCCGGCGCGCGCGAGATCGATCGTCGCCTCCATCAGGCCGCTGCCGCCATCACTTGCTGCCGCCCGTTCGAGTGACCCGCGAGCGGCGGCGACCGCTTTCTGATCGCGAGCGGCGCGCCACTGCTTGATCGACTCGATGCGTTCTTTTTCCTTGACCGCGTGCGCGTTGCGATCAGCAGTCTGCTTTGGCGGCGGCGTCAGTCCGACTTCGCCGGTGAACGCGTTGACGCCGATTTGCACTATTTCACCCGACTCGACTTTGCGATGACGCTCGGCGAGCTGGCGCGTCAGCTCGCCGCTGACAATCGAGATGGCGCGCGAGTAGCCCGCCTCGCGCAGCCGAAGCGCAATTTCGCGCGCCCGCGCCGCGGTCTCGGCGGTAAGCTTCTCAACTACCTTGCTACCCTCGAAAATATCGCCATAGCCGGCCAGCCCCGTCTCGTACATCAGAACCTGCTGCGTGCGCAGGCTCAGCGTTTGCTCGGCCTGGTCGGGCAGGGCGAGCGCCTCGCGAAAGCCGGGCAACTGCAGCGCATTCACCCGCGCATCAGCAGAGAGGACGACGGGCAACGCCTCGTACGCGATGCGGATGATATTCACTTCGGGCTGCGGCTCGGTCAAAGTGAGTGAGCGCACCTGGCATCCGGCACGGAAGGCGACGTCGTTGACGCCGTACTCGGTCGCGCATAGCTCCTGCCAGAGCTTGAAGTACGCGCGAATCTTGCAAATCTCGGGCACCAGCTCGATGCCGCTGTTGATGAAAAACGAAATACGCCGGACCGTCTGCTCGAACGCCGCCGCGTCGAGCCTGGGGCGAATAGCGTCGAGAATCATCAGCGCGTTGCCGAACGCGTAGCCTATCTCCTCGGCCGGCCCCGCACCGCTTTCCATGTAGTGGTAGCCGCAGCAATTGATCGGATTCCAGTTCGGTACGCGCTCGACGGCGAAGCGAATCAGCTCGGTAGAAAGTCGAAACGACAACTCCGGATGAAAGATCGAGGTGCCGCGCGCGACGAATTCCTTGAGCAGATCGTTCTGCGTCGTGCCGCGCAACTCGGTCCACGGCACGCCGTGCTTTTCCGCGATGACGAGATAGAGCGCCAGCAGAAACGGCGCGGTCGCGTTAATCGTCATCGAGGTATTGATCGACTGCAGCGGAATTCCCTCGAACAGCCGCTCCATATCATCCCAATGACAAATCGAAACGCCTGCCTCGCCGACCTCGCCGCGTGCAACCGGAGCGTCGGGGTCGTAGCCGTTCTGCGTCGGCAGGTCGAACGCAATCGAAAGTCCGCGCTGGCCCTGCTTCAGATTTGCGAGGAAGCGCTCGTTGGCCTGGCGCGCGTCGCCGAAACCAGCGTAGGTGCGGATGATCCACGGTTCGCGAGGCGCGCGTGCTTTCTTTTCAGTGTCAGGCATCGGCCCAAAGGTTAATTGTCGAAGCGTCGGGATTCCAGCCGAGCTCGAACTCAGCCGCAAACATTTTTCTCGAGCGAATCGATTTTTATCTCAACCCACGGATAGCGCCGGCTTTCGTAGACGGACACGGCCGGCGGCGGGAAAGACATGTCGGCGAAGCTCCCGGCGGCTATCGCAATCGTGCCAGGAATTCTGTCGATGTTCCAATAAACGGTGGCGCCGCAGTTGGGACAAAAGCGAAAAGTGATGTGACCGCCTTCGTCGCCTACCCGGACGAATTCTGTCGCCCGCCCTTCGATCCGCACGTCTTGTTGGGGAAACCAGGCGTTGAAGCCGAATGCACTGCCGGTCCGTTGCTTACAGGCCATGCAGTGGCAGACGGATAGGCGGACAGGTTCCCCGGAGCATGTGGCTGATAGTTGCCCGCATGAACATTGCGCCCGACGAGTGGTTCGCATGCTCGAAGTTTATCATCTCGGACGTGCGAGGGTCAGGCTGACTAGTTCACTCGACGGCGGGCGATCAGCGTCGATGTGCCGCGCGGGCCGCGGGCCTAGTACCGAGGTTGCGCGCGAGTTCGCCGGCGATTCGATCGATGAGCGCGATTCCCGAAAGGCCGCCATGTTCGGCGATCTCGATGACCGGACCCTCGGTCTCCGCGCGGATTCGCGCGAGTGCCTTGCGCGCTTGCGCGGCGCGGCTCAGCTCCGACTTTGCCAGCTCGGCCAGATGTTCGAGGTCCTTCTTGCGCAAATTAGAGCCCCGGCGATTGGTCAGCGCGGATATGTCCCCGGCGTCGAACTCACACGGCGGCATCCGATTGAAAAGCACTGCAGCCGGCGCGAGATGGATGCTGCTCAGCTGCGCGTGCGTCTCGATCGTTTCGGAAATCGAAAGACTGTCGGCGGTCGTGACCTGTACGATTGCGCAATTGCGCCGATCGCGCATCATGCGCGAGATGTTGCGCGCCTCCTTGCCAACGATGCTGTCGCCGAAGGTCGAGAGCGCGGCCGTCGGCATCTTGAGCAGGCTCATCGCCTGGCCGCTGGCGGGGGCGTCGACGACGATGATATTTCGAGCGGGCGGCTTGGCGCCGTCGAGCCCGGCTTCGTAGTAAATCTTGCCGAGCATCATCAGCTCACGCAGCCCCGGCGCTGCCTGGACAAAAAATTGATAGAGGCGGCTGGCGAACACCGCCTTGAGCAGCATCCGCCCCGGTACTACCAGGCGCAGATATTCTTCGAGCGCAGCGCGCCCGTCGAGCGTCATCAGCGCGAGGTTCTCCGCAACCTGCGCCGGCACGAACGACGGCGCGACGCCAAAGGTGGCGGCCAGCGGTGCGCGCGCGTCGCATTCCATGATCAATGCGCGCGCGCCCAACAACGTCGCGAGCTTTGCGATCGCGGCGCTCAGAGTAGATTTGCCGACGCCGCCCTTGCCGAGCACGATCAGCACGCGGCGGGCGAGGATTTCGTTTAGCATTTAGAGGCGCGCGAGCTACCAGCGGATCAGATTCGCTCCCCAGGTCAGGCCGCCGCCGCATGCGTTCAGCATCACGATGCTGCCGTCGTGGATGCGCCCCTGTTCGAGCGCCTCGTCGAGCGCGATCGGCACGGACGCTGCCGAGGTGTTCCCGTAGCGATCGATATTGGTGAAGACTTTTTCCGGCGGCATGCCGAGCCGCTCGGCGACGGCGGAAATAATTCGCATGTTCGCCTGATGTGGCACGAACAAATCGATTTCCTCGAGCTTGACGCCCGCGCGCTCAGCGACCAGACGGCTCACTTCCTCCATGCTCTTGACGGCGATTTTGAAAAGCTCGGGGCCCTTCATCTGGATCGCGTCGTCGGGGCTTCGCCGCACTTCGGAGTCGATGGTGCTGCGCGTTCCGGTCGCGCGGACTGACAGCAGCGTCCAATACTCGCCAGCGGATCGCAGCAGGCTCGCCAGGACGCCGCGATTTCCCGGCTCGGTGACCATCACACACGCGCCCGCGCCGTCGCCAAACAGCACCGAGGTGCGGCGATCGTTCCAATCTACCATCGTGGACAGCGCATCCGCTCCCACCACGAGCACGCGCTTGAAGTCGCCGGCGCGCATTTGCGCGTCGGCGACTTGAACCGCGTACACGAAGCCCGAGCAGGCGGCCGCGACGTCGAAGGCGGGTATCGACGTGATGCCCAGGCCGTACTGAATCTGACACGCGAAAGACGGGAAAGCGTACTCCGACGACACCGTGCCGACGATGATCGCGTCGAGGTCGCCTGGTTTGACCCCGGCGCGCTCGAGCGCGATGCGGCTCGCGTCGGTCGCGATTTGCGCGAGCGAATCGCCCTGGCGCATCGCATGGCGGGTGCCGATTCCGGTGCGCGAGCGAATCCACTCGTCCGACGTCTCCATGTACCGCTCGAGGTCCTTGTTGGTCAGTGCGGTGCGCGGGATGGCCCGTCCGGTGGCAACAATTCTTGAGCCCATGAAATGACCGCTCAGTCCTGGTTGGCAGGCCTGAAGGCCAGCGTCGTGTTGGTGCCGCCGAAGCCGAATGAATTATTCAGCGCGATGCGAATTTTCGCGGGCCGCGGCTTGTTCGGCACGTAATCGAGGTCGCACAGCGGGTCGGGAACTTCCTGGTTGATAGTCGGCGGCAGCATCCCGCGGCTGATCGCGAGCACCGTGTAGACCGACTCGATCGCGCCGGCCGCGCCGAGCGTGTGCCCGGTCATCGACTTGGTCGAGCTAATCCCAAGCTTGGCGGCGCGCTCGCCGAAAACATGCTTGACCGCTTGAGTCTCGGCGAGATCGCCCTGCTCAGTCGAAGTGCCGTGCGCATTGATATAGTCGACCTCGTTGGGATCGAGGTCGCTGTCTTCGAGGCACATCCGCATGCACTTGGCCGCGCCGCGTCCCTCGGGCGCCGGCGAGGTGATGTGATAAGCGTCGCTGTTGGCGGCGTAACCGCAGATCTCGGCAATGATGTTCGCACCGCGCTTGATTGCGGAATCGCGCTCTTCGAGGATCAGCGCCGCAGATCCTTCCGACATCACGAATCCGTCGCGCTCCTTGTCGAACGGACGGCTCGCTTTCTCGGGCGTCTCGTTGCGCGTCGACAGCGCGCGCATCGCGACGAATCCGCCGACGCCGAGCGACGTGATCGCCGCCTCCGAGCCGCCGGTGATAGCGGCGTCCAGGTAGCCGAGGCGGATCATCCGGTATGCCTCGCCGATTGCATGACTGCCTGACGCGCATGCGCTGGTGGTCGCGAGGTTAGCGCCGCGCGCCCCGTATCGAATCGAGATTTGTCCCGGTGCCAGGTTGCTGATCAGCTTCGGGATAAAAAACGGCGTGACGTGACGCAGCCCGGTCTCGATGAAGACCTTGTGGTACTCCTCGATCGTGCAGAGGCCGCCGATGCCAACGCCTATTAGCACGCCGACATTGTCTGCGTTCTCTTCGGTGATCTTTAACCCCGACTGGCGCATCGCCTGCTCGGCCGACGCGACCGCATACTGGATGAACGGGTCCATCTTCTTGATGTCGCGCTTCTCGATCCAGTCCTCGGGCACAAAGTCCCGCACCTCGCCCGCGATGCGCGCGGGAAATTCCGAGGCGTCGAAGCGCGTAATCAGGCCGATACCGGACCGACCCGCCATCAGGGCGTCCCAGTTCTTTTCCACTCCAACTCCGAGCGGCGTTACCAGACCCACTCCGGTTACAACCACGCGGCGCTCAAGCATTCGTCTCATCAGGCCCCATCATCCTCCGTCGAATTCAAACTTAATCATCTACCAAAACCTCACCGTGGTCGAGAATCCGGAAATGTAGGATGCACAGGGCTGAGGTTCAATCCCGAGCCAAAGCCGCGTATCCTTGTTCTCTCATGATTAGTGCCGATCAGGCCCTTCAAATCGTGCTGGAGAACGTGGCTCCACTCGGCGTTGAGCGGATTCCAATTCTCGACGCTCTTGGCCGCGTGCTGGCCGAAACTATCAGCTCGCCGCGCGACATTCCGGGCTTCGACAACTCCGCGATGGACGGCTATGCGGTGCGCGCCGCCGACGTTGCCAAAGCGTCCGAGGCGACTCCGGTCAAGCTGAAGGTGGTCGAGACTGTTGGCGCCGGCCAGATGCCGACGCGTCGCGTCGGAACCGGCGAGACGGTTCGCACGATGACCGGCGCGCCGATCGCCGAGGACGCGGACGCCGTCATCCCGGTCGAGCGGACGCGAGGGGTTAGCGAAGTCGTCGAGTTTCTCGCGTCGGCGGAGCATCGCGCTTTCATCCGGCCGCGCGGCGAGGATTTGCGTCTCGGCGAGATGGTGATGTCCGCGGGCAAGACGCTCACGCCGGCCGACCTTGGGATGCTGGCGTCGGTGAATCGCGCGATGGTCGAAGTCATTCGCCGTCCGCGCGTCGCGATCGTCGCCACCGGTGATGAGCTGGTCGACGTCGATCAGCCTCCCGTCGGAGCGCAGGTCGTCAATTCGAGCGCCTATGCGCTGGCCGGCGCGATTCGCGAAGCCGGCGCCGAGGCCGTCATCCTCAAGGTGGCGCGCGACGAGGCGCGTGAGATTCGCGAGCGCCTGGCCGAGGCGATGACCTTCGACGGGATGCTGTCGACGGGCGGTGTCTCAGTCGGCCAGTTCGATCACGTCAAAGGCGCGCTCAACGAACTCGGGATGCGGCAGTTGTTTCACGGCGTCGCGCAAAAGCCGGGCCGTCCGCTCAAGTTCGGCACCGTCGGCTATCGCCCGGTATTCGGCCTGCCGGGAAATCCCGTCTCAACCCTCGTCTGTTTCTATCTGTACGCGCGCCCCGCTCTGCTCAAGATGAGCGGGCACCGTCGCGTCGGATTGCCGCGCGTGCGGGCGCGATGCGCCGTCGACATCAAGACTTCGAAAGACCTCACCGAATTCGTGCGGGTCAGACTCGAGCGCGAGGGCGACGCATATTTGGCTACACCGACCGGCGGCCAGGGCTCGGGGATTTTCAGCTCGATCTCGCGCGCTGACGGTTTGCTGATCGGTCCCTCGAGTGAAACGGTGTTGAAGGCAGGCGCTCAGGCTACCGTGCTGCTTCTCGGAGTGGACGGCGCCGGCGGCGGCATTGGCGGTATTGGCGAAGTGGCAGTCGATGAACTGTTCGAAGGCCGCACCCATAGCCAGTGAATGACGACGGTGGCAACCGCGCCGAAAATCGCCGCGCCGATTATCACGGCCGAGAGCCTGAGCTGCAGTTTCAGGATGTTGAAGGGCAGCAGGTAGAACGTGACCATCTCGATTTGAAAATTTGCGTAGATGACGTAGGCCACCCACAGGACCACGATTGTGCCGATGATGAATTTCGGGTTCTTCACAAATGCGGGCATTGCGGACGACCCTCCTGAGGGAGCGAGTTGAGAAGAAAGCTTGGCGAGTGAAATGACGGTTGTCAACGCAGTCGGGCGCAGCGCAAATAATGCGCTCGCCGGACGCATCCGCGCGCGAGGCTACAAGCAATGACGACGCGATATCGCGTGGGCAACGGCTTCGATTTTCACCCGCTCGAAGCGGGACGCCGGCTCGTGCTTGGCGGCGTCGAGATCCAACACGACCGGGGACTGCGCGGCCATTCCGACGCCGACGTCGCCACCCATGCGCTCGCCAACGCAATCCTCGGCGCCCTCGGCGCCGGCGACCTCGGCCGTCATTTTCCCGACAGCGACCCGCGCTACAAGGACGCCGACTCGATCGCACTGCTCGCGGCCGTGTGGAAGCTGGCGAGCGATCAAGGATGGCGCCTTGGCAACGCCGATCTGACAATCTTCGCCGAGCAGCCGAAGCTGAAGCCGCATCTCGACGCGATGCGCGCGCGACTCGGCGCCACGCTCGGCGCAGGTCAATCGCGCATCAACGTGAAGGCCTCGAGTCCCGAGGGGATCGGCGCGCTGGGCCGGAGCGAAGGGATGGCCGCCGCGGCGATAGTCATGCTGGAAGCCGACTAACTGTCCGCAACGCCTCCTAAAGGTCCTCCTCGCCCGAGCCGCCGTCGCCTAAGTCGCCGCTGCTCTCGATCTCCTCCACCGCCTCGTCAAACTCCGCGCCGCCGAACTCGTCGCCCATCTCCTGACCCATCCGCTTCATCATCCGCGCGACGCTCTTCGGATCGTTCTCGTCGACATTCCCCATCCGCGACGGGTCCGCCAGCGCTTCCATCCGCGATTCTTCGCTACGCGGCATCGCGAAGCGCGACATGAGCCGGCTCATTTTTTTACCGCCGCAGTGCGCGCACACTGCCTCGACTTTTTCACTGATGCGCGTCGTTAAGACGCTGGAGATGCGGCGGCACTTCTCGCATCGATATTCGTAGATCGGCATGAACCGAGATTAACCAAAAAGCTACCGGGGATCGCCTACGGGGCCATCCAGGCGATTGCGAATTTCCGCCAGCATGTCCTGATCGATCCACGCGCCGTGACCTTTCGGACAGGACATCCCGGCCAATCCAGCCGAGCCCGGAGTGATCGCAGCGCGCGCTGCGAGCCGTGAGCTGCAATCGGGGCAATCGATCTCTTTGGGATGTCTGTGACTCAATTCGTCGACGATATCGTCGAAAACCTGTTCGCCCACTGACTCGTGACGGACCGCAGCCGCCTTTTGCAGACCCGCTTCAAGCTGATCGAGCGTTTCCCGATCGGCCCACGCGCCGTGCCGGTCCGGACACGCCATCCCGCCGACGCCGATCGCGACCCGAGCTTCCAGCTTCTGGCCGCATTGCGGACAAGCGATCGCCTTGACGTACTTGCTCCGCAGCTTTGCCAGGATCTCTTCGTCGCGCTGCTTCGCCCACTGGTCCTCGCGCGCGGCGTCGACATCATGCAGCTTGTCGCCGAGCCGATCTTTTTCGTCGCTCATAAATCTCCGCCAAGGGTTCTCTGTCGCCCAACTGTCTATCAGCGCATTCCGGGAACCTCAACATGGCGGGAGGCGTCCGGCGATCGACCCGCTTGCGTGAGAATCGACGCTCGGGATACTGGTCAGCGTCAAGATGAAGCTGGCCGCCGATCACCTGATTATACCCCGATGAGCGATCTTCGCCTGATGTGGCGCAACACGCGGATGGTCGTGCTGTGCGCGATCTCCGCCGCCCTCTACGCCGCCGTGCTGGTGCCGTTCAAAGTCGTTCCGTTGATTCCCGGCGTCACCGAGCTGCGCCCCGCAAACGCGATTCCAGTCGTGTGCTCCTTCCTGTTCGGTCCGGCAGCCGCGTGGGGTTCCGCGATCGGGAATATGATCGGCGATTTTTTCGGCGGCGTCTCCCCCGGCGACATTTTCGGATTCTTCGCCAACCTGGCCTACGGCTGGATTCCGTACAAAGTCTGGGAATTGATCGCCCGCGGGGAGAGTCCCGTTTGGCGCTCGCCGCTGGTAATTTTCAAGTACGTCGTCGCATGCCTGGCCGCGAGCGTGCTCTGCGCCGACCTGGTCGGATGGGCCGACAACGTGCTCGTCATTCGGCCGTTCGTGATGCTCGGCAACGTGATCATATTCAACAACATGATTTCGGCGCTCGCGCTCTCGCCGTTCATCCTCGCCGCCGTCTATCCGCGCGTGAAAAAGGGCCGGATGCTTTACACCGACGTGATGCCGCAGGCGAAACTGAAGCCGGTCGCATTTCGAGCGACCGGATTCGCGTTGCTGATAGTGGGCGAGGGCGGCGCCTGGATCCTTGGCAACCTGCTCTCGACTGGCTATTGGGTGCCGAAGTTCCTGCCCGCGTGGATGAGCGTCGCACCATTCGATAAACCCGTTTTAATAATTGTCGGCCCGTTTTTGCTGTTGGCATTCGCGGGCCTGTTTATGATGTGAAAACCGACGCTCAAATTCCTACTTCAGTTCCCGCCGTACACGCGGCGTCGGTCGAAGGCGTGACCTTCACCTATCACGGCGCCGACCGTCCCACGCTGCGAGCGGTAAGTTTCGCGCAGGCCGCGGGCGAGACGATTGGCGTGATGGGCGCGTCGGGCGCCGGCAAGTCGACGCTCGCGAAATGCTTGAATCGCATCGTGCCGGAATTCGAGGACGGCGACTTTCAGGGCGCGATCACTATCGCTGGCGAGCCGCTCGAGCATCTCCGCGTCTGCGATGTCGCGCCGAAGGTCGGCATGGTCTTCCAGGACTTCGAGTCTCAGTTGTTTTCGACCAACGTCGCGCACGAAGTCGCCTTCGCAATGGAACAGGTCGGCATGGACCGCGCCGAGATGGATCGGAGAATCATGCCAGCGCTCGAAGCGGTCGGGCTGCGCGGCTTCGAGCATCGCGATCCGATGTCATTATCGGGCGGCGAGAAGCAGCGGCTTGCGATCGCGTCGGTGCTGGCATTGCGCCCGTCGGTTATCGTGCTCGACGAGCCGACCACCGATCTCGATCCCGAAGGGCGGGCTGAGGTCTTCCAGTTGATCGCCAAGCTGCGCGCCGAAGGCCTGAGCCTCATTGTAATCGAGCACGAGTCCGAGGAACTGCGCGCCGCCGACAGGATAATCGTTCTGCGCGAGGGCGAAGTCGCCGCCGATGGTCCGCCTGCCGAAGTGTTCGCGCGCACCGAACTGCTCATGGCATGCGGCGTGCGCCCGCCCGGGCTGGGTCGCGCGCTCGAGCTGCTCGGAATTGACGCGCAACCAAAGGACGTCGACGCGGCTCTGGAAGCCATCCTGAAGGCCTACCCACGTCTCGCGAAGACTCTAATCGAAGGCCCCGCGGATTCGAGCGTTCAACCTCCGCCGGCCGCCGCCGCTTCAAAGAGTGCGGCCTTCATCGGAATCGAGAACGTCAGCTTCAGCTATGCGGACGGCCCACGCGTGCTCGATTCGATCGATCTCAAAGTCGAAGCCGGAGAGTTCCTCGCGATCGTCGGGCAGAACGGCTCCGGCAAAACCACGCTGGCCAAGCATATCGTCGGGCTGCTGCAGCCTGCGACGGGCCGCGTGACGATCGACGGCAAGGACCGCACGCAGATGCGTCCGGCGGAGACGGCGCGTGCGGTCGCGTACGTTTTCCAGAATCCGGACCATCAGATTTTCGCCGCCACCGTCGAAGACGAGGTCGCGTTCGGCCCGCGCAACTTCGGCCTGCCCGAGGACGAGATTCGCCGTCGATGCGACGAGGCGCTCGAGGCCGTCGGTCTGCAGAACGAGCGCCAGAGCGACCCGTTCCTGCTCAGCAAGGGCGAGCGCCAGCGCCTGGCGGTTGCGAGCGTGCTCGTGCTGCGGCCGCGGATGCTGATTCTCGACGAGCCGACCACCGGCCTCGACCATCGCGAGCAACTTCGTATGATGGCGCTGGTGCGCGATCTCAACCGAGCCGGAATCGCCATCGTGATCATCACGCATACGCCGTGGCTGGTAGCGGAGTATGCGCGGCGCGTCGTGCTGATGCGCAAGGGCGCCAAAATTTTCGACGGCGGCGTGCACGAGTTCTTCATGCAGGACGAGTTGCTGCGCTCGTCGTCATTTCGGGCGCCGGAAATCACCGAGCTAAGCCGCCGCTTCGGCACGCTGGCCCTGAACACCGACGAATTCGTCGCGTGGGTGAAAGGGCGCGCCTGATGCCCATTTATCTCTACATCGATCGCGGCACCTTCGTTCATCGGTTGCATCCGACGGTAAAGGTGTTCGCGCTGTTCGTAATGTTCTGGTCGGTTTACTGGGTCGACCAGCCGATTGCACTGTTGCCGGTCGGATTGGTCATGCTGTGGATCGCGCAACTTACCGATTCGTGGCCGAACTTCTACCGCCTGCGATGGCTGTTCGGGATCCTGGTATTCACCACGACGATCGCGTGGATGGTTTTCTACCGGCGCGGCGCGGTGCTGGTGAACATTCCGGTCTTTCACGTCAGTAGATTGTCGCTGGTGTTTGGCTTCGGACGCGGTATCAAGCTGGCCGAATTGCTGGCGGCGTCGGTGCTGTTTCTCTCGACCACCAAGATCGAGGAGTTCACCTACGGACTGCAGCGGATGCGGGTGCCGTATCGCGTCAGCTTCGCCATTTCGCTTTCATTTCGTTTGGTCCCGCTATTTATCGACTCTGCTGTGACGATCGTCGATGCGCAGCGGTTGCGCGGTTACGATTTCAACCAGGGCGGCCCGCTCGAGCGCGTGCGCCGTTACGTGCCGGTCGTCATTCCCGTTTTCATGGGCGCGCTGCGCAAGGCAAATAACATGGCGATGGCTCTGGAAGCACGCGGCTTCGGCTTCAGTCACGAGCCGACGACATTCATCGAGTACCCGGTTACGAGCACCGACATCATGGCGTTTGTGTTCCTCATTGCGCTCGGCACCATGAATTTCATGTTTTACTGGACCGGGGTCGGCCGTCTCGGTCCGTTGAAGTAGCGTACAACCTGCTCGGTGCGTACCATCGGCGAGTAAATCGAAGACATTGCGGGGAATCCTAATGAGCGACAAATCAGAGTTTCTGAAAAAGCCGATCGAGCACGTCGATATCACGCGCGAAAGCGTCGTGCCGATTGTCGAGGCGATGGGCCAAATGGCGTATAGCGCCCGCGACCTGCATCGCGCGGCGACGATCTACGACCGCATGCTGCGCGATCGCGACTGCGGCGTCATCCTTTGTCTCGCCGGATCGCTTGTCAGCGCGGGGCTCAAGCGCGTCTTCGCCGACATGATTCGCAATCACATGGTCGACGCGATCGTCAGCACCGGCGCTAACATCGTCGACCAGGATTTCTTCGAGGCGCTCGGCTTCAAGCATTGGATGGCGGAGGATCGATTCAAGTACGGGCTCGACGACGACAAGTTGCGCGAGATGCATATCGATCGCATCTACGACACGCTGATCGACGAAGACGAGCTGCGCATCTGTGACGAGACGATTCACAAAATCACGGACAGCCTCGAGCCGCGGCCGTACTCGTCGCGCGAATTCGTCGGCGAGATGGGTAAGTACCTATCCGAGACGGGAGCCAAAACCGGCGCCAGCATCGTGCTCGAGGCGTTTCGCGAAGAGGTGCCGATTTTCTGTCCTGCCTTCAGCGACTGCTCGGCCGGGTTCGGACTGGTGGCGCATCAGGCGGCGCGTCACGGCAAGCCCAAGGTCTCGATCGACAGCGCCAAGGATTTTTACGAGCTGACGCGGCTCAAGGTGAAGAACGAAAGCACTGGGCTCTTCATGATCGGCGGCGGCGTGCCGAAGAATTTCGCGCAGGACATTGTGGTCGCCGCAGAAGTGCTGGGGCATGACGTGCCGATGCATAAGTACGCGATTCAGATCACCGTCGCCGACACCCGCGACGGCGCACTCTCGGGCAGCACGCTCAAGGAAGCGAGCAGCTGGGGCAAGGTCGATACCACCTACGAGCAGATGGTGTATTGCGAGGCGACCATCGCGGTGCCGCTGATAGTTGGGTACGCATACCACAAGCGCGGATGGGAAGGGCGCACGTCGCGCAAGTGGAACTCGTCACTGGATAAGGATCAGGTGTGAGGGGACTGATGCGTATGATTCGTCAACGCGCCCTGGTTATTGAAGGTATAGGTGTCGATCGATCCATCGGGACCGGTCACCTGTGTTGTGGTAGCACCTGAAGGATCCGGCGCGCCGTAGCTGTAACGCGAGTGGCTACCATCGAGGTAGGTCTGGCCGGTGACGCGATGGCGCTTGTCATATTCGTTGGTCAGCCAGGTGCGCCCATCGGGCTCGATGATGGTCAACATATTGTTGTCGATATCGTAGCTGTACTTGGTCAGGTTGCCCTTCGAATCGGTGACATCGGTCAGACGTCCACCTTCGTCGTAGCCATAGTAAACCGAATAGCCATGAGAATCGTTTGCGCTAACTATTCGATTCTTCTTGTCAGGCTTAAGAACGACCTTCTGGCCGTTGGGCGACGTGATCGCCAGAATGTTTCCGGACTCGTCGCGCCCGATGTCCAATACGTTGGCCTGGGCATCCTGAATCATGATGATTGCCTTCTGACCCCATTCTCTTGACCATCTCGACGCGGGAAACACCATGCCGGTCCCATCCTTCATCGAGCTGAAATACCACGGGCTATGCCACCATAGCCGCGTCTGGTCGAAGATGTCCGCGGTATCGCCCGCAGCAGCGCGATGTTCATAGGTAGCGTTGTAGCTGGTGCCGGGCGATACGCGCGGCATGTGCACGATCGAGCCGTCCGGGAACATCATGTCGATGTAGCTGTACACCGTGTTGTTGCCGACGAGGTAGATTTCGTAGGAGGCGCTCGTCGCAGCGCCGAAATCGCGATACGAGTAGCAATCGAACGAAGAGTAAGTTCGCGACAGGTTTATCGGAACGACGTCAGGCAAGTAGATATCCGTCTGAACGTGAATGAAGGCACCGTTCCTCAAATTCACGGACCATCGAGTCGGCGCCGGTTGGCCGGGGAAGAAGGGAATCGGCGATCCGTTCCATCCAGTCGCTAGCGCAGGATATCTGGCAAGCACCGCAGGATCGGCCGGTTTGCGCGCGCCACCGGGAGTCTCCATTGTCGCGTGTCGCTCGAGCCGCATCGACAGCCACTCCGGATCGTTAATCGAAATCAGCGCTACTGCAACTGCGATCGCCATGACTATTGCCGCCAGCGCGGCGACCGCCCGCCGCGGGAACGCATTGGCCGATTCAAAGGGTGTCGGTTCGGCCGAAGGAGTTTGTCCGGTTTGCGCCATGTAAATCCAGTCACAGACTGTTAGCTGCTTGTTGAAGGTCCGACTAGTTGTTAGGTTACCGACCTCGCCCAGTCAACTGGATTCGGGCCCGGCCGAAAATGGCTACAAGCACCAGTCGCAAAGTGACCAATATTATATGGGGAGTATTGGCGCTGTGGATCGTGTTGCTGATCATCGGGCGAATCCGTAACCGCCCGCCGACCAGCGTCCGCGGTCCGCTGAAGATACTGACTCCGCCGTTCACCGCGAACAAAGCTGAGCTGATCCAGGACCTGCGTGATCGAAAGTTCCAGGCGCTCGATGCGAAACTCAATTCTTATCAGCAGTCCTTCGAGGCAAACATACTGGAAGAGGCCAACTTGGCTGTCGCCTTCGACGCATTCGCCTTTGCCGACCCTGCGCTGGGTCCTATTCTCGACGACTGGGTGAAGCTTGAACCGATGTCCTATCCGGCTCATCTGGCCCGCGCCAAGTATCGCGCGGAGCTGGGGTGGCAGGCGAGGGGAAATCGATATGCGAATGAAACGTCAGAACAGCAGATGAACGAAATGGTGAGTCGGCTGAGCGAAGCCGCCGCAGAGGCTGTCACAGCCATCAAGTTGAACCCGAAATCCAGCATCGCTTACGCATTGTTGCTGGACGTGGCGAAGGCAGAGGGCGACGACAAGAGTTTGGACCACGTTTATAGCGTCGGCATTGCAAGCGTCCCGCTGAGCTACTCGATCAGGGTCAGCGCGATGGAAGCTCTGGAGCCGCGATGGGGCGGTTCGTACGCGATGATGACTAGTCTTGCAAACGATGCCCAGAAATCGGTGAGCAAAAACCCGCGGTTGGCGAGTCTGAAAGGCTTTGCCGATGTCGATCGAGGAAATGTCGCTTGGAGCGCCGGCGATCAAAAGGGAGCGATTCGCCTTTTTGACCAGGCCCTCGATGAGGGCGGAGATTTTGCGCTCGGCTACTCCGCGCGCGGGAACTTCTATGTCGGGATTCGTCAGGACAACCAGGCGCTCGAGGATCTTAACCGCGCCAACCTTATACGGCCGCAGAATCCTGAGACGATTGCCTATATTGCCTACGCTTATTATGGGCTTGATCGGCCGAAGGACGTGCTGGCGATGATCCAGCAATACCGACAGATTGCGCAGCCCGGCCCCTACATGCTGAAAGTTGAGCAATGGGCTCAGAACTTCAACACGGGAAACGCCGTCGCCGTGAAAGTTGGCGGAAACTGAGTTTCGTGGCCGGTGCCTCGGGCCGGGAGACCATACATTGCGATTTTGCGGGAGTTGGCTGGCCGTGCTAATTAACACGGGCTCATTCCGGCGGTTTTCTTCTGAAGGACTAATGCGATGTTGTTCGTGATTATCGGCCACGATGGACCCGACGGCGCCGCGCTGCGGCCGAAGATTCGGCCGGCGCATCTCGAGAATCTGCGGCCGCTCGATCGAGCGGGGAAGCTGAAAATCGCGGGGCCCTTCACCGACGGCAGCGGCAGCCTTATCATTGTGGATATGGAGAGCGAGGCCGAGGCGCGCGCCTTCGCGAACAGCGATCCCTACGTGAACGCGGGAGTGTTCGAGCGCGTCGAGGTTAAGCCCTTCAGGCAAGTATTTCCGGAATAGAATCCAGCAACCTCTGTCTGGCGGAGTATCGATGGCGGGAGCTTTATCCAGTTTAAAGATCGTTGAAGTGGGCGAGATGGTGTCCGCGCCGTATTGCAGCAAGCTGCTGGCGGACATGGGCGCCGAGGTCGTCAAGGTCGAGCGGCCGGGAGTTGGCGATCGTTCGCGCACGCGCGGCCCGTTTCCGGGCGACAAACCGAATCCCGAAACCAGCGGACTGTTCCTCTACCTCAACACCAACAAACGCGGCGTCACGCTTGACATCACCAAGCCCGAGGGATTCGAGATTCTGGAGAAGCTGGTCGCGAAGGCCGACATCCTGATTCACAACGTCACTCCGCCCGAGATGGATCGCGTCGGCCTCACCTACGAATCGATGCGCTGCGCGAATCCGAAATTGATCATGACGTCGATAACGCCGTTCGGACTGACGGGTCCGTATCGCGACTACCGCGCCGAAGATCTGACTATTTGGTGCGCGGGAGGCGTCTGCGTCCTGAACGGCGGCGGCCCGGAGCATCCGGAGTTGCCACCGCTGAAGACCGCGGGGCATCAGGCCGGATACCAGGGCGGAGCGCATGGCGCGACCGCGACGATTGCCGCGGCGTTCGCGCAACTTCGCGACGGCGCCGGCCAGCATATCGAGGTGTCGGTGCAGGAATCGGTCGCGTCGATCCTCGAGATGACGTTCGAGTACTGGCCGTATATGAAGATGATCGCGACACGCCTCGGTCAGAAGCCGCTGCAGCCGGTCGAGACGATGCAGTGCAAGGACGGCTACATTTATCTTTGCTGCATCGAGGAGCATCAGTGGCGCAATTTCGTTGAAATCATGGGAAATCCCGAATGGGCGGAGATGGAGATTTTCAAGGATCGGCTGGTGCGCGCGCTCAACTGGGACGCGCTGCGGCCGATGCTCGAAGAATGGGTCAGCCAGCAGACCGTGCTCGATTTGTATCGCAAGGCGCAGGCGAAGCGGGTGCCGTTCGCGCCGGTGTCGACGATGGGCGATTTGCTCAACTCCGAGCATCTGAAGGCGCGCGGATTTTTCGTCGAGATCGCGCAGCCGGTCGCTGGCACGCATAAGTATCCGGGCGCGCCGCTGAAGTTCGCGCGCACGCCGTGGGAAATTCGGCGGCCGGCGCCGACGCTCGGACAGCATAACGCCGAAGTCTTCGGCCAAGAGCTCGGGTTTTCGGATGAGCGGCTCGACGGACTCAAGCGCAAGGGTGTGATTTAGCGATGGCGACGAAACCTCCGCTGGCGGGAATTCGAGTTTGCGATTTCACCTGGGTGTGGGCTGGACCGTACTGCAACCTGCAACTGGCGCATCTTGGCGCCGAAGTGATCAGGATTGAGACCAAGACGCGGCCGTGCGTGACGCGGATGCTGCCGCCATGGCCGGACGGCGTGTTCAACAGCCTCAACAAGTCGGGCTACTTCAATCAATACAACCAGGGCAAGAAATCATTGTCGCTTAATTTCAAGCATCCCGAGGCGAAGGAAGCGGCGTGGCGCCTGATCAAACAGAGCGACGTCGTGATTAACAACTTCGCGGCGGGCGTGCTCGAGAAGATGGGCTTCGGTTACGAGGAAGTGAAGAAGGTAAATCCGAATGTAGTAATGACTACTCTGTCGGGTTACGGCGACACCGGACCCTATCGTGACTATGTCGCGTACGGTCCGGCGCAGGTGCCGTTGTCGGGTCTGTCTGCTCTGACTGGCTATAAGGGATTTCCTCCCATGCACGCGGGGTTCAGCTATGCGGACCCGAACGCGGGCGTGCATGCTGCGTTCGCGATAATCAGCGCACTGTTCCATCGCGCGAAAACCGGCGAGGGTCAGTACATCGACATGAGCCAGTGGGAATGTGCGATGGACATTCTGGCAGAGGGGATTTTGGAATACACGATGAACGGGCGCGAGCCCGAGCGCAGCGGCAATCGCGATCCGTCGATGGCGCCGCATGGGCTGTTCAAATGCGTCGACCTGCCGGAGAAGATCCTCGACGTCACCATCGACCAATGGGTCTCGATAGTATGTGCGAATGACGACGAATGGGCGCGACTGGCTAGAGCAATAGGTAAACCCGAACTGGCTAATGACTCGCGATTCGCGACGCTCGCGGCCCGCAAGGAGAACGAAGAGGACCTCGAAGCAATAGTCAGTGCGTGGACGGCGACGCGCAAGGTCGCTTATGTAGTCGATACTCTGCAAGCGGCAGGTGTCGCGGCTAGCGCCTGCGCCGATAGCAAGTACATCTCCGAGGATCCGCACCTCACCGAGCGCGAATACTTCATCTATCGCGATCACCCCGAAGTGGGTAAACGGCAGCATTGCGGAATTCCATGGCGGATGAGCGGAACGCCGTGCGAAGTCACCACAGCAGCGCCGACGCTCGGGCAGCATACCAATGAGGTGATGAGCGGGCTGCTCGGATACAGTGCGGCGGAAGTCGAGGCAATGCGAGCAGCGGGCGCGCTGGACTGACGACAGGAGTGACGATGCGAACGCTGAAAGTTTTAGTCGACGGCTTGGCGTTTCCTGAAGGACCGCGATGGCACGACGGGAGATTTTATTTCTCCGACATGCACGCGCATCAGGTGCTTGCCGTCGATACGGTGGGAAAGCGCGAGGTCGTGTGCGAAGTGCCGGGCCGGCCGTCGGGGCTTGGATGGTTGCCCGACGGACGGATGCTCGTCGTGTCGATGACCGACCGCAAGCTGATGCGGCTCGATCGCGACGGGCTGAAGCTGGCCGCGGATATGTTCAAGCTCGCGCCCTTCGACTGCAACGACATGGTGGTCGACGCGCGCGGGCACGCCTACGTCGGCAATTTCGGTTTCGATCTGCATAAGGGCGAGACGCCGCGCGGGACGACGCTGGTGATGGCCGGGTCGGACGGAACGGCACGGGTGGTGGCCGAAGAAATGATGTTCCCCAACGGGATGGTGATCACGCCGGATGGAAAAACGCTGATAGTTGGTGAGACGTTTGCGCGGCGATTGACGGCATTCGATATCGGCGCCGACGGATCGCTCGCGAATCGGCGCGTGTGGGCCGAGCTTGGAAATAGTTTGCCCGACGGAATTTGCCTCGACGCGGAGAATGCGATTTGGGTGGCCTGTCCGACCTCGTCCGAGGTGATTCGGGTGAAGCAGGGCGGCGAAGTCGTCGAGCGAATCAAGGTCGAGACCGATGCGTTCGCTTGCATGCTCGGCGCCGCTGACGGGCGGACGCTCTTCGTCGCGACGGCGCCGAATTCCGATCCTGAAAAATGCCGAGCGGAGCGAGGCGGGAGAATCGAAACCACCCAGGTTGAAGTGCCCCGAGCGGGATTGCCGTGAGATGATGCCCATGGCGTAATGGATGGTGATGGGCGTTAACGGGCACAACTCAAGCGAAACTTTTCGCGCGCGGCGCAAGCGCATGATGGAGGCGATCGCGCCGGGTGCGACTGCGATCCTGCCGAGCGCGCCGGTGTCGGTGCGATCCGGCGACGTCGAGTTCGTTTATCGGCAGGACAGCGACTTCTACTATCTCACCGGATTTGCGGAGCAGGACTCGGTGGCCCTGCTATCGCCGGGACATCCCGACGGCGAGTTCGTGATGTTCGTGCGGCCGCGCGACAAGGAGCGCGAGACTTGGACCGGGCGGCGCGCGGGAATCGAGGGCGCGATAATCGAGTACGGCGCCGACAAGGCCTACGTTATCGACGAGCTCGAAAAAATTCTGCCGCGCTATCTCGAAAAAAGTGAACGCGTGCATTACCCGCTCGGACTGAACGAGAAAATGGATGAGCGGGTGATGAAAATGATTCGATGGGCGCAGTCGATGCGGCCGCGAATCGGTGTGGGCCCGTCGTCGATCGTCGATCCGCGCGACATCATTCACGAGGCGCGGCTGAAGAAGGAGCCGGCCGAGCTGGACGCCATGCGGCGCGCGATGGCAATTTCGGCCGACGCGCACAAGCGCGCGATGTCGAAGGCGCGCGGCGGGATGCGCGAATGGCAGATCGAGGCCGAGGTCGATTACACATTTCGCTCGCAGGGCGCGGCGGGCCCGAGCTATCCGTCGATCATTGCGTCGGGACCCAACGCGGCCACCCTGCACTACATCAACAACGATCGCGAGATGCGCACTGGCGAGCTGCTGCTGATCGATGCGGGCGCCGAGTACGATTTCTACGCGGCGGATATTACGCGCACCTCGCCGATTGGCGCTCGCTTCACCGGCTTGCAGCGCAGTCTTTACGAGGTCGTGCTCGACGCCCAACTCAAGGCGATCGACACGATCAAGCCCGGCGCACATTTCGACGACGCGCACGAAGTGGCTCTGCGCGTGCTGGTTGACGGCATGCGCCAGCTCGGCATGCTGCGCGGCTCGGCCGATGAGATAATCGAGCAGGGTTCATACCGGCGCTATTACATGCATCGCACCAGCCACTGGCTCGGCATGGACGTGCACGATGTCGGGCTTTACCGCGTCGACGGTGCATCGCGAGTGCTGGAACCCGGGATGGTGCTTACGGTGGAGCCGGGATTGTACATCGCGCCCGACGACGACGAAGTCGCCGACAGTTTTCGCGGAGTCGGAATTCGAATCGAGGACGACGTGCTGGTGACGGACGACGGCCACGAAGTGATGACTGCCGCGACGCCGAAGACGATCGCCGACGTCGAAGCGCTCACCGCGCAATAGTCACTTCAATAGTACAACCACGAATGGCAACTGTTGCGGTCGGCCTCACACGCTGCGATGCAAGTGCCTATTTCGTTGCGGCAGTAGAATTCTTCGTTGCCATGTAGTTCGCAGACCTGGTAGTCGCGACTGCACTGATACTGGCACTTGGTCTCTGTGTAATCGCATCGATTGGCGCATCCCGCTGCGAAAACAACTGTCGCAGCGATCAAGAACACCTTCGCGCGCACGTATCGACGGGCGCTAGAGTTCGAGCGCGCTGGCGGTGCCGACTACCGTCTTGGTGCCGTCGGCCTTGTCACACCAGGCGTCTACTTCGGCGCGCGAGCGGCTGCCCTCAGGCCGGCTCTCGACGATCAGCCCTTTGGGCCCGGTGACATCGTTGCCCCACACCACGTTGACCAGACGCAGGTCCATCTTGCCGCCGTAGAGGAAGCCGAGGCCGAAACGCCGCGTCATCATCTCGGCGACGAGGCATATCGACAGCATTCCCTGTACGACGATTTCCGGGAATCCCAGATCGACGGCCATTTGCTTGTCGTTGTGATAGTTGCGCGCCGGTCCCGAGAACGCCATGCA
>Ga0210393_10000177_pt1 | contig 62649 bp, 51 predicted proteins | sample IncBWC27OmetaG_FD_160068 | JGI IMG/M metagenome (GOLD analysis project Ga0210393, IMG submission 160068) | Forest soil microbial communities from Barre Woods Harvard Forest LTER site, Petersham, Massachusetts, United States - Inc-BW-C-27-O ... | reverse complement strand
ACCGCATCGACGTCATCCATGAGATGTGGAGGGCTGCCGATGCTTACGAGGAAAACCAGGCTAGCTGCGGCTAAAACGATCCAATCCGGACGAAAGACTCGAGAAGCGGGCTTGGCTTTCTGGTCTCTTGGCGCGGCGTCACGTTCCCTCGTTTGATCCACGCCAAGAAGGTTATCAAACCCCCGCCGCTATGAGCTGAGTTTGCTCTGGTTTAAGTATTTTCATGAAGAGGCGATCGGCTCCGAGCGAGCTCGGGTCGAGTTGTTTGCATTCTCGCTTCCGGGTTTCCTCAAAGGACACGAAAGAATGGAGTACGCGCTCGTATGCATGACTTAGTGTTGGCACTTGAAATGGTTGGGCCACCAGAGGCGACGATTTCTAGCGCGTGTCGATCACATCATCCGCAGTCGAAATTCGTCCTCGGTCGTCCCGAACTACGACTCGGATGAAATAGATTCCGGGCCTGATAACCAAGTCGGCCTGAGTTGTGACGCCGGAAGAGTCCAGCTTAGCGAGGGTTTCATCTGACAAGCGCATTTCCATATCTTGCTTGATCCCCTTTACATAGTTCCCGTTTTCATCGAAGAGGCCACACGCCAAAGTTAAATCTTGCCGATTGACCCCATCGACTCTGTGAAAGAGTAATTGCCGCGCATCGGTGTGAATCAGGACTCTGAGATGAATGTCGGCGGTTTCGGCCCGATAGAACTGCGTGTGAAACTCCACGGGGAACGCGTGGACTTCTTCTCGGGACAGAATTTCATTCTGAATTTCCTGGTTCACGTCCTCAAGCCCGGCAAGCAAATTCTTTGGGGCGTAATATCCTCGCCGCGCTTGTACGGTGAGACCTTTGGAATTCTTGATTCGCACTTGCAGAGGATGAACTAGTCCGTCGGACTTCACTGGCGCGGGCGAGAAGCCAAGAACGTAGGAGAACTCCGGAATCGAATCTACCCGCCGGAAGCCTTCGTCGAGATCGTTACTGCTGTGAAAGTACGTCCCGCCGGTTGTGTAAGTGAGTTCATACATAAGGGCAGGCGTCCACACCGGGGCCAGTGGCTTCTCGGGCGCAATGACCGCCGCAAGCGGACCTTTCGGGCATTCCTCGTTGATGTCACAGCCGGGAGTCATAGGCGAGATGAGGCCACGTGGGTCCAGGCCATTGACAATCACGTGTGCGCGCAACGCACTTTCAACCAGAGATTGGTAGGAGGCGATATCCAAGGGTTGATTGGAGACAGAAAAATCGGGAGAAATGACAACCATGGTCTTGAGTCCAGGCATGGTCGAGAGTCTTCTGACGACGGCATTCAAACCGTCGAGTCCGGCCTTCCCCTGCTGCTCGTCGTTGAATTTCTGTTCGTGGGCCTGTTGTTGCAGCATTGCGGCTTCCGCCGCTCCACCCCCGGGAAGGCCGTTTAATGAGGGCAGTTGCTCGCCCACCCCGGTCCTAAACGGCGTAGGTTGCAGCTTCGAGATGTTCTCGCGAATTTTGGCCTCGTCATTGGTGAAATCGGGCATGACGTGGCCGGACATCGAGAAAATCGCGACGCGAGCGCTCGGCGAGAGCGATACCAGATGGCGCAGCGCTGCTGCTTTTGCGTTAACCAGATCAGAGGATTTGAGATGAACATCGTCAAACACGTACGCGACGAAGTCATGTGGCGGTATTTCCCGATCTACGGCTTCTCGATGTTCGATTCCTGAGCGGGCGGCACGCGGCTCGTTGGCGGGAGCCGGATTCGCGGCGTGGTCGACTGCGAAGTATCGGATGGTCTGACGCTTCCGGTCAGCCAATAGCTCGAAATTATCGGCGCGAAGGTTTCCTATCGCATGGCCTTTTGAGTCACGAACCACTACGCGCGTCAGAACGAGGTTGACAGTGACCTTGAAGGTAGACGAATTATCCGGCGTGTCCTGGGCGGCCGGCAAGTTGCTGGGCGACGGTAATGTGGGATTACTCGGTGGTGGCGCAGGGTTTTGTTGGGGAGTTGTCGTTTGACCTGCAGTGTTCAACGCGTAGGCTAGGAGAAGGAAAGAATTTAACAGGTGCGCGAAGAGTGAGTGAGACGGCAATCGCCTGCGGACGTGCCCGCCAGAGCCGAGGCTAGGATTCTTCCACTCCATGGCAACGGAACAACTGAGCCGATTGCCGCGATAGTACATCAGGCCGGCTGTCATATCCAATGCTGACGGAATTCCTAGCGCCGCAGAATTCCCTGGTCCGTTTTGTGAGGATTGATGTCGCGCTGGCGAAATGTTGTAGCGGGTGGCTGGCGCAGCTGCCGGGTTTCTCCGGTTGTCTCCGGTTCGCTTCCTGCGAATTGAAAGCGGCCGTCGCGCAAAAGTTTGTATCGGCGTCCGCGCCAATCGATGGTGTTGCCGAACAATCCCGCGACCCAAACGAAAACGCTGATCAGGTCTTGAACGGGAACCAGCCACCATCTTCGGCCGGTGAGCGGGTCGTGCAGTACCCAGCCCGCCGTACTCCATGCAGCCAGCGCGCGAAAAAAGACCGTAACCACTAGCAAGGGCCACAGCCTTGAAACGGCCAGCCAAAGCAGCAATGCGAGCGGCAGAGGATTGGTGAAAATCTGTCCCCAATAGCCCACGGGACGCGAGCGTCGCGTGCTGCGCGCCCAGCGCAGACGATGCTGCAGATTTTCGCTGAGGGTTTGGCTGCCAATGCGGTGCTCGATCACGCAGGAAGAAAGGACTACGCGGTATCCGGCCCGAGGAGCACGGTTGCCGATTTCAAAATCCTCGGCCAAGTAATTGCCAAGATCGGAGAAGCCTCCCATGGCTTCGATCACTTCACGGCGCGCGGCGAGAGTCGGGCCAAGGCCAAAGTTCATCTCGCCAACCAGCCAAGCCACCAGCACCCCCGCGAGAAACTCTGTGTTCATGCCGATGGCCTCAAGCCGTGACCAAAATCCTCTTCCGGGTACAGCGCGGTAAGGACAGGTGACCACGCCCACACTCAGGTCCTGAAACTCAGCTGCGACGCGCCGCAACAGGTCAGGCGGGACGTGGACGTCGCTATCGCTCATGACCAGGATGCTGTGCTGAGCCCGCGGCACTAAACGCCCCAAACTGTGCGCCTTCCGGTTGGGAACAGTTGGATCTCCGGTTTCGATCAGATGCACTCTAGGGCCCTGCGGAAACTCGCTGCGTACTTTGTCCATGATGGCCACAGCCGGATCGTCCATTCGGTCGACGGCAAACAGGATTTCGTAGTTGGGATAATCCTGGGTAAAGAAGCTGCGGAGATTCTCTTCCAGGTGATCGTCTTGTCCGCAAAGCGGTTTCAGGACACTGATGGGTCGCGGGTCTGTGAGTGGCGGCGGAGAAATGGCCAGGTAACGGCGCGCTGCGACACTGGTGAGCACGCAGTAAACCCACGAGCCAACCAGCAACAGAATGAGTAGAGCCACGAGGGTCAATGTCAGCAGCGCCATATCATGTGCCAAACGATTGTAAACTCCCGTAGGTCGCGGTCAAAAGAAAACCATCCGACACTTTCCAGAGGGCAAGTGAATTTCTCACTGCACGTTGGAAACTTTCGTTGCAGATTGTGTTTCACTATAGGGTGGTCCCTACGCGGAAAAGGCAATCCTTCTGATATCATGACCGGTTCTCGAACGATGAGAGTCAGCCTGAGCAGTTCCGTTTTCCTCGTACTCCTGTTGTCTCCTGTCTGCTTCAGTCAGTTGCCTTCGTCGCGCTGTGATTCAATCGGTAGCGCACTTAAGGATTGCGTTTACTTAACAAAGATCGAGATTGCGCCCGAGCATGTCTCTACGTCTGAAGAGAATCTTGCAGATCGTCGCGTGACGCTGGCAGCGATTTCCCAGACCACAACGGAGAGTGAGTCAGATTCTGGCGGGACCACGATCGCTCCACAGCCGACCAGGCAGGAACACTTTCATTGGGGCCGAGCTCTATCGGAATCAGCCACCTTCCTTGTGATCGAGCAAGCCTACGTGGTGCACACCGATTTCAATTGGGTCGTATCTGAAAACGGAATACCGTTCAATCACTATTGGCGCGACTACATGCAGTCCCTCTCCAAGTGGACACATTCGGGCTGGAATGACGGAGATCCCAATTGGTTCGGCTACGTCGGGCACCCGATCCAGGGAGCGTTGACCGGATTCATTCAAATTCAAAATGATCCCCAAGGAGAGAAACTCGAGTTTTCCAAGACCAAGGCTTACTGGTGGAGTCGCCTTAAGGCTGGATTGTGGAATGCCGCCTACAGTACGCAGTGGAATCTGGGACCAGTGAGTGAGGTCACGGTTGAAAAATATGGCACGAAAGACAGGCCCCCATGGAATTACAACGGCTCCTTCCCTTGTTCGCATCATTGCCTGACCGGCGTGGGCCAAATTGACATCGTTATGACGCCGCTGGGCGGCACGGGGTGGCTGATAGGGGAAGACTTTCTGGACAGGAAGGTAGTGCGACGCGTAGAGGATGACACACAGAACCGTTTGCTAATTGATACCGTCCGAGTTGCGCTCAATCCGATTCGCGGAGGAGCCAATGTCCTTCACGGGAAGCCCCTTTGGTATCGTGCTTCCCGCGACGTGCAGGGGATGAGCCTGGTTAGCGGCCAGAAAGCGGCCGTCTCCGCGAAGGAGATCTCCAAAACGCAGATTCCCGACCACGGAGATGTGTTTTTTGGTTACACGCACACGGGGTCGTCGCGCTGCCAAGCGATCTTTTCTGGCGCGGCCGTTGTCTGCGATCCACTTTCAGCTGGGAGTTCTAACCTGAATGGCTGGAATGCAGCTGTAGAGAAAAAGTACCTCCGTTATTTTGGGGTGGTTGCCGATTTCAGCGGACTGTACGGCGGAGTAAATCAGACTAATTTTCTGTTCGGTCTGCGCGGCGGGGCCCCGATTGGAAGGTTGCGGCCGTTTGCAGAGGCCCTGATCGGCGCCGTACACGCGAGCGAAAACGGGTCCGCAGTGCCCAAATCGGATACCTCCTTTGCTGAAGATCTCGGGGTTGGAATCGATTTCCGACTGATGCGGCTGCTCGGGTGGCGCTTTCAGGCCGATGAACTCAAGACCGGCTCGCCCGACTTTGAGCGGCGTAACCTTCGCCTGTCCTCCGGACTCGCTGTTCGGTTCTAGCTGTCCCCTAACCGCCTGCTCAGAAATGATCCATCCCGGCGGCTGCTGTCGGATCGATCAAGCTCGGCGTTTTCGAGTAGACCCTTGGAGTTTTGGTAAGATGCTTGAATGCTTTTAGCTGGCGGTCCGCATTCGGGTCCGGAATAAGGGGCTCACGCATTTACGAAATAGAGGCATGTAAATATTAACTGCTATCCTTCTCGCGTTTTGCTCCGAAACCATATATCCTTAAGTGAAATTAAACAGTAGTTCTAACAGAGAGCATCAGAACCATCGCGTGAGGGGGCGCATGCGAAGGGGGCAGAGGTCGTTATGTCTGAATCAGAGAACGTACAAGTTTTCATATTGGCTGAGAACCGGCTTTTGCGTGAAGCCCTTACACGCATTTTGAGCAAGAAAAGCGACATCCAGGTTGTCGGAGCGTCCGCTTTCTCGCCCGATGTCGTCGCGCAAATCAGTAGTGCCGGTCCGGATGTTCTGCTATCCGATTCGGCCGCGGTGGCCCTCTCGGACTTACGCCTGGTTTCAGAAGTACGCGCCGCGATCCCTGGCCTCAAGGTGGTCATGATCGGTATGGAGGCAGACCCAGAGACTTTTCTGCGCGCCGTACGGGACGGGATTGTGGGTTTCGTGCTAAAGGACGCGTCCGCCATGGAAGTCGCGGCGGCTGTTCGTTCTGTGGCGAATCATGAGGCCGTTTGTCCTCCCAGTCTCTGCATGGCATTGTTCGAGCGCGTGGCGAGTCAGAATCAGAGCGCGCATCCCACCAGCTTTGTGATCAGGCACAACCTCGGCCTCACGCGCCGAGAGCAGCAACTTGTTCAAATGATTGGCCATGGACTCACCAACAAGGAAATAGCCTCGCAGTTGAACCTCTCGGAGCAGACAGTAAAGAACCACATTCATCGGATGCTGCGCAAGCTTGGGGCAGCTGACCGCTTGGGAGCGGTAGAGCTTTGCCGCATGCCTGGAGCAGTCGCGTGATCAATGCCGCATTTTGGCGTTGGTACTTTTGCGGTACTCATCTGTCGCAGAAGCTGACACGGTAGCTGTGTTTCGTAGGACCTTCTTGGTACTGCCTTTCTTGAATCTCTGGGCCTGATTTGAGCCTTACTTTTTTGCGGAGAACAGGAGATACTGCCCGGCACGGAGAGGATCGTGCAAAAAATCAGAGTGTTGGTCGCAAATCGGCCGCGCTTGATGAAGGATTTGGTCCTTGCGACAATTGGGGATCAACCCGATATCGAAGTGGTCGGCGAAACCCAGGACGAAGCGGAAATCACTGAACTGGTTGAACGCACGCGTCCTGACTATTTGATCATCGCGTTGGAGAACCCCGAAGTCCGGCCGGGTTTGAGCGGCTTTCTGCTGGGCCGTTATCCGGAGATGAAGATTCTTGCGCTGGCCGCAGAACGAAACAGCGGCATCTTTTATTGGGCTTTTGTGGATATCCGTTCCATGCCTGTCGAATCATCCGAGCAGGGTATCTTAGGTGTTTTGCGAAGCAAGGCAGAGCTGGTTGGCATTTAGACGCGCGGATGCGGATTACGAATAAGGCGAAATCAAAATTAGAAGCAGTCGGAGAACGCGTGTGGCTGCGCATCCGAAGCTCACTTAGGTCGCGAAGTAGTTAGCCGCTCGCGTATATCTCTCCGCGACTTCGTGCGTGGAGAGGGGTTTGGATACGACGTTGGTTGTTGTAGCGGGTTCGGCTGACAGCTCGCAGGAGCAGTAAACCAACGGAATCAATACGGGTTAGCTCACAGATGCCCTGTAAGTGAGGGGGCGAAGCTGTAGCTGGGGCTAGGATTCGAGGGACGTCGAGTTTGACAGAGAGTTCTGATCTCATTGTCGCTGGCGAATATTCGCAGCCAGACTCGCATTCGGAAGCCTCGGTTCAATGTCATTGGTATGCGGCTCACGTTTGTTCGCGCCACGAGAAGCAAGTCGCCCGACAATTGGAAGAGCGACGAGTAAGTTGCTTCTTGCCTGTGTATCGCAGCGTTCGCCGATGGAAGGACCGACGCAAGGAATTAGATCTTGTGCTGTTCCCGGGTTATGTCTTCGTCCACCTCGATTTAAAAGATCGTTTGCGGGTGCTGCAGGTGCCGAGTGTGGTCCGGTTCGTGAGTTTCAACGGTCACCCCGCGCCGCTGCCACAGGTTGAAATCGAGTCATTAATTAGCGGGCTCGCCAAGGGGGTTCGCGCCGAACCCCACCCGTACTTGAAGGTGGGACATCGCGTGCGCGTGAAATACGGTCCCCTGGCGGGGGCACAAGGCATCCTGGTACGAAGAAAAGAGAAGTTTCGTGTTGTGCTTTCCATCGATCTCATAATGCGTTCGGTCGCGGTGGAAGTCGACGAGGCGGATATCGAACCTTGTTAGCTTGGTTCGAACAGTGTGAGTTCGGCCTCCGTTTAGATGTTTTCCAGTCGGCTTGCTCCTAACCATTCCATTGTGAAATTCCGGCTGCTTTCAGATTCGCAGAGGTCTTATGAGTAAACTGTCCCGCGTGTTCCGTTACCGTGCAACGTTTGCAGTTCTTTTGGTCTGTATGGTGGGGGCGTGTACCGCTGCCGCCTGGAGTCAGCAGAGGCTCTCATACAGTCCCAGTTCCGCTCTCAATAAGGCTGACTCTCGCGCAGAACAGGAAGCTGACCAATTGGTTTCGCTGTCTGCTGACAAGATAATCTCCTTGCTTCGCCAGGAAACGGGGCTGCTGCTTCAAGTCAAGAAGGCAGTTGTCAGAAGAGCTTTCGAGCAGGGAAGGGTGATCGATCCAGATGAGATCACAGATGACGGGTTGTTTAGTCTTGTCCGGGAGGACGACAGCATTCGGATTCTGGCGACCCGCGAGATCGAGAATCGCTACTACGTTCGCGCCCGACCTACGCGTGAAGAGTTGATAACCAGCATTCCGTGTCGGCAGTCGTTTGGCCCTGACCAGACTCTTCCGACGAAGGCGCAAACGCCAACCCCGCAGGGCAGCAGCAGCCAGTTGGACCTTGGACAACCGCCTCCCAGCCAAGAACAAGTCTACTGGGAGAAGCACGATGCTGACTTGGACTGTTACTCGCTGCAGAATGCTCCATATGACTTGCTACAATCTCTGTCACGCCAACTTCAAAGTGCGCAAGCGCCGTACGGGCAGAACCCGCTTTCGCAATATCCTCAGCAGCCGAACCTGCAGCAGACTTCTCCGCAACAGCAATACCCACAACTGCAGTATCCTCAGCAGAACCAGCCTTCGCAACCGTACCCACAGAACCTCCCCAATCCCATGCGTCAGTTGCAGATGACCCAGATGCAGTCTCCATTTGGAAACTACTTCGAGAATGGGGAGAGCGACCAGAACAACATGGCGCAGATGCCGCTCGGCGCTACGTCGAGCCTATTAAGTGCCAGTCAGGTTGGAGGATTGTCATCGATTGCCGAGAAGGCTCTTGGAAATTCAAACGACACAAGCTCGGGTCTTTCTGGTATGAATACGCAATCGCTTGGCTCGGTCGGTTCCCTGAACTCTCTAAGTTCTCTCTTTGGATCCCAAGGTGGAATGGGCGGGAGCCAGAACTTTCCTCAGCAAGCAAGCCTGCAGAACCCGATGATGCAGCCCCAGCTTCCGCCCTACCCACCGACGCCGCCCATGCAGCCCATGCTGCGTCATCGCCCCAATCCTTACGCGGATGTTCCCTCTCTCTATGACTTGTATGCGCAGTATTCCAAGCATCCACCGATGCCGCTGCAGCGCTTCGGCGAGGATGTATTCCGCAATGGCACTGGAAACTTCGATGATTTGCCCATGGACCTGCCGGTCGGACCCGAATACGTCGTGGGCCCCGGCGACGGTCTAAGCATTGATATTTCGGGAGGGATTGCGCAGCGGCTGCAACGCGTGGTCGACCGGACGGGACGCGTCGATTTGCCCGAGGTTGGGACTGTGGAAGTTGCAGGAAAAACTCTGGGCGATGTACAACACACCGTGCAGGCCGCCTTGCGCGGACAATTCCGCGACGTGAGTGCCGATGTCTCGCTCTCGCGCCTGCGATCTGTTCGCGTCTACGTAGTTGGGGACGTCGAGCGTCCAGGAGCGTACGACATCAGCGCGCTCTCCACGCCACTGAACGCTCTGTACGCGGCTGGCGGCTCTACTTCCGGGGGCTCACTCCGTCTCCTGCGTCATTACCGAGGCAACCAACTTCTGCAGGAAGTCGATGTCTACGATCTGTTGCTGCACGGCGTTCATGGCGACATGCGCGGACTGCAGCCTGGGGACACCATTCAAGTTCCACCCATGGGCGGTCAAGTGACTCTGGAAGGTATGGTGAGAAGGCCGGCTATTTATGAGCTGAATAAGGAGAAGAACCTGTCTGAGGTTCTGGAACTGGCTGGCGGCGTAATGCCCAGCGGCACTTTACGCCACGTGGACGTTGAGCGTGTGGAGGACCACACAAGCCGGACCATGTTGCGACTCGACATTCCAGAGACCGACGACCAGGCACAGGTTACGCAAGCGCTCGAGGATTTCAAAATCCAGGACGGCGACAAGGTCAAGATCACTCCGATTCTGCCTTACGCGGATAAGACGGTCTACCTCGATGGTTACGTCTCGCGGCCCGGTAAGTTCGCCTACCGGGAGGGTATGAAGGTGACCGATCTAATTCGGTCATACAAGGATCTGTTGCCGGAGCCTTCGACGACACACGCCGAGATCATCCGTTTGAACCAACCAGACTTCACCCCCACCGTGCTCGCCTTCAATCTCGGCGATGCGCTTTCCGGTAAGGATCAGGATTTGATCCTGAAGCCCTTCGATACTGTCCGCGTCTTCAGTAGGTACGATTTCGAGGATCTGCCCATTATTACTGTCACCGGAGAGGTTCGCGACCCCGGCGATCATCTGACCAACGGTGCGCCACACCTGCGGGATGCCGTCTACTTGGCCGGCGGAACGACGCCCGACGCTCTTCTCGGCGACGCCCAAGTCTTCCGCAAAACCCCCGATGGCCAGTTGAAGGTGATCAACGTCAATCTCGAAAATGCGTTGCAAGGCGATCAGAAGGACAACGTCCTGCTTGAAGCTAAAGACCGTGTGTTTATCCAGCGGGACCTCAATAAAGTCGATCCTGCAACGGTGACAATTGAGGGAGAAGTTGGGCGCTCGGGCAAGTATCCGTTGGGAGAGGGCATGACAGCCGCAAGCCTGGTTCGCCTCGCAGGAGGGTTCAAGCGTGGGGCTTACACCCGGGAAGCAGATCTTACCCGGTACGAGGTTGAGCAAGGAACAAAAGTGGTCAGTGACCATGTTGACGTGCCCATTGGCGCGGCGATGCAAGGCGAGCCCGATGCCGATGTTCGGCTGCGCGACGGCGACGTACTTGCGATTCGCCAGATCACGGGATGGAAAGACCTGGGAGCGACAATCAAAGTCAGCGGGGAAGTCGTTCATCCGGGTACGTTCGGAATTCAGGAAGGTGAGACCCTGAGTTCCATCATTCAGAGGGCCGGCGGATTCCGTGCGAATGCCTATCCCTACGGAGCGGTTTTCGAACGAGAGCAAATCCGGACGCTAGAGGAAAAAAATCGCGCCGACTTGATCGACCGTGTGCAAGGCGAAGCGGCAAACATCAAAGGCATCCCCGAGGCAAATCAGCAAGATGTATTGGCTAAGCAGGCTGCTGTGGAACAGTTTGAAGCGACGCTGCAGAAGCTGAAGAGTGCTCCTCCCCAGGGACGCATGGTTGTGCACATCTCCAGCAATTTGAAGCATTGGATGAACACCTCGGCTGATGTGCAGGTGCGAGCCGGCGACACCGTGTATATCCCCAAGAGGCCCAGTGTTGTTCTGGTGGACGGCGCGGTTTACAACCCCACCGGAATTACCTTTAAGTCCGGCAAGAGCGCGGGGTGGTATCTCAGCCAAGCGGGCGGCCCCACGGGGACAGCCAACAAACGGGGTGTCTTCGTGATCCGGGCTGATGGTTCAGTGGCTGGCGGTCCGGGCGGCCTGTTCGGAGGAGGAGCGGAGAGCGCGGCGATGCGGCCCGGGGATATGGTGGTGGTGCCAGAGAAGGTTTTCACTGTCAGTCGGGCGTGGCAAAATACCGCGACCGCCGCTCAAATCGTGACGGCAATTGCTATCAGTGCCTCATACGCCAAAAATTTCTAGTGAATAGGACGCCTGTTGATTTTTCCGTGGTTAAAGAATGCGAATTTCCAGCTCGTAGCAGCGTTACTCGTAATGACGCCTTTTGCGCTGGCGCAAACCGGTGCATCCGTTATGCCCTCGACGACGACCCAGAAGACTGACCGGACGGCAGCGGATGGTCCACAGGCACCGACGCCGAACACTCCTCAGGACCCTTACGAACTCCAGCCCGGAGAGGATCCCGATAACCGCTTGGTTTCGCCGTTCGTCAAGCACCTGGCAAGCGATCAAAAGCAATTCTGGACCACTCCCGCGCGCTTTCGCACAAAGGATCTCAAGTGGATCCTGCCGGCGGCTGGGATTACGGCAGCTTTTATTGCAAGCGATAGTTGGTGGTCGAAGCAGGTGAACCCGGCTCACATGCAAACCAGCCTGCATATTTCGGATTATGGCACGTATTCCCTGATCGGTCTCGGCGGGGCGTCTTTCCTCCTCGGTCACGTGACCAATAGTGATCACCTGCAGGAAGCCGGACTTCTCAGTGGAGAGGCTGCAATCAATGCCACTGGCGTGGCGTACCTGTTCAAGGAGATTACTCAACGACAACGTCCTTACCAGGACAGCGGCAATGGAGATTTCTTCAAGGGAGGTTCCTCGTTTCCCTCGGAACACTCAGCCATCGCTTGGTCTATCGCAAGCGTTTGGGCGCATGAGTATCCCGGCTGGCTGAGTCAAACCGCGGCGTATGGATTAGCCTCCGCGATTACGGTGACTCGCGTGACCGCAAAACAACACTTTCCATCCGACGTGATCGTTGGCAGCGCGCTCGGCTGGTACTTCGGCCGCCAGGTCTATCGCGCCCATCACGACCCAGAGCTCGGCGGCGCACCTTGGGGCAGCCTGTTGCCCGAAAACTCCGGGGACCGGCCTCGCAACCCGAATTACATGGCTTCACCGTACGTCGCCATCGATAGTTGGATCTACCCAGCGTTAGAGCGCCTGATCGCCATGGGTTACATGCAATCCAATATGATTGGGATGCGCCCCTGGACGCGTATGGCGTGCGCCCAACTGGTGGAAGAGGCCGGAGAGAAGCTTCCGAACGGTGGCATTGAAGCGGGCGAAGCGGGTCAGATATACAGGACGTTGAGCGATGAGTTTGCTAGCGAGGTCAGGCGCCTGGACGGAGCCGCCAATGTAGGTGCACGTGTGGACTCGGTTTACACGCGGGTTACGGGAATTTCGGGAACACCGCTTCGCGACGGATACAACTTCGGCCAGACCATCGCTAATGATTACGGACGCCCCTACTGGAAGGGTTTCAATAACGTAACGGGCCTAACCGCCGAAGCTGAGGCGGGCCCGGTTGCATTCTCTCTTGATGGCGAATACCAACACGCGCCTGCGATGCCTTCGGATCCGTCGTCGGTGCTGACAGCGATTGCCGCAGCCAACCTCAGTCCGCCGCTGTCTAACGGAATGGCTACCGCCAATCAATTCCAGATGTTAAACAGCGCTGTCTTGCTCAACATAAACAATGTGCAGTTTTCTTTTGGCCAGCAGAGTGCGTGGCTCGGTCCCGGCGAATCGGGCTCTTTTCTGATGAGCGACAACTCCGCGCCGTTCCCGATGTTTAAGATTGACGATATCGTGCCGCACAAGATCCCCGGACTTTCCAGAATACTCGGACCGTTTAGAACGCAATTCTTCATTGGACAGCTCTCTGGGCAGCGCTGGGAGCACTGCATCGTGGCATCTTGCCAATCGTATCCCGGTTACCCCGCCGTGGTTGGCCCCAATATTTCACCGCAGCCTTTCATCCACGGGGAAAAGATCAGCTTTCAACCCACTCCGAACCTTGAATTCGGCATGGGAATCACGGCCATGTTCGGCGGACCTGGTCTACCGGTCACGTTCGGTACTTTCTTCGACACCTACTACGTCCACACGCAGAATTTGGCGAAGAACCCCGGCAAGCGAATCTCATCGGCCGACCTCACTTATCGAATTCCCGGTTTACGGGATTGGTTGACGTTTTACTTCGATTCATTAGTCGTAGATGAGGTCTCGCCCATCGGATCTAGCCGCGCTAACGTGAACCCAGGCATCTACATGCCTCGAATACCGAAAATCCCGAAGCTGGAGTTCCGCGCAGAAGGAATTAACGAAACTCGAACAAAGGAATTCTTGCCGGGTTTCGTTTATTTCGACGGTGATCGCTATCTTTCTGGCTATACCAATGCAGGGTCGCTACTCGGCAGTTGGATCGGGCGCGCCGGACGAGGTGGGCAAGGCTGGCTCACATATTGGTTTGCACCCCGCAGTGACGTTCAATTGGGATACCGACTTCAGGAAGCCTCCCCTGCCTTTATCGAGGGTGGTCGTCTGGTAGATTACTCGGCTAGCACCAATCTTATGTTGTCGCGCGCGGTTTCTCTCGCCGGCACTGTGCAATACGAGCAATGGAGTTTTCCAATCCTCGCGACTGGTCGCCAATCGGACGTTACGGCGTCGGTTCAAGTAACTTTTTGGCCTCATTGGCAGATTGGAAAATGAGAATTTTGGAAGAAAATCCGCTATTCTTGTTGGTGAATTTAATGTTTGGGGGCGCAGTTGGCGATGAGAAATAGACGAATGGAACTATGCGTGATTACCCTTCGCCCGGGGTGCAGTTCCGATGCGAGGTCGAGTGGATCGCGTTAACAGCGAAGTATTGGCACCGCCAGTTGAGCGTTCGCAGGATAGCGAACAGGGCGTAGGGTATGAGTATCTTGACTCGCAGCCGACCTCAACTGGTACGGAGGGTCCGACTTTACGATTAATTGAAGTCGCCTGGCTCCTTTGGAGTAAGCGACGTTTCCTTTTTCGATTGACTGCCTGCGGTCTAGTAATGTTCACGATAATCGCCTTCAAACTGCCGAAGCGCTATACCGCCACGGCTCATTTGATGCCGCCTGACTACAGTTCGACCTCTCAATTGGCGATGAGTCTTCCAAGTCTCTCAGGGGGGGATGAGGAAGGCGGCGGGGTCAGCGGAGGAGGAGGGGGAGGGGGGGTGGGTGTTGGATCGGTAATGGGCTTTGCCAGCAAATTGCTCGGACTGAGTACTTCTGGCAGCCTCGTCGCCGGTGTGGCACAAAGCCGTACTGTTGAAGACAACATCGTTGCGCAGTTTGGCCTAATGAAGCTTTACGGGACGAAGTACCCTGAAGATGCGCGAAAGATATTGGAAGGCACAACAGAAATCAAGGAAGACCCGAAAACTGGGATTATTGCCTTGTCTTTTGAGGATAAAGATCCGCAACGCGCTGCCGGCATAGCCCAAGCCTATGTTGAAAACCTGAACCACGTTTTGGCGGGGGTGAACGCTTCTTCCGCGCGTCGCGAACGTTTATTTATTGACCAGCGCCTGGTTGAAGTGAAGAAGGAATTGGATGCTTCCGCAAAGGAGTTCGCCGAATTTTCGAGCGCGAATTCTGCAATCAATATACCCGAGCAAGCCAAGGCGATGGTGGGAGCGGCCGCTGATTTGGAAGCCAAACTCATAGCCGCGCAGTCCATGCTCGGCGGACTGAAACAGATCTACACGGACAACAACGTCAATGTCCGGCAGATGCAGGCATCGGTGGTGGAGCTGCAAAAGGAAATCAACCAATTTGGCGGCAAGGATGTTATACCTGCCGGCGGATCCACACTGCCAAAAAGCGAACTGTACCCGTCGGTTCGCCAGTTGCCTTTGCTTGGCGTCAAGTATCTGGACTTGTATCGCCAGACCAGAATCAACGAAGCGGTCTTCGAATTTTTAACAAAACAGGGTGAGATAGCGCGAGTCGAAGAGGCTCGGGATCTCCCAAGTGTGCAAGTCCTCGATCCCGCGGTCGTTCCTCAGAAAAAGACGAGTCCACACCGTCTTGTGATCATGATCCTTGGAATGTTCTTCACGTTCTTCGCAGGTGCTACGTGGCTGATCAGTGGGGTCTATTGGGACCGGATCGATCCTCAGGACCCGTGGAAAGCGTTCATGCAGGAAGTCTTCCTGAGAGTCAAGGCGCGTACTTTTGATTCCCGCGTGGGTGTCGTGATTCGCGCCTCTGCGCGAACCTTGGTCGACAAGGTTTCATCCTTGCGGAGCGGTTCGGACATGCGGCCGCAGTAATATTTGAATGGGCTCCGGCCCTACAGTTGTAAAGGATTAGGAAGCTAGGTTAATCGCAGCGCGAAACGAGTGAGGTTGGTACTGACCCCAGCAGCATAAGCGATCCCCCGATCGACGAAAACACTTTTTTAGAATGAGCCTGCGTCAAGATGTGATAAAAGGCGGGGCTTTCCTGGTCGGCAGGCAAGCGGCTGGCATTGTTCTGAGTCTCGCGGGCGTTCTACTGGTAACGCGGATTATTGGTCCGCATCAATATGGCATCTATGCTACGGCTGTCGGCATTGTGCTCTTTCTTACTAACCTGGGCACTTGGGGGCTGGATGTTTACTTGCTGCGCGCGACAGCGGAACCCACGGCGGACGAGTTTAATCAAGTGTTCACCCTCCTGGCGCTCATCGCACTAGTATTCGCAGGAGGGATTTTTGTTTTCAGCAATGAGATTGCACGGCTGGTGCGGACGCCAGCAGTCGGTTCTGTTATTGCCGTATTGGCGCTCGGGATTCCTTTCGATCAATTAGCAACCCCTGCCATCATCAAACTTGACCGAGCGCTGAATTTCAGGCGCGTCGCTTGGATGGAACTCGTAAGCCAGTTGGCATTTTATGTGCCTGCCGTTCCTCTGGCGGTAAAAAGGGGAGACGCATGGGCTCCGGTTGCTGGTTACCTGACTCAGCAGATCAGCTTGATGGTCTTGAGCTATTGGGGCACGGGATTCAGACCTCGTTGGCACTGGGAAATCGGCTTGATTCGTAAAATGCTCGGCTACGGCACAAGCTACTCCAGTTCGATTTGGGTTTGGCAGATGCGAGACCTGGTGAATCCCCTGATTGTTGGTCGGTTCGCCGGGGTGGACGGGGTGGCCTTCGTGGCGATCAGCATCCGTATCGCGGCGCTACTTGCTTTGGCGAAGTCCGTGACGTGGCGGGTGGCCATGGCTGCGCTCGCAAAGCTGGATGGCAATCGCGATCGTCTCCGCAGGAGTATCAGTGAAGGTATGCGGTTGCAGACCTTTGCGGTCGGATTGCCGCTGGCAGGCTTTGCACTGGTTGCTCCATTTGTGCTGCCTTTAGTTTTCGGGCCTCGATGGAGTCCGTCGCTCTCGGTGTTCCCGTTCATTGCCCTCAGCTATTTATCAAACGCAATGTTCAATCTACATTCATCCGTTCTCTATCTTTTGCAGAAAAACTGGGAAGTAACCTGGTTTCACTGCGTGCATATTTTGCTTTTTTCAGCGAGTGCAGTTGTGCTGGTCCCTCGCCTGGGTTTTGCTGGCTATGGATGGGCGGAAGTGGTCGCGCTTGCCAGTTATCTGGTCATTCATCTCTTCGTAGCACGGGAAGTTGGAAGTCCTTCCTATGGCATGGCGGCCATTTGGTATTTTACGGCAGCCGCAATTTTTGCATTATGTGTAATCGGTCCACCCGTGTCATATTTGGGGTTTCTAGTCCTATTGGGGCCCATTTTGCTTCCTAGGGAGAGGGCGTCAATTCTGGGCTATGCCCAGATTTTGTTGTCACGGGCGAATGTATGATCGCCAGCGAACCGCTCGTTACCATTCTCATCAACAATTACAACTATGGGCAATTTTTGGCCCAGGCGATCGACAGTGCTTTGGCGCAATCCTATTCGAATCTGCAAATCATTGTTGTCGATGACGGCTCGACCGACAACTCGCGCGAAGTGATGCGCCGCTATGGCAACCGTATTACACCTATTTTCAAAGCAAACGAAGGGCAAGCATCGGCGCTGAATGCCGGGTATTCAGAATCGAAGGGGAGCTGGCTGGCGCTCCTAGATTCAGACGACTTGTTTGTATCCTCAAAAGTCCAAACCTTGATGTCCTATGCGAAGGCATTTCCAGTGGCTGGTTTGATGGCTCACAACTTGAACTATTGCGACGAAGAAGGGGAAGCAACCGTGTTCTCAAGAACTACGGCGTCGTCGGTGCGTTTGCTCGACGACCGGGCGAAAGCTCGCAGGGGGAAGTTCAGCACTGCTCTTCCTCCCACCTCGGCTTTGGCATTGGATCGCGACACGGCATCAAAGATCTTTCCAGTGCCGCCGGACTTCACGATTGCCGCTGACAATTTCATTCAGACGGCTGCGCTTGCGCTCACGCCTGTGCTTATCATTCCAGAGTTCCTCGCGACTCAACGGATACACCCGAAGAATTCCTATACCCGACGCACTAAGACCGAAGAATTTTCCCTTGGTGAGTATGTGGTGAGAGCAAGGGTCGCCTACCGAATAAAAGAGAGGTTTCCTTTTCTAGAGAGGGTTGCTTGGAAAACATACGGTGCGATCGCCTACCGGCTTATGGCTTCGAGAGCAAAAAGTGCCAAGGAGGTCCGGAAAGCGGTTCATATGGAATATGGTCTTTTAGAGCGGTCACTCCCTTCCTTTTATTACGTTGGAGGAGGATTTATGGCCGCCTTTCTTCGGGACTTAGTCGGTACGAGACGCATTCGATAAGGATTGCTCGGGATGAACCCACGAGGTAAGCCGATCAGGAGACCCGGCGGAGGCGAGCGCTTTTTCACGATATTCGTGATCTTGCTGGCTTCTGGTGCGTTCACAAACCTGATGGGTGGCGAAGATGCCGCTCCCGGCAAAGGGGTCGTGGGGTTTATCATGCAGGCGATTTGGTCATTAATCTACCTCGCCACCCTGATTCTTTTCCATCGCGGTTGCAAGGGCTTCTTCGCCGCAGTCCGCGGGGACAAATTGTTGTTTCTCCTCGTGGCTCTTACCATGGTTTCTGCTTTCTGGTCGGATGACCCGGCGCTTACTTTCCGACGCAGCGTGGCACTGATAGGGACCACATTATTCGGAGTCTATTTCGCGCGCAGATTCAGCCTTTCAGATCAGCTCAGACTGCTGAGTCGTGTTTTCCTTGTTGCCACTATCCTGAGCATTGTTTTTGTTGCGATTCTGCCCCAGTACGGCTTAGCGGATCCGCAATTTGGATATGCTTGGCAGGGCATCTATGGGCATAAGAATAATTTAGGGTCTGCCATGGCCTTGGGTGTGGTCGTGTTCATCTTCCGTGCCATTTTGGATCGACCGAAGTCTTTGAAATGGTGGGCAGCGACCGGACTCGCGCTCTTGCTCCTCTTCATGGCCCATTCATCAACCGGCTTGGCCGCCTGCTTGTTCACGCTGTTGGTGTTTACCCTGTCTCCTGCCCTGCGCTGGACCTTGCGAAGAGCGATACCATTTTTTGTGGGAGTAGCCGTTGTTGCCGCCGGTGCTGGATTGTGGGCTATTAATCATCTGGCGTTCGTCTTATCTTTTGTAAGCCGGGATCCATCATTTACTGGCAGGACGACCGTTTGGATCGTCAGCATAGCAATGATCGCGCGACATCCGTGGCTTGGTTATGGTTACAGCGAGTTCTGGCCCGGTTATGGCAGTGACATTGTCTCGCGTCTAACCGGCGTCGCCGAAATGTCGCACGCCCACAATGCCATCTTGAACCTGTGGTTGGACGTTGGGCTGGTGGGGGTGGTGATATTTATTCTGCAATATTTCAAGTCGCTGTGGCGCGCGCTTGTGGCTGTCAGAAATACAAGGACGATTGAATGGTTGTGGCCCCTCGTATTTCTACTTTTTCTTGCGGCCTACGGCTTAGTTGAAAGCGTTATCCTGCAAAAAAACGGTATGTCCTGGATTCTCTTCACGGCAGCGGTTATACAAGTTTCTTCCCGTATGCGTGCCCCCCGGTTATCCTCGGTTCCGTTATCCGCGGGAAATCGGGCGGCCGCTTAAGATAAGTGAAAATCGATACGTGGCCGTTGAAACAGTCCAGTTTCTTTTTAAACGATCAAAATTCGTGGGATGCGAATTGTCGGGAAAATTTAAGAAGTCGTCTCTAGGGCATCCTAGCGCAATTTTATTTTTGCGAATTTCGTGGGAAAGAGTTTTTCAACAGCCACGATACGTTTTCTGTCTACGGCCCGCGTCGGCACTCTGATCAGACTTCATGCCTCGCATCGTTCCTAATCGAGACAAAACGGTACTGATTATTCAAGAGCAGATGAAGCACTACCGGGTGCCTTTTTTTACGCGGCTGCACGATGCGCTGCGCGATGATGGGATCTCTCTTCGAGTCGCTTACAGCGATCTTGCCGAGAGAGACGGAAAGAATGATGAGGCGGCGTTGCCGCCGGAACTGGGGTTGAAGGTTGATTGCTATCGCTTGTTCTCGCAGCGAATCCTGTACCAGCCTTTACTACGAGCCGCGGCTGCGGCTGATTTGGTGATCGCGGGGCAGGCCAATAAGTATCTGCTGAATTATCTGTTGGTGATCCTGTCCGTGCTCGGGTGCAAGCGCGTGGCTTTCTGGGGTCTCGGCGAAAATAAGGACGAGGGCAGATCAGAGTTCTCGGAGTGGGTGCGACGCCGAGTAGTGAAAAAAGTGGATTGGTGGTTTGCTTACACCATGGGAACCAAAGCGTATCTAACGTCGCACGGTGTTTCCGAACGGAGAATCACGGTCGTATCCAATGCTGTTGACACCCGGGAGTTTTCTCGGCTTCTCGCCACGATCGACGAACGCGAAATCGCAACCGCAAGACAGCAATTTGAGATTCAGGAGCATGATCCAGTTGGATTATTCGTGGGAGCACTGCTTCCAGATAAGGGACTTGATATGCTGCTGGAGTCGGCCAATCTTATCAAGGAAAGCTTACCCAATTTTCATCTCTTTATCGTGGGTGGTGGCCGCGAGGAACAAAGGGTGCTGACCGCAGCCGACAAATTCCCATGGATACACTTCGTTGGCCCCAAGTTTGGCAGGCAGAAAGCTATCTTTTTCAAAATGGCGGACGCACTTCTCTTGCCTGGCCGTGTCGGGTTGGTAGTTTTGGATGCATTTGCTGCTGGATTACCGCTGATCACCGTTGATGTCCCCTACCACGGGCCCGAGATGGAATATCTCGCAAATGGCAAGAATGGTCTTGTTGCGGAGAATGATCCCTGGGCCTACGCTTCGCAAGTTGTCACCTTTTTCTCAAGTGCCTCGCTCCAGCGCGAGCTAAGCCATGCGGCTCTGCTTGCTGGAAGGACCTATTCAATTGACGCAATGGTCGGGAGCTTTCGTGAGGGAATCCAGGCCTGCCTGAGGACCACCAACCTTAACTAACCGGTTTGTCACCGGGATATTCGACGTCCAAATACGAAAGTGTGGAGGAAATATGAATAACTGTCCCCGCGCCATCACGATGCTTGGATGGCTGGTTGCTGGAATTTTGCTGGTTGCCCCGTGTGCTGCGCAGCAATACCATCTGCGCGCGCCGGATGAAGTAATACCGCGGACTTTGTTTGGACTCCATATTCATCGCGTCGCTTTGACCACGCCGTGGCCGGATGCCCCCTTCGGGAGTCTGCGCCTATGGGACGCGGGCGTGACCTGGTGGGACATGCAGCGCATTGACAAGACTAAATATGAGTTCAGGCTCGCGGACAAGACCGTCTCTCTGGCAGAGAGCCACCAAGTCGAGCCTTTCATGACCCTTGGCATGACAGCGACGTGGGCAGCCTCGCGACCCAACGATTCTGCCAAATTCCGTCCCGGAAGCGTCTCGGAGCCAAGGAACATGCAAGACTGGCGCGATTTCGTTCAGACTTTGGCCACGCGCTACAAGGGCCGCATCCACTATTGGGAAGTGTGGAACGAGCCCAACGATGGAGCGTTTTATACCGGAACCATCCCCAATCTGGTTCAGATATCGAAGGTGGCGTATGAAACACTCAAGCAAGTGGATCCTTCAAACATGGTCTCATCGCCGCCGCCTACCTATGGTTTGAAAGGGGTTCCGTGGCTAAACGCCTACTTGCGAGCGGGCGGAGGAAAGTATGCAGATATTATCGGTTATCACATGTACGTAGATAAACCCGAGGACATCGTGCCTCTGGCTGAAAAGATACATGAGGTAATGAATGAGAATGGCGTAGGAGACAAACCTCTCTGGAATACCGAAACTGGCTGGGGACTTCAAGACAAACTGGCGCCTTTACAGGCTGAAGGTTACGTCCCGCGAGCATACATCCTAAGCTGGGCCTCGGGCGTAACTCGCTTTTACTGGTACGACTGGGATAGCAATACCGAGGGGTTAGCGAAAGACGATGGCAAGACTCGTACCTCGGCGGGTTTTTCTTTTGTGGAAGTCCAGAAGTGGTTGGTTGGGGCTCGAATGCTGGGTTGCGACTCGGATTCTCCAAGTATGTGGACCTGCCAAATCACCCGCGACGGCGGATATCACGGGTACATCGTCTGGGATCCCCAGGGGCAAAAGAACTTTTCCATTCCGGCGGCCTGGAAGATCGTATTCCAGCGAGACATTGACAGCCATACCCATGACATGACCAAGCAAACCACCGCGGAAATTGGGATAAGGCCAATTCTTCTGGAAAACAAGACTCCCTAACGTTTGGCGGAAGGCTCCGCCAATTGCGGCAGGCACTTGAACAACACGCGAAGGCAGCACACGGGCGCCAGTTTCTGATTTAAACTCCAATGGGCAATCTGGCAGTCGGAGCGAAGCTTAAGGAGAACTACGACGCGTACTACGTCGGAGAGTCGGAGTGGCGCGCCTTGGGTGCCATCGACAAAGTCAGGAACGTACAAAACCTCTGTAATGATGTTCCTCATACTACGGTCCTGGATGTCGGTTCGGGTGAGGGATCGTTGCTGAAGCGGCTTTCGGACTTGAACTTTGGGCAGGATCTGTACTCGGTCGAGATCTCACAAAGCGCTGTGGCAACGATTCTGCAGAGAGAAATCCCACGACTTCGAGAATGCCAGCTCTTCGATGGATACCACATACCGTATGAGGACCAGCGATTCGATCTCGCCATCATCAGCCACGTTCTTGAACACGTGGAGTACCCGCGCAAGTTGTTACATGAGGCAGCCAGGGTTGCGACGCGTGTCTTCGTGGAAGTCCCACTGGAGGACACAATCAGGCTGGGGCAGGATTTTGTTTTTAACCGGGTAGGTCACATCAACTTTTATTCCTGGAAGACAATCCGAAGGCTGATTCAAACCTGCGACCTGAAGGTTTTGTCGCAAACGGTCACTAATCCTTCGCGCGCCGTCTATGACTATACTTCCGGCCGACGTGGCGTCGTGAAATTCGCCGTCAAGGATCTTATGCTTCGTGCCTCCACTCGCGTCGCTGCCTCGTTGTTTACCTATCACTCCTCGATTCTTTGTGCTAAACCATCGGAATGATCAGCCAGGCAGATTCCTTCGCCGGGGTTGTTCGGCTTGCGAGCAAGCCCAAGGTTCTGATCATCGGCTCGACCCCGCCGCCCTACAACGGGATGAGCGTGGCTACGGAACTCGTGCTCAATGCCTTGGAAGATAAGTTTTGCGTGATACATCTGGATACCGCCGACCGTCGTGATCTTTCCAATATTGGTCGAATCGATCTCCAGAATGTGGTTCTGGCCGCATATCACGGGTTCAAATGCTTGTGGTTATTGTTGCTGAAGAATCCGAAGATTGTTTACGTCCCCATCGCGCAGGACCGATTGGCATTCTTGCGAGATAGTTTGTTCCTGATACCAGCGCGACTATTAGGCAAGAAGGTGATTGTACATTTGCACGGCGGGCACTTCGCCACCTTTTACCGATCGGCTTCCGCATCGACGCAACGTCTTATCCGCTATTGTCTGGGAAAGAGCGCCAGGGCAATTGTTCTTGGAACGAGCCTCAGCGGCATGTTTGAAGGAATCTTGCCCGGGGAACGCATTCGGATCATTCCCAATGGGATTCCGGATTACTTCGACGACCAGCGAGGCTGTGCTGGCAATGGGCATCGGCGAACCGTGCTTTTTCTTAGCACCCTGATGAGGGAAAAGGGAACCCTGGATGTGATTGCGGCGCTGCCGTCAATCGCAAAGCGGGTTCCAGATGTGCACGTGATATTTGCCGGCGAATGGTATCGGTTGGAAGACCGAAGCACAGCGCAGGACGCGATTAACAGGCTGGGACTTGCCAGCCATGTTGAGTTCGTCGGCACGGTATCGCCTCCCTTCAAATATGAGTTGCTATCTCAAGCAGACGTTTTTGTGCTGCCAAGCTACAATGAGGGCCAACCCTATGCCGTTCTCGAAGCCATGGCCGCTGGTTTGCCGGTGATCTCGTCGGGTGTGGGCTGCATTCCCGAAACCGTAATTGATGGGGAAAACGGGTTCATCCTTAAGCCAGGAAGCAAGGAAGACTTTGTGGACAAGCTAGTGTTGCTGTTAGACGACGAGCCATTGAGGAAGAAGATGGGGGAGGCGAGCCGGCGCCGATTTCTCGAGAATTATCGATTTGACCGGTTTGCTGGTGATATCGGTCAGGTTTTCAGAGAAGCACTGTCCCAGGGTTAATGCTTGATGCCAAGTGAAGCCCGGGTTACACCAATCTTCTGGTTTGAAAGTAATCCTGCTGGAAGGCGAAAGAGAGTTAGCCGGAGAACGTTACTCCGTTGGGGACACATCGAACGCAGGCATGTCAGGGTAGATTTCGCTGAAAGTATGAGTCGTCGATATGGGTGCCTGAGCGCGTGTTTGTTTCTTACCTTGGCTATGATGGCTTGCGGCGATGGTCCGCCTCCTCCCTTGCTGCCGTTAACTTCGCCCGCACCGCTCAAGAATGCTCCGACACCGTTGGTCACCCCGACATATGACGGCTCCGGCCAAATGGTGGAACCGACGGTGCTCTACTTCCCGAACGGATGGCAAGGGTATCAATACTGGATGGCAGCGTCCCCTTACCCATTTGAAGACGAACAATTTGAGAACCCGTCGATTCTGGTCTCCCATGACGGAGAGGATTGGAGCGCGCCTCCAGGCCTTACGAATCCTATTGCGTCACCAACGCAACACACCACACTCGCTGACGCAACCGTGGTTTACGACGACGCGTCGAATCAGTTATGGGTTTATTACCTGCATGACATGCACCAGGGTTCCTCCGACGGGCCGTATCGTGGATCTCTGATGCGTACCACATCGGCGGATGGAATCCATTGGTCGACGCCGCAAGTCGTGATCTCCGGAGTCAACACTATTTTGAATTCGCCATCGGTAGGGAAGGTAGGAGACAAATTTATTCTGTGGGTGGTCGATACCGGTACGGGTTGCAGTACTATAAGCGGTACGGTGAACCAGCGTACTTCCTCCGACGGGGTAAACTGGTCGGCGCCGGAAACACTCAATATTAATCAGCCAGGCTATGTAATCTGGCACCTTAATACCATCCCCGTGCCCGCTAGGAACCAGTTAATGTCCCTTCTGGCGGCATACCCCATCGGAAGCAACTGTGGACACACGAGCCTGTTCTTCGCCAACAGTTATGACGGAATCAACTGGCAAACCTATCCACAGACGCTGCTGGGTCCGAGTCGCAGCGGTTGGGACGACGTTGAAATTTACCGCTCATCGCTCATTTATGATCCAGTCAATGAGATCATTCGTGTGTGGTACTCGGCACAAAACGCTGCTGATTTAGCGTGGCATCTGGGATATACGCAAGGGCCCTTCCCCGTGCCGTCTGCCCCGGCGCCATGAACGGTTGCTGAATAGCTGGCGCGCTGTTTTCCTCATGGGCTACATGCGGGAAACACTAGGCGCCGAATTCCAGCTGGCGATATTATTCTGGATCTGAGCCAACTGACGGAATTTCGTGGGAACTCCGCAAAAACAATCGTATCGGGTTGGCGTTTGGCAACAGGCAATGGGCAGTTATTCTTCCATTCCGCCGTATCATCCGCCCGCACTCTATCCGGAACTTGCATTTTGCGAGGGCGTTACTCTGGATCGCTCGAATGATGTCTATGCTTCAGTCCGGAGTCTGTTTTCTTTGCTTGACTACGATTCCGGTCACCGCGGCAGCGCCAAGTGGAATCCCCTGGCTTGGCTGATAAAACCCGGGGATACCGTCTTCGTCAAGCCCAACCTGATCGCAGAGCGTCACCCCAATAGCGAAGAATGGATCGATCTGATAACCCACGGTGCGGTGATGAGAGCTCTGATCGACTACGTCTTTCTAGCGCTGCAAGGCAAAGGACGGATTCAGGTCGGCGACGCCCCACAAACCGATTCGAATATCACACTCTTACGACAAAAAATCGGCATCGACGCGATTCAAGAGTTCTACAGGCGGAAGCTTGGTTTTGAAATCGAGTTTCTTGATCTGCGCGAAGAATACTGGGAATCAAAGGACGGAATCGTCACCCAAAAGCACAAACTTGGTGGAGATCCGCTAGGAACGGTGCGCTTCGACTTGGGGGATGCGAGCTATTTTGCTGAAGTCGATGGTCTGCGCCGACGATATTACGGCGCATTCTACGACGTCGAGGAAACTAACCGGCATCACGGCAATGGAGTCCACGAGTATCTTATGGCTCGTTCCCCGCTGGCCGCCGACGTATTCATCAGCGTGCCGAAAATGAAAACCCACAAGAAAGTTGGCGTCACCCTTAACCTCAAGGGGTTAGTCGGAATCACGGGCGATAAGAATTACCTTCCCCATTACGCTCTCGGTTCGCCGGAGGAAAACGGCGATCAATTTCCCGTGCGTAAAGCTGCCACGGTTCTTGAGAATGCCATGGTCGGGAAGGCTAAGAGATTTCTGGCAAGAGGCATCCCGCTGGCCGTCTACGTCAGTCGAAAGACAAAACCCTTGCTATACAGGGTATTCGGTGGCACAGATGAGACAGTTCGGGCGGGGAATTGGTGGGGAAACGACACTTGCTGGAGAATGACTCTCGACCTCAACCAGTTGCTCCTGTACGGCGATCCCGGCGGATCTTTTCGCTCCGCTTCCAAGCGCTATTTCTCAGTCGTAGATGGCATCATCGGGATGGAAGGAAATGGGCCAGTTGCGGGCACGTCAAGGCCCGCGGGTTTGCTCCTGGGCGGAGAGAATGCCGCTGCAGTTGACGTCGTGACAGCCACAATCATGGGCTTTGATTACCGCAAGCTGCCCCTTCTCCACCGAAGCTTTGATGCCGGCCGCTTCTTCATCGCACAAGGGGATCCGGCGGATACTCAGGTTTCATCGAACTCGGCTTCGTTCAACCGTCGACTGGATGAAATTAGTTCCGAAGATACCCTTGCTTTCAAGCCTCACTTCGGATGGACTGGGAGGGTGGAACTCGATCCCAAGATGCAACCTGCGGTTGTGGCCACCTGAAACGCTGACTATGGCTTACGGTTCTAATTGGCAAAGGAAGTCTTACTACTTGTCCCCACCTTGGGGAAGGTGTGTTGTTTCCTCGTTGTACGGATGGCTGGAACGTCGACACCGCTACGGCGATGCGTTCTGGTCGACGCTGAACCAGCTTAAGAGGTTAGAACGAGCCTCGAACGAAAGCTTGCTCGCGTACCAGTTCGAACGGTTGAATCGGTTTTTGAGTAAGGCTGCTGACGAGGTGCAGTATTACAGAGAGGTGTTTGCGCGCAACGGTTTTTCTCCTGAGCGCTTCGAGCATAGAGATCAGTTGTCTGTACTTCCGATCCTCGATAAAGAAACCGTGCGTCAGCAGATGACGGATCTGATCAGCAAGAAGCTTTCCAGTTATTCTCCTCGGTGGGTGCATACCAGCGGTACCACCGGGAAAGCGTTACAATTTCCGCTTTCTTCATTTTGTTTCCAGCGGGAGTACGCTTTCCGCGCGCACCACTACTCATGGGCAAATGTCGATCTGGTGCGAAGGCAGCCGAAGGCCTTTGTGGCGGGTCATCCTGTGACTGACCCCGCATCCAGTGAGCCTCCATTCTGGACATACGATGTCGCGAATAACTGGCTGCTTTTCTCTTCATACCACCTGAGCCAGAGAAATCTGCCCGCGTACGTTGCCGAACTGGAGAAATTTTCGCCGGTCCTCATCGGAGGATATCCATCCTCAATTGCTTTGTTGGCGGCGGCACAGAAAAAATGGGGATCAGGCCGGTTGAACGTCAAGGCGGTGTACACGGCTTCGGAAACTCTCCTGGAATATCAGCGAAAGTTAATCGAGTCAGCCTTCGGTTGCAAGGTTTTCGTGTGGTACGGCAACACGGAGATGTGCGGTCATATCGCGCAGTGTGAGCAAGGTGTCTTGCATGGTCGTTTGGAGCATAGCTTCATGGAAGTGCTCGATGAAAGCGGGTACCCTGCGCGCGAGGGAGCCTTGGTCTGTACAGGTTTCGGCAATTCTGCCTTTCCCTTGATACGGTACAATACCGGCGATGTTGTGAAACTATCGGATGACCAGGTTTGTGGTTGTGGCCGCGGCGGGATTCTGTTTGAATCGGTGATCGGAAGGGTGGAGGATTATGTTGTGACACCCGATGATCGCCTGGTAGGCCGGCTCGATCACCTCTTCAAGGATGCAATTCACGTGATCGAGGCACAGTTACTTCAGGCCGACCCGTCGGAGCTAGTCATCCGCATCGTGCCAAGGCCGGAATATACAGTCCAGGATGAGTCGTCCATTGTCTCCGAGGCTCGCCTTCGATTAGGGCCGGAAATTAAACTGCGGTTTGAATATGTGCAAGCCCTCGAGCGCACTTCGAATGGAAAAGCTCGCTTTGTTATCTCATCGATTAATAAATCTCAGCTAACCCATGAACGCCGGCCGGTCGGGGGAGTTTTCGCCGGAGCCAACCAGTCATGAGTCCGATCTTGGAACGAGTTCGTACCGCCGGGTAGACCGTTGGCTCCTCCTTTCGGTACACAGTCCAGCATTGCCCATCGCCATTCAAGGGTCGGGCGCCGAGCGCTCGGTAACTTTCAAGAGTTTTGAACCTGTTCGATCGCGGAAGCTGTTTCAAATCATGGGTGGAGCACCTACGTATGGAATGTCGTTGAGGCCGAGTCTCCGGCCCACTCGTGCGAATGCCGGGCGGCAACTGCCTAGCCAGATAACCACGGCTCTTCAAAGCCTCGATTCCTGGATCGAAGATCAGGGTTTTCGTGGATGGGATCCTCACGACGCGTTGAACAGCCCGTTGCTTCGGCGCTTGACGCTGCAGAATCGGTATGCGGCGATATTCTGGTTGCAGCTTTTGAGGCGGAGTCCTCTGAATCTTCGTCCTCTGCTTGCGATCCCGAAGGACTACAACGCCAAAGGGATGGGCCTCTTCCTGGCTAGCTATGCCCATAAGTATGCCATCACGCATGAGCCGCGGTATAGAGATTACGTTAATTTCCTTGCACAATGGCTGCTCAAGAATGCCGCGCCCGACTACAGGGGTATGGGTTGGGGTTATAACTTCGATTGGCCGAACCGAGCGTTCTTCGCTCCTGCGGGGACTCCCACCGTAGTAAATACCGCGTTCATTGGGCTGGCATTCTTGGATGTGCATCTGCTGCTTGGAAACGAACTGGAGTGGTCCAGCATCATGGACAGCGCTGAGGTGCCTGGAGGTGAGCGGTATTCGAGTTCTTCGGCGCTGGATGTCGCCCGAAGCAGCTGTGATTTCGTTCTCAAGGATTTGAATGTGCTGGCTCCAACCGCGGATGAGCGCTGCTTCTCATACACGCCTCTCGATCGCAGGTTTGTTCATAATGCCAGCATGATGGGGGCCTGGTTGCTGGCTTCCGTATTCAAGCAGACCGGTGAGCCGCATCTGGGTGAGGCGGCACTGGCGGCCGCCCGTTTCACAGCTCGGCGTCAACTGCCGGATGGAGCTTGGTCCTATGGAATCGTGGCCAATGAACGTTGGGTGGATAACTTCCACACGGGTTTCGTGCTGGTAGCATTGAAACGGGTTGGAGACTACCTGCAGACCGATGAATTCGACAAATCTGTGCTTCGAGGTTATCGCTTTTGGAAGGAGCGTATGTTTCTTCCAGACGGCACTCCGAAGTACTATCCGGACCGCACTCACCCCGTCGACGTCCACTCTGTAGCTCAGGCAATTCTGACCTTTCTCGAGTTTCGGCAAGAAGACGAAGAGGGGGTAGAACACGCGGTGCGGGTGGCGCAGTGGGGCATTGAGAATCTTCAGGATCCAACCGGTTATTTCTATTATCAAAGTTGGCGGAGTTACACTGTCCGGATTCCATACATTCGCTGGGCGCAAGCCTGGATGCAGCGAGCCCTTACGGAGTTGGTGTACGGTTAGTCATGATTGAAACGAGCATTGAAGCCCTTCCCGAAAAGGGGGGGCCATCGCGTCTGTCCTTTCTGGGTTCGCCAGTTGACAGTCTCTCAATGGACGAGGCGCTTGTCCGTTTGCAGGAGTTTATTGAATCGCGAACCTCTCATCTAGTCGTTGCCTTCAACGTGCCAAAGCTCTGGCGGATGCAAAGGGACGGTCGGTTGAGAGACATTGTCGAAGGTGCTGATCTGATTCTCCCGGAGCAGGTGATCACCCTGGCATCTCGTTGGTGCGGTAATCCGCTCAAAGCGTACATCGGAAATGACCGACTCACACAGTCTTTCTTACCTTTGGCCGCCAAACAAGGTATTCGCCTTTTCTTTCTGGGAACGCGCCCATCGAGTCTTAGTGACATGTTGGATCGGCTGCGCCAGCGATATCCTGGTATCGTCATTGCCGGGTCTCATCACGGTTATTTCACCGAGAAGGAGGCCGAGCAAGTTGCCGCAGAAATCCGTGCTTGCCAACCTCAGGTACTATTCGTGGGGATGGGTACGCCGAGACAAGAATATTGGATGGAGGCCTACGGCCGTTCTTTGGCTGTACCGGTGGTCATCGGGGTGGGTGGCACTCTGGACGTTCTGGCTGGGATCAAACTTCACTGCCCGTCGTGGATTAGAAAACTTGGTCTGGAATGGATCTTTCGGATTGTCGAAGAGCCGCGCGGTAAACTCAGGCGCTACGCTTCGGCTCTACCTTGGTTTGTTCGAGCTTTGCTGGTGAAAGGGGTTCTACCCCACTGGTTCGGTAGGCGCAATGTTGCTGAAAACTGAAGACGTAAACGAGGCGCAATTTGCTTCTACGCCACCCCAGGCTCCTGCGTGGCAGATGGCCGCGAAAAGGGGGCTGGACATGCTAGGTTCCGCGCTGGCCCTCGTGATTTTTTCGCCGCTGTTTGTGCTGATCGCAATTCTGGTGTGTTTGACCTCCGCGGGGCCGGTTTTTTTCCGTTGGCACGTGGTGGGACAAGGCGGTAAGCCTTTCGTGGGGTATAAGTTCCGCTCGATGTATGACGGTGCGGACCGGGCAAGAGAACAGCTCCACGACCAAAACGAGATGTCGGGAGTGTTTTTCAAGATGAAAAACGACCCCCGAGTAACCTCGGTTGGACAGGTTCTCAGACGGTTCAGTTTGGACGAGCTGCCACAGCTTTGGAGTGTTCTGGTTGGGCACATGAGTCTGGTGGGCCCGCGCCCGTCCCAGGTTTTCGAGCACCAGCAACTCACGGAATGGCAGAAGCAGAGGGTTCAGGTGAAGCCGGGGTTGGTGTCGTTATGGATAGTCTCGGGCAAGACCAAGGATTTCGACGAGATGGTCCGCCTCGATCTCTACTACACTTACAATTGGTCAATGTGGCTGGACTTGGAGATTCTGCTCCGCGCGTTCCCGTATGTGATTCTCGGCAAGAATAACTGACCCCTGTGGCGGAGAGTTAGCGTTCTGGATACCTCAAACCCTACGAAAGCATCGATCAGCTGCCTGAGGGTTAACATTAGGTTGTGGTTGGTCCAATCGGCATTCGATCGTTGGAGGAGTCTGGGAACGGAAACATCCACAGAGATCCATGACGAGATACTAAATCTACGCTTCGGACATTTTCGGATAGGAGTCCGCTGCTCCCCAAACCCCAATTAATCGTACTAATGTCGTACTAATATTTTGAAGGTCGACAGCAAATCGTGAACGGAATGGCCATGCAAACAATCCCGAACCATTATTTTGACGATGTGATCCGGACCATCGAGAACTTGCCTCTGACGACCGTCGATGAAATCGTGGATGTACTTATGCAAGCGTATGCCTCGAGCCGAAAGGTTTATCTGTTTGGCAACGGCGGAAGCGCCGCGCTGGCATCGCACTTCGCCTGCGATCTCGGAAAGGGAGCAGCCAACGGTTCAGGAAAGCGCTTTCAGGCGCTGGCCCTGACTGACAACGTACCGATGATGACGGCCTGGGCCAATGATGCGCGCTATGAAGACATTTTCGCGGAACAGTTGATTAACTTCGTTCGGCCCGACGACATCGCATTCGCGATCAGTGCGAGTGGAAAGTCACCGAATGTGATCAAGGCGCTAAAGGTTGCGCGAGAGGCAGGAGCCTTCACCCTGGGCTTAACTGGTTTTCAAGGAGGAGAGATGAAGAGTCTTTGCGATTTGTGTCTTATTGTTCCCTCGGACAACATGCAAATCATCGAAGATCTCCATCTCAGCGTGACTCATGCGGTTTACACGGCCCTGCGGGCGAATATCTGCCAACAGAACACTGCAGCGATTGCATAAAGAATCAATCGGAAGCACCCCGAACGCACCATCGTGAATCTGCGTAACTTATCTTCCGGGATACTGATCAGCGATCTTGTGTGGTCAGTGCTGGCCATGCTGGGAGCCCTAGTCTTCCGTTATGGACTGAGACTGGGCGATGCCGGATTCCCCATCCTCGCAGCCCAAGTGTCGTTCCTTGTGGCCTCTTGGATTATCTGGACTCTTTTGTCTCTGTTTCTGGCTCTCGATGGGTTTGAGGGCGGTTGGCGGCTCTCTGCCGTTGTTTCGCAATTGCTGCTGGGTGTCGGTGGTTTAATGGTAGTTCTCTTGGCCGGGGGGTATCTTTTGGCCAGTTATGTTTCCCGCTTGGTCCTGGTGAATTTTGGTGTGCTGTTGTTTGCAGGATTTGTCTTCATCCGGGTTGGAGCCTATCTATTGCTTCGAGCCGGTTCGGAAAACGGAACTGCCCGCCGTATCGTGATTGCTGGGCGCGGACCCCTGGTGCGGGAGCTGGCGCGAAAGATTCGCCGCCATCCCGAGATGCTTTGCCGGGTGGTGGGTTTTCTGTCCCCGGATGATGGCAACGCAGAATCCGAGCTCTGTTCGGGTCCGGCGGCTATAGTGAATATTGCATCGGTCGGTATTGTCGAATTGCTTAGCACGCACCGGGTTGATGAATTGATTCTGGCTTTGCCTGATTGCTCTCCGCCTGAGTTGCTAAACCTAGCCGCGCATTGTCGCGAGCGTGGCATTGCAGTCAGTCTGGTGCCCCAGTTATACGAACTCTATTTGTCTCGTCCAAGTCTGATTGATCTCGATGGTCTCCCGGTTGTCCAGTTGGCCCAACCCAAAATCGCGGATGCCTCACTTTGGAAGCGCGTGCTTGATCTGACGTTGGGAGCCTTTCTTTTTCTGGTTGCGCTTCCGATCATGCTGCCCACGGCGCTTGTACTTCTCCTCACCAAAGGGCAGGCGTTTCGCTGGGACGTGCGCTGTGGCCATCAGGGAACAAGATTCGAAATGCTCCGGCTCAACGTTGATCGCGCGGCTTCTGGCGGATCCTGGTTCGAACGCTTTCTTGGCGAACTCAGTCTCACGGAAGCACCCCAGTTATGGAATGTGCTGCGCGGCGACATGAGTCTGGTGGGGCCGCGCCCTGAGGCCCCTGATCGCGTTTGTCGTTATTCCGACTGGCAGCGACAGCGTTTGATTGTTAAACCCGGCATAACCGGACTGGCGCAAGTCCACGGTTTGCGTGAGTACCATTCCTCTGAGGAGAAGACACGATTTGATCTGCAATATCTGTTGAATTCTTCTCCTTGGACCGACGTGTCACTTTTGCTGCAGACGGTTTGGACGTTGACTTTCCGGCGGTCGAATCGAGCAAAGGTGGCCTCCGCGTTTGCGGAGACGGATAGCTCATCAGTGGGATCAGATTTCAGGCGTGAGATAATACAGGATGCTCATCGTTCGTAGCCCAGTGCGGATTAGTTTCGCCGGAGGTGGGACCGACCTCCCGGCTTATTATGAGCAATTCGGCGGCGCGGTTCTCAGTACCGCGATTAACAAGTACTTTTACACCATCCTCTGCAAACGCAATGATGGACGAGTTCAAGTCATTTCGTCCGACTTGCGCGTTTTCGAGACATGGCATGACATTGCCAACATGGATGCCCGGGGTAGCGGTCTTGAGATTCCCCTAGCCATCCTCAAGGATATGGCATCCGATATTTCGGTGGATCTTTTCCTTTCCTCGGAAATTCCTCCGGGCACGGGACTGGGTTCTTCTGCCAGCGTTTGCGTGAATATTCTGAAGACGCTCACGACCTATTTGAACCGTCCACTTTCGAAATATGATCTCGCAGAACGTGCGTTTCACGTGGCGCGTAACGTACTGGGGCGCCACGTTGGCAGGCAAGACGAATTTGCGGCTGCATTCGGCGGCATGAATTTCATTACCTTTCGTACCGACGGTCTTACCGAAGTGCAACCAGTGGATCTTGATCCCGCGCTGCTGCGCGAACTGCAATCAAACTTGATGCTGTTCTTCACCGGATCCGCCCACCATTCCTGGACGATCTTGCAGGAACAGGAGAAGTCGACGCGCAGCCCCAACGGGCCCGCTGTCGAGGCGCTTCACCATGTGCGCGAGCTGGCGGACCGCATGCTCAGTGCGCTGCGAGCGGGAGACCTCAATCTTTTCGGATCGTTGCTGGACGAGGGATGGCAGGCTAAGAAGCGCATTTCCGGCAGGATTTCGAATTCCAAAATTGACCACCTCTACGAGTTGGCCCGCCGCAACGGCGCGTTGGGCGGCAAGATTACCGGCGCCGGTGGAGGCGGTTTCCTTCTTCTCTACTGCGAGCATGAGCAAAGGGAAGCGGTCCGCGCGGCGCTTCGCGCCGAAAGCATCCAGGAAATGGCCTTTGCCCTCGACACCAACGGGGCTCAAGTGATTGTGAACGATCCGTTCATTGACGGCGACGAGCGCGCCGGCTCCCGTTGGATATTCACGCCTCTGGCTTCAGCAGGCTAACGCTTCTTGCAAGTCCGCCTAAGCACTCAAACATTATAATGGTGAATTCATGAAGGCCTTTCTGTTGGCCGCGGGGCAAGGTACGCGACTTCGACCAATTACTGACGAAATTCCCAAGTGTCTGGTTCCCATCCGTGGCGTACCTATGCTACAGATCTGGATGGACATTTGTCGGAATGCCGGAATCGACGAAGTCATGATCAATCTTCACTCTCACGCCGATGCCGTGCGAAGTTGGGTGAACAACAACCGGAACGGCATTCGTGTGCGCCTGGCGGAAGAGCCCACACTGCTCGGGTCGGCAGGCACAGTGCTGGCCAGCCGCGATTGGGTCGCTTCCGAATCTTGCTTCTGGATTCTGTATGCCGACGTGCTCACCAACGCAACGCTGAAGCCGATGCTCGACTTCCATCTGGCAAGGCGGCCAGCAGCTACCCTGGGCTTGTATCAGGTTGCAGATCCATCTCGTTGCGGGGTAGTGTCGTTCGATGAGGAGATGGTCATTCGCGATTTTCTCGAGAAACCTTGCGCCCCGAAGAGCCGGTGGGCGTTTTCTGGAATCATGATTGGCACCCCTGAGCTTTTAGACCAGATTCCGTCGCACCAACCGGCTGATTTAGGGTTCGAGGTCTTGCCGCGGTTGATAGGCCGAATGCTTGCTTATCCCATTTCTGATTACGTTCTTGATATTGGAACCCTGGAGAATTATCGAGCAGCTCAAGCCAGCTGGCCGGGTTTTAGCTCAGGAGAAGAAAGTAACGTTGGTCTCGGCAGTTCAACCGGCAACAAAACTGCCGCTTGGGCAAACATAAAGTAGGCGCCCCAACATTAAGCAGTAGGTTCCAATCCATGCTCGCCATCCTCGCCAATATGAAGACTGGTGATGTCGGAACCTTTGAGGTTCCCACGCCTGAACTGCGGGCCGGCGGGATACTGGTTCGCACTGCATTCTCCGCAATCAGCGCTGGCACAGAAATCAACACCATTGAGACGGGTAAGAAGTCTCTGCTGGGCAAGGCTCATGCCCGGCCCGATCTCGTTAAACAAGTAGTGGATTTTGCTAAAACCAACGGCATCAGAGCGGCCTACCAAAAAGTGCAGACGCGGCTCGATACAGTTTCCGGCTTGGGCTACAGCTGTTCGGGAATTGTGCTTGCCGTCGGCGAAGGTGTGACGGAATTCCAGCCCGGAGATCGCGTCGCCTGTGCCGGTGTCGGATACGCTTCGCATAGCGAAATTAACTTTGTTCCTCGCAATCTCGCCGCCCAAGTTCCGGAGACAGTGTCTCTAGAAGCGGCGTCCTTGACGACGATCGGCGCAATCGCGATGCAAGGACTTCGTCAGGCCAATGTATCGCTTGGCGAGAACGTTGTGGTTATTGGTGCGGGCCTGGTGGGCGTACTCACGATTCTGCTGGCACGAGCGTCGGGGTGCCACGTGATCGCGATTGACGCCAACCTATCGCGGGCCAAGCAGGCGGTGGAGTTTGGCGCGAGTGTGGGATTGAGCGCGTCGGAGCCTTCGCTCTCCTCGAAGATCATCGAGTTCACCAAGTACGGCGCCGATGCCGCCATCGTTACTGCCAGTTCGACTTCGACCGAGCCGGTCGAATTGAGTGCCCAGCTATTGCGGGATCGGGGACGAATTGTGGTTCTTGGTGCGGTCCCTCTAGGTGTCTCTCGCGAGTTGATGTACCGCAAGGAACTATCACTGACGCTTTCGCGTTCTTACGGACCCGGCCGTTACGATTCGAACTATGAAGAATCTGGAAACGACTATCCCGTCGGTTATGTTCGTTGGACTGAACAACGCAACATGGAAGCGTTTCTGGGTTTTCTTGCGACTGAGGCGGGAAGAATTGATTCGCTACTCCGCCTGCAATACCGTATCGAAGACGGCGCCCGGGCATACTCTGAGATTCAAAAATCCGCCGCCTACACAGCCATTCTCAAGTACGATCCCGATCGTTCCGTAGACCAGGGTAAAGGAGGCAGTCGTACTGCGGTTCGGGAAAAGACGGACGTATTGCGAGTGGGATGCATCGGGGCCGGATCGTTTGCCCGCAGCATCATTTTTCCTCAACTGCGATCGCTAAAGAACGTGCAGCTTGAAGTGGTGGGCACGGCCTCGGGGGCGACGGCGTTCTCAGCCCAGAAGTCTTTTGGCTTTCGCCGTGCGCAATCACCGGGCGAAATTCTCGTCGACCCGAACGTTGACGCGGTTTTCATCCTCTCTCACCACGACAGTCACGCGGCCCACGTTGTCTCGGCGTTGTTACAGGGGAAGGCAGTTTTCGTCGAAAAACCTCTTGCAGTTAACGAGGAAGAACTCGCACCCGTCCAGACGGTATATCGAGCCGAACTCGATCACGGACGGGCGCCGTTTGTCATGGTAGGCTTCAATCGACGATTTTCGCCCCCATCCGTCGAGATCCACCGTTTCTTTTCTGGCCGCAGCGAGCCTATGGTTGTCCACGTTCGCGTGAACGCTGGCTACCTGCCGCGAGAGCACTGGACACAGAATGCCCCGAACGGAGGCCGAATCATCGGCGAGGCTTGCCACTTTCTTGACTGGATGCGATACATCGTGGGCAAGAACATCGTCAGTCTCTACGCGAGGGCCATCCCTGACGGGGCGCTTTATAACCGCGATAACGTCGCCGTTGTAGTTTCGTTTGCCGATGGTTCTATAGGCAACCTTCTCTATCTTGCCAATGGCGACAAATCTTTGCCGAAGGAATATTACGAAGTGTTCTGCGAAGGTGCCCTGGCCCGCCTCGACGATTACCGTTCCCTTGAGCTCTTCCGAAGCGGTAAGCGCCGGCACATCAAATGCGATCGCGACAAGGGACACAAAAGAGAGCTCGAGCTCACGGTCAAGGCCATGAGCGAGGGCCAACCCGCACCCATTCCCTTTGAAGAGTTGACCGAAGTGACTGCGGCCAGTTTTGCGGCGCTTGAATCGCTGAACCTCGGAATCCCCGTCGCCTTACCCCTTCATCGACCGATTCCGGCCAGCAAGGATGATGCAGCCCCGAATGACATAACCACCGAAGAGACAACTGCCTCTCGCGGACCCTAAGAGTCAGAACGGGAGTCGCCCGAAGATTATTTTGAGCCGCGCCGCAACTAACTATTACTACGAGGTTTCGATTGGGCAGTAGAGTTTAATGCCGACCAGCCTCCGACAAGAGCTGTGGTAGTGCGGACGGCCGCGGCGACGACGCTGAATTCTTCGGCGTTGAAGATTTGGTTGCGGGCGATGCTGGTTTTTGTCATGGTCCTCTTGCCTGGTTCCCCAAAGAGAAGCCGTTCACGGCTGCGTTTGACTCGGACTCTTCCGATCGCACTACGGCTGGTTCTGCGCGTGTGTGTGGCGACGGCTCCAGCGGAAGCCAAGCTGGATGCCTGCAGGAACCTACACTCTTACCATGACCGCCAAGTCCGGATCCGCTAACACAGTCTGTGCCGTTAACGTTGACGTGCAGTAAGGGTCTGGTCCATCAAGCCTGATTAGGGCAAATTCACGCCGTGAGTGATCGCGTTCAGCGCAACAGGAATGTTGCGCGGCACACTTCGGCGGAGACTGCGATATAGCCTTGGTCAGCGAATTGCCTTACCAGACCACGCAGGCGCGCGCGCGCGCTGGCATCTATACGGGTGTGGAGTTCGTCGAAATTGATGCAGATTATTGAAGGCCGTATCTGATCCTCAAACAGAGCACGTATCACTTCGTACTCCGCGCCCTCAATATTCAGCTTCAGCAGATCGATGGATTTATGGCCGAGAGCGTTCATGATGGATTTGGGACGACGGCAATCGGCGATGAAGTAGTCCGTGGTGTGTTGCATGTTTACGAGGGAATGGGAAACGTGCGCCGGGTCTTTGGGTGCGTAGAATTGCATTTGCTGATCGCTCGACCACACGCCCCACGGATGGAGATGAAGTCGTTGACCTGCGTCATTACCAACAACGAAAGTTCTCTTTATAAAGTCGGACACGTAAGTGATTGCCCGCGGCGTCGGATCAAAAATATGCACTTCAACGGGAAACGCGGCCGCCAGTTCGCTCTCGAAGCTGATGTCCTCACCCGCGCCGAACGAGTAGCAGGTGAGACCTTCCCGAATCTCCCGACTGGGCAACATATATCCGCCGTACGCGGTTCCCAAGAACTCCAGCGGGCCGTCGTAACGTGAGGTCTTCAGACCGATATTGCGAAAACGCACATTATCCCGGACTTTCTTGGCTCCGGTTTTTAGCGGTCCCGGCAGACATTTTGCAAGCTGGTTTGCTATCGACATTTTTCGTCGTGATCGAATACTAAACTGTTCGGGATTCTTAGGCAGTCGGATATCCCGCTTCTCACAGCTAAGTATAGCGCGGACATCGAGCTCGGGAACCTTCCTTTTCCGGGTTCTGCCCAAACGGGGCAGGGTCGAGGCAACCCCGTGGCGACTCCTAAACAGAGTTACATCACGCGAGCGCACTTCGAACATTGCTGTTGCTACAGCTGTTTGCCCAAACACATAAAAGAGAAATGAAACCAAAAAAATTACTGGTTACGGGATCCTGCGGGTTGATTGGATCGGAAGTGAGCATTTTTTTTGCACAACAAGGGTTTTGTGTCACTGGAATTGATGACAATCACCGCGCTGTGTTCTTCGGCCCGGAAGGCGACACGAGTTGGGTGCTTTCTCGCCTTAAGCAACAGATCCCCAGCTACAGGCATGCCGCTCTGGATATTCGCAACCGCGAGGAACTGCTTGCGTTTGTCGGAGAGGTGAAGCCAGACCTCATCATCCATACGGCCGCACAACCCTCTCATGATCGGGCTGCAGCGATTCCGTTTCTCGACTTCGAAACCAACGCGCTGGGGACATTACACCTGCTCGAAGCGGCACGGCGACATTGCCCGGAGACGCCGTTCATCCACATGTCTACCAATAAGGTGTACGGCGATCTCCCGAACACGATATCACTGAAGGAGTTGGAAACCCGCTGGGACTACAACGATCCGGCTTACGAGCATGGTATCCCCGAAAGCTTTTCGATCGATCAAAGCAAACACTCCCTCTTCGGAGCGTCGAAACTTGCAGGCGACGTAATGGTTCAGGAGTACGGTCGCTACTTCAACATGCCAACATGTTGCCTGCGCGGCGGCTGTCTGACTGGCCCGAATCACTCCGGGGTCGAATTACACGGATTCCTCAGTTACCTGATCAAATGCAATCTCGAGGGCCGCGAGTACAAAGTCTACGGGTACAAAGGGAAACAGGTTCGCGACAATATTCATTCAGCAGACGTCGCTAATTTCATGCTCGAATTTTGGAAAAACCCTCGAGTGGCGGAAGTGTACAACCTCGGCGGAGGTAAAGATAACGCTTGCTCGATTCTCGAAGCGTTTCAATTGGCCGAAAGCTTGACCGGCCAACAAATGGCCTGGCGATATGTGGATGAAAACCGCATTGGTGATCACATCTGCTACTACAGCGACCTGCGCAAGATGAAGTCGCATTATCCTTCGTGGAGTGTCACTAGGAATTTGAATGATATCTTCGAGGAGATTGTTGATGGTTGGACCCAGCGTCTGGCCCAGGCGCTGACAACCAGGGTCTGAAAATGAAGATTCTGATCACTGGAATCTGCGGCTTCGTTGGCAGTTCGTTGGCGGAAGCCCTACTGCAAAGGCACGGGAATCTTTCCATCTCCGGTATGGACAATCTGATGCGTCCGGGATCGGAGACCAATCGTACGCGGCTTCGAAAGCTTGGGGTAAATTTCGTGCACGGCGACATTCGCGCAACCAGCGATTTTGAAGGGTTGGGCAACGCTGACTGGGTAATCGACGCCGCTGCCAATCCGAGCGTGCTGGCAGGAATTCAGGGGAAGTTTAGTAGTCGGCAGCTTTTAGAGCACAACCTCTCGAGCGTCATCAACGTGTTGGAGTACTGCAAAGCTCGGAATGCAGGGTTGGTGTTGCTCAGTACCAGCCGGGTTTATTCGATCTCTGCGCTCACCGCGATCCCACTCAAAGAGGACGATAATTCGTTTCTCTTGGATGACTCCTTGCCATTGCCTGCTGGAGTTTCGAGAAGCGGAATCGGCCCCGGGTTTAGCACGAGCGCGCCAATTTCGCTCTACGGCAGCACAAAACTCGCGGCCGAAGTCGTAGCCCTCGAGTACGGAGCAGCGTTTGGTTTTCCGGTTTGGGTGAACCGCTGCGGGGTGCTCGCGGGATCCGGCCAGTTCGGAACGCCCGACCAGGGAATATTTTCTTATTGGATTAATGCCCATCTGCGCCGGCACACTCTGCGATATATTGGCTTCAACGGAACCGGAAAACAGGTACGCGACGCATTCCATCCTTCCGACCTGGCAGCCCTGATCGATCTGCAGATGAACACATCGCGGATTGACGGACGACGAATCTACACCGCCGGGGGTGGGCCCAAGAACTCCATGTCGCTGGCTTTCCTTACGAAGTGGTGCGATGCTCACTTCGGAACAAATGTGCCACAGGCTGACTCTAAACACCGGACATACGATATCCCATGGATGGTGATGGATAATAGCGAAGCAGAGAGCGATTTCGGATGGCAGGTAGCGATGCCGATCGAGAGTATCCTGGATCAGATTAGGAACCATGCGGAACACAACCCGGACTGGTTAGAGAGGAGCGGTCTTTGAAGCGGCGTGCCGCGCCTGAATCACAGGAACCTCTGCGTTTGCTGTCTGTCGTTATCCCGGCGCGCAACGAAGAGGGTTGCATCGCGTCAACGGTTGAACACCTTCATGTTGAGTTGCGCCTACACAGGATTGAACACGAGATCGTTGTCGTTGACGACGCCAGTACGGACTCCACCTGGCAGGTCCTTCAGCAAGCGATGACGCGTATCCCTACCCTGCATGCCCTGCAAAACACAGGTGTCCACGGTTTCGGCGGTGCTATCACCTTGGGCTTTGATCACATTCTTGGTGATGCCGTGGTAATAATGATGGCCGACGAATCTGATGATTGTCGTGAGGTCGTGCGCTACTGGCAGCTATTGAACGAAGGTTGGGATGCGGTCTTCGGCTCGCGTTTTCTTCGTGGTGGTGGTGTAATCGATTATCCTTGGACTAAGCTCGTGTTAAACCGTCTGGCGAACACTTTCTTGCGGCTGTTGTTCCACGTGCCCTTGAATGACTTCACAAATGCGTTTAAAGCATATCGGCGGACAGTAATAGAAGGGTGCCGGCCGTTCCTCTCGCCGCATTTCAACCTCACCGTTGAGCTTCCCTTAAAAACCATTGTCCGCGGGTACTCATGGACCACGACGCCCATCACATGGCGAAACCGGCGCTCTGGCATCTCCAAACTCAGGATTAAAGAGATGGGCAGCCGGTACTTGTTCATCACGCTCTATTGCTGGCTGGAAAAGCATTTCAGCCGAGGTGACTACTGGAAACAACTTGAACCAGACGACGCCGTCGAACTGCGACCGGCACGCGACACAAGGGACGGGCGCAATGGCGTTGTCACCGCATTGGCCTCGACCGACGAACACGGGCAAGGAGGCGCTAAGCGCGTAAGTTAAAGATGGGTGAAGAGCAGCTCGAACTTCAATCCGAGTTGGAAGTGATCTACGGGAACCGTTTCAGGACGATGGAAGCCTATCGCACTGAGGTTTGGAAAAGCCTCATCCGTCATTGGTTTCAAGCTTACGTTCCCCCAGAGGCAACGGTTCTGGATCTCGGCTGTGGATACGGGGAATTCATCAACAACATCCAATGTGTGCGCAAGTATGGAATGGACTTGAATCCTTGTACCAGAAGCAAGCTTGACCCGAAAGTGACGTTTCTTGCCCAGGATTGTTCGGATATATGGGAACTCCCGGATCAGACCTTGGATGTAGTGTTCACGAGCAACTTCTTTGAGCATCTGCTTTCAAAATCGGATCTCACGAAAACGATCGCTCAGGCAGTGCGTTGTTTGAAGGTCGGGGGGCAGTTGATCGCAATGGGGCCGAATATCAAGTGTGTCGGCGGAGCTTATTGGGACTTTTACGACCATCACCTCGCACTGACCGAGTTGTCGCTGAAAGAGGCCTTTGAAGCCGCTGGTTTACAGATCGAATCTGTGCGCGGACGCTTCCTGCCTTATACGATGGTGAACGCTCCCGCCTATCCACCGACCTTTCTTCGCATCTATTTGGCTCTGCCCTTTGTCTGGCGGATCCTTGGCAAACAGTTTTTAGTTATCGCGAGAAAATAGCAAATTTCGATTTCAAAAGTCGAAACTGAAGTGGCATACTCAACCAGAGGAATCCGTGGTCGCTTCCTCACGTTTCCGGGTATGGGCTCCGAAAGACAGCCAGCCAAGAACAGCCAGGTACGTCAGCAGGAAGATCAGCATGCCGAACCCCGCCAAGGTTTGACCGGACACACCTCGTGTCAATAAGCCACCAACCCCTGCAATTATGAGATATGGCGCCATGCAGAGTATCGCAGCATTGACGCTCACACAACCCAACACCAGAAGAGCGGGAATGACTCCGATGCTCTGACGGTCCATGCCTCCATTGATCAGCCAAACTACGACGAAATCAAGCAACAGCGTGGTGCACAGGAGATCGATCCCAATCCTTTTCCTTAAGTAGCCCCAAAGAGCGCCCCCCGCTACGAGGAGCACGGCAACAAAGCGGAGATAATTCCAAAGCGCCGGCACGTACAAACTAGGAAGGACCCAAATTGAGGCGTGCTGAGGAGACTCGGCGCTCGCTAATCGCAAACGATGCTTCACCATGTCGCCGACGCCCGGCCAGAATGGCGGGATCCAAACGGCGGCGACAAATATCACGACCGACGCAAAGCCCAAAGCTTTTAACCATGCGCGCGAAGGAGAAACCGATAGTCGACCGATAAACATTGGCGCCAGGAAAATTCCCAGACCTTTGAAAGCAATCGAAAGGCCGAGAAATACCGCGCCTCCCCAATACCACCGATGATAGTTGTGAGATAGCCAGCAGGAGATCACTACCAGGATAAGCAAGACTTCTATTCCCTTGTCCTCCGGGTATGCCACTCCCGCTTTCAAAAGTACGGGAGAGACGGCAGCCAACAAGAGGCCAGCCCCAAGGCGCTTCGCCAGCAAAGCACGCTCGGACGGCATGCCCCGGTACTCCTGCATTGGACTTATCGCACCGCGCGTGCCCCAGTACCGGATTACAAACCAAACAACGACGACCGACAGAACACTATCGAAGAACGCGTAGGTGTAGCGGTGAAACCGGGGAGTGTCAGAAATATCGCTGACCGCCGCAAAGAAAAGAAGATTCATCGGTAGATTGCCACTGGTGTAGTAATTCCAGCGATCCTGGTCGTCTCGGACATAAGGGCTATGTGCCTGCTGGCGAAGTGCTGTTCGCGTCGCAACCTTGTCTGAGTAATCGTAAGGGTTGACTCCCTTAAGAATGAGCTCACCGCTGGCGCGGTAAATCTCCAGGTCAGTGTAGTAATCTCCTCGTGGAGTCAGTCTAATTGCTAATCCGCGAACGGCGAACGCGACTACAAATACCAGCGCGAGCAGGGATATCCAGGTCCGTGTTTTCAGTCTCATGCCTTTTCCCAGGTTCGTAGATATCGGTGAAAGCGTGATTTCGATTTTACATGGAATCCGTCGGGTAGGACCGCTTGATGCAGTATAGGTTGGACAAGCCTTGGTCCAGTCGCTAAGCTGACTCGTTTTTCTTTGGCATAAGAGGACAATACGCGCAAGCATGATGCAAGATTCCAAAGTCGTTCTCTTGGTGGGCGGCCTGGGCACGCGCTTGCGGTCGGTGTTGCCGGCGACGCCTAAGACGTTGGCATCGCTCGGGAGCAAGTCTTTCCTCGATTTACTGGTACGGCAACTCCGGCACCAGGGAATCCGACACATGGTAATGTGTACAGGTCACCTGGCTGAACAAATCGAAAACGAATTCGGTGACGGGCATGCTTGGGACGTCGTGATCGAATACTCACGAGAACCGGAGGCGCTCGGCACCGCCGGAGCTGTCAGACTTGCAGGGCAGCACCTCCAGGAGAATAATGACTTTCTGGTGATGAATGGAGACTCATTTCTGGAAGTGGATTTCCATGAATTTGTCCGCTTTCATCGTGGACACGGCGGTCTGGTCAGCATCGCCGTATGGACTGCAAGGAATGCGGCTCGCTACGGAACCGTGCGGATGGGAGCGGGTGGCCGGGTGACTGCCTTTGCGGAAAAGACCGGCAACGATTCCCCGGGCCTAATCAATGGGGGGGTATACGTTTTCAGTCGAGCTGTTCTTGAATACATCCCGGAAGCGCCGGCAAGCCTGGAGAGAGATGTGTTTCCTCGACTGCTTGATCGCGGAGTGTTTGCGCTGGAACAACACGGCATGTTCATTGACATAGGAACTCCGGAGGATTACGCACACGCGCAGCCGCTCTGCGATCGCCTGAATCAGGCCGCTCTTCGCGCGCGACCTTCGGGCTCCGGTCACGAAAATATGCAGGCCCGAGGCGAGGGAAGTAGGGGAAGAGAGTGAAAGAAAGGTTCGATTTCGAAGAACGGGTGAGCCAGTCGATCAAGGCCTCGATTGCCGTAAAGCAACGCCTGCTCGCCAGCGCCGAAATCATATCCATGGTTGCGAAGGCCAGCGAGATCGTGGTCGATGCGTTGAACCATGGCAACAAGATTCTCTTGTTCGGCAATGGAGGCAGCGCAGCGGACGCGCAGCACATCGCAGCGGAATTTGTTGGACGCTTTGCCTTTGATCGACCGGCTTTGCCTGCCTTGGCGTTGTCGGAGAATAGCTCGAGCCTCACGGCTATTGGAAATGACTATGGATTTGATTTGGTCTTTTCCAGGCAAGTCGAGGCTGTGGGCCGCGTAGGGGATGTTGCGATCGGTATTTCGACCAGTGGAAATTCACGCAATGTCGTTAAGGCCATGTCGGCTGCAAAGAAAATCGGGTTGCAGACGATCGCATTCACCGGGTGCAGCGGCGGCGAACTCGCGAGGGCGGTGGATCACTGCATCTCTGTGCCCTCGAACGAAACCGCGCGCGTCCAAGAGTGCCATATCCTGATCGGCCACATCTTATCAGACCTGGTAGAACGGACGATTTTCAATGAACAGAGCTGTGTTTCTGGATCGTGACGGGGTAATAATCCGAAAACCCTCCGAAGGCGAGTACGTGACGCGCTGGGAGGAAATGGATGTTCTGCCGGGTGTGGTAGAGGCGATCAGACTGCTCAACCGATCGAAATTCCGTGTGGTTGTGGTTAGTAACCAACGCTGTGTGGCCAAGGGATTGGTCACAGCTGGCGAGTTGGAATCGATGCATCGGCGGATGTGTGAGCAACTGGCAGCCGCTGGCGCCACTATCGATGGAGTGTATTATTGTCCGCACGAAAAGTGGCCGGCATGCAGTTGCCGTAAGCCGGCCCCCGGTATGCTGTTGGACGCGGCACGGAAATACCAGTTAGACCTTGCAGCCTCGTGGATGATCGGAGATTCAGAGGTTGATGTGGAAGCCGGGAGAAACGCGGGATGCAAGACGGCTCGCCTGCTGGAGAGTGATGTCGTAGAAGACAAGGCCGACGTTGTCGCTTCTTCCCTCCATGAGGTGATCGATCGGATACTTCGCCTGGAGAAGGACGCCGGACTAATTGTTGCCGGGAGTTCGTATTAAGTCACTATGAGTTGTCCACTGGATATTTAAGAAGCAAAAATATGGTTATCACTAGTACTCCGCTGCGAATCTCATTCTTTGGAGGCGGGACCGACTATCCCGTCTGGTACCGCGAAAATGGGGGCTCCGTGTTGTCGACCACTATCGACAAGCGTTGTTTCATCACTTGTCGTTGGTTGCCACCGTTTTTCGAATATCACAGTCGTATTTCTTATACAAAAGTCGAAAATGTCGCCAGCAACGACGCCATTCAACACCCGTCAGTGCGCGCGTGTCTCCAGTTCCTGGGAATCGACGAAGGAGTGGAGGTTCACCACATTGCCGACCTGCCCGCGCGCACTGGTCTGGGTACGAGTTCCGCATTTACGGTAGGGCTGCTTCTCGGTTTGTATGCGCTCAAGAACCAGATGCGCGATAAGATCTCACTTGCCGAGGAAGCTATACACGTAGAGCAGACGTTGCTCAAGGAGGCGGTGGGCGTTCAGGATCAGGTAAGTGCGGCGCATGGCGGGTTCAATCGCATTAACTTTCACACGGATGGCTCCATCGAGGTGAACCGAATACTAACCGAGTCAAACCGGTTAGCGGAGTTGGAGCAGCATCTGGCGCTTTTCTTCACGGGCTTTTCCCGAACTGCTTCGGAAATCGCGCAAGAACAGATCAAGATGACGCCCCACAAGAGGCAGGAATTGGAGGCAATGCTCCAACTGGTTGACGAAGCCGAATCAATTATTACCAGCCCGAATACGCCTCTGGATAGTTTTGGGCGATTGCTGCACGAGGGATGGAAAATTAAGCGAACGCTGACTCACAAAATCTCAAATGCCAGTATCGATGAAATCTACCAGGCGGGACTCAGCGCGGGAGCCCTCGGAGGCAAGCTTTTGGGCGCCGGGGGCGGGGGCTTCATGCTGTTCTTCGTGCCGCCGGAACGACGGGAGGCACTTAGGGCGCGGCTGAAGAAGCTGTTGTGTGTGCCTTTCGCGTTCTCAAACAGGGGCAGTTACGTAACTGTGTACGAGCCCGAAGAGGTATACGGCAAACCGCTCACCGATGAGCGTTCCCTCGTGTACGCCGACCAAGCCCTGAAGTAACAACGGCGGATGTTGGACCTATGGCAGTCTTCACGAGGAGCGGCCTAAGGCTCCGCTCAGGACCCGTGCTCCAACAATCCCGCGTAGATCTTCGATGTTCTCTCGGCAGCTACGTCCCATGAATTACGCGCGCCCGTGTAGTCGCGTATTTTCTCGCGGTGCTCGTCCAGTTGTTTGTACAGATCGCTTTCAAAATACGTGCGGATCGCTCGTGTCAAATCAACGGAATCGCGTGGCCTGCAGACAAACCCCGTTCTACCCTCGGTAATATTCTCGCCCAACGATCCTACGTCGGTCGCGATCACGGGCAACCCAAAACCGTAAGATAGAACAAGTACTCCACTCTGGAAGATGTGAGTGTAGGGAAGCACGGCTACGTCTGCAGCTTTGAAATAGAGTTCCGTCTCACAATCTGGAACATATTCAATCCTTTTAATTATTCGGTTCCGGCTGGGATGCATTTCGATCGTGCTTTGAATATCCTGCCAGTACTGTTCTGATTGTGTTGGAGCACCAGCAATGATCAGCCGATACTCCCGGTGTTCGGATGCGAGCAACTGAAAGGCGGTTACTAAATATTCCAAGCCTTTGTACGGCTGAATGCCTCCGAAAAACAAAATCGTCTTCTCACTGCACCCGATACCTATCCGCCGCTTAGCTTCCGCGGGGCTCAGCCCGGTGTTCGGCACGGAGTTGTTGATCCCCATGGGGATGACTGTAACCCCTTCGTTCCGAACGCCGAAATCCTCGAGCAACTCGCATTTCATCTTTTCTGTGTGAACGAAGATGTGGTCGGCGAGTTGGTATTGGATCCTCAACGACATCCGGTTGAGCAGCGAGTTGTTCCCATCCCTTCTTCCCGCATTGACGTTCATCGCCGTGAAGGCAATTTTCTTGCCCACTACTTTGTAGTACAGCATCAGCACGGTTCGATCGAAGAGCAGAAATTTGTTGTCCCAGAGAATATGAAACACCCTCGGCTTCGCCACCCACGCGTAATGGATAAGTCGGACATAGTACCTTAGCACCCTGAGAATTTTTTCTTTGAGGCTGACGTTTGGCCGCTGATCCCCGCGCAGATTGAGAAAGTTCAATCGAGGGGGGGCATGCAATTCGGGACGGTCGATGAGATCACTGCCGATAACGTCCAGATTCACTCCTCTTGAGGCAAGAGCCATTGCCAAGCCAAATACATAGGGCCTGTCGATACCACCCGTGAGCAGTCCGACCTTGATCTCGGACTTCGGAAATTGCATTGTCTGTTCGCGAGATTTGCGGATTTCGTTATCAGTTGGATTCTGAAATCCTTGCGTCGGGGCCATATTCACGAATGATCCTCCATCATCAGCGCCATCCTTCCCATAGCTACGATAGCTTGCACTCCAGTTAGTGTAGTTGAATGCAGCCTTAGTTAGTGGTCCTAACAAAAGCCCCATTCCGGCAGTCGACGACTACAGAATATCTGGGATGCTGCTTCGGCGTCCCACACTCGTCCTCGGCGTTCGGGGTCAGCCCCGTACGCCGAACAAAACCCGCAAGACTCCTCTGTTTCAATAGGTGACTACAAAGTCCTCGGAGTGAGGCAGGCGGCGGCGCGGAGTCCTAGCCAGACGGGGCCGGCATTTGGCCAATCTAGCTGGTCGCGCAGCGTATCACATCCACGTTCTTCCTGAAACGGCGTGGCGGGGCTTTTGTTGGTGGCTGGGCACCAAGATGTCGCATGGGGCGCGGTTCTAACGCGCGGGGTAATGATCGAGAAACACCCGCGCAAGACAGTGTTTGTATCCCTCCCGGGCCAAATGCTCGATTGCTCAGTTACGATGTACACCGGCATGACATTTAGCACAGAGCGTGATCAGATTCTGGCTGCAATCATCACCGGACTGACTCCGAAAGTCCTTGGTGAACCTCAAGGCTGGACATCGAGCCGCACGATTGGCATCTCCAACCATCTCGGCGGACGATTTTGTTGCGCAACTGTTCGTAAATGTCGGTCTCAAGCCGCAGGCGTGCACGTTTCGGCCGACCTGATTCATGACGCCTTGTCGGTCACGTGGTGCAGAAATGTCTGCGTCTCTTCGCCGGGGAGGAACTTGAAGAACCGTAATGCCGACTGCAAGAGACCCTCGTGATTTTCATTCTCCAGATTCGTTCCAGCCAGAAAGTCCGCACAGATCATCTCCAGGCAGTAGCCCCGGGATTTGTCGGTGCCCAGCATCGAGAGCCGCCATTTCAATCGCCTGCTCAATGATTGGGATCTGGCTTTTGTACACTTTGAAGTAGACAATCTCCCACGGTTCCGTTTCCCGCCCAGTTAACTCCTTCTCGGCTTCCTGTTTAAATTCTTCCTTGGGCATTTCGCGGGCTTTGTGCAACCACGTTGCACAATCGAAGTGCTGCCGGTCCCTTCTCGCAATTTTCGCCAACTCCAACCCCTTCGCCCAGCCCACTTCCTTCAACTCTTTTCGCGCCTGCGGCGGCAGGTGCTCGTGGATCGACATTAGGTAGTACGCCTTCCGCCGCGACTCCGGAAACCGTCTTTCCAGGAAATCATCGAAAAAGTTCGACGAACCGGGTATCGCGTTCGATTTCCTTCTGCTTTTCCCAGGCAAGAATCTCGTCGATCTAGTGAGCACGAACCGCGCTCGGCGACGATTGAGCTTGGGCAGCACGGGCGGATTCCTAGTATGTAAGCTCGTCAATCCAACCAAGGTTTTCAGCTCTTGGGCGCCGCACCAGAGTGGCAGTCGACCAAATCTTGTTTTGCCAGGTAGCGTCCCAAGTGGGGGCACCTGCTGGGTTCTGCGGAAAGCGGATTCTTACGCGGAACGTGGGGCGGAGCACGTCGCTCAGCGCGTCTGGCCAAACCCGACCAAAGATTCCAAATTTGGGTATTGAAGCAAGACAAGTTCGTAGGCCCTTAACTTACCTCAGGCTGATGCTGTCGCCTCAGAAACTAGCGATTTCTGACGGCTTACTGCCGGTTGGTGCTCGTTTGGGGGTAGAACCCCGGTAGTGCTGGGATAGTCAGTCCACTAGGAGTACGATGGTGCGTACTAGCGAATTGGCTTAGTCCTATCTTTGAAAATGGGGAACTGAGAACGCGTCCTTACGGCGTAGTTGTCGCGGTTGCTCTTTACTCCATGAGGAGGGAGCCATGCATCGTTCACGTGAATCTGGCCCACCGAGTTGTCGGAACAAGATACTTTTTCCGCTCGCCGCTTTTGCGCTCGCGTGGAGCGGTCTGTTAAACGCACAGACCGGTCCACCCAAGTACGACCTCCATACTGAGACCAAGCTCAAGGGCACGGTAGAAGAAGTTAAGCTGCCACCGAAAGCGAACGATGTTGTCCACCTGATGATGAAAAACGGCGACGATGTGGTTGATCTGTACTTCTGCCCGAAATCGTTTATGGACGACATGGGCGTTGCGTTCAGCAAAGGCGACGAACTCGCATTCACCGGATCGAAGGTGAAATACGGTGGAGCGGATTTGATTCTCGCACGGGAAGTTGTGAAAGGTTCCGACACGCTCGTGTTGCGAGATGACAAAGGCAATCCGGTTTGGAGCTGGAAGCATTAGGCCGGAGAGCCCCCGCACCGACCGCCAAGTTCTAAGTTGTGGAAGCCCGGTGCATCGGCAAGGGCTACATGAGGTGCTGTCGAGCCGCCGCGTTGGCCAGGTCGTTTGCTTCCGCGTTGAGTTCGCGGCGGACATGCGAGATGGAGAAATCGAAGGAGCGGGCCAGCTTGCGGCAGATCCAGTGCAGGGAATAGAGACGTGGACTGCGGCAGGTGTATTCGCCTCTCATCTGCCGAACCACTACTTCAGAGTCGGAATAGACGTGCAGCTTTCTGGCTTTGAGGGTCAGGGCACATTGCAGGGCTTCGAGCAGGGCGACGTATTCGGCCACGTTATTATCCTGGCGTCCGATCCACTTGGCGATTCTGATGGTGCGGCCTTCAGAGCTGTCGAGGACGACTCCAATTCCGGACGGTCCCGGATTTCCCATAGAGCCGCCGTCCACGTATGCGACTACATCTGACATTCTCACTTCTCTCCTGCAACCAACATGCGGTACGCGTCGCTTCGGCGTCAAGATGATTTGTTGGTTCGCGAACATTTTAATGGCTGCGATTCATAGCGGGTCGTTGTGCATAAGGTTGTGGAAAAACAGGAATTATAATTTTTCTATTCGCTAAGCAGTGGCTCTTCAACGAGCTGCGTTGTTCGTGTTTTGGGTTTTTGCGCGCGCAGTTTGCACCAACAATCGGCATTGACAATTATCAATGAAGTGTTTACCTTTGCCCCCGTCGACGGCTGAAAGGTTGGCCAAAATAAATCGTGGCCAGTCCAAAGTAAGCTGGGTGATTAGTTCGCTGGGGTGACTCGGAGGACGACCAGACCCGAAAAAACCGACTGCTCTGCGAGGGGTAGTTGGGGTTTGGAACTGCGAAAGCAGTGATCACATCAAGGGCCGTGATGGTGCATACTCCACGCAGTTCGCTCCCTCGCAGGAGCGGGCGGCTAGAGCATAACCAATATCACGGCCTTTACCTTTTCTGGTTCAATTCCTTTCAAAGAGTCCACGCCTTTTTTTCTACTCAAAAGAAATACCCATGGGGAAGGCTGCGGCTTTTCGTGGAACTTCTAGTTCAACGGACGGCTCCTCTAGAAGCAATTCTCTTTCGTCTTCGAACTCCGGAAATGCTTTCTCCTCACGTTCGACCTTCCAAGCCTTACCCCACTTGTGCTACGCGACTACACCAAGAGGCCATTTACCAAATCCGTTAAGAAAAGTATTTTGACTGCGACGAGTTTTTTGGGCAAGAACGTTCATGAAGCATGCGTGGTTTGTGGTACGTGCGCTCATCCGATGGCGACGTGCTTGCCTGTCCGAATCTCCGACTCGGAAACTAAAAAATGACAAACAACTCTGAGCATTCTTTTGCGGTTATTCGGTTCAACGAGAAGACCTACATTTCGGGTGGGGTCATGGCCGTCGTCAAAGGAACGGAGAGCGCGCAAAGGACTCTCAACGATTTCGAATGGTGCCAAAGCCAGGAAGACCGAGGCGCCGGCTGGCGTTATTTCCTGGAAGAAACCGATCTGCAGCCTGGAACCGACCCGGGGAAGGCAACCAGACTTCGGCAACTGCGGCTTGACCTGCAAGAGTCTCAAGCCAAGAGCCTGTAGTAAGAGCCCCACCGTCGCGATCCATCTGCCTACTGTGTCAACCAGAAATGGAGCAGATTCCGAGGAGTATGGCAGCGGAATGGTTCCCTTGCAGAATCTGAGAAACTCTAGGATTGCAATCGCGCTATCGCAGGCCGCGACGGCATGAAACAAGTGTTGCAGCAGGCACGCTCGGGCGAGATTGCTGTGATGGATGTCCCGGTTCCCAAGCTACTCCCAGGATGTGTTCTAGTACACATTGCAGTGTCGCTGGTTTCGGCTGGCACGGAACGGGCCTCCTACGAATTTGCCAACAAGAACCTTCTGCAAAAAGCGAAAGCCCGCCCCGACCTGGTACGCGAGGTCATCACCAAATTTCGACGAGATGGCATTTTCTCAGCCGTCGCTGCTGTGCGCAGCCGTCTCGATCAGCGTAGGAGAAGGCGTTACCGATCTCAAGGTGGGTGACCGTGTTGCGTGCGCCGGAGCGAGTTACGCCGTGCACGCTGAGTTTGCCTGTGTTCCGCGTTTGCTGGTCGCCAGGATTCGTCCCGGCTCAGCCGCTAGCTTTGAAGATGCGGCTTTTACGACTCTGGGTGCTGTGGCTCTCCACGGCGTCCGCATGGCAGAGGCGAAGCTTGGAGATGTCGTTGCGGTCATCGGCCTTGGCCTGCTCGGTCAACTTACAGTACAGATCCTCAAAGCAGCCGGGTGCCGCGTGCTAGGTATGGATATTGCGGCTGAACGTGCCGAACTGGCGTTGCGTTCGGGCGCAGACGACGTCAGCATTTCGAGAGATGGTTTGCGCGATCTGTGCCTGAAGCACTCCAACGGTTATGGGGCCGACGCTGTTTTGATCACGGCAGAGACGGCTAGCAGTGAACCCGTCGACGTGGCGGGAGAAGTCGCGCGCGACCGTGGTGTAGTAGTAGCGGTTGGGACGGTCGGCATGGACATCCAACGCAAGCTTTACTTTGAGAAAGAGCTGGATTTCCGTGTTTCCCGCTCCTACGGGCCGGGGCGATACGATTCGGCGTATGAGCAGAAGGGGCGCGATTATCCCATCGGCTATGTGCGCTGGACCGAAACTCGAAACATGGAGGCCTTTCTCGAACTGCTATCGGAAGACAAGATCGATGTGAAACTACTGATTTCTCACCGTTTTCCTATCGAACGTGCTCAGGGCGCCTATGATTTGATCACCGAAAAGGTGGGCCATCCATTCCTCGGTGTGTTGATCACTTATCCCGAGCAGGTTGAAGAGACTCGCGAATTTCAATTGCGCGGGAAGGAAAGCGCGACACTTCGTGCTAATAAGAAGTCGATAGCAATTGGGGTGCTGGGTGCGGGCAACTTTGCCATGAGCACATTGCTGCCTGCGATCAAACGCCTTCGCACCGCGGAGCTGGTTGGACTATGTGCTGCCAATGGTTCGCACGCGCGCCACGCAGCAGAGAAGTTTGGTTTCCGATACTGCGCGACAGACGAAGAGAAAATCTTCCGCGACCCGGACGTCAACACTGTTGTGATTGCCACGAGGCATCACTTACATGCGAGCCAGCTATTGGCGGCGCTCGAAGCCGACAAGCATGTGTTTTGTGAAAAGCCGTTTTGTCTGAACGAAATCGATCTTGCGGAAATTGTTCATGCATACGCAAGCCGCACGGGCGGTTCCCTACTAATGGTTGGCTTCAACCGTCGATTCGCACCCATGGCAGTAAAGATGAAAGCGTTTCTCAAACCAATGCAAGAGCCGCTGGTGTTGCACTATCGCGTCAATGCCGGTTTTGTCGCGCGCGATCACTGGGTTAACGATCCTGAGCAAGGCGGCGGAAGAATTCTCGGGGAAGTCTGCCATTTTGTAGACTTCCTGACCTTTCTTGCCGGTGCGCTGCCGATCGAGGTGCAGACACGCAGCGTGAACGGTCTCGAAACTTACTCCGACGACAATGTGATTATTGCACTGCGATTTGCGAACGGATCGCAGGGCACGATCAGTTACCTTGCAAACGGCGACCGATCCTACTCCAAGGAACGAGTAGAAGTTTTCGGCGGCGGGGCGGTGGCTGTGCTGGAAGATTTTCGGCACCTGGAACTCGTGCGACATGGTCGCAAACAAACATTTCGCTCGCGTTTTCGTCAAGACAAAGGGCATCGCGCAGAACTGGAGGCTTTTGCTGCTGCGGCATGCAGTCAAGGCGAACTTCCAATTCCATTTGATGAGATTATTTCGACCACCCTGGCGACTTTGCGCGCGGTAGAATCGCGCTCGTCCGGGCAGCCGATCGAGGTCGACACAGCCGATTTTATAAGATCCAATTCGCCATCACGCCGCGCTGCTTCCTGACCCAAACCGAGTTCTGATCTCCCTGAATCGCTGTCTCCTTATTATTAGCGTCAAAATTATTAACGTTAAAGTTGAGATCGATCCGAAACCCGCTCCCATGGCGGATTACACCCCGAGGTCACTACAGATAAGGCTGAGTTTCCAGGCTGCTCACGGCGCGCTTACCCGTATCTACATTATTTGCCAGTGGTTGCCGGATAGTCGCAAGCGCTTGCGACGGTTGCAAGAATTATCAGTCTTGACCAGGCTTATCCCACGAGATACATTGCTTACAGTGTGTTACGGATTTGGTGAACTGGTTCCCCTCCTGATAGTCACCGATACCCAGTAATTCCCCCCAAAGACCAAGAGTCCCCCAGTCACGAAATCGTAGGGAGAAAAAATGATTAAGTTAACCCAGAAGTGGTGGAGCGCAGCCGCGGTGGCATTTTTGTGCTTTGCGCCGTGCGCCTTTGCCAATAGCAATCTGACCATGACCGGTGCGGGAAGCAACGTCATGGACGGAGTCTATGTTGGTCCTTACTATGCGACAGTCAACGGCGTTGCGAATTCGCCCGTCATCTGCGATGACTTCGCGGATGAGAGCTATATCGGCAGCTCGTGGAATTTCACCAGCAACAACTTCTCGACTCTGGGCAGCGCCTTGTGGGGCAACCAGACCAAAAATTATGAAGCAGCAGCCTGGTTAACTCTCCAGATGCTTTCCTTGAACGGCAACTCGAACAATGCCACGCAGGTGGGATATCTTTCGTTCGCCATCTGGTCGTTGTTTGACAAGGCCGCTCTCAACGGGCTCACTTCAAGTCAGTTAGCCGGCGTGAACAGCTGGCTGAGCAAGGTTCCCTCGAACTTGACGCCTGGCCAATTCGCCAACTTCGTTATATTGACGCCGCAAGGTTGCGCTAATGGTCCGGGTTCTTGCCCAGGCCAGGAGTTCCTGATGATGGTGCCTGAGGGCGGAGCAGCCGCACTGTACTTGCTCTTCGCGGGACTGTCATGTTTCGGGGCGATGCTTCTACGGCGTCGGCGACAAGCACCATCGGCAAGCTCCAGCATTGCGTGATTCCTGCTGACCACGACTGAATGGCCCTCCCCCTTCTATTCGTCGGTCACTCGTGGCTTGATTGCGGGGCTCTGTCCTGTTCCTTCGCCAACCGGTCGATCATTTCCTTTGGCAGATCCCGCAACAGCTGAAGAAAAACTCCGTTCGTCCAGCCGAAGCCAACCACATTGGCTTGATATCCCGCACTGACCTGCACGTCTGAAGAGCGCGTTACAACATCATACTTTTCCCGGATGGTTCCTTCTCTCTTGAAATTCTCTGCCACAGTAGAAAGAAATTCGTACGAAATTCGATTCGCGTCGTCCGTGAATCCGTAGCGGCGCAGACCTTCGACGGCAAGTAATTGAAGAGGGGCCCATCCATACGGATAGTCCCACTGCACGCCTGTTTCGTTGGGGCTCGTGGCTAGCCCTCCCGGCTGTTCGAAGACCTTCGCGTTTCGGGCTAGTGCTCGTGCCTGCTGCGGATTGGCCAGGCCGGCCCACAGCGGATAAAACGTGGTCAGATACTCGTAAGTCGATCGGGTTCCAGTGCGGAGGTCGTAATCAAAGAACAGCCCCCGCTGGTCGTCCCAAAGATATCTGTTGATCCGTTCCTTGCGTTGCTCTGCCCGCTGCTTCCATTGTTCGGCTTGGGCAGTCTTGTCGAGCAGGCGGCTAATTTCTTCGAGGTCTTTCTCCGTTTTATAGAGGAGACTGTTCAGACAGACGGGAGCAAAGTGATGCGTGGCCGCGCCGTAAGGTTCGAAGCGGAAAGAAATGTCAAACCCTGACTCGCGCATGCTGCGATCTCCCTTGTAGTAGTCAGCGGTCAGTGCAACGGTAGCGACGTCCTCACATCCACGGTGGGCGGTTTGGGCCGCATCACAGACTTGCACGTTGTATTCGGGGCCAGTTGCCTGCGCTGGCTGCTTGACATCTTTTAGAACTACGTAAGTCTTGGCCAATTCCGGACGCACGACAAAATAGCCAGCAACTTGTCGATGCAGTCCCGCTTCATCCTGCGCACCCTCGGCAGCTGGCCCGTTGCCGAAATCGTAGTAACGTGAAAGTCCGGTTGAGCCTGCCAAGTGGGGCTCATGAGTCCACATTTCATAGTCCTGCGCAGCGAATTCATAGGCACGAGCCAGCCACGCTTTGTCGTCATGTCCAGCAGCTTTCTCGGCGTTATAAACCTCCATGATCATGGAAGTCAGAAATGGGGGCTGAGAGCGAGTCAGATAGTACGTGCGGTTGGCGTTCAAAATCGTCCCGTAATGCTCGATTTCAAAGAAGAAGTTCTCCACCATTCCGCGCGCCAGATCGATTCGACGATCGTGCAGCAGCCCCAGAATGATGAAATAACTGTCCCAACCATACATTTCGTTGAAACGACCACCGGGCACGACGTAACTATATGGAAGGAATAGCAGCCCTTGGGGAGAAATGCTTTCCACATCGGCTTGCCCCGGATGACGAATGACCATTGGCAAGTGTTCGACGCGTACTTTACAGGCCTTTTCCATCTGCTTTACGGAATCCGGTTCTGGAAAGTCAGCTGGCAAATACAGCGGGGCAGCTTCGGGCAACTTTGGATCCACGACGCTATCGCAACGTGTCATGGAGCGGGTAAGCACATCCCAGTCTGAAGTGATGTAGTGCAGGATTGGGTCGAGGCCGGGTTCGGTTTGTGCCGACGCGATCCTGGGGAAGCATTCGAAAGCGAGCAGAAAAACCGAGAGGATGGCGTAGCTGAAAGTGAAGCTCGATAGACGTTTTCGCAGCACGGCCGCTGAATCCTCTGGTGGTTTAAGAGTACATGGCTCGTACGCCATCGAAAAGCCTTACCATCCGGGCATTTTGCAGCGGCCTTGCGGAGGCCGCCAATGGAGGAAAAATCTACCAATTTGGCAACAGCGCGACCCTAAGAATTTCCGCTCTCCAAGCCTTGTTTAAGCTACCATTGCTGGGGCGATTTGATGGAACGGGACCCTAGAATCAAGCGGGACGCGGTGGGGAATGATGCTGCGGGCGTACGAACGCCCTCGGAAGGAGGCAGTTCCTCGTCTGACGCAAATCTGCCCTCCGATTCTCCAACGGTCGTGGATTATTCGCCAGATGCTCCGACGATTGTCGACCTCTCTTTGGGATCTCCAGCTCTCCCGCCGAAACCGAAAAGACGTCCGTCCATCGTGTATCCGCAACAAGCCACACTAGAGCCAGGCATGGTGCTGGCGCAGAGGTACGAGATTGTCGAGATTCTTGGGCAAGGTGGCATGGGCGCGGTTTATAAGGCAACCGACCGCGAACTCAATCGCACCGTGGCGATTAAAGTAATCAGGCCCGATTTAGCTCGCGACCAAGGCATCGTGGATCGCTTCAAGCAGGAACTGCTGCTGGCTCATCAGGTGACGCACCGCAACGTAATCCGCATTTACGACCTCAGCGAAGCGGACGGCATGAAGTTCATCACCATGGAGTACGTCGAGGGCGAAAATCTGCTCACCCTCCTCCATGAGAAAAAGAAGTTTTCTGCCGAAGAAGCGGTGGAAATTATGCAGCAAGTTTGCCGGGCCCTGGAAGCGGCTCACACCGTGGGCGTGATCCATCGCGATCTGAAGCCGCAAAACATCATGCGCGATAAGACTGGGCGAATCCTGGTGATGGATTTTGGCCTGGCGCGCACATTGGAAGGCGACGGCATGACCCAGAGCGGCGCTTTGGTGGGGACGATGGAATATATGTCTCCCGAGCAGGCTCTCGGGAAGCCTCTGGACCAGAGATCCGACATTTTTGCCCTGGGACTCATCTTCTACGAAATGCTCACCGGGCAGATGCCGTTCAAGGCGGATAGCACAATCGCCAGCCTGATTCGGCGGACTCAGGAGCCGGTCGCGCCATTGTCCGATCACGACGCCAGCATTCCACGGTCGGTGAGCAGTATCGTTCAGAAGTGTTTAGAGCGCGACCTTCAACTGCGGTACAACACCGCGGCTGAACTTTTGGCCGACTTGGAGACTTGGCAGGGTAAGCGTGCCGGCGCTACGCTGAGCTTCGAGCCCAAGATAGGTCCGTGGGGCCGAACCATCCCGTGGCCATCCATTACAGCAGGCTTAATCGTGGTTTTGCTCGCGATTGGCGGATACCGATTCCGCGACAAACTGTTTTCGTCGTCTTCCGCACGACCCAGCGCAGCTCCGGCTGTTTCGTTGGCGATTCTGCCTTTCAGGAACGCTTCCGGAGATCCGAGTTTCGACTGGTTGGGTTCGAGCCTGGCCGAGATGTTGAGCACGGATGTAGGGCAGTCCTCGCAATTGCACACGGTAAGTCCCGACCGTCTGCACCAAATATTCTCGGACTTGCGGATTTCCCCAACAACCGTGCTTGATCCGACGGTAATTCGTCGCGTCGCTGATTTCAGCACCGCCGACCGCGTAGTTTGGGGCCAGTACGCAAAGTTCGGTGACGAGATCCGCATTGACGCCACCATGCAAGACATCAAGAGTGGCGTGACGGTTGGGCTCAGGACCGATGTGCCCAACGAGAAGGACATTCCAGGGGCGATCGATCGTCTGGCCGATTCGATCCGTCAGAAACTCGCGCTCCCCGAGAATGTGATTAAGGAGCTGAAAGCCAGTTCCTTTCAGCCGACTTCGCAATCCGTAGATGCGCTGCGCGACTACAATCAGGGTATCGGTTTCCAGCGCGACGGGAAAAATCTGGAAGCGCAAAAACAATTTGACGCGGCTACCAAGGCGGATCCCAATTTCGCACTCGCGTTTTCCAAACTCGCGCAGACGTACAGCAGCCAGGGCTACGACGGCGATGCCGAGCAGGCTGCAAAAAAAGCGGTCGTGTTGAGCCAAAACCTCCCTGGGGCCGAGAAGTACTTGATCGCCGCCATCCAGGCGCAAATCAGCAAGAATTTCCCCGAGGCTATCAAGGCCTATGAGAACCTCGCCAAAGCCTCTCCCGACAACACGGACGTGCAGTCGGCCCTGGCTGCCTTATACGAAGAAGCTGGCGATCTAACGAAAGCCAACCAGTACAACCAGGCTATCTTGAAGTCGAACCCCAAAGACGTCAACGCGACCCTCGCGGTCGGGCGGCTCGCCATCAATAGCGGCAAGCCGCAAGCCGGTCTCGATCCCTTGAACCGTGCCTTGACACTTTCCGTTCAACTCGATAACAAGGAACAAAAAGCTGCCAGCCTTCACCTCATCGGCCTCGCCTATTGGCGGATGAACAAGCCGGAAGACGCTCTGCGCAACTACCAGGAGGAGCTGGCGATCTGGCGCGAGCTTGGACTGAAGGGTGGAATTGCTCTCAGCCTCAATGAGATGGCGAAGGCCCAAGATGTGTTAGGCGACAGTAAAAGCGCGCAGAACAATTTCCAGCAGGCTTTAGCGCTGCGGCGCGAGATCGGCGATATGCGAGGCTTGGGCGATACTTTGATCGACATGGGTAATTTTTCCGATGAACGCGGGGATCATGACCAAGCTTTGAAATTCTACAAGGAGGCCTTGCAAATCCAGCGCGATCTCGGCAGCGAACGTGCGCAGGCCATCTGCCTGAACAACATCGGTGCAGTTTATTTTGAGAAGGCGCAATATGAGGACGCGCTCGCCTATTACCAGCAAGCGCTTCAACTGCGCGAAAAGGCGAACGTGCCGCAAGACCTGGTCGAAAGCGTTCATAACCTGGCCGAGACTTCCGTCAGGATGGGCCAGTATGACCAGGCGGTCTCGCAGTACATGCGCGCCCTGGACTTGTGGCGCAGCATGAATGACACTCGCGGCGCTGCCGTTGAATCCTACACCTTGGGAACGATCTTCGATTACCAGGGGCGGTTCGGGGCAGCCATCGATCCGATGCTCGATGCGCTCAAGACTTTTCAGGAACTGAAGGACAAGACTGACTGGATGGTGCAGATCGAAGGCGGCTACGGAGAGGCGCTCACCCTTGCGGGTCGCGGTGATGAGGCCAGCCCGTACTTGAACGACGCGCTCGGCCTGTCACGCCAATTGAAGAATCAGGGATTGGAGTCGCAGGTTCTTGTTTTTCAGGGAAACGTGCCGTATTACCGTGGCGATTCCAAGTCCGCAAAGGCCCTTTATGAACAGGCATTGCAGGCGGCAACGCGCAGCAAGGAGCCGGAGCGGATCCTCATCGCCAAGGTGGCTTTGGCGAAGATTTCGGCTCCGGAAGGATCTCTCCCGCTGGCCATTAGCAGCTTTCATAAATTAATGCAGGAAGCTGACGATCAGGGTGTGCCCAATGTCTCGGTCGAGTGTTCAATTTATATGGCGGAAGCCATGATCAGAAACCACGACAACGAGCGCGCGCGACAGGAGCTCGAACGCGCTCTGCAGCGGGCGGACAAAATCGGGCTGAAGCCGCTGAGTGTCAAAGCACATTATCTGCTGGGCAACGCCATGCGAGCTTCTGGTAACGAACTCGAAGCCCAGCAGCACTACCTCACGACCACTCAGATGCTGGACGATATGCGCAAAGAACCGGGCAGCGATAGAATCCTGCAGCGCTCCGACTTTAAGTCGATGTACGACGAAGCCACGCGCTTAAGCCAGTCAGCCAGCCAATAAAAGAAAGTTCCATTCACGGCGTAGGAAGAACTTCGATTTTGAGAGGTGCTACGCCTCGGTGCTGCAATAAGCGTCATCGAATGATTAAGGGCTCAGCCCCGCGTTAACAAGCATGCATTTTACCGCGAAAAGTTAAGCGCGCGTTGAACTCCCCGCAGGATTCATATTTCGCACGGGCGCCAACACTGTGCTCGGAACGAAAAAAAGGTGCAGGCCGCAGCCTGCACCTTTTCCCGTCAAGAACAGTAGATCAGTTGAGGTATTGGAACACCGCTGGCGACGCAGTCAGACCGCTGTCAAATTGCAGTACTACGCTGACCTGACAACCCAGCAGTCCTTTTATCTTCGTCGCAGTATTCCAGACGAAAGTGTACTCCCCGTGCCCAAAATTCAGGAGACCCGAATTAAAGAGAGAGGGCAGCGGGGACGATGCCGCCGCGATCGCCTTACACGCACTGCTCGAAGACAACGCCGTCAAGTACGGATATACCCAAGGCGCAGTGCAGCCGGTGCCGCTGGAGTTCGGGCACAACGTGAGATTCGTAACCGGCTGGCCCAAACTGTTGTTGTAGTCCCAGTTAAGAAATACCGGCAGCGGCACAAAAATGGGGTTTACCTTGGTATCCGAGACCGGAAATTCAAACCCAAAGAAAGTTGAAACTGTCTGTCCGGGAGGAACCGGTTGCGCCGTCGGATCGAAGGCGGTCACAAAGCAGGAGTTTCCCGTGCCGCCGCCTCTTATAGGATCGGGTGTAGTCGCCGTGTACGATTCGAAGATATCGACATTGAACCCTGTCGTCGGACACTGGCCGTTATAGCCACTGGGGTTACCGTCATGCTCTCCCAGGAAGTGCGCACCGCCGATTCCGTTCGGCAGACTGAGCTTGTCGACGTTAAAGTCGGCCGTAGCCGTGTAAACGAATTGGCAGCCGTCCGAGTCCGTGGCCGGGCAGTCCAGTTCGAGTTCGATGCAGCCAGGGTTTCCGGCGCTGCTGAAATCAGAATAAGGAACGCAGGCCAAGTTCGAATAGTTGGCCGCGCTGAACCTCAATTGTCCGGAAGGCGGTTCCACCGGAAGCGGCCCCTCGATCCCGAAATAATCCGGGCCCCAGTTGTCTAGCGACAACGGCCCTGCTGCCACGGGCACCGCCGTGACGGTTAGGGCGTCGCCGGCAGCGCTGTTGCGCGGCGCAACCTGAAGGTCGTCTGCGACGCTGGTTTCCGTGCAGGTAATTCCCTCACCGTTGACACACGTAAACGGACCGAATGGGAATATGGTGGTCGCGCCCGCTGTCAGCGGCTTA
>Ga0210393_10000175_pt1 | contig 63178 bp, 47 predicted proteins | sample IncBWC27OmetaG_FD_160068 | JGI IMG/M metagenome (GOLD analysis project Ga0210393, IMG submission 160068) | Forest soil microbial communities from Barre Woods Harvard Forest LTER site, Petersham, Massachusetts, United States - Inc-BW-C-27-O ... | reverse complement strand
AGCAGCTCGAAGCGGGTTGAGAGGCCTTCGAGCAAATGCGCACCTATTATGAGAGCGAATGGGGGCGGGAAGGTAGACGAAATTTGAGTGGGGAGTATCGAATTCCGCAATAATGGGGCGCGTTGTGTGGCGGCAAAAGAGTTTTTTGGGGGGCTCAGCGGGAATTGTCATAAAACATGGAAGTAAGCGACGGGGCGGTTGGAAAGCTGCTTGTCGGTAGGATGGGGCGGGGGTATGCTTGCCAGCGGCCGAGTGCGAGGATACTGGGCGCAAGATGATTGCTTTACGCGGGGAGGAAAATATCCATGAAGAGATTCGGATTGATGTTGGCGGCTGTGCTGATGGTTAGCGTCGCTTGCCCGGCGCAGGATGCGGCTCCTCCGGCGGGGCCGGTGGCGAATCCGGTGAGCACGATGGTGAAGAGTCAATTGACGCGCTACGAGAAAAATATGGTGGGCGCGGCCGATTTGATGCCGGCAGAGAAATATAATTTCAAGCCGACAGCGGAAATGAATACGTTTGGACACATGGTGATGCACATTGCGCAGTCGAACTATTTCTTGTGCTCGAAGATTTCGGGGCAGGCGGCGCCGGATGTGAAAATTGCGGATACGGATGGCAAGGACAAGCTAGTGGCGGCGTTGAAAGGCTCGTTCGAATTTTGCACGACGGCGCTCGCTGGGGTGGACGATTCGAAGCTGAGCGATCCGTTAACCTTGTTCGGAAATAGGCAGACTTCGAGGGCAGGGGCACTGATTATCCTGAGCGACGATTGGTATGACCACTACAGCGCACAGGCCGTATATTTGCGATTGAATGGGATTCTGCCACCGTCGGCACAGCCTGCGCCTGCCAAGTAAGGAGATTGACCGCCGGCGCGAGGGGGCTCTCAGAGGGGCGGAGACGCGCGGTGGTTCATCTCAACATGAAACAGCGGGCTGAGAGGGCTGTGAGAAAAACGATTTGAGAACCCGCCCGCCGGCCACTCGCGCCTTTTGAGAAGTTCCGCGTTTTAGTTTCTAAATATAATATTTTCAATAGCTTAGGACTGCCATGCGCTTCACCCTGCGCTGTTGGAACTGGTTTCGAAAAAACGCGGAAGGTTGGTTAAAGGACTGCAGGTTTAGTGCGGCAAAGGAAGAGGCAATGGTGTGGGTGGGTCCCAAAACCGAGTCCCAAACCACTGCTTTAAGGCCGCGCGATGACAAAACGTGAACAGAGGAAGCGATACGCCACGGTATGTGGGTGGCTACTTTTGGGGACTCTCTGCCTGACACCAGCCCGGGCGCAGGACGCCGAGCGCAAAGTAGTGAAGAAGGTCGAAGCGCAGTATCCTTCAATTTTAAAGCGAAGGGGCATCGGCGGGACGGTGCGTTTGAAGGTGGCCATCCACGCGGATGGAAGCGTGAAGGATGTTGAGGTGCTCGGCGGGAACCCCGCCTTGGCGGATTCCGCGGAGAAGGCGGTGCGCCAGTGGAAATTTGCGCCCGGTAACGAGAGCACGATCACCGTGGCGGTTACCTTCGATCCGAATTCGTAAGCGAGCCCGCTCATTCCTGGAAGAGTCGCTAGCCCTCGAAATTGCCTGAGAAAATCGTGGCTGCCCGCGCCGGGCAAGTCCAGCTGCTACAACTTCCAACAGGAGTTGAACTGACGCTCGTCTGTCAGACCTGGAGGACGTCGCCTTCGCGCGCGACGACTTCGTAGAGGACTGGGTTGACGAAAAAGCCGAGGACCAGGCGCGAGACAAGGCCTGCAACGACGACTATGGCAAAGGGTTTCTGCGTGTCGCTGCCGACTCCGGTGGACATGGCGGCGGGTAGCAGGCCGAGGCAGGCGACGAGCGCGGTCATCATGATGGGACGAAGACGGAGGAGCGAGGCTTCGAGCGTAGCGTCACGAACGCTTTTGCCTTCGAGACGAAGCTTGTTGATATAGCTGACGAGGATGACGGCGGTTTCGACGGAGACGCCGAGTAGCGCCAGCAAACCGAGGATGCTCGAAACGCTGATGGGCGTATGGGTGAGTTTGAGAGCAATGAGCGCACCGACGGGCTCGGTCAGGATGACGCCAAGAGCGATGGTGATAGGGAACTTGAAGTTGCCGTAAAGCGCGAAGAGGATCATGAAAATGAGCAAGAGCGCGAGCGGACCGATCACCACGAATTGCGCCTTGGCTTCCAGCAGCTCGCTGTACTCACCGCCCCAATCCAGGCGATATCCCTCGGGGAGCGTGACAGCTTTTTTGACGGCCGCCTGGCCGGCGTTGACGGTACCCTCGAGATTGCGGCCCTCGACCGAAAACTGAATGCCGATGTAGCGGGAATTGTTTTCGCGATAGATGAAGGAAGCCCCGGAACTCTCTTTGATGGTAGCGAGTTCAGAAAGAGGGATCTGCTGACCGGCGGGTGCGGGAACGAGGAGATCGCCGATATCGCGGGCGCTCGAGCGGTATTGCGGCTCCATGCGGACGATGAGATCGAAAAGTTTTTCGCCTTGGATGACTTGCGTGGCAGCTTGTCCGCCGATGGCGGCTTGCACTACGGCTTCGACGTCAGCGACGTTGATGCCATAGCGGGCGATTTTGGCACGGTCGGCGTCGATGATGAGGTTCGGCTGGCCAAGTTCGCGGACGACGGTAAGCTCCTTGAAACCAGGAGTTTTGGCAAGAATATTGCGAATCTCGACGGCTTTTTTCTCGAGAACTTCTAGATCCGGGCCGAAGACTTTGACGGCGAGAGAAGACTTGAGGCCGGTGAGAGCTTCGTCGACGGCATCTTCGGCGGGCTGCGTGAAGTTAAAGATGACGCCGGGATAAGACGCGAGTTGTTTATCGAATTCGCGGCTGAGCTCTTCCTTGGTGTGAATGGAGCCTGTTTTCCAAGAGGGGTCGTCGTAGGGTTTCAATCCAACGTAAAACTCACAATTGAAAAAACCGGTAGGGTCGGTGCCGTCGTCCGTACGGCCAAGCTCCGAGCCGACGACGGTGACCTGCGGATATTTCGAGAGAATGTTGCGGACCTGCGGAGCAAATTTGGCGGAGTCCTCGAAAGATATCGTGTAGGGCATGGTGGCGCGAAGCCAGAGAGCGCCCTCATCGAGGTGCGGCAGGAATTCTCCGCCGATAAAGGGAAGGAGGAGCAGAGTGGCGCCAAAGATGAGGGTGACGACAATCAGAGTCAACGCCGGATGATTTAGGCACCACTCGAGCTGTTTGCCATAGCCGCTGCGGATGCGCTCGAATATGCGATTGGGCTTTTCCTTGACGCCGTTCTTGAACCAGTAGGAAGCGAGGACGGGAACGAGGGTGAGGGTGAGCAGGAGAGCGCCGACGAGCGCGAAGGCCATAGTGTCGGCCATGGGATGGAAAAGCCTTCCGGCTGGACCGGTGAGGGCATAGATGGGTAGATAGCCGGCGATGATGACGGCGACGGAATAAAAAATAGGGCGGTCGACGTCGCGAGCGGCTGCGCGGATGACTTCGTTGATCTTATATTCCTGGCCGTGGCGGAGGCTGAGCTCGCGGTAGATGTTTTCGACCATGACGATGGTGCCGTCAATGATGATGCCGAAGTCGATGGCGCCGATGGAGAGAAGGTTTGCGGCTTCGCCGGTGGCATGGAGAAAGATGAAGGCGAAGAGAAGGGCGAGAGGCACGGTAAGCGCGGTGATGACCGCGGCGCGGATGCTGACCAGGAAAAAGATGAGGACGATGAGAACAAGCGCCATGCCGCGCAAGAGGTTCCATTCGACGGTGTTGGTGGTTACTTCGACGAGATCGCTGCGGTCGTAATACGTGCGGACTTTGACGTCAGGCGGCAGAAGATCTCGATTGATCTCGACGGTTTTTTTCTCGACACCTTGGAGGACATTTTGCGTTTGCTCGCCGCGGCGCATGAGGATGACGCCTTCGACAGCGTCGTCGTTGTTGGTCTTCTGAGCGCGGTCTTGAAAACCGAAAATGCCCAGGCGGGGAGCGATGCCGATGACGACGCGGCCGATGTCTTTGACGCGGATGGGCACGCCGTTGCCGCCGCTACCGACCACGACTTCGCCGATGTCTTCGGTGGTTTTGACGAGGCCAAGGCCACGGACGTAATAAAACTGGCCGCCCTGCGTGTAAAAGCCGCCGCCGGTGTTGGCGTTGTTGGCGGTGAGGGCGTTCAGAACTTGTACGACGGGCAAGTGATAGTTGTAGAGCTTAACGGGGTCGAGCAGGACGTGATACTGCATGGTGGGGCCGCCGAAACCGGAATCATCGGCCACGCCAGGGACGCTCCGATAGGCGCGCTCAATGATCCAGGCCTCGAAGGTGTGGAGCTCCATCGGAGAACGATCGGGACTTTCGATGACGTAGCGATAGACAAGGCCGCTGGGGCTGAACAGCGGGGCCATGCTTGGAGTGACGCCGGCCGGCAGAGTGGCGTCGCTGAGTCGTTCGAAAACGATCTGGCGGGCGAAGTAGGCATCGGTGCTGTCGTCGAAGGTGAGGATGACGTCCGAGAGTCCGTAGAGCGAAATGGAACGCATCACCTTCAGGTTGGGCGTTCCGTTCATGGCCAGCTCGAGCGGAAGAGTGGTGAGGCGCTCGACCTCTTCGGCGGCATGGCCGGGCCACTGGGTGATGAGCTCCACCATGGGCGGAGAAAGATCCGGATAGGCATCGACGGGCATGCGGCGGAAAGATTCGGCTCCGGCGACGATCATCAGCAGCGTGACGATCAGGACGAGGAAGCGCTGGCGCAGGGCGAATTGGACTATGTGATGGATCATCGTGATTTATCTCGGCCGCGTCTCCCTTTAGTGCTCCAAAGAATTCTTGAATTGCAGAAAGAGGCTGCCATCGCCAACCACGCGCTCGCCTTCCTTCACGCCGCTCGTAATTTGCGACCGGCCGCCATGGCTGTCGCCGAGTTGAACCAAGCGGCGGGCGAATTCGTTTTGTTTCGTGGAGGACTGCACGTAGACGAAAGGCTGGTTTTCGGAATCGCGCAGAACAGCAGCGTCCGGAACCGTTAGAGCATTAGCGATAGCGCCGGCGCTGACAGTTGCAGTGACATACATGTCCTTCTTGAGCTTATCGCCGGGATTTTCCGTGACGATGCGCGCCTGGAGCGTGCGGGTGTTGGGATCGAGCGCCGGAGCGATATAGGAAATACGCCCGTGAAAGGTGTCGGGGTAGGAGTCGGTAGAGATGTTCACGCTGTCTCCGGACCGCACGTAGGCGACGTCACCCTGGTAGACATTAACGAGCACCCAGACAGTGCTCATGTCCGAGATGGTGAAGACCTGCGTTGTGCCCGCCTGAAGCAATTGACCGGGGCCGACGAGGCGTTCGACAACTTCTCCGCCGACAGGCGCAAGGACGGGAACTTGCGAAGTGGTTTTTGGAGCATTTTTTTCGAGTGATTCGACGTCAGTGATGCCGAGAACGCGAAGAGCGTCCTCGCTGGCCTGGAGATCCGCCTGAGCCTGTATACGCGTGGATTCGGCAGTCTGAAAATCGGCCTCGGCAATGGCTCCGTGAGTGAGGAGATCTTGCGCGCGGGTGTAGAACTTGTCGGCGAGAAGAAACGCAGAGCGAGCTTTGAGGTACGCGGAACGGGCCGCCGAGTAGTCTGGGCTATTGACAGTGAGAAGCGGCTGGCCGGCGTGGACGCTTTCGCCGGGTGTGACGAGAATTTCGCGAACAGGCCCACCGATGGCGGCGAAAACCGGCGTCGTCTTGAAAGCATTGTAGGCCACGGCGCCGGTGAGCCGCAGGGTGCGAGGGAGAGCGGACTTTTCGACGGCCACTACCTGGACGTGCGCCAATTGGTCCTGAGGAACAGTGAAAAGGTCGGCGGTTTCCTCTTTCGTTTCGCTCGAGGAGAAGGACGCCATCTTGGACTCGGAGCCGCCGGAACTACAACCAGCCAGCGAGGCAAAGACCAAGGCGGCCGGGAAAATCGAAATACAAAACCCAGATTTGAAATTCATGGCAGATTCCTCGTTCCTACGGCTTGGCGCATCTGTTCGAGCGCGGTCATGTAGCTGGCGAGCGCCTGGCGGTAGGCGAGCTGATTGGCGCGGTAGGTGCGCTCTGAATCAAGAAAATCGAGCAGGCTGGCAGCGCCTTTTCTGTAGGCGTACTCGGTGATGTCGCGGGATTTTTGGGCCTGATCGACGAAGCCGCCGCGGTACAGCTGAATGATCTGGTCGTTGGAGTGCAAAGCCTCATAGGCGTCTACAACGTCGGTGAGAACTTGTTGGGCTGCTTCGTTTTGCAATTCCTGGAATTGGGTAATGGCGTAACGGGTGCGGGCGATTTCGCCCTGATTGCGGTCGAAGATCGGGAGATCGATATTGAAGAAGAAGGTGCCGCTGTTGACGCCCGCGACGTGCGAGTAATCAAAAGTGACGTTCAAGTCGCGCTTGCGGTTGGCCTCTGCCAGTGACTCCTGGCTGTGAGCAGCGGTAACGCCCAATTGCGCAGCCTGCAAGTCAGGCCGCGTCCGGAGGGCCAGCGCTTTGAAATCGTCGATCCCGCCGTGAACGGGCTGGTAGTCGAGAGCACCCTCCACGTCGAAATTATCAGGAACGGATTCGAAGCCCAGAAACTGGCGAAGAGCGGCGAGCGCCTGAACCTTGGAAAGCCTGGCTGCAAAAACGTCGGACTGGAATTGGAGCAGTTGCAATTTGATTTTGAGCAGGTCGCCTTCGCTCATGTCGCCGGCCTTGAAGCGGGCCTCACTGATATCCACGGTTTTCTGAAAGCTGTCGAAGTCTTGCTGTGCGAGATCGAGCGTCGATTGCGCGAGCAAAACGTTGATGAACTGCTGGGAGAGATTGAAGGTCAGCTGGCGCTCATTGTCGGCGACCTGCGCGCGAGTTACGGCGGTAGCATCCTTCGCGGCCTGCAAACGGTGCTGGCGCTTCCCGCCGCGTTCGAAGAGATAGCCGACGCCGATGTCGAATTGCGCCTGGTTCTCGAAATAATTCGCGGTAAAGTTGCTGGGTTGGAAAATGGGAAGGAACTGCGTATCCCAGGACAGAGTGGGATTCGGACGGAGATTGGCGGTTATTTCCTGGGCCTGATTCTGAAGGATGGTTGATTGGGCAGCGAGCAGCGCGTGGTTGTGCTGCAAGGCGAGGCGAATCGCTTCATCGAGAGTGATACGCGTGGGCTGGGGATGGCTGGTGTCAGCGCGTGGCGGCTCGGCCTGCGCGGGTGATAGGGGCGCAGCAGGCGTGGTGCTCTGCTGGGCCAGCACCGAGACAGGCAAGGCCAAAAGCGCGGTGGCCAATGCCGTTCCTTTCCTCATGTTGACGCTCCTCTACGGTCCCAAGCGATAGGGACTGGTCGATGCAGTTATGGTGGAAGGGACAAATTGGAGAAAAAGCGGAGAACTACAGAGCCGGGGGAGCCCTGGGAGAGGTAGAACGGAAAACTTCCACCGACGGTGAGAGAATGGTCGGGAATACTTCGAGACGGTTCACGAGCGGGACCACTGCCAGATCCAAAGTCTGGGTAGTGACCGCGGAGCCTGCCGTCGAGCAAAGCTGACAGGGATGAGACCCGCCGGGGTCAGAAGTCAGATCGGCACAAAAGTGAAACTGCGCCGCCAAGAAGATGACTCCGAGCAGCAAAGCACACAATCGCGACCTATTGGGGTTAACGAACATCTTTCTACTAAGACGAAGCTTAGGGCGGAATGGTTGCGGGGTCAAGCAACGGATAAGGGCGGAGGTCAACTATTTGCATCAAGGCCCCTGGCTCGTGCGTCTAAGGTGCTAGGCTTGTATGTAGCTTAATGCGACCAGGTAGAACTATATTCGGGCGAACCATGACGAGCCGGGCGCTGGCTGTCTTGGCTTGCGCTGTTTTGCTGTATTTTGCGGCGGGCGGCAGCCTGCTGCACCAACATACCGGCGGCCCAGAAAACGCCTGTCACATTTGCCAGTCGCTCCACGCGCCCGTGCTGGCCGCTGCGTCCCTCGACCTCGTCGTCGTCCCCGAGCTGATTTCAAGGTATACTTCGCTGCCGCAGCATATTGCGCCCAGCAATTCCTTTTCTCTCGATCGCGCGTCCCGAGCGCCTCCTTCCGCGTAATTCCTGTCTCCTGCTAATGAATCGCACAAATAAGCGCTGACCAGTAGCTGGCCAGCGCCGCCGCCATTTTTCCACGCGGCTTCTATCCACATACACGGGCAACCCTTGGAGGGGTGAAGAAAAATGTTCAAGAAATTAAGGATTTATGCATTTTTAGCGGTCGGTATTGCTTTGCTCTTCGGAGCGAACTTGAGCAAGGCACAGAGCTCGGGAACGATCGAAGGGGTGGTGAAAGATCAAACGGGCGGAGTAGTGCCGAACGCAACTGTTGAGATCAAAGATCCTGTTAGCGGTTACCAGCGGACGATAACAACGGGAGGCGACGGAGCCTTCCGATTCACTAACGTGCCCTTCAATACCTACCACATGGCAGTTACCGCTAGCGGATTCGCCAATTATACCCACGATGTGGATGTGCGTTCGGCGGTCCCAGTAGGCGCGCCGGTCAGCTTGAAAGTTAGCGGCGCGAACGAGAGTGTAACGGTCGAAGCGAATGGCGGGGATTTGGTGGAAAACGATCCGACTACGCACACGGACGTGGACCGGGCCTTGTTTGATAGGCTGCCTCTCGAGAGCGCGTCTTCCTCACTCAGCTCGCTGGTAACGCTGGCCTCGCCCGGCGTCTCGGCGGACTCGAACGGTCTATTCCATGGGTTTGGGGACCACGCGTCAAACTCATTTTCGATAGACGGCCAGCCCATTACAGATCAGCAGAGTAAAGTGTTCTCGAATCAGCTTCCTCTAGATTCGGTGCAATCTCTCGAGGTAATTGAAGGCGCGCCGCCGGCCGAATTTGGAGGCAAGACGAGCCTGGTGATTGTGGCGACGACGCGATCAGGCGTGGGTGTTACGCAGCCACACGGGCAGGTAACAACCTCCTACGGGTCCTTTGGTACGGTGAACGCAGGTTTCGATTTGGCGTATGGCGGCGACAAGTGGGGCAACTTCATTTCCGCCAACGGTTTGAACACAGCGCGCTTTCTCGATGGCCCGGAATTAGGGGTGATGCACGACCGGGGCAATGAAGAAAATCTTTTCGACCGCGTCGACTATAAGCTTTCGCCAGCAGACACCATCAGCTTCAATTTCGGCTACAGCCGGTCTTGGTTCCAAACGCCCAACTCGTACGACGGGCAACTGGCAGATGCCTGGACTTTCAACTCGGCGACCCCGGTTTGCCCGCCGGGACAAACAGCTTCGTGCGGGGGCCTTGGACCAAACGGAGAGCCAGTAGGGCCCCAGGATCAGCGCTCGAAGATCGGAACGTTCAACATTTCTCCGTCGTGGACGCGACTGATCAATTCGAATACGGTTTTCACGCTGGGCGCTTTCGTGCGGCGGGATCAATACAACTACTATCCGAGCGGAAACCCATTCTCTGACTACACGCCGGATCTAGAATTCAGCACCGTTGGTCAGAACCGCACATTGACGAACGCCGGGCTTCGCACAAGCGTTTCCTACGTGAAGGGAATCAACAATGTGAAGGCGGGAATCACCTATGAGCACACGTTTCTCAATGAAAACGACAAGTTCGGAATCGTCAACCCGTCAGTGAACGCGGTTTGTTTGAATGCGGACGGAAGCGTCGATACAAACCCGGCCATTACAGACCCGGCGACCTGTGGAACGGGGAACAATCTTGGCGGTTCGGTGAATCCGGGGTTTTTGCCACTTTTGGGTTGCTACGACTTGACCCGCACGGCACCGCTCCCCGCATCCGACGGTTGCCCGACGGGACAGACCGCGAGTGGCCTGTTCGCTTTCAATGGTCACACGGACATTAAGGAAACGGCATTTTACATCCAGGACGCACTCACCCTTAAGAACCTGACTGTTAACCTCGGCGTACGCGTTGATCTATACAACGGCATATCCAGCGCCCAGCAGGCGGAACCGCGCCTCGGCGTTGCCTACAACATCAAGCGCACCAATACCGTGTTGCGGCTTGGTTACGCCCGCACGATGGAGTCGCCGTTCAACGAAAACCTGATTCTGGCCAGCACCGGGTGCAACAATCCGGCGATTTTCGCCCTCCAGTCGTCCGTACCTGGTGGTGCTTGCGTCTCATCGGACGTACCGCCGCTGAGCCCGGGCAAGCGCAATGAGTTTCACGCCGGGCTTGAGCAAGCCTTCGGAAAGTATCTGGTCATCGATGGCGAGTACATCTGGAAGTATACGACCAGGGCGTTTGACTTCAGCGTTCTTGGTGACACGCCGATCACTTACCCCATTGAATGGTCCCGTTCGAAAATTCCCGGATACGCCATTCGCGCGAGCGTTCCGAACATCCACGGCTTCACAGCGTACGTCGTCACATCCAGCGTGGCGGCGCGTTTCTTCGGTCCGCAGATCAGCGGGATTGGAGCCACGCCGGGCGTGGCCGGGTCTGTATTCCGGATCGACCACGACGAACTCCACAATGCGACGGGGCACCTTCAATATCAACCCTGGAAACTCTCACCCTGGGTCGGCTTCAATTGGCGCTACGACAGCGGTCTCGTAGCTGGTCCTGCGCCTTGCTTTAACCCAGCCACAGCAACTTGCGCCGGAGACTCAGAGCTCATCAATGGTGTCCCGACGGTGATCTTGAGCGGACTGACCGGAGACCAACAGATGCAGGCGGGAATTTTTTGTAACGTGAATGGAGTCACGGAGTTACCCACACTATCTTCCCCCTTATCCACTTGTCCAGCCGCCGGCTATGGCGCCACCCGCGTAGCAATTCCCGCCCCCGGAACCGAGAACGATGACCATAATCCGCAGCGCATCCAGCCGCGGAACTTGTTTGACGTGGCAGTGGGAGACGACAATCTTTTTCGCGGCGACCACTACAAATGGAGCGTTCGCCTGACGGCAGTGAACGTAACCAACAAAGTTGCACTGTACAACTTCATCTCCACCTTTAGTGGAACACATTTCGTGACGCCTCGAGCGCTCACGGCGGAGCTGGGTTTCCACTTCTAGATGGATTGGAATAAGCAACTTTCACTTTTGACCCAAGAGGTATCGACGGTCAAATCAATGGCGGAAAATACCAGGACCGGAAACGGGGGATTCCTAAGGAATCCCCTTGCCCGAGCGCGGAAGTCTGAGCGGAAATATAGCGGCATCCGAGAGTGGCAGGCAGAGCTTTCCATATCGCGGCTCTTTCGAACAAGCATACGGCTGCAAACAGCCTTTGACCGTTGTTTCAGCCCATTCGGGATGACGGCGCAGGAAGCGTCGCTGCTCGTGCACTGTGCGGAAGAAGGAGAGACCTCGGCCGGAAAGCTTGCCAAGGTCATGGGCAGAGACAAGGGCAAGATCACGCGCTTTGTTGACCGGCTCGAAGCGAGTGGTTTTGTTTCGCGCAGGAATGATTCCCGCGACCACCGGCTGTTGATCATCAAGGCGACGAGCAAGGGACTCCGTTTTGCGCCGCAATTGAAGACGAGGTTCGAGGAAATTCGCAGCCAATTCTTCGAGGGGGTCCTGAACGTCGACATCGACAAGCTGGAAACGGTGCTCTCCCAGTTGCATGCGAACGCGGAACGTCTTTGTGTGGAGAAGGCTCACAAGAACACACGCAGCTAGGAGACAAAAGACGGCAAGATAAACCTAATCTGCGGGGAGTGGGACCGGAATGAACGGTATTTGTGTATCTGAACGGGCTTTTCTTCGCGGGTTGGCTTTTCGAATATTCCTCTATGTCGTCCTGCGCTTTGGCAGCCCCTTGCTCTTCAGGACGCATCTATACGCGACAAGCGTGGTCGCCTTGATCGATCGCGCCAATCATAGACTTGTGAATGCGGCAGACTGCCGGGTCAACCGGGGGATACATGCGGTCTCCGCCTGCAAGATCATTCAGGAGCCGGGCTGCACGGTAGCCATGGCAGGCCTTTACGACGAGAGGAACTCTGGCTTTGATTTGAGGGAATATGTGCGTGTGGCTTGCCGCGAACCGGGGGACTTGCGAGCAAAAGCCGAAGCGTTTGTGCGGATAGCGCGAAGGCCTTACGAGCGGGCCGTAAGGGGCTTGCTCGAAAGCCAAGCCATCGGAATTTGTAAAAACGGTCGTTAACAAACCAACCGAGGTGGTCTTCGCCGGCATCCAGGATGGTGAGCCCGGGTTGATTGTAAGGGGCCTGGAGACGGACGCCAAGGGGAAGATCAGGATCGAGCGTTTCGAGAGCACCGCGCCGTCCTACTCCCGTATTGGCTACTTTATCGGGCTAAATGGCCATATCCGCGCCTACATCAAATCGCGCCCAGAATGGGGAAAAGAGGGATTATACCAAGCTAGCACCCAAGTTCGTGGAGTTGGAGATTGAGGCACACCCTGACCTCGCCGCGCTTCCCGTTTCGGCGCTGCAAATTGACAATAAAGGGGATGTCGTCTGGCTGGACAAAGGGGCTTGTGATGCTCGCCAATCCGACTGACCCATACACTTCCAGGAAAGAATGAGCTCATAGATAGAGTTCTCATCGGCCAGACAATGAATCTATTTCAGACAGCAATTCGCCGTACCATGTCCTTCAGTTCCGCCACCAACCCGACGGACAGGGGCGTGTTGCGTTGGGCGCGACGAGCCGTTGCCGTCTTCGTGATGTTCCTAGCGGCGGTCCCGGCGTTTGGGCAGGCGGGACGCTCAAGCAGCGAAAAGCCTCAGACGGCTTCGCTCAAGGGGACTATTTCCACCAAGCAAGAAGACGCCTCTTCTGATTTGTCCGGAATTAGCGTAAAGCTCAGTGCAATCCCGCCCGTCGGAGAAGCTCTGTCCGAGGATACCGATGACGCGGGGCACTTCGAGTTCAAAGCCATCAAGCCCGGCAAGTATACGGTTTCCGTCAGCCAGCAAGGATTTAAGCCGGTATCAAGAACGGTTTCCGTTGCGGCCGGGCAAGTGGCCGTACAAGATTTCACACTGGAGCTCGAGACGGTCTCTGAGCAGGTAGAGGTCAAGGAACAAACGCAAGTCATCTCGACCGAGAGCGTTTCGAACCCGGAGGCTACCGTAACCCACCGCGAGTTGGTAGCTCTGCCTACGCCGGAGGAGAAGATCCGTGAAGTGATTCCCATTACTCCGGGAGTCGTCAAAACGATGGACGGGAAACTCACGTTTAAGGGTGCTGACGAAAACCAGAGCCTGTTTCTGGTGAATTCCGCGCAGACGGCCGATCCGGTTAGCGGAAGCTTTTCGATCGCCGTGCCCACGGATGCGGTGCAATCGTTCGCGGTCTACAAAACACCCTATAACGCAGGACTAGGAAGTTTCTCGGGCGGATTGACAACCATTGAAACCAAACCTCCCCAGGAGCAATGGAACTACTACGTCAAGAATTTCGTGCCCTCCATTCTCGGCAAAAACGATTCCATGGTCGGGATCGCGCAGGCGACGCCAGGCGTCGACTTTGGGGGCCCGCTGATCGAGGGCAAACTGTTTTTCTCCGAAGTCTTCCAGTACGACATGAAAAAGACGACGGTTCGCGGTCTGCCTTGGCCGGATGACATTAGCAAGAAGCAAGGCTTCAATTCTTTTACGACGCTCGAGCTCATTCTTTCGCCCAAGCAAATCCTGACCCTTACGGTCAACGCTTTCCCTCTTCGGCAGCAACATGTCGGCATTAATGCCCTCGTCCCGGAACCCGCCTCGAACGATTTGGATCAAAAGGGCATCGCCTTGCATCTGTCCGATAAATACCAGCAGGATTCCGGGGGAATTTTCAGCGTGATTTCGCAGTACACGCGGTTCGATAGCAATGCACACGGGCAGGGACTCGATGACATGCTGATCTCGCCGGCGGGCTGGGGCGGAAACTTTTTCAACCAGTGGTCCCGGCGAGGCAAGCAGCTTCAGTTCCTGCCGAGCTATCAATTTGCAGAGAAACACTGGCTAGGGAAGCACCAGATCCACGTGGGCGTGGATGTGAACTACCGTTCTTATTTCGGCGTGAGCACGGCGAATCCCATTCAACTGCTCGAGCAGGACGGTACGTTGGATGAGGAGATTAACTTTCAGGCGGCGGGGGCGCAGATTACCTCCGATACCTCGGTGGCCGAGTTCGTCCAGGATCATTGGATACTAAATCCTCACTGGACGGTCGACGCGGGGGCGCGTCTGTCGAGCGAAACCTCTGGCTGGTCCGCGGCGTTCGGACCGCGAATGGGTATCGCCTACACACCAGAAAAGAGCGGCAAGACCGTCATTCGGGCGGGAGCGGGCTTGTTCTATAGCATGCTGCCGCTGCTGGCCTCCGACTTTGACGTGAACCCAACTCGCGTGGTCAGCCTGTTCGGTCCAACCGGGCAATTGATTGGGCCTCCTGTAACGTATACCAACGCCTATGTGGGAGGGTCGAATCCGCTAACTAGCGGCATCTTGCCACAGGGACCGGGCACAACGCCGCGCAATTTCACCTGGAGTCTCGAAGGGGATCGCGAGTTGCGGAGAAACGTGGTGTTGCGGGTCGGCTACATCGACAGCCACACGACTTATCTGTTTTTGGTCAATCCCTTCACCGGGGCAGCGGGGGAGAACTCATTCCTCGGTCTCACAAACACCGGCTCCTCTCACTATCGCGAGGTGGAGAGCACCGTGCGCTTCACCGTTCACCAAAACAATGAGGTGAATGCGTCTTATATCTGGAGCCGCAACCGGGGAGATTTGAATAATCTTTCCGATGTGATGATTCCTTTCTTGCAGCCCGTCATCCGGCCTAATGTATACGGAATATTGCCTTCCGACGTCCCCCAGAGAGTTGTCACCTGGGGAGTCTTTGCCTTGCCAAAGAAGTTCATGTTCAGTCCCATTCTCGACGTGCATAGCGGCTACGATTATTCGAATGTGGATGTGCTGCAGGATTACGTGGGCACGCCAAACGGGCAGCGCTTTGCCACGTATCTCTCGCTGGATGTGAAAATCTACCGACTCTTTCAGGTTCCTTTTCTTGGGGTGAAAAGCGGTAAAATCCACCACATTCGTCTGGGATTCTACGCGCTAAACGTCACCGATCACGGAAATTTCAACGCGGTGTTCAACAATGTGACGGCGCCAAATTTCGGCCAGTTTGTAGGGTTCTTGGACCGCCGCGATGGCGCGGTCATTGATTTCATTGATTAAGTCGCATCGACCGCTCCCTTGGACGCGCATGGCCGTCCCAAGGGCCTCTTCACGTCAATTCCGGTCTGTTTTGCGGCCCGTTCCGCAAAGCCCGTCCCTGCTGCCTTTCTTTGAACGGGCATCCTGCTAGAATATGAAGCGGAGCGGTTCTTCGAAGCAGGTGAGGGAGCGAAAGCTGTTTGAACCAATGACGAATCTCTGAGGTGCTGCGGATAGACAGCCTGTGTGCACGGCCTGTCCCGCTGGCGCGTTTTTGTTGCTGGAGCAGTGTCAGGCGACGAGAGACGGGCGAGCGGGGCAGGAAAGCCTAACGGTTGGCTCGTGGCGCCCACCTAATTCAGAGGTTCACGGCCTAGCTCCCCACGGCCAAGCAGTCCGCTCTATTTTTGTATCAACGAGTCCATAGAAAACATGCGCGTACTTTTTATTGGAGACATTGTCGGGTCGCCTGGGCGGCAGATCGTCCGAGAGCGGCTGGCGGATATCGTTGCGCAGCGACAGATCGATTTGGTCATCGCTAACGGCGAAAATTCGGCTTCTGGTTTCGGGATTACGCCGCGGCTCGCCGAAGAACTGCTCACGATGGGGATCGAGGTCCTCACGGGCGGCAACCACAGCTGGGACCGCAAGGAAATTCTCGATTTTATGCCGCATGAACCGCGGCTGCTGCGGCCGGCGAATTTTCCGGAAGGCAACGTTGGCAATGGGCTTTACCTTGGCACGGCCAGGAATGGCGTGAAATACGCCGTGCTGAATCTTCAAGGCCGCGTTTTTATGACCCCGATCGACGATCCGTTTCGAAAGGCCGACGGTGAGCTGGCCAAGCTATCAGACGACGTCGCCTTCGTTTTCGTCGACATGCACGCCGAGACCACCAGCGAAAAAATAGCAATGGGCTGGTACCTCGACGGGCGGGTCACAGCAGTGGTGGGAACGCATACCCATGTGACGACCGCGGACGAACGTGTTCTGCCCGGCGGAACGGCGTATATCACCGATGTGGGCATGAGCGGGCCGCACGGCGGGGTGATCGGAATGGACCGCGGCGGCATTATCAAGAAATTCCTGGATGGTCTGCCAGCGCGCTTCGAAGTGGCTTCGGGCGATGTGCAGATGAATTGCGTGCTGATAGAAACCGATGACGGAGGGCCGCGCAATGCGTCGGGTCGGCTGCGCGCTCAGTCCATCGAGCGCCTGCGCTTCAAGATTGACTGATTGGCACACGAAATGCCCTGAAACGGGCAACCTGTATGCTTCCGTCGTACTCTGATGACTCATAACAAATGGGGGCAGGGCAAAGGGGTAGTGCTCAAGGTGAGAATTCTTGCGGGGTGGTGTCTGCTGGCGTGTCTTACCGGTTACGCGCTTGGCCAAGACGAGGGGGAACTGACAGCTCGGAAGCGGCTCATGCCTGGAGTTGGGCCGGGACTGCGCGCGGTGAAGCACGGCGCGGACGGAAATTATTATGTGCTGAGTGCCCCCGGATCATCGGCTTCGGTTTTCGATGCCGCAGGAAAACTGATAAAGAGAGTTCCCGCGTTCGAAGACAACGCTAGTCCTGCTCCCCAGTCGCCGCCATCTCCGCAGTCGGGAACCATCACCTTCGGAGAAGACCTGGACGTGGATGCGCAGGGAACGGTCTACGTGGCGGACCGCGGCGCAAACGCGATCAAGATCTGGGATTCCAAGGGAAACGAGCGAGTGGTCAAGGTCAACGGACCGGTATCGGTCGCGGTACTTCCCGATGGGGAAGTGGCCGTGGCCACTGTCCACGAACAGCACCTCGTCATGGTGTTCGACAAGAACGGGCGTGACGTGCGCGAGTTTGGCGATCCGGAGACGATTTCCGACCGGCCGGAGCTGAACCGCTTTCTGAACATCGGAATTCTGGTGGAGGACGGCGGAGCCCATCTCTACTACGCGTTTCCTTATCTTCCCGAAGCAACAGTTCGACAATACGACCGCTATGGCTATGCTGGGCAGGATATTCAGTACACGGGAGTGGACGCGTGGCCGGCCGCGCAGGCCACGCGCAAGGAGATCGAGAGGCAGGAGCGGCGCGGAGATGCTCCGGTGTTCAAGCGCATTCTTACGGCCGTGGGAGTGGAGCGCACCACCGGGGAAGTGTGGATGGCGCTTGGCGACAAGTTGCTGCACTTCGACAAGGATGGCAACCGGCGTGCGACTTATTTGATCTACACCAAGGAAGGAGCTCGGCTCGAAGCAAATACGATTCTTGTCGAGCAGGACCGGCTGATCATCGGCAGCGACCCGCTGGGCATCTTCGAGTTCGAGCGGCCCGATAAAAAATATCAATAATAGGAGATTTATCCTCAGGGTGATCTGCAGGAAATTTGTGCAAAGAAGTGCGCGCGCTCGAAAATTAAGTGAAAAATCCCGCGGAAACTCGCCCAAGCTGGCGGAGTTGCACAAGAATTGTGCTTGTGGAAAAGCTGTGTATGAGGTGTGCACCTCGGTGAATCCCTTCGCACACTTTTCGCTTGCTCCATTCCGTCCAATCGGCGACAATCCCGCGCTGTCTGATAGCGGCGGTTCGAGGGGCCGACAATTCTGAAGGGCCGCGCGCGGGGCGCCAGGGGAAAGCAAGACGCTCCGGTACGGGCATGATTCCCGAAGCCTGAAAAACGAAATGAAGGGACCTGCTTTCCACAGCTTATTCACATCTGTGGAAATAACGGGGTGAGATTTTCTCTTGCGATGACTACTGCGACGAATGCCTGGGAGCGGTTTTTGGAGCGCGTAAAATCCCGGGTCAGCATCAACACGTACACCACTTGGTTTCAACCCACGCGCCTGAATCGCGCCGAAGGCGAAAACCTGTTTGTGCAGATCCCCAGCACGGTCTTCCGGCAGGTCCTGACGCGAACGTACGGCGATATCGTCAAAGCGGTGTTCCACGAGCTTGGGACTCCCAACGTGAAAGTGCAATACGTCTGCACGGAGGAAGAGCCGGTGCCCGCCGCCCCGGCAGCCTCCGGCGTGAAGCAAGCGAAACTCGATTTTGAAAGCAGCGATCATCAACTGAATTTGCGATACAGCTTCGATTCGTTTGTTGTCGGCAAGTCTAACGAGTTTGCGCATGCGGCGGCACGCGCCGTGGCCGAACAGCCTTCGAAAGCCTACAATCCGCTGTTTCTCTATGGCGGGGTGGGCATGGGCAAGACGCACTTAATGCATGCCATCGGGCACACCATCAAGAAGCGGAATCCTGCCATGCGGCTGAGCTATGTGAGCGCGGAGAAATTCACCATTGAAGTGATCAATTCGCTGCGTTTCGACCGCATGACCAGTTTCCGCGACCGCTTCCATACCGTGGACGTTTTGCTGGTGGATGATATCCAGTTCATCGCGGGAAAAGAGCGAACGCAGGAAGAGTTTTTTCACACCTTCAATGCTCTCTATGAGCAGCAGAAGCAGATTGTGATTTCGTCCGACTGCCTGCCGAAAGAGATTAATTCGATCGAAGAGCGTTTGCGCTCGCGATTCGAATGGGGCTTGATTGCGGACATCCAGCCGCCGGATCTCGAAACCAAAATTGCGATCTTGCAGAAGAAGGCGGAGAACGACCGGTTTGGCCTGCCGGACGATGTGGCGGAGTATATCGCGCGAGCGATCAAATCGAACGTGCGCGAGTTGGAAGGGGCGCTGACCCGGCTGATGGCGTATGCGTCCTTGACCGGGGCCACCATCTCCCTGTCCACCGCCCAGCAGGTTTTGCGCAACATCATCGCTTCGCAGGAAAAGCGCGTCACCATCGATCTGATTCAGAAACGCGTGAGCGAGCATTTCAATATGCGCGAGCAGGATTTGAAGGTGCGCAGCAACACGCGCGCGATCGCCTTTCCCCGTCAGGTAGCGATGTATATCGTCAAGCAGCTCACCAGCGCCTCGCTGCCCGAGATTGGCCGTCAATTTGGCGGCAAGCATCACACCACGGTTCTACACTCGATCAACAAGATCGAAGAGATGCGGCGTTCAGACAAGGATCTGAACCGCACGATCACGCGTTTGATGGACACTCTTCAATAGCGGCATTCTCACTCCGCCGGCAATGCGTTACTTCTCTCGACACGACCGCCTTTGGCGCATGCAAACGTCTCGGTCGCCAGACCGCGTTTCGGGACACCCGCGCCAATTCTCTAGCATAGACGCACACAAAATCTCGTTCTCTAGTCACCTGTGAATAGGCGTCGGAGAAGATGCGGAAATACTGTTGAACGTAGCGGAAAATATTGCGGTTTAGCGAGCTCGCTGATGGCTTGGGGCCTGGTTTTCACCGATTCCCACAATTCGCCACTCGGAACGATTCACACTAGAGCACTAGGACAAAAGCAGTTGTGGAGCTTTCCACAAATCCACCGCGCTCATCACAACAACAAGCTTTACAGTTTTAGAAAACTAGTCAAGGTCCTTGTTGCAGTGATTATAGTTGTGAAAAAGAACCGTTAAGATCCTCTAAGTCGAGAGTCAGAGGCGGGATTCCCACGCATTTCCACAGGGTTTTCGTGCGCTCCGGGCTTTATACTTTCGATAAAAGCGAGTACAGTACGACAGCGGTGGAAAGTGGCGAGGAACCAAATGAGCGCAACAGGAACCGCACGCGAGGAACATCAATCGATGGAATTCAGCGTTACAAAATCAGCGCTTTTAAGTGAACTGAGCACGACGCAAGGTGTCGTCGAGCGCAAGACGACAATACCAATTCTTTCGAATTTGCTGGTCGAAGCCAAGGACAACCAGCTAACCATCACGGCGACGGACCTTGAACTGAGCGTCCGCACGTCCTGCGAAGCGAAAATTAAAAAAGAAGGCGCAGGCACGATCCCCGCGAAAAAGCTGCTGGAGCTCGTGCGCTTGCTGCCCGAGGGCGAGATAAAGATTAGGCTGCTTGAGAATCACTGGGTGGAGATCACCAGCGACAGAAAAAAGTACAAGCTCGTCGGCATGGCCAAGGAAAATTTCCCAGCGCTTCCCGCAATGCCGCACACGCTTGTAAAGATTTCCGCTCCAGTCCTCGAGAGTCTTATCGCCAAGACCAAGTTTGCTATCTCCATGGAAGAGTCGCGTTACACCTTAAACGGCGGCTTGCTGATTCTGAAGCCGGAAACTCTGGCCATGGTGGCCACCGACGGGCACCGCTTGGCGCTTGCCGAAACAGATCAGAAGCTCGCCGGCCTAAATGGCGAAGTGAAAGTTCTGATTCCCAAAAAAGCGATGGACGAAGTAGAAAAACTCGCGAGCGCCGCTGGCCCTGAGGCGACCATTGAATTCGCTAAAGACGAAAGCCACTTATTTTTTCAGGTGGGCCATCGTCTTCTGATTTCGCGCATCCTCACCGGTCAGTTTCCAAATTACGAAGCGGTTCTCCCTCGCGACAACAGCAAAACAGTTGTGCTTGAACGCGCCGAACTTAGCGATGCGGTCCGCCGCGTCTCACAACTTGCCGATCAGCGCTCGCACGCCGTGAAGCTGGCCGTTTCAAAAGAAGGCATAGAAATTTCCGCTTCGAGTCCGGAATACGGCGAAGCCAAAGAAAACATCGAAAAGGACTACAAAGGCGACGCCATCAGTATCGGTTTTAATTCTACGTACATGCTCGATTTTCTTGCCGCCGCCGCCGATGGCCCGATCAGTATTGAGCTAAAGGACGAGCAGTCCGCGGGCCAGATGCGCCCGCTCGCCGACGAGTCCTACCGTTACCGCTACATCATCATGCCAATGCGCATCTGATGCGAGCGCCGGACACCGGACAGTGGCCGAAAAAATCGCGGAAACGAGCGCTAAAATAAATGTCTTTTTCGTTTCCCCGGCATAGCGATCAATCACTCATAACTTAAAGAAAATAAAGCCTTTATTGCCGTCTTGAGACCACTCTTGTCCTTGAGAAAGTCCTTCAGTTCAGGTACACTTTGTTGGCTGTCGATTCGTTGTTCGGAAACCTTCCAAATCGGCACGTCGGCCAAGTACGTTCGGCTTTCTAGTTTTAGCTCTGCGCCAGGAGCTATTGAGCCGAACGCTTGGAGTTAAGAAGTCTTCGCCACGTCTCGCTGCGCGAGACGGGATGGAGCAGGAACCCTACGAGTTCCGGTCGCTTGCGATCGGAATCAAAGGGTAAGGCGACGTACGGAGCATTCCGCGAGCACGCCTTTCCTCGCTTCACATGAATTTGAGCTGTGATTTTTGCGCGCTGAGGCTCACCGCTTTGCTCGGAGTCCGTCTTTGCGCGGTAAGAGTGCCGCAAGAGTTTTGCGAGGAGCGTACATGGGCGATAAAGAGACGGTGGCCGGAAAAGGTCCGGGCCATCAGTACGACGCGAAGTCGATCAAAGTTCTCGGCGGCCTCGAAGCCGTGCGCCTGCGGCCCGCGATGTACATCGGCTCGACGGGCGACATGGGCCTGCATCATCTAGTGTGGGAAGTCGTCGACAACTCCGTCGACGAAGCGATGGCTGGCTTTGCGGACGAGATTAACGTCACCGTGCACGCGGACGATTCGGTCACCGTGGTCGACAACGGCCGCGGCATTCCCGTCGACATGCACGCCACGGAAAAACGTCCGGCGGCGGAAGTCGTGCTTACGGTGCTGCACGCCGGCGGAAAATTTGATAGCGATACGTACAAAGTTTCCGGTGGTTTGCACGGCGTCGGCGTCTCCGTTGTCAACGCGCTTTCCGACCGGCTGGAACTGGAGATTTCGCGCGATGGCGCCGTGTGGGAACAGTCCTACGAAAAAGGCAAGCCTACTACGAAGCTGAAGCAGACCGGCAAGACGCGAAAGACCGGAACGAGTGTCACCTTTCATCCCGATGCAACAATTTTCGACAAGACAGTCTTCAGCTTTGACACGCTCTCGCAGCGCCTGCGCGAGTTGGCGTTCTTAAACAAAGGGCTGAAAATCACGCTTACCGATGAACGCTCGGAAAAGACCGCAGAGTTTCGCTTCACGGGCGGCATCGGCGAATTCGTCAAACACCTCAACCGCGGCAAGACGACCCTGCACGATTCGCCGATCTACATCGAAGGGAAGCGTGGCGCGGTCGAGATAGAAATCGCGCTGCAGTATAACGACACTTACGGCGAGAACGTTTTTGCCTTCGCGAACACCATCAATACCGTCGATGGCGGCACGCACCTCTCCGGTTTTCGTTCCGCGCTAACACGCACCATCAATAATTTCGCGTCGTCAGCGGGCATGCTGAAAGAACAAAAAGACGAAGTGACCATCACAGGCGACGATGTGCGCGAAGGCCTCGTGGCAGTCGTGTCCGTGCGTCTGCCGCAGCCACAATTCGAAGGGCAGACCAAGGGCAAGCTGAACAGCGACATCAAGGGCGACGTCGAACAACTCGTCAACGAAAAGCTCGGCGAGTGGTTCGACAAGCATTCGACCGTGGCGCGCCGCATCATTTCCAAATGCATCGATGCCGCCCGCGCCCGCGAAGCCGCCCGCAAAGCCCGCGAACTCACGCGCCGCAAGTCCGCCATGGATTCGAGCGGCCTGCCCGGCAAACTCGCCGATTGCCAGGAACGCGATCCTTCGCGCTGCGAGTTGTTCGTTGTTGAGGGAGAGTCCGCCGGTGGCTCCGCCAAGATGGGCCGCGACCGCAAATACCAGGCCATCCTGCCGCTCAAAGGAAAAATTCTCAACGTCGAGAAAGCCCGTTACGACAAAATGTTGGGCCACGAAGAAATTCGCGCCATCATCACCGCGCTCGGCACGGGCATCGGCAAGGATGACTTTGACGCCGGCAAGCTCCGCTATCACAAAGTGATCCTCATGACTGACGCGGACGTCGACGGCTCGCACATCCGCACGCTTCTGCTGACGTTTTTCTTCCGCCACATGAAGGAGCTGATCGACCGCGGCCACATTTACATCGCGCAGCCGCCGCTGTACCGAGTGAAGCGCGGCAAAACGGAAAAATATATCCGTGACGAGCGCGAATTCGCCCACGAGCTCATGAAGCGCGCCACGGAAGATCACATCGTGAAAGCCAAAGAAGGCGTATCGCTCGAGGGCGCCGGCCTGACAAAGTTTCTGCTGAACGTGCAGGAATACGAAGCCGCTTCGGCGAAACTGGGACGCCGCTTGCGCGAGCAGGGGCTTGTGGAGTTGCTCGCGGAGAGCGCCCTTGAGAAAAAAACGGATTTCGAAGACAAAAAAGCGCTCGAAAAACTCATGAAGGAAGTGGACAAAGCCAAGCTCAAGCTGGAAGGCAAAGTTGCTTTCGACGAAGAGCACAGCCTCTACGAAATCCAATTCGGCCCGCCGCACAACCAGAAAGTGAACTGGGCTCTGGCTTCGACGGCGGATTACAAACGCCTGCGTGGACTGGCCAAGCAGATCGAGGAGTACAACAAGCCGCCATTCACGGTGGCGCGCAACGGCGACAAAGTGAGCAAGGAAAGCGTGCACGACGTTCTCAATTACGTCGTGGAAGACGCCAAGAAGGATTTCACGATCACGCGATTCAAGGGCCTGGGAGAAATGAACGCCGAGCAGTTGTGGGATACCACTATGAACGCGGACACCAGGACTTTGCTCCAGGTAAAACTGGAAGACGCCGTCGCCGCCGAAGATATTTTCTCCACGCTGATGGGCGAAAACGTCGAGGCGCGGCGCAAATTCATCGAAGAAAACGCGCTCGAAGTCGTGAACCTGGATATTTGATCGGTGGCCGCCGAGGACAGGACGGACGCGGGATCCATCCGAAACGCCATCCGTTGGGGTTTGCTACTGGCTTCGCTGGCCACAGCCGGGTTTCGCTTGCCACGGCTCGTGAATGAATATCGCGCGTGGCGAGATGCTCTGGGGCTCGGTGATAGTTCTGCTTCCGAAGGTTGGCACAGAGTTCTCACCGTCGAGCTGATCGGTGTGTTGGTCGTCCTGGCAATTGGCATCGCTGTTTTTTATGCATTGCGGCCGAAAGGGAAAGCCGCGGAATGATTTATCAGCTGGGCTGGACGACGTTGCCAGGACTGCGGGGATTGAGCGTCAGCGACTTCCGTCGAACGGCAACAGACACGCCGGACACTACCAGCGGGGTGGCGATCGAGTGTGGGAGCGGAACGGAGTGCGACGCTTTTTTGAAGCAGCTTGAGGAACACTTCGGGCCACGGCGTTTTTCGAACGCAGCGGACGCGTTCGACTCAGTGAAAGCTTACGTGCTCGAGTACGCGGCGAAACGATAGAGATTGCTTGTAGGGGCACGATATATCGTGCCCCTACGGCGGTGAAATAAAGCCACAGCGAGGGGAAATGGCGGACGAAACAAACAAGTCGATACTGCTCCCGGTTGATATCGAAGCCGAGATGAAGAAGTCTTATCTCGACTACGCGATGAGCGTGATCATCGCTCGCGCGTTGCCCGACGTTCGCGACGGCCTCAAGCCCGTGCAGCGCCGCATCCTCGTGGCCATGAACGATCTCGGCCTCGCCTCGAACCGCGGCTACCGCAAGTGCGCCAAAATCTGCGGCGACACTTCGGGCAATTACCATCCCCACGGCGAAGCCGTCATCTATCCCGCTCTGGTGCGCCTGGCCCAAGACTTCAACATGCGTTACCCCCTGATCGACGGCCAGGGAAACTTCGGCTCTGTCGACGGCGATCCCCCGGCGGCCATGCGGTATACGGAAGCGCGTCTTGCGAAAATCAGCGAAGACATTCTCGCCGACCTCGAAAAAGAAACCGTCGATTTCGTTCCCAACTTTGACCAGACGCGCGAAGAGCCCTTCGTCCTGCCTTCGCGCATCCCGAACCTTCTCGTTAACGGCGCGAGCGGCATCGCCGTCGGCATGGCCACGAACATCCCGCCGCATAATTTGCGCGAGATCGTGGAAGCGGCGGTGATTCTGCTCGACAAACCCGACACGCCGCTGAAAGAAATCATGAAGATCGTGCCCGGCCCGGATTTTCCGACCGGCGCGTACATCGCCGGCCGCGAAGGCATCGAAGCTGCCTACAAAACGGGACGCGGCAGCTTCATGATGCGCGCCAAGGCGGCCATCGAGGAAGTCGGCAAAGACCGCGAAAACATCGTGGTAACGGAAATCCCCTACCAGGTCAATAAATCGAAGCTGATCGAACGCATCGCCGAGCTGGTGCAGACCAAGAAAATCGAAGGCATCGCCGACGTCCGCGATGAATCCTCACGCGAAGGCATGCGCATCGTCATCGAAATCAAACGCGGCGAAGAATCCCAGCTCATTCTCAACAATCTTTTCAAGCACACGCAGATGCAGGAATCGTTCGGCATGATTCTGCTGGCCATCGTGGCCGGGCAGCCGCGCGAGCTGGGCCTGATTCCACTGATCAAGCTTTTCCTCGAACACCGCCGCGATGTCGTGCTGCGCCGCACGCGCTACGAACTTCGTAAAGCCGAAGAGCGCGAGCACATCCTTGTCGGCTATCAGGTTGCCCTCGATCACCTGGACAGCGTGATTCGAATCATCCGCGGTTCTTCGAGCCGCGCCGAAGCCAAAGAGAATTTGCTCAAGTATTTTTCCGAGCAAGACGGCACCATCACGGAGGGCGGGAAATCCAGGAAGATCGAAGGCGTCAAGCTCGACGGCAGGAAATACCGCGTCGCCGCGCTCGAGGGCGAAATCACGCGCTCTGTTTCGGACGGCCTCACGCCGATTCAAGTCGACGCCATCCTCGAGCTGCAACTCCATCGCCTCACACAGCTCTCCGTCGACGAAATCCTCAAGGAATTGAAGTCCATCCGCGACCAGATCGCCGAGCTAAAGGAAATTCTCTCGAGCGAAAAGAAGCTGAAGCAAGTCATCACCGGGGAGTTGCGCGAAGTCCAGAAAGCGTACGGAGACGACCGGCGCACGCAGATCGTCGACAAAGTCGACGAAATAAAACTCGAAGACCTGATCGCCGACACGGAAATGCTGATCACCGTGAGCCACGCAGGCTATATCAAGCGCACCGCAGCGGACACGTATCGGCATCAGTCGCGCGGCGGCAAAGGCCGCATCGGCGCGCGCACCAAGGAAGAGGATTTCGTCGAGCACATGTTCATCGCCTCGGCGCACAGTTACATTTTGCTTTTCACCTCGAAGGGCCGCGTGTACTGGCTCAAGGTCTACGAGTTGCCCGAAGCTGCCGCAGCCACGCGCGGCAAGGCGATTTCCAGCCTCGTGAAATTCCAGGAAGACGAAAAACTGACGGCGCTTGTCGCCGCTCACACTCTCGAAGAAGAGGGCCGCTTCGTCTTTATGGCTACGAAGAGCGGCACCGTCAAAAAATCAACGCTGACCGAATTTTCCAACCCGCGCTCGACCGGAATCATCGCCATCAATCTCGACGGCACCGATGAACTCATCGGCGCCAAACTTACCGATGGCAAACAAATGATCTTCCTCGCGAGCCACGAGGGCCAGGCCATCCTCTTCCGCGAAACAGAAGTCCGCCCCATGGGCCGCAACGCCGGCGGCGTGAACGGAATGGACCTCGACAAAGACGATTACGTCGTCAGCATGGACGCGGTGCAGCCCGATTTCGAAATCATCGCCAAGGAGCACAAAGTCACCACGCAGAATCTCGAAGAGCTGGAAAACGAGCAGATCAAGGATTCGCTGGTCACCTTGATGCTCACGGTCGCCGAAAAAGGCTTTGGCAAACGCACTCCGCTCGCCGAGTACCGCATCACCGCCCGTGGCGGCAAGGGCGTCACCAACATGAAGACCACCGACCGCAACGGCTCCGTCGTTGCCACGCTTCAGGTAACGGAAGAATCCGACGTAATGATCATCACCCACGACGGAAAAGTCATCCGCGTCCACGCGAACGAGATTCGCGAAGCGGGCCGCTCGACACAGGGTGTTCGTTTGCTGCGGCTTGAAGAAGAAGATTCCGTCGCCGCCGCCGCCGTCCTGCAAGAAGAGCAGGAAGATGAGAAAAAGTAGCCACGCCTCGGCCCTTCTAGGGGCGCAGCATACTGCGCCCCTAGAACTTCAATAGTTAGTGTTAGAATTCCTTCCCTTATGAAGATCACGCGCCGATTATTTGCGTTCTTGGTGTTCTTTGCCGCGCCGCTGCTTCTCCTCTCGCACCCCGAAACGCCTGCCCCCAAGGGCCAGTACATCGCCTACGTCGGCACCTACACCTCGAAAACAACGAGCAAAGGGATTTACGCGTACCGCTTCGATTCGGAGAAAGGCCAGCTCACCTCTATCAGTGTAGCGGCCGAGACGACCGATCCTTCGTTTTTGGCCGTGCATCCCAATGGCAAATTCCTCTACGCCGTAAATGAAATCGGCAATTTCAATGGAGGACCCAGCGGCGCTGTAAGCGCGTTCGCCATCAACGCAAAAACCGGTGCCCTCACATTTCTCAATCAGGTGCCCACGCGCGGCGCCGGGCCTTGCTATGTTTCGCTCGATAAGAACGGTTCCTTCGTTCTTGTCGCGAATTACGATAGCGGCAGCATCGCCTCGTTTCCCGTTCATGATGACGGAAGTCTCGGCACCACCAGCGGTTTCGTTCAACATTCTGGCTCTGGCCCCAACAAGGAGCGTCAGGAAGGCCCGCACGCTCACTGGATTGGCACGTCCCCGGACAATCGCTTCGCTCTCGCCGTCGATTTGGGCCTTGACCAGGTCATCGTCTATGGGTTCGAGTCGAGTAGAGGCATTTTCACGCCGCTGCTTTCTGGATTTGCGAAAGTAAAGCCCGGCGCAGGCCCGCGGCATCTCGCGTTTCATCCCAACGGCAAGTTTGCCTACGTGCTCAGTGAAATGGAGTCGTCCGTGACGGTGTTCTCCTACCAAGCGAAGAATGGCGCTCTCACGTCCGAGCAAACGATTTCCGCTCTGCCCAAAGACTATTCCGGCCCAAAGGAAGCCGCCGAAATCGCCGTCGGTCCCTCCGGAAAATTTCTCTACACCTCGAACCGCGGCCACGACAGCATCGCCATTTTTGCGATCGACGAGAAAAAGGGAACACTCAAATCTCTTGGCCAGGTCCTGACCGGCGGCAAAACGCCTCGCCATTTCGCGATCGATCCCACGGGCGCGTACTTGCTCGCGGAAAATCAGGAGTCGAACAACATCGTCATCTTTCACATCGATCCTGCGACCGGCAGTCTGACGCCTACGGGCCAGACCGTCGAGGCGCCTTCCCCGGTGTGCATAACATTTGTCGCCGCCCAGTAGCGCTTGCGTTACAATCCGCCTTCTACTTTGAATGTTTGGGGGAACCAAATGATCTGCAATGAAGAACCGCCGAAGCATATCCTGAGGAGTCTCGCTCTGTTGCTCTTTCTTTCGTTGGCGGCGACCGCGGCGCTAGCCGACGGCGAAACCGCGCCGGCTCGCGATGCCAAGCAGCCCGTCGATGACGCGTACACGGCGAAAATCAAAAAATATACGACCCAGCCCTTTTTCACTTCGCCGCTCGTCGATTATCTTCCTGCTTCGAAAACGGTTCCGACTCCTGAAGCCGTTCTCGGCGACGTGGCCGGCGCGCCGGGAATCCTGCCCTACGCGGAAGACGTGTACAAGTACATGGGTTTGCTCGAAAAGGCCAGCCCGCGCGTGAAAGTCTTCTCCATCGGCAAAACGGAAGAAGGCCGCGAAATGATCGCCGTAGCTGTTTCTTCTCCGGAAAATCTAAAAAATCTCGAAGAGAACCGCGCGCGCCTCGCCAAACTCGCCGATCCCCGCACAATCAAACTCGATGACGAGGAAGCCGACCGCATCGTCGCCCAAGCCGTGCCCGTCTACTACATCACCGGCACGATCCATTCCCCTGAAACGGGAGCCCCCACGGCGTTGATGGAGCTCGCGTATCGCCTCGCCGTCGACGAAAGTCCCTATATCCGCGAAATACGCGAGGGCATGATCACGCTCATTACACCGGTCGTCGAAGTCGACGGCCGCGACCGCATGGTGGACATCTACCACTGGCACCTCTCCCATCCGAAAGATTTCTATCCGCCGCTGATGTATTGGGGCAAATACGTGGCGCACGACAACAATCGCGACGCTATGGGCGTCACTCTCAAGCTCACGGAAAACGTGCTCAAGACTTACGTCGACTGGAAAGCGCAAGTGCTCCACGACCTCCACGAATCCGTGCCGTATCTTTACGACAACACCGCCGGCGACGGCCCTTTCAATGCCTGGGTCGATCCGATCCTCACCGACGAATGGGAAATGATCGGCTGGCGCAACGTTTCCGACATGACCAAGTTCGGCATGCCCGGCGTTTTCACCCACGGCGTGTTTGACACCTGGTCGCCCGGCTACCTCATGTTCATCGCGGCGATGCACAACGGCATCAGCCGCCTCTACGAAACCTTCGGCAACGGCGGCGCGGACACTCTGCCCCGCACACTCGACGCCGATGAATATTCGCGCACCTGGTACCGGCAAAATCCGCCGCTCCCCAAGGTTCTCTGGTCGCAGCGCGACAACAATAACTACGAGCAGACTGGCCTGCTCACTTCGCTCCACTATTTCAACGAGAACAAGCGGCTCTTCCTGAAGAATTTTTACCTCAAGGCAAAACGCTCCGTCACGAAACCCGGCGCGGAAGGCCCCTCGGCGTATGTTCTGTCAGCGGATGATCCGCGATTGGATTCGCAAGCCGAGCTGCTGCGCGTCCTCGAAAAGCAAGCCGTCGAGATTTCGCGCGCGACCGCAGCTTTCACGGTAACGCTCCCGGCAAAAAAATCCGCGAAGTCCAAAAAAGACGCAAAAGAGGCGAAAGACGCGCCGCCCGTTCCCACAACTCGCGAATTTCCCGCCGGCAGCTATATCGTTCGCATGGACCAGCCCTACTCCCGCATCGCTGACGCGCTTCTCGATTACCAATACTGGAGCCCCGACGATCCGCAGAAGACGCCCTACGACGACACCGGCTGGACCTTTGGCGAACTCTTCGGCGTAGAAGTAACCCGCGTCGTCGACCCGAAAGTCCTCGACGTTCGGATGGAACGCATAAAAGAAATTCACCCGCCGGCGGGGGCAAGCGGCGAAGGCACAATCTACGCCATCAACAACAATGCCGAGCCGTCGCTGGCCACGCTGCGCTACAAATTGCACGATGCTTCGATCGAAGCTGCCGAGGAACCCTTCGAAAGTGGAGGCAAAAAATTCAGCCGCGGCTCGTTTCTCCTGCGCAATATCAGCCGCGCGCAGCTCAACGACGCCGTCTCCGATTTGGGCTTGCAGGCTACGCCGGTCTCTGCGATGCCCAGCGTCAAAACGCATCCCGTACGCGCCGCGCGCATTGCATTCGTCCACACCTGGCTCAGCACGCAGGCCGAAGGCTGGTGGCGCATCGCGCTCGACAATCTCGGCATTCCCTACGACTACATCAGCACGCAAACCATATCCAAGGCCAGCGACCTCAACGCCAAGTACGACGTCATCCTGTTTCCGCCGGTCGGCTATTTTTCGGGCCCGACAGCTATCATTAACGGCTTGCCAAGCGCCTGGGGCAATCCGCTCCCGTGGAAGAACACGCCTGAAACCCCAAACCTCGTCGGCAAAACTGATTCAACCGACGATATGCGCCCCGGCCTCGGCTGGGAAGGTGTGGCTAATCTCGAAACCTTCGTCGCAAAGGGCGGCGTTCTCCTGACGGCAACCGACACCTCGCGTTTTGCTCTCTCCATCGGCCTGGCCGATGGCGTCAGCGTCGGCAACGCGCAAAAAATGAAGATTGTCGGCTCTGTTGTCGGTACGCGCCTCGTGGACGGCGCAAGCCCCATCGCGTACGGCTACGACGAAAAACTCTCCGCCTACTGCGACAACGGTCCAATCTTTTCTCTCAGCAGCGTTTCCGGCGCACGCGGCTTCCGCCGCCTTGGAGGCGAAACGCACACGCGCCCCACCGGCCGCGGCACCATGGATGATCCGGATTTTACGGTCGGTCGCCCCGGCGCCGAAGTCCCCGAAGAGCCCAAGTCTGAAATCTGGGAAAATCCCCTGCTCACCGACGAGCAGCTCCACAACAATTTCCGCGCCATCCCTCCCGCGGACCGGGCTCGCGTCATCTTCCGCTACGCCGACAGCAAAGATCTGCTCATTTCGGGACTCGTCGAGGGCGGCGACGAAATCGCGCAGCATCCCGCGGTCGTGGATGTGCCCTCCGCCAACGGCCACGTCGTGCTCTTTTCGATCAACCCCGTCTATCGCGGCGAAACCCGCGGCACGTATTCGCTTGTGCTCAATACGATCTTGAATTTCGACAGCCTCAACGCCGGCCGCAAGCTGGCGGAGAAGTAACTACGGCAAAGGTCGCGCGGCACTTCGCCGCAAAAATCACGGCTCTAGTGGATTGGGCTTTTCCGGCCCTCTTGGAGTAGAATCCCGCCCACTATGGCCAAGCGCAAAACAAAGAAAAGCTCATCCCGTCCCCCTAAATCCCGGGCGGCCAAGAGCACCAAGCTCCCGAAAGGCGCTGTGACGCTCGTCGTCCAACTGCGCCCGCGCGACGGCCAGGAGATGCTCGTCGAAGCCGAACTGCGCGCCCTTGTCGGTCCCACTCGAAAAGAAGACGGCTGCCTCACCTATGACTTGCACCGCTCCGCCGAAGGCCCCGCCGCCTTCCTGCTCCACGAAATCTGGGCCAGCCGCGAAGCCCATTCCCGCCACACCAACACGCCCCACTTCCTTCGCTGGAACGCCCGCAAGGACGCGCTCCTCGCCTCCCGCGACGTCACCTACTGGAAGCAAGTTCTTTGACTACCGCAAGCAAAGGGGCAAGTCTCCCGCCATCTGGCGCTAACCTTCCGGCGGCGCCACGTAATAGCCTGGTCGCGTCCGTAACTTCAAATTCTTCCGGTCCACATCAACTCTGATCTCGTGATACCCGACCGCGTCGGAATCCGTTGGCGCATAGCTGATGGTGTACTGTGAGTGCAGCTCGCCCCCGATTTCATCAATCACCTTCTCCATCGAACGGTCCTTGTAGGTAGAAAGGTGCGCGCCGCCGGTCGCGGTGCAAGCCACTTCCATCGCGTGATCCTTCACCTTGTTGTCCGCGTGTTCCACGGCCCAGATCGCCAGCCCCAGCAAGTCCACGCCACTGGAACTGGTGACCTCGCCCGGCGGAGTCTGGACCGTCCCAGGCGGTGGCGGAAGCGTCATAACACCGGGCGGCCCTATCGGCGCCGGCGTGTCTCTTGGTTTGCCTTTCAATTCCGAACGCGTAGTGGAAAGCCCCACGCTGTAAATCGTCACGTTCGCAAGCTGCGCCTTCCGGAGCACTTCGCCGAGCTTCGCTTCGCTGCCCGCATCCACAGTCTCCGACATTACCAGCATCACGCGCCGCCGTCCGGGCCTATCGGCCGTCGGCTGCGGCATGCGCCCGCTGAGCATGTCCACGCCCACGGCCATGGCATCGTAGAGCCTCGATCCGGAAGTCCCCGTTTCGAGATGCGTCACGACATTTTCAATCGCATCGCCGTCGCTCGTAAAATCCTGCAGCTTGTCCACGGCATCGTTGAAGCCCACCACGGCCGCTTCGCCCTCCGGCCCCATCACCGTCTGCGTAAAGAGAATCCCGGTCTTGCGCATCCCCGGAAGAAGCGGATCAATGCGCGAGCTCGTCTCGATCAAAATAACAAGCGAAAGAGGATCGCCACCCAGATCGAAATGTGAAATCTTCTGCTCGACGCCATTATCCGTGATGCGGAAATCCCGGGCCTCGAGGTTATCGACCATCTCGCCTTTCGCATTGCGCACCGTCACCGGCATGTTCACCAGTGCCACTTGAACCTTCAGCTTGGCTTGTGTGTCCGGCGGCACTTGCTGGGCCGGCTGGCCCGGCCTGGGCGCCATGGGGCCTTCGGGAGCCTGCGCTCGCGCTGCTCCCGTAACCGTAAGGAGAACAACGAGTAGCAGCGCGCATTTACCAGTAATTTGCTTCATTCCGTCTCCCCGAAAGATCACCGATGGAAAAAGGCCCGGTCCCCGCAGTGTACTCAATTCGACGCACCTTCGCCGGAAGACGTTGCCGCGGGCACTCGCGATTCCTACAATGATTGTTTGCATCTTCCGGAGAGAAAAACCCATGTCCGCAGGTCATCCCAAGCTCAAGCCTCAACACGCGCCCCATGCGCCTCATGAGGACCATTATTTTCTGCAGAGTACTCCCGCGCGGCCGCTGCGCATCCTCGCGGAGTATCTCCATCCCCTTGTGCAGTTGAAGAGAGAAGGGATCGCCGACACCATCGTCATATTTGGCTCGGCGCGCATCGAATCTCACGAAACGGCCCAGGCCCGGGTAACCCGGCTAAAAAAAGAAAATATTCGCAAGCTTTCCCCAGCGACGCAAACCAGGCACCGCGGCGAACTGCGGCACGCAAAAAGTTTGCTCGAGATGTCCCGCTATTATGAGGAAGCGCGCCAGCTCTCTCACAAGATTACGTCCTGGTCGCTCACGCTCGGACCCCGGCCGCGCCGCTTCGTCATCTGCTCCGGCGGCGGTCCCGGAATCATGGAAGCCGCCAATCGCGGCGCCAGCGAAGCCGGCGGCAAATCCATCGGGCTCTCCATCGAGCTGCCTCACGAGCAGTTCGCCAACGCCTACATCAGCCCCGAGCTCAGCTTTAATTTCCACTATTTCTTCATGCGCAAACTCTGGTTCGCTCAAATCGCTAAAGCCCTCATCGTTTTCCCCGGGGGATTCGGCACCATGGACGAACTTTGGGAAATGCTCACGCTGCTGCAAACAGGAAAGCTCGCCAAGCACAACATCATCCTTATCTACGGCCGCAAATACTGGGACAAAGTCCTCAACTGGAAAGCTATGGTCAACTGGGGCACCATCAATGAAGAAGAGTACAAAATGCTGCAGTTCGCCGACAGCGTAGACGAAGCCTTCGACCACATCCGCGCCGGCCTCGAAAAATACCACATGGAAATCGATCCCTTTTTGCAGGCCTACTGAGCGGCGAAGCTGGCTTCCAGCGTCTACAGGGTTACCTCCCGCTCTTCTAAAGGATCTGCCTGATGTGCGCTGCGCCGCCAGTTTATTAGCGTAGCCAGGTTATTTCTTGGAGGAGAAAACGCCTATGCGACATCGCACGAAATCCTCATTTTTCGGCAAGACGCTGCTTCTAGGAGCCACTCTCGCCGGCACTCTTATGTTGTCTGGCGCACCACAGTTGCGCGCAGACGAGGACTGCCAGAAGCGCATCGCCAAAGCCGACCACGAGCTGCACAAAGCCGCACAGGACCATGGCTGGGATAGTCCTCAGGCAGCCGATCGCCGCAGGGAGCTGGCCGCCGCGCGGGAATGGTGCTGGGAACACGGCCGTCGCTGGTGGGATGAAGACGCTCAAAAATGGCACACGGAACGCGATTGGGACGAGCACGACCACGATCATCCTCCTCGCTAGTTTCCGGATTTTTCTACGGGGCGCAGCGGCTTTCCGCTGCGCTCTTTTTACTTCTGCGAATCATCCGCGCATTCTCCCGTCGGCCTGCCATTTCTACGGCACGCAACATTTGCGGAGCCTGAGTGTTTCATAACACATAGGGCGCAACCCGAGAGCAGTCCTGGAGACGCCCGGGAGGACCGAATGTTCACGAATGTTCTGAAGTCCATGTTCGGCAAGGCAGTCATAGCCACAGCCGTTTTGGGTGGCGCTCTTTGTTTCGCCGGCGCGCCCAGCGCGAGCGCGAACGAACGGGCCGTTGTCCGCTACGATAATTTCAGGGTTCACGAAGCTATCGTCCATCGCGGCTTCTACAGCCCGCGCGCCAACTACTGGCGCTCCGAGCGCCGCGAAGCGATTCGCGGTTACTATGACCGCTTCGGCTGCTGGCACCGCTACTAAGCTTTAGCGAATTAGCATAACGAAGAGCAAAAAAAACGGGGCGCAAATCGCGCCCCGTTATTATTTCTAAGCTGCCAAAGGAATTAATTTTTCGCGGCAGCTTCCAGTTCGTCCGAAAAGACCGCTTCAAATCGCCGCTCTTCGTCCTGGTCGTGCAACAGCACCACCGGAACCACGCGCAGCGACCTCTTGCAGGAATGGCATTGCGTCACTTCGCCTTGCAAATCCTGCAGAAAGCCGTCCGTGAAATGATAAAGCGCCCGCTCGCGCCTGGCGTTCTTCTCGTCCCGCGCACCGCAGTACGGACACACGAACTCAACCTTGTCCTGCTGCGGATCGCGGTCTAGAGCAGCCCAACCCGTGCGGCGCACGCCAATCGTCTCGACATTACGCCCTTCCATCGGGATAACCCTCCTTCAGATCCACGTCCACAATGCATGGGATGCGCCGGCGTGCGCTTTCGGTTCATGTAAATAAATTCCTTTATATCAATAACATACAGACATGATAAGGATCTCGGCTCCCCCTTAACGCGCAGCGTTTACGTTACCGTGACAGGATTCTCTCGATCAGCTGCCGAGCTTTGCGCGTACTTCCTTTACAGATCATCACTTCTCGGGAAGCGCACAGCATGCGCTGGTGGCGTTCGGGAACTTGTCCACCTTCCTGGTGTCCAACGTTAGGAGGACGCGCGCACCTCACATCCCTGCGAGCGCGGCGCCGGTCTCCTGCGGTAATTGAGCAACCCACAAGAGGCTGGCGTCGCAAAAAATTTCCGTTCTTACTCGCAGAACTTTTCTGTGGAGGTGAGTGATGTGTACCGAACCCGGCCCCAGTCCGCAACAAGATTTCGGTTCCTTAGAAGGCTGCTTCGTTGAAGGCAGCCCCGAGCAGCGCACACGTGAACGCCGCATTCGCCGCCGCGCCTTGATTGTTTCTGTCGCCGCGCAAACTGCGATCGTCACGGCGATCATCCTAGTTCCTCTGTTCGGAATACCGGAGCGCATCGCCCAGGCCAGCGTAATGCCGGTTCCGCCGTATTTTCACCAAAGCGGGCCGACTCGTCCGCCTGCCGATCGAAGGCAGCGCCTCCAACATGACCCGCACACGTTTTCCGACCCCATGGCGGCGCCAAGGAGCATTCCTACCCGCATCATTGAGGGACCCGTTGGCGAGCCGCTGGATCCTCCAGATATTCCGGCCGGAGCGGGGCCAAACACACCGTGTGTCGGATGCCTCGCCATGGGCGATGATCGGCTTCAACCGGCGCGGCCCGCGGAGGTGCGTCCGCAAGCGCCACATCGGGTGCTCGTGACACATCTGGAACCAGCCATGCTGATCCGGCGCGTCGAGCCCGGATACCCGGCACTGGCAAAGCAAATTCATCGCGAAGGCCAGGTGGAATTACGCGCAGTCATTGCCATCGACGGATCGATCCAATCCTTGCAGGTGGTCAGCGGCGACCCGCTCTTCCTACGATCCGCTACCGACGCCGTCAGCCAGTGGCGCTACCGTGCCACCGTTCTGAACGGCCAGCCCGTCGAGATTGAAACTTACATCACGGTCATTTACACGCTCCAGCACTAAGCGCCGCGAACCTGCCCAAAATTCGGTGCCCGCATACAAATGCAAAGCAAAAGAGGCCGCGCTCAGTCCGCGGCCTCTTTTGTTCTTCCTGCTTGAATGTAGCTGCTAGAAGCGCCAGTTAAATCCCGCGGCGATGCGGAAATTGTCCTGCCGCCCAGACAACACCGCGCAACTCGTACCGTTGGCCTCGCAATCGCTGAAAGAGTTCCGTATGTAATCGATTTGAACGAGTCGCAGCGCGATGTGTCTCGAAGCGTTCAAATCAATGCCGCCGCCGGCGCCATAAGCGAACCGGTTCTCTGTCTGCGCACAAGTGGCTGTCGTCAGTCCTACCGGACAAGAAATGCTCCCGCCAGAGTTATTGAACGAGACCCGCGCGTGGGACGTGCCTACAAGTCCGCGAACGAATACGTCGAAGGGACCAAGATGCCGCTGGGTCCATTGCGGCCCAAACAGATAGTTGTAATCGCGAAGATGATCGGCCAGCGAATCCACATCTCCTGTTCCGCCGTAGCCGCTCACATCGGCCACGACCCCGAGATGCGAGGTGAAGTTGTATTCTCCCGTGGCCTCCAGCCCCGGCATCGCGAAATGGCGGCCCAATCCGCTATCGCTATCGGTCAAAAGACCGCCCGGGTTGAACTGCCCGTAAGACAGTCCGGTGAAGAGTTCTACCTTGGGAGTTTGCGCCATCGTGCTCACCCCGGTGACTGCCAGTAGTGCTATTGCGACGAGTAAGTTCCGCATGATCAGTTCCTCCTAGAGATTTGAAGCGGAGAACCATTGGTTCCCCCGGTAAATCTCCACTCGCGGTTCTCTTTCAACGCCACTCGCTGCGCTGGACATCTCCGTCTAAACCACAAAGTGCGTAGGGCCGCGCTTGCCTTTCTCAATGCGCGGCCCCTGCCTGCACCCGGCTACCGAATCCATGGAAGCGCTTCGCACCACGCGAACGAATTCCGAATTCTATTTTTTCTTCCATTTTTTTGAAGTGGCACAAAACAACGCTTCAGATTTCCGTAAATTATTGCGCGCATGATCTTTTGCAATTCCCCCGAGAGACCGAATGACGAACCAGCGGAGACACCAATCTCCCTAAACTAATAAACCCTCCAGTAGTTTGAATCGTCTGCGCGGTCCGGCTTGTTCTACGCGCGGCTTCGCGTCTAGCGGCGTGCCTCAGGCAGGAAGGCAGCGGCCCGCATTTTCTCTTTTGTGTTGTTCATAAAGATGCGGCCCCGCAGCCTCAAGTTGTAACCGGGGGATAAATTTTTTGGAGAAGAAAAGTTACCGTGCGGCTGACAAAAAACGGCAGTTCTTACTAGAGCAGCGGCTCGCCGGTATGGCGCCCGATCGCTTCGCGCGTGGTGTCGCGAAGGCGGATCAATTCATGCCAGGCCAATGATTCCTTAGCCTCCGCCTCGCCGGTCGAGTTGCGGGGATAAATGGGCGGGGACACCGTGATAGTCACGCTCGTGGGCCGCGGCAAATACGTGCCATCGCGCAGAAATCTTCTCGTGCCCGCCAACGAAACCGGAACAATAGGCACGCCCGCATCCACGGCGGCTTTGAACGCCCCGAGCTGGAACGGCCGCACGCCGTCTTCGCTCGTAAAGGTCCCTTCGGGAAAAACAAAAATCGATTCTCCTTCGCGCAGCAATTGTTTCATCTCTTCCGATTGCCGCAATCGCGATTGCGCATCGCTGCGGTCAAACTTTGTGTGATGCATCTGCCGCAAAAAAGTTCCGATGAACGGCATTCCGCCGACTTCCATCTTTGCAACGAAGTGATATGGCACGCCCAAGCCAAGCATTAGCGGCAGCACGTCAAAATAACTCGTATGATTCGACGCATAGACTTTTGCGCCAGGCGCGTCGACGTATTCTTTACCGATGACGCGCACGCGGCAGCCGACCAGCGCGAACAGAATTTTGAGCGCCGCGGAAGTGAACCGCCCCGCTTTGCGGTAGTCGCTGATGAAATTCACAATCGTCCAAGTCGGAACGATCCACAGGAGGAAAACGACGCCAAAATACAAGCCGTACAGAATCTCCAAGACGCGCCGCCCGCCGGCCCAAATTTCTGCTCCTGCCGTGCGCGTTACGCTAGCCGCGGCCAGCCGCGCGATTTGCACCCACGCCGGCGCCTTGCTCGCCGCCAGTTTACCGCCGAGATAAAGTTGTTTGGTCTCCTCGCGGCGCAATTTTCCGCTCGACGTTTTTGGAATGCTGCCTGGCGGGATGAGCTCGACGCGATCCGGCGGCAGGCCCAGCCCTTCTGAAACTTGCTCGGTCACCGCGGCTGCAATCGCTGCGCGGCGTGCCTTGTCGCGTTCGCGCGATTCCGCTACCACGATTAGTTTCTCGGTTCCCGAGGCTTCATCCTTCAGACCGAACGCTACAATGCAGCCCTTGCGAATTCCTTCCGCGCGCGCCGCCAGCTCCTCGACCTCATGCGGATAAAGATTCCTTCCGCCTTTGATGATGATGTCCTTCACGCGGCCGGTGACGTAAATTTCTCCATCCGCACGGTACGCGCGGTCGCCGGAATTCACCCACGCATATTCGCCATCGCCGGATGCTGGCCCGAGCGGCAGCAATTTTTCCGTTGCCTCTCGATTCTGGTAGTAGCCGCTCGTCGCCGAAGGCCCGCAAAACCACAGGAACCCCTCGGTCCGGTCGCTCACTTCTTTTCCGCTCGCGTCCACGATGCGCACTTCGTGCAGCGGAATTGGTTTGCCGGAGGAAACAAACGCAATCGCAGTTGCATCGTCCGCGCGTGCCGGTACGGCGCGGCCTCCCCCGGTAAACACTTCGCGTTCGATGCGGTCTACGAACGGCCCGCGATTCAGCGGCGGGATCGTGACCGCGAGCGAAGCCTCGGCGAGCCCATACACCGGCAGTTGCGCCTCGCGCCGGAAACCGTGGCTCCGAAAACGCTCCGCAAAGCGGTCCAGCGTATCGGGATTCACCGGCTCCGCTCCATTCAGCGCCGCACGCCACCGGCTTAAGTCCACACCTTCAATGTCCTTGTCGGCAATTTTCCGCACGCACAGTTCGTATGCAAAGTTCGGCGCGGCAGAAATTGTTCCACCGTACTTCTGGAACGCCTTGAGCCATCTCTCCGGCCGCGTGAGAAACGCCAGCGGTGACATCACCGCCAGCGGCACTCCGAAATGCAGCAACGTAAGCCAGGCGCCGATCAGTCCCATGTCGTGATAGAGCGGAAGCCAGCTCACGCCGACATCGCTTGGCCCAAGCTCCAGGGCTTCGCCAATCGCTCGCATGTTCGCCAGCAGATTCGCGTGCGTCAGCACCACGCCCTTGGGATCGCCCGTAGATCCGGAGGTGTATTGCAACAGCGCGATGTCGCTCCCTTTCCGCGCGCGGCTGCCCGTCAGGTGTAGCGGCAGAGCGCCCGGTGAGGGCGGCGGCGCCTTATCCGCGGCGTCGATCAGCTTCTCCGCATCCGCCACTTCCACGAGCGAATGCACACGCGGCTTCAAGAGCCGTGCCACGGCTTCCGCCTGCCGGAACGTCAGGAGCAAGCACACCGCAGCATTTCTCAATATCGCCGATTGTCTCGAGGCATACTCTTCGATGCGATCTGCGCGAAACGGCGGATAAATCGGAACGGGAATCGCGCCGGCAAGCAAAATGCCCGCGTAGGAAACAAAAAACGCGCGCGACGTTGGCAGCATCAACGCCACGCGCCCGCCCGCAGGCACGCCGCGCCGCGCCAACTCGGCCGCGCATCGCTGCCCCGCGGCGTACAGTTCGCCAAACGTCAGCGTCCGGCTGCCCTCTTGGCCTTCCGTCTCCTCGGTGATCAACAGGTGAGCCCGCTCAGCGTCATGTGTCGCGCGATAGCGCAGCACGTCCAGTAGCGTCTCGGCTGAAAAAACCCCGGCATCGGTTGCTTCGCGGTGCAGCTTTTGCGTGGTGATGGAAGCGCGCAAAGCGGAGGCCGCTTCGTCTTCGAGCGTCTCTGCGCCCGGCGCCACCAAGAGGGCCCTCGCCAAATCTTCCGGCGTATTTGCTTCTGCTGCAACGCGATCCGGCAGCCGCACGCCAAAGGCCGTCTCCAGCCGCGCGAGTAGTTCCACGCGTTCGAGGCTGCCCAGTCCCAGGTCGCGGTCAAGCTGCGAAGCCACGGTGAGCATCGGCAACGCCCCTCGGCTGCCCAGCTCTTCCAGCAGGTTGCGAATCACTTCGAGTACGCGCTCGCGTATCTCGGCAGCATCGAGTTGTGTTGCAGGAGTCGCCACAGGCCACACAGATCAAACGGGGGACAATTTGCTTCCGCCAGAGGCTACCACGCGGAGATACCGTTTGCCATTAACGTGCGCTCCCATCGGTCCCAAGGATTACGCGCCGGGACTTAGCCACTACGGGCTACGCGCTTTTTTGTTTGGTCTGTTGCGCAGCGTAACCTTTGGGCATAAGCGTGGTCGAAAGGTCTACGCCGGAAAGATCCGCTCCAGTCAAATCCGTCTCGCGGAGAATGGCCACGCCCATATCCGCTCCGCTGAATTTCGCGCCGTTAACATTCGCCAGCCGCAAATTCACGTTTCGCAGTTGCGCGCGGTGGAAAATCGCGTTGGAAAGGTCGCAGCGGAAAAATTCCACTCCGCTGGCCTGCGCTTCCGTCAAATCTGCGCCGGGCAAAATCGCTTCTGTCATGTCCGTGTTGCGCAAATCCGCTTTGCGAAGATTAGCTCCCGACAGATCTGCGCCCGGCAGTTTCGCTTTGCGCAAGTCCGAGCCTTCGAAGTTTGCGCCATGCAAAATCGCTCCGCTCAAATTGATGCCTTCGAGATCAGCGCGGGAAAGATCGGCGCCAGCCAGATCCGCGCGCGCGCCGCCTTCCTTGCCACGAAAGAACGCCGCGTGCGCCTCAAGTATGTCCGTCAACTTTTTGCCCTTGTGTTCGATGCTTTTCGCTTTTCGCAATCCCATGTTGTGCTTTCTGCTCCTTCTTCCAATGCTCCATTTTACCCGCTCTGTACGACCCTGACGAGTGCTTCTCCGAGTCTTCGCTAGTCCCGGGCAGCCTCGACAAGAACCTCTTCCACCCAATGTCGTTTGTGGTAGCTTTCTAGAAATGGCCGGTCGCCCGGAATGTGAGCGTTGCTTTGAGGTTTAGACAGTTACTACTCCCCCTGCTGCTGAGCTTCCTCGTCGTTCCGTCCTTCTCCTCGGCGGAGCCGTCGTCCCCGTCCCAACTCGCAATCACTCATGTCACGCTCATTGACGCCACCGGCCGGCCGCAGCAACCCGATCAAACCGTTCTCATCGAGGCCGGCCGTATTACCGCCGTGGGAGCGTCAGCAAAGATCAAAATCCCCAAAGCGGCGCGCACCATCGACGCCTCCGGAAAATTCCTGTTACCCGGCTTTTGGGACATGCACGTTCACATCGCCGGCATTAACGCCGACCCTTCCTGGAGCAAACAGGTCCTTCTCCCGCTGCTTCTGGCCAACGGCATCACCGGAGTGCGCGACATGGGAGGCGATCTCGACGCCCTCCTCTCCTGGCAACGCGACATCGAGTCGGGCGCCCTCCTCGCGCCGCACATCGTTGCCGCCGGCCCTTTCCTTGCTGCCAGGGGCAGGAAGACTCCCGAGCAGTATCCCGTCCGCAACGCCGAGGAAGCCCGCGCTGCCGTCGATGACCTAAAAAAACGCGGTGCCAATTTCATAAAGATTATTTCCATGCCGTCGCGCGACGCCTTTTTCGCCGTCGCCGACGAATCCAAAAAGCAAAACATTCCCTTTGTTGGCCATTTGCCCTTCGAAATCGGCGTTATCGAAGCCAGCGACGCCGGCATGCGCAGCATCGAACACCTTCTTTACAGCGCTTTTGCGCTCTCCTTTTCCTCGAAGGAAACCGAGCTACGTCCTCGACTCGTCGAAGCCGAAAAAAATGGCGATTCCGCCGGGTGGGAGCAGATCGCGCATGAAGCCGACGCTACGTACAGCCAGGAAAAAGCCGCCGCGCTTATCCAAGCGCTGAAGAAAAACGGCACGTGGGTCACTCCGACGCTGGCTTCCCTGGATATCACCTCTCATCCGGAGAACTGGAAAACGGACGACCCATTGCTGGCATTCGTCCCGCCCGCTATGGCTAAGGAGTGGCGCGACTCTTTCGACGATGTCCAGATGAAGCAGCGTGCAGGCTGGCTCGGCCGCCAGGCGTCGAATGACTGGAAGCTAACCTGTGAACTTCATAAAGCAGGTGTGCCTCTTCTCGTTGGCTCGGACTCGCTCGATCCGTTTGTCTTCCCCGGCGATAGCTTCCATCACGAACTGGCCGAGTTGGTTCGCGCAGGTTTTGCGCCTATGGAAGCCTTACAAGCTGCAACCCGCGGAGCCGCTCTTTTTCTTGGCCGCGAGAAAGACTTCGGCACAGTCGAAGCTGGCCGCGCCGCCGATCTAGTGTTACTGAGCGCGGACCCTGTCGAAAACATCGCCAACACACGAAAGGTTTGGGCCGTAATTCGCAATGGCGGCTACTATGACCGAGCTACTCTCGATACACTATTGGCTAGGGCGAAAGAGGCTGCGGCCGCTGTTGTAGACGAGAAGCCTTAGCCAGCCCGCGTAGCGAAAGATTCGGTCGCCCAGAAGAACAAGGGTAGCGCGCCAGGCATCTATGAGAGGTATGACCACACACAGCCGCCGGTGGATTGTTCCGGTCTCGGTGTGTCTTCTCTTCCTAGCATGCCTCGTCGCCTTCCAAATTTCGCCCGCTCAGGACCGCGAGGGCGGAAACGAAATTGTTGCCAACCTTGCCGGAGGGCGCGTGATCGTGCACGTCGCTCGCGACAAAATTGTCTTCGCGGCCATCGATCAACCTGTCGAACCCAGTTCCATTCCTCCGCGCGTGTTGAGTATCGATCCGAGGCACATAGGCGTGCTCTTGGGTGCTTCCGAATGGCGCAGCCCCGCCGATCCCAAACCCGTGCGTCTCGACAGGGATTTTCCCCAACTGTCCGGGAAGAATCCCCACTATGCCGCCGATCCTGAAGAAGTCGCGCCGGACCTCGATGTGATCGGTGTCGCTTTTCTCGAACGACTGCGCCCGCTCGTCTCCCAGCTTCGCCACAAAATCGAATTCAAACCCGACGAACCGCTCTTTGAAGTAGTGATCATCGGCTTTGCGCCGGATGATTATGGCCCGGAGGTCTGGACGGTCGAATACCGCATCCAGCAGGAAGAGATTGCAACGCGTGGAGACTTCTGGCAAACCCGCTTGCTCCGCCCGCGTTACACGCAGCTTTATCCTCCGGAAAAAAAGGCTCCGAAAACGCTCGTCGAAATTCGCTATCCAGAGAGTTTAGAAGGGCCGACGCTGCAGCAGCTCATTCAGGGGAATGATCCGGACCTCGATAATTTGTCGCGCGGCGAACCGAAATTTTCAAAAGTGATGGAGAGCATCGACCGCGGTCAGGCCAACAAAGCGGTTCCCGAGGATGCCACGGATTTTCTGCGCGCCGCTTTGCCGCTTATTTCAGAGAAGGCCAAGTTTATCCTCGGCACCATGACCGAACGCGGTTTTGATTGGGTCGTCCCACCTGATGAGCCCGTCGAAAAGGCCAAAGAAGATAAAAACCGGCCGCCTGAAGCGCCGACGTTGCGCCGCAAGCCGAATCCTTAAAAAATTTTCATGCAAAGCGCCAGCTTTTAGGTAGCGTCGCTCTGCCGCAGGATTCCGCCTTTGACGATGGCAGAGCATTCCCGGCCGTCCTCGAGTTGACCTGCCCCTTCGACGGCGGCGACCTCCGGCAATTCCTCCATCGGCCAACCTCGCTTCGGAGGGCGAAAGAGTCGTCGCACGCGCGGCATGGACCTAGTCTCCTGCGGCCTTCACGTGGCCAGCCGGCGCGGCGATATCCCTGCGATAGTGCATGCCATCAAAATGAATCTTCGCCGCAGCCTGATAGACCAGCGCCAAAGCCTTTTCCAGCGAATCTGACGCAGCGGTTACACCCAGAACCCGACCGCCGCTTGTCACCAGGGAATCGCGTTCGCACCGGGTGCTGGCCTGAAAAACTTCCACACCAGTTTTTCCATCAATAGAGGTTAGTCCGTCAATCTTCTTACCAACTTCAAACTTTCCCGGATATCCGCCCGAGGCTAGCACCACGCAGACGCTCGCTCCTTTTTTCCAGCGCAGCTTGCCGGAATCGAGTCGACTAGCCGCGACATCTGCCAAAATCTCAGCGAGATCGAAATCCATACGCGCCATGATTGCTTGTGCTTCCGGATCGCCCAACCTGCAATTAAACTCCAGCACCTTAGGCCCGTCCGCGGTCAGCATCAGGCCTATGTAGAGGAAACCCTGATAGGGAATTCCGTCGTTCGCGAGGCCTCGGAGTGTGGGCTCCACAATCGTGGCGATCACGGTTTCGCGCAAGGCATCCGGCAACAACTCGTCGGAAGAATAGGCGCCCATGCCACCGGTATTCGGACCGCGGTTACCGTCGAACACTCGTTTGTGGTCCCGCGTCGGCACCATCGGCGCGTAGCGTTCGCCATCGGTCAAAATGATAAAAGAGAGCTCCTCGCCATTGAGCGTTTCCTCCAGCAGGACGCGACGCCCGCCAGATCCAAGCTCGTTCTTCTCCATCGCGGATTCGAGGAACTGCTTGGCTGTCTCCGCATCCGGTGCCAGCACTACTCCCTTGCCCGCGCACAATCCATCCGCCTTGATCACCAGCGGCCAATCCACGCCCTTTAGCGCGGCGTACGTATCCTGCGGCGAGTCGTATGCGCCATACATTTTCGCGGTCGGAATATTGTGCCGAAGCAGAAACTCTTTCGAAAAAATCTTGCTGCCCTCGAGTTGTGCCGCCTTCTCGGAAGGGCCCACAATAGCCCAATTTCTCTGCGTGAACGCGTCAGAAATCCCGTTCACTAGCGGCAACTCGGGCCCGACCACCGTCAAATCCGGCACTATCTTTTCCGCCAGCGCTACAAGCGCCCGAACGTTGCCCGCATCCACGGCAACGCACTCCGCGTGCTCGGCGATTCCACCATTTCCAGGCGCGCACCAAATTTTTTCCACGCGTGCGCTCTGGCTCAGCTTCCAAACCAGCGCATGCTCGCGCCCCCCGCCGCCAATCACCAAAATTTTCATCCAAAAAACCTCGTGAAAAATTCACTTCGAACGATAGTCGCCCGGTTACAGCGTGTCAACCCGTCGCAATTTTTCGTGTCAATTTTTCGGTAGTGGGTGAGTTTCCGATTACCGCGTTCTACGTCCAAGTGACTGATTCGCTCGGATTGCCCCGGAAACTTGAAACCTTGAAATCCACGGATGGACGGTAACCGCGTTCTGCTCAGTTACTCAGGCATGTGACGCAGATACTCAATTCTTTTGAGCATGTGCCATCGGGCCAGAAATGAAAACAGTACCACCAGCAATGTCATTGTGAGAGTCGTCGAGAAATCTTGAATAGCGAACAAAAACATCTCACGAGGTGTTCGTTTCTCCGTCAGCAGCCCGTCACAAAAATCATAAAGACTGACAGAAGCAAAAACTCCCCACGTGAGAACCGTGAGCCAAATCCACTGCCTCAGGCTTGTGCCTGAGCTTTGTAGCAGTCGCGGATAATCAGGACTACCAGCCCGCTGAGAGAGTCTAAAAGGCGGTGCCCCGCGCCAAACATTTATTAGCTTCACTGTCGTGACGATGCAAACGACCAATAGGAAGAGCATGTAAATCTTCGTGCTCGTAGAAGGCTCTCGTGTCATGTGCCGCAAATCCCAAGTGGTCGATTCTTGAAGCATTTGTCCCCTCTGGGCGCTGGTTATCTCTAGTCATTAGACACCGCGAAAGGGTTAATTTGCGCGTCGCAGTCGGACGAAGTGAACGTTCTCTATTCGCTTGCGTTTCTCATCCCTGGTTAGAGTCGTTTTCCGACAATATCCGACAAGTGGAACCAGTACGGAATTACAGCCCTATTCTTTCTTGTTCCACAACTGCGTAAACAATTTCACCGTGGTGGGGTCCGGTAACCGCGTTAACAGAGTTGACGACCTTATGACACAATTGTCGCCCGGTATGCGTCCCGCTCAAGTATCGTAGCTCCTGAAATCCGGCCAGACTCGCCGATTTCGCGTCGAGTTTCAGTTACACTTCAATGCGGTGATAATCAATTGGTGATATTCATGGAGGTGAGACCCGTCAGTGCTCTGTTGACTCCGGCTTCGGTTCTGCTCCTGCCCATCGCCCTGACGCTTTGCATTCGCTGGGCTGTGCGCCAAAGCCAAGTAGGACGACAAAAGACAGTTTGGGCTACCTATCGAAGCTTCGGTCGGTTCATTCTCGCCACTACAGTGGCAGGTTGGTGGGTCATATGGGGCATTCGTGGGCGCTCTGGCCTCGATTCGATAATTATCGCGAGGTGGCCGGGAGCGGTTAACACATCCGCTGCCGAGATTCTGCTTTTCTGGGTACCGCCGATCTTGAGTCTGGGGGTCTTTCTGCTTCTGTGCTACACCTTCGACCAGCACATCTTCAGACTGAAGTGGACAATTACTAACGCGTTCCGGCAAGCGTGGTGGAGATTGGTGAGCTTTGTCATTCCGTTGCTGCTTGTCGCCGCTGGCTTCGACACTATTCTTGATAGAAAAATCAGAGGAATTGCATGGCTCCTCGCTGCCGGAGTGGTCTCGAAAATCGGAACAGGGTTTCTAAGGCGAGCGCAAGGAATGAAATTCAATAAGCTGAAATCGGGTGAACTTCGCAACAGAGCGCTCAGCATGGCTAGCAGAATGGGAGTGACGCTCGATAGGGTCTACGTTGTCCCCGCCGGAAAAGCGCACTTGACCAACGCCTACGGGATGTCTAACGCAATCGCTCTCACCGACAACTTAGGAAAATTCCTAACCAAAGCGCAGCTAGAGTTCGTTATGGCTCACGAACTGGCGCACGTTAAGCTCAAACACGTCCGCAAGTATTTCCTATTGGTCCCCGCTTTTTTTTCCCTCGCGGCCCTTTTGCTTTTTCTTCCTCAGCGAGTGCTGCCTCTTCGGTCTTTGCTTCAACTCGTCGCCATGATTGGACCGCTCGCGGCCCTGGACTATTGTTCGCGACGCTTCGAATATTCCGCGGACGGAGAAGCTGTTGATTTTACGGGTGACCCGGAATCGGCCATCCGGGCTCTCGCCAATCTTCGCCAAAGCAACGAATTGCCTGCTGCATACGACAGACTCACGGAACTGTTCGCGACACACCCCACTCTCGCACATCGGGTTCACGCCATCGCCAATGACGGACGCATCCCGGCTGACCGGCTGACCGGCATTCTAAAAGAGGCCGGGATACCGTTCTCTCCCGCCCCGAGCAGGTAGAAACGGGTGAGAATTTTTGGGGACCAAGCTCAAGACCTGACCCACTACTCAATTTTCCAGGCATTTCTCGTGCGATCCATTTTCCTCGAAGTTGCGGTCGACCGGGCTTCCGCGGCGGATTGAGCCATTGGCCTTGTATCGTAAGCCGCAATCTTTACTGATTCGGGTATTGTTCAGCCATTCCCCGCAAGACTCGCGTTGGAACCCCTAGACTCTAAGTAGCGGCGGCTCACCCGAGTCTCTCCCGGCGCGAAAGGAACGTGCATGTTTCTCCTACCCCTCCGTCACGAAAACATGCAAGGGCGTCGCTGGCCCGTCGTCACCTTCGCGCTCATCGCACTGAATGTGATCGCCTTTTTGGCGACGCACTGGACGATTGAGGCCCAGGACGCACAAATTCCCGAACGTATCGAGGTCGTCAAACATCTGATCATTCTTGCGGCCACGCACCCGGAATTGAAACAGGGTGACGACGCCCACCTCTTCCTTGAGCCACTTTCGTCAAAGTACTCAGATGAGTGGAAGCAGCTTTCCTCACCTGATAGGAAGCCCGAGGACGAATGGGACGCCCATATCCGCCAAGTCGATGACCCGGTGGAGCTCCAGGAGGAGATGAACAATCTCTCTCAAAAATTTCAAGACGCGCAGCGCAATACCTTTCTGGCTCGCTATGCCTTCGTGCCAGCTCACCCCACCGCTATCTCCTACTTAACCTGCAATTTTCTGCACGTTGGCTGGCTGCATCTGATCGGCAACATGTGGTTTCTCTGGCTCGCTGGCTTCATCCTCGAAGACAATTGGGGCCGCGCCGTCTACGCAATCTTTTACCTTCTCGCAGGCGCCGTAGCAGCACAGATTCATGCCTGGTTCAATCCAGGCAGCCTCGTGCCCATGCTCGGCGCGTCGGGCGCGGTGGCAGCCTTGATGGGCGCTTTTCTGGTGCGCTTTCCAAAGCTAAAAATTGAAATGTTCTATTGGATTTTTATTGTCCGCGGGCGTTTCAAAGCTCCCGCCATTTGGCTGCTTCCGCTCTGGGGTCTCATGGAACTGTTCTACGGTTCCATCTCTCGCTCATCCTCTGGCGTTGCTCACTGGGCGCACGTCGGCGGTTTTGCTTTCGGAATGCTTGGCGCGTTGATTCTTTCGCGCTCTGGCTTGGAACATAAGGTGAGCTCGGCTATCGAGGAGAAAGTGGCTTGGACCGCGGATCCCGCCATCGTGCAGGCGACCGAAGCCATCGACAAAGGTAATCCCGAGGAGGCGATTAAGAAGCTTGAAGAACACGTCGCCGCCAAGCCAGACTCCCCCGATGCTCTCGTGCTGCTACAGCAACTTTACTGGCGTCGAGGCAACCGCGCGGGACATCAGGACGCGACGCTGAAGCTCTGTCAACTACACCTGAAGAAGCAGGATGGAGAAGCGGCATTGCTCGATTACGAGGAATTCCAAAACACCGGCGGCGAGCATCTCCCCGCTTACACCTGGCTCGAGCTTTGCCGGGTTCTGGAAGGCCAGCAGAACTTTGATCGCGCCGTCTCGGAATATGAAAAGCTCGCCGGTGCCTATCAGAAGGACAGACAATCCCTGCTTGCGTTGATGGCCGCTGGCCGGCTTTCTCTGAAGAAACTTGGGCGACCCGCGGAAGCTCTCCATTTCTACCGGGCCGCTTCCGCCTCGCCCGTCCCGCACCTCGATTGGGAATCCAACATTCAGGCCGGCATTAAAGAGGCGACGGCCACACTCTCTCAGTCTTCGGTCCACGCCGAATAGGCGGCAGGATTCATCGCCGCGTACTCCGAGATTAATGTATATAGATTAGTAACTATGGAAGCGGGGACGGTCATGCCGTCGATTGTTGGAGTTTTGTTTGGAATATCTCGGTCTTCTCAGGAGGCCGTTTATGCCTGGCCAGCCGCGCGAATAGGAATGGTCACGCCCGAAGCGGCGTCCGACGATGCCAGCATGTGGCATCTCCCGTCAAAGATTCCGCCTGGATCGATCACCATGCATGGGGAATGGACTTCTCCCGTGACGACGCCTTTTGCCTGGATCTCGACCCGCCCTTTAGCAAAAATCACGCCGTCAAATCGTCCGGAGATGACAACGCGGTTGCCTTCAATTTGCCCTTCCACCTTGGCACCTTCACCCAGAACGACCGTCTGCTCGGAGATGATGTTCCCGCGCACATTGCCGTCAATGCGAAAAGTTCCGGTAAGCTGCAGCGTGCCTTCCAGGGTTACACCCTGATCGATAAAGCCGGTCCACTCTTCGCTGGCGCCATTCTTTGAGGAACCGGGCCACTTCCATGCCATGACATTTCTCCTAGCGCGACTCTCTTACTCTAGCGTCCGGCACAGACAAGTCAACGCATCGCGCGTGCTGAGTTGTCCAAAGGATACGGTGGAACTAAGGGACAGGCCCGATCTTCGAGGAATCGCGTCTCTATTTCATCAATCGATCGTAAATTCCCATCAACTGGGCGTCGTCGTAATATTCCAGAACGAGCTGCCCGGGCCGCATTTTGGTCTTCTGGCGCAAGAGGACCTTGGTTCCGAGGCTGCGCTGCAGCTCATCAATGGCCGACCGAATATTCGCGTCCACGTGAATCTCCGCCGCAGGGCTCGCGTTACGCGAACGCCGTGAGGCCAGCCGTTCAATCTGCCGTACCGTCAGTCCGCCGCGGGAAGCTCGTTGTGCGTAGCGCATCCTCAGCGGGGAATCCGCTATAGCTAGCAGTGCGCGCCCATGCCCAGCCGTAAGTTTGCCTTCTTCGATCCAGTCTTGAATCGTTGGCTCGAGCTTTAGCAACCGGATCGAGTTGGCCACCGTAGCCCGGTCTTTGCCGGTCCGTTCGGCTACCGATTCCTGCGTAAGCTGGAATTCATCCATTAACCGCTCAAATGCTCGCGCAGCCTCGATGGCGTTCAAATCCTCGCGCTGGATGTTTTCGACCAGTGTCATTTCCAAAGCGAGCTCGTCCGGAACTTGCCGCACGATCGCGGACACCTTCGTCAACCCGGCACGCTGGGCAGCGCGCCAGCGGCGTTCGCCGGCGATTAGTTGAAAACGGTTCCCAATGGGCCGAACCACCAACGGCTGGATGATGCCGCTCGATTGGATGGATCTGGCCAATTCGTCCAGCGCCTCTTCGCGGAAGCGCGTGCGAGGCTGGTAAGGACTCGGCTCAATTAAATCGATGTCGAGTTCGAGCGGCCCTGCATGTGCCGCTTCTCGCGCAGGTGCGGCAGCAGCAGCACTACCGCTGTTCGTAGAGTGTGCTGGGGCGGCCGGCGTCTGTGGAGCAGGAACCTGCGGTTCAGGCTCCCGAATCAGCGCTCCGAGCCCTCTTCCCAGTGCGTTTCTCGTCATTGGCAATGACCTCCTGGGCGAGTTGCGTATAGCCCTCAGCCCCTTTGCTATGAATATCGTAAAAGATGATTGGTTTCCCGAAACTTGGCGCTTCGGCAAGCCTCACGTTGCGTGGAATCACGCTCTGAAATACCTGCGTCCCAAAGAAACTTCTCAAATCCGTGGCCACCTGCCGGGACAAGGTCGTTCGTTCGTCGTACATCGTGAGCAGAATGCCTTCGATTTCGAGACTCGGATTCAATGTGCGTCGGATCCTCATAAGAGTATCCAGCAATTCTGAAACGCCTTCTAGTGCCAGGTATTCACATTGAATCGGGACAAGCACAGCGCTGGCAGAAACGAGCGCATTCAACGTAAGAAGATCCAGGGCAGGCGGGCAATCGAGGACAATGAATTTATAGCGATCGCGAATCTCATTCAGAACGGCTTGCAGCTTATATTCCCGATTTTCCGCCATCACGAGCTCTACGGCGGCCCCGGCAAGGTTTTTGTCGGCGGGGACGACATCTAATCCATCCACTTGCGACTTTTGAACAATTTTGTCAAAAGGCTCGTTCAAAATCAGGGATTGATAGAGAGTTCTTCGAGCAGGGTCCTTGGCAAATCCGATCGCGGCTGTGGCATTGGCCTGCGAATCGCAATCTACGAGCAGCGTTGATTGTTCAGAGGCAGCGAGGCAAGCCGCGAGGTTAACTGCGGTGGTTGTCTTACCAACACCCCCTTTTTGATTCGCAACAGCGATGATTCGCGCCAACAAGCCTCCCAATTCGCGAAAACTTAGCAGAATCGCGCCCGGGATGCAACTTGTTTCACGCGGAACACTCGTGATGCTGTGGAATTTTCGCCCGAACGTTCCACGTGGAACGTTTCCACTGCCCTTTGACGCTTTCCATTTTGTGTTCCACGTGAAACATGTCGATCCTGACGCGAACTCTGATTCCTCGTTCCACGTGGAACTATCGAGCGAGTGTGTTTGGATTCTCTTGGGTAAGGCAAAACGTCTTCGCCCGCAAAATGTTCCACGTGGAACCTTGGAGTGTTCAACCGCCATTCGCACATTCTCTATTCTATTCGGCCCAAGATTGTTCCACGTGGAACTTCAAAGCAGGCAATGATCCTCAACGTGACTCGATGCGTCTGAAGTATGCACAAATCAAACTGGGGGTGGTTTCGCAGAGTCAGAGCGTTCCACGTGGAACGAATGCGCCTTCAGAGACCGAATATCCGCACCGCACGAAGGCCCGAGAATCCCGAGAAAGATCCGTCAGTAAGCCCTGTTCCACGTGGAACGCCTCCCTAGAACTTTCGGACTCCTAACCAACAAATAACCACGCGGCTTAAGAGATCCAGTTCACACACGCCGAATTCTCCCGAGGGCGTTGGTAGCCTAAGTCCTACGCTCTTATTGAGGCTGGGCTGATCCCCGCAGGAAAAGCTGGAAGATTTCAAAAAAATGCAGCAAGTCTTTATGTTTCAAGTCGTTGCGCCGACACTCTTAATTTTTTCTAGAGCCCACGAGCAAGTACCGCCGCAAAGATTGCGGTACCGGAATCGGCTCCCTCCACTCCCAGTCCCTTCCGCGCCGCGCCTGATCCAGGTCCCGGCCGCCGATCCATAAGATAACCTGTTTAGCTGCAATACGTTCCGAGGCTGCCCATGCCAGAAACGGCTCGAAGTCCCCCAGGGCCCGCGAGCACACGAAGTCCAGTGGGGCTACATCCTCGCCAAGCTCTTCATAGCGGCTCACAAGCACTCGCGTGTCAGGAAGTTCAATGTTTCTTAGCACTTCCGCCAAAAAAGTGGCCTTCTTCATGTTCGATTCCACGAGGAACATGTTCAAATTCGGTCGCATGATCTTGAGCGGAATACCTGGAAATCCGGCTCCAGAGCCTACGTCGGCGAGCCGACCGTTTTCGACGGGCACGGCCGCCGCGGCGTACATACTCTCGCAGAAGTGACGATATAGTATTTCCAGGGGATCGCGAATCGCGGTGAGATTTATCTTCTCATTCCAGGTCAGTAGAAGCGTCATATATTGTTGAATATAAAAGATTTGTTTGTCATTCGCTTCCAGCTGAAACTCGCCGAGAGCACGGCGAATCGTCTCCGCTGATAGCACCGCTGGGGTTGGTGTTTTCATAAGAGTTACTATTTTACTACTGCCGGTGAACCTTTTCTGCTGCCGCCCGCGGTATTCTCTTAGCCAGATACTTCGGGCCCGCCACTCCCGCCACCGCATCCACCGCAAAATGCCACACCATTACCGGAACCAGCCCATCGTACGCGATTCGCGCCATTCCGAACACTGTGCCGACGACCAGTGTGCTCACAAGCCCACCTCGCCCCTGATAAAGGTGCGCTAACCCGAAGAGAACAGAGGACAATAGCACCACGCCCCACACGGGCAGCCCCGCTCGCCCTAGAGCCGCCATCAGAAAGCCGCGGTATAAAAACTCCTCGCACAGCCCCGCCGTCACCGCCAGCGCCACGAAGGCGAGCAGTTCCGGAGGTGCTTGCGGCAAAATCCGATCGGCTAGGATGCGCATGAACTCCCGCGCCTTTCCCCGCGAACGGCCCATGCGCCGCAAATTGAGCCACTGCAAACCTCCCAAAGTCGCGGCGCCGACAATGGCCGCAATCAGGGTCCGCAAGCGCCCGTGGACCACAAGACCCATAGCCTCGAGGGTCAGCCCGCGTGCCCAAGCTCGCCAAGCCACGAGGACGGCGGCCACCCATTGAAACGCAATGGTTGAAGCATAGAGGGAAAGCCGCTCGCGCGTGCCGATCTGCGGAATCTCCATCAACTTCTTTAGCCGCATGCGGCCGCGCATTGGGAGAAGCACTCCCAGAACGAAAATGATCAACCAGAAGTCCCAAGGCATCCGGGGATGAAACCACGTTCACGGGCAACGTGCAACTTTCTGACGGGGCGCCCGGCCTTCTACTTTCGGCGAACGACTTGTGTCACCAGCATAATCTACGCCCGATCGTTATAATGGCTTAGGAACCAGCGAGGTGAACTTTTGGCGGCACAAGTGAAACTCACGTCCATGGCCAAAGCGGCGGGCTGCGCGGCAAAACTGAGTCCTGCAACGCTCGACGCCGTTCTGCGCAATCTCCCGCGGCAAACGGATCCAAATGTACTGGTTGGCTTCGACACCAACGACGACGCTGGAATCTATCTCATTGGCGAGAGCCTCGCACTGGTTCAGACCGTCGATTTTTTCACCCCCATCGTGGACGACGCATTTCTGTTTGGCCAGATCGCCGCTGCCAACGCCCTCAGTGACGTTTACGCCATGGGCGGCCGGCCGATTTCGTCCCTAGCCATCGTCGGCTTTCCCGAAAAAGGCGACCGGGAGATTCTCGAGCAAATCATTCGCGGCGGCCTCGCCAAAATGAACGAAGCCCAATGCAGCGTGATTGGTGGGCACTCGATCCGCAATGAAGACATGCTTTTCGGCTACGCGGTGACAGGCCTCATCAACCCGCAACGCATCTGGCGCAACGTGGGGGCAAAGCCCGGTGACGTGCTGCTCTTCACCAAGCCGCTTGGAACCGGTGTCATCACCACGGCGCTGAAAAAAGATCGCGCCACGCCGGAATCCCTCGCTTCAGCGGTTGCGGCCATGAGCACACTGAACGCCGCCGCCGCTGCGGCCCTTCAGGAGGTCGCCGAAAACGCACCAGCCGCAAAACCCATCCACGCCGTAACCGACGTGACCGGCTTCAGCCTTCTCGGCCACGCTCGCGAGATGGCGCTTGGCGACCCAGCTCATGGCTTCGAACCGGTCTCCTTTGAAATCGACCACGCCGCTTTCTCCTATTTTTCCGGCGCCCTCGAAGCCGCGCGCGAAGGCCATCTCTCGGGCGGCTTAAAAAATAATCGCGCCTTCGTCGGCGACTGCGCCCTTTTCGAATCTAGCGTCCCCGCTGAATATCAGGACCTTCTCTTCGATCCGCAGACCTCCGGCGGATTTCTCGTCGCCATAGCTCCCGACCACGTGGACTCCGCTCTGGCGGCCCTCGCGCGTTACGGCGTCGCCGCCCGCCGCGTCGGCCAGGTCATCATGAAAACGACTCCCTTGATCAGGGTTCATTGAAACTGTAGTTTTTTCTCGCCGAATCATCAGGCAGAATGCTGCGTCTCGCTCGAAAGGCATCGTCTAGCCAAAACGAATGGACACCATTACTCACGGCATCGCCGGCGCACTGATTGGCAAAGCGGTCTTCGGGGGCGAAGACATGTTCGCCTCCAAACCCATGGATCGCGCGCGCATCATTACCTGGTCGCTGATGCTCGGCGCCATCTTTCCGGATTCCGACATCGTGCGCGACTGGTTCTCGAGCAATCAGATGCTCATGGTGACGTGGCACCGCAGTATCACGCATTCACTGGTCTGCATGCCGTTCATCGCGCTGGCTCTCGCCGCTCTCACGCGCTGGTTCGCACGCTGGCGCAAATGGGACGCGCCGTCGTTCGCGGCTCTAGCAGGAATTTACGCCGTCGGCATTCTCAGCCACATTTTTCTAGACTTGGTGACCACTTTCGGCACCATGATTTGGTCGCCCGTCCAGTGGTCGCGCCCCGCCTGGGATCTGATTTTCATCATCGACTTCACGTTCACGGCGCTTCTTCTATGCCCGCAAATTCTCGCCTGGGTCTACCGCCAAGCCGAGGGGCTGAAGAATCGCGCGATGATCACCTGGTGCGTGCTCGCGCTCGCTTCGCTCGGTGTGGCGGCATTATTGAAAATTGTCGGCGCGCCGATTTCTGCGCAAACTACCCTCACCATCATCCTAATTCTGGCGGTGCTTTTTCTTCTCCCCGCGCTTCGTTTCAAGGGGCTGCGCGTCCGCTACGCCGCTTGGAATCGCGCGGGCCTCGCCGCCGCGCTGCTCTATCTCGCCGCTGCCTGCTACGCTCATCGCGTGGCTTTCGACCGCGTGGAGAAATTCGCCTCGCTCCTGCAACTCGAGGTGGAATCGCTCGGTGCGCTTCCGCTTCCTCCCTCGCTCTGGCATTGGGACGGTCTCGTCAACACACCCCACGGCGTCTATGAAGTGCGGCTCGATCTGAGCGAACCGGCTCCTCTCTCGTCCATCGAGCATCGCTACTATCCCGACGCCCTTCCCAATCAATATATCGAAGCCGCCAAGCGCTTGCCCGAAGTGCAAGAAGTCTTGTGGTTTTCGCGTTTCCCGGTTACACGTTTCCACAAAGAGGGAGAGGATGCCATCGTTGAGTTTTCCGACATGCGCTTTCCGCAAGTGCGCAAAGATCGCCCAGCTTCTTTCACTTACCGCGTAAAAATGGATGAGTCTGGCCAGGTTATTTCAAAGGGATGGGTCCGGGATTAAAACGATCCAGCTGTTCCCGCAACTGCCCGGGCGGAATGGAACTACTTGGCTTTCGCGGGATGAATTACCACTTGGCGCTCTTCGCCCATGCCCACACTTTCCGTGCGCACTCCGGGCATATCTTTCAACGCCAAATGCACGATGCGCCGTTCGCGCGAGGACATGGGATTGAGCCGGAACGGCTGGTGCGAACTTTGCACGCGCTCTGCCGCCAAGCGCGCCGTCATGCGCAGCTCTTCAAACCGCAGCGCCCGATATCCACCGCTATCCAGGTGAATTTTTTCGTGGTAGGTGGGTTCCAAACGCAGCGCGCGAAACGCCAGATGCTCAAATGCTTTTAAAACTTCTCCGTTGCGCTCCAGCAAAATCTCTTTGTCACGCCCGTCGAGATCGGCAATCACTTCCGCTCCGCCCGAAGCGTCTGTCGCGGGCGTATCGACCGATTGCACCTTCAACTTCAGGTCCAATCCGGACACACGCACAATCTCTTCCAGAAATTTCCGCAAAGCCTCGGCGGCTGCCGGCCGGTCGAGTTTGCCGTCCCGGATAAGGTCTAGTCCCATGGGTCCCCGTCAAACCTTGGTCCTGCTCGCGTGCATGCGGCGAGCTTTTCAGAACTTCCTATTTCTTGCTGCGCGAAATCTGCTTGGCCGCTGCCGGCGCAGGATGCGTCCTGTTCAAATACCACTGCTGCACGATACCGACCAGGCTGCTGGTGAGAATATACAACGCCAGTCCGCTCGAAAACGGGAAAATAATGAAGCTGCCCGCGAACATGATGGGCATGATCTTCATCATTTGCTGTTGCTGAGGATCGCCCGCGGTCATGGGCGTCATTTTCGAAACGAGGTACATCGAAACGCCCACGACGACGGGCAAAACGTAATAAGGATCTTTCGCCGCCAGGTCGTTGATCCACAACCAGTGAGCATGCCGCAATTCGATGGCGCCGCGCAGCGCACTATTCAATCCGAACCAGATCGGCATCTGCAAAAACATCTGGAAGCAGCCGCCCACAGGGTTGATCCCCTCGCGGCTGTAAATCGCCATCACTTCCTTGTTCATCTCCTGCTTTTTCGGGTCGTTCAGCTTGTACTTCTTGTATCTCTCTTGGATTGCTTTGATTTCCGGTGCAACGCGCTGCATCTTCAGGGTCGTTTTGTAGCTCGAAATTCGCAGCGGGAAGAGCAGCATGTTGATGACGAGGGTCATTACGATGATGGCCCAGCCATAGCCGGGGATATACTTATGAAGCCACTTCAGCCCGTGGAACAGCGGCTCCGCGATGAACTCCAGAAATCCAAAGTTCACCAGCGATTGCAGCGGCGGCCGCAGCGCCTTCAAGTCGTCGTAATCTTTTGGCCCAACGTAAACTCGCAAGGCCATCGGCTGCGATGACGTTGCCGCCGCCACTTGGGAAACCGGCTCTTGTTCCTCTTTCCCCTCTTTCTGAACGGTGCGCATCACTTTCCAGTAGCGTGTTTCGATCGACCCGGAAGCGACGCCGTTTGCCGGCAGAAATGCTGCGGCAAAATAACGGTCCTCGATTCCCGCGAAGTCCTTGCCGCCCATCCAAATGCCCGGACCCCATTTTTCCGGCCCCTCAAGTTTTTTGTAGGGCAAATCCGTCAGTTTGCCGCCTTCGTTGTAAAAGGTGAATGTGGTATCCACCGGCACCGGATTCTGCACCGTCGGATCGCCGAACCCGCCCAGCCACGCCACGCCGGTTTTGATGGGTGCGCCGTTGAACTTGGCAGTCGTCTCCACGCGCACCACATACGAATCGTCAAACCGAAAAGTTTTCGTGACTTCGAGGTGCCCATCGCTCCAGACGAACTCCAATGCCGTCGGAGCCGACAGTGGGCCGGCAGGGACAGCTGCAGCAATGTCTTCAGCGCGCACACGCGGCTGCGCGGCTACGTACAGCGCGGAGTTTGCTTGTGTTTCCAGTTGCTGGTCGTCGAGCACCAGCGAAAACGGCCATCCGCCCACTTGGGCCGCGGCTTCCGGATGCACCACGTCCAGCACGCGCTGCGGCTTTGAGTCGTCCTTGTATTTCTTCAGCTGCCAACTCTTCACCACGCCGCCGCGGTTGGAAAACTCCACGCGGTAAAGTTCGTTCTCGACGACGACGTTCTGTTCCTCATTCGCGGCCTTCGGAGGCATCGCCGCCGCGTTCGAGGGCGAAATCCCCGTGGCGACTCCCGCCGTTGTCGTACCGTTGGATTTGCCTGGTGTGCTGGAAGGAGTGGTAGAGGAGGGCGTAGTCGCCGGATTCGTCGCCGCTGGTGACGCTATCGCCGGCCTATTCGCTTGCGGCAAATTCGCCGGTGGCTTCGGCGCAAAAAACTTGGCCCACAGCAAAATCACCGCCATCGAAAGTATCGAAGCGATCAGAATGCGCATCTCGGAAGAAAGTTCTTTTTTCTTTTGCGGCTCGCTCACGAATGAGCCTCTCTGGAAGTAGCGCCGGATGGCCTTCGATCTTGCTCAGATTCGTCGGTCGGCAACGCCGCCCGATCCATTTTCTCCGGCACCGGATCGTAGCCAAACTTCCGCGAAAAAGGATGGCACCGCAACAGCCGCTTCAACCCCATCCACGACCCCCGCAGCACGCCAAACCGCTCAATCGCTTCATACGTATACCTCGAGCAAGTCGGCTCGAACCGGCAACTCCCCGCGAACAAAACCGACAGATACACCTTATAAATACGCAGCGCCGCCAGCGCCGCTTTCACACCAATTGATTGCTTCCGAGTCGAAGGATGCGGGACAGACTTCGGCCTGTCCTCTTCTCTCGTGCCGCTTTTAATGTTTGTTATCATCGCCGCATTCAAACGCTCTTGATCAACCGCACCAAATCCGCCGTCAAGGTCACGAACTCCGCCCGTTGCACACTGCTCTTCGGATGAATCACGATGTCCCATCCCGCAGGTATTTCCGAACGATGGCAGCGAACAATCTCTCGAATGCGCCGCCGGATGCGGTTACGCACCACCGCGCCGCCCAGCGCCTTTTTAATGCTGAAGCCGAAGCGGCTTACCGGCAATTGGTTGGCGCGAAAAAAAACTGTGAAGTGGGAACTGGATCGGCGCTTCCCGGCGCGGTACACGGCATCGAACTCACCGCGGCGCACCAGCCGCGCCTCGCGCGGAAATTCCAGGCGCCCGGGACTACTCGGGCGTGAGGCGATGACGTCCCTTCTTGCGGCGTGCCGCCAGAACTCTGCGGCCGCCTACGGTCTTCATGCGCGCGCGGAATCCGTGCGTCTTCGCGCGGCGTCGTTTCCGCGGTTGATATGTGCGCTTTGGCAAAGCAATCCCCCTTTAGTGGCGCGGCCTCATGTTCACCTAAATACGGCCGGTTCTCCCTGTAAACACAAAGCGACCGTCAAGCCGCCCAAGCGACAGGTATCGAATTTATAAGTGTAGTCGACCCGCGCGCACAGGGTCAAGAAAGCCACTGGGTGGCTTACAGGGTGGGAAAAAGTGATCCACCGGGAAACGCGCCCTCGCGTAAATGGAGCGCCGTTGAAACGGATGCGTGCGTTGTTTGCACGGTGTGGATGAAGATTCGCACGAGAGTAGATTTGAAACACACGAAGCTTGCAATGGATCTCAAATTGCGGACGGTTCGCTTCGATTGCTTCTCGAACGCGGTTGCAGGATAACTTCAGCCAACAATACGCCCGGGAATCTCAGCTGTCCCTTCCCACCACGCCATTTTCGGCTCCGGGTCGTTGGGCCGCATATACTCGATTGCGACACCCAATCAGCTTGGCGCGGTCGCTGCAAGGTCTCGCGTCAGTATGACCGGAAACCATCTCCTGAATCCTTTGGCCCATCCTGGGGGATCCCCGCAGATTAAACGGACTGCACAGTTTCGAATATTGTGAAGTAAGATCGTGAAACCAATCATCTGGACGGCGGGCAATGAACCCCGAACGCTGGCAGCAAATCGAGCGGCTTTACCATTCGGCCCTAGAGCAGGATCCGGCACGGCTGGATGGCTTCCTTGCTGAAGCTTGTCAAGAGGATGCCGACCTGCGCCGGGAAGTGGAATCCCTGCTCGCACAGAGCAGCTCGACCGCAGCGCTGGTCGACCGAGGCGCATGGGCCGCGGCTGGCGCCTTCGAGACGACCCAGACGACCTTGAAACCCGGCGAAACGCTGGGACCATACGAAATTCTGGGGCTGCTGGGGGCAGGCGGGATGGGAGAAGTGTACTTGGCGGAGGATACTCGGCTCGTCCGCAAGGTCGCCATAAAGATTTCCCACCAGCGGTTCAGCGGGCGTTTCGAGCGTGAGGCGCGGGCGATATCCGCGCTGAACCATCCAAACATTTGCACGCTGTACGATGTCGGCCCGAACTACCTCGTGATGGAACTCGTGGAAGGGGAACTTTTGCCTGATTGGCTCAAGCGCACGCCCGCTGCGGAGCGCATCCTAAAGATCGCCGGCCAGGTGCTTGAGGCACTCCGCGCAGCACATCGTGTAGGCATTGTACATCGCGACCTGAAGCCTCAAAACATCATGGTTCGTTTCGATGGCTATGTGAAGGTGCTGGATTTTGGTCTTGCGAAGCAGACACCGGCTGGCGCAGCAGCCCGAATAGAGAGTACTGCCACAATCGAAGACGTAACTGTGCCTGGTCAGGTTCTGGGGACGGTCGCCTACATGTCACCGGAACAGATCCTGGGACAAGTGGTGGACGAGCGCAGCGACTTGTTCGCGTTCGGGATCATTCTCTACGAGATGCTGACCCGGCAGCACCCCTGGCCGCGCACTTCGCACGTGGATATCATGCATGCCATCCTTCACGATGACCCGAGTGGCGTTCATGCCTCTTCTCTCGGCGGTGCGGCATTGGCCTCGGTACTCCAGAAGCTTCTCCGCAAGAATCCCGCGGAGCGCTACCCATCGGCAGAAGCAACATTAGAAGCACTCACCGCTAGTGCTGCGGGGGCGCCTTCGGGCAAAACAGGAACGAGTCCGCAGAAACCCGTGCCCCGCAAAAAGCGCGCCGTAAATGCTGACGCTTACGAGGCATACCTGAAGGGTCGCTACTGCTGGGAGCGCAGGAATGAAGAAAATCTATGGAAAAGCAAGGAGTACTACGAACAAGCGATAGAAAAGGACCCTTGCTATGCTCTGGCATGGGCTGGGTTGGCAGCCTCGTACAACATGCTCGCCGCCTACGGAGCCTCGCCACGCGCTGAGACCTACCCGCGAGCCAAGGTCGCCGCCACGAGAGCTTTGGAATTGGACAGCAAGCTCGCCGAAGCCTGGGCAACACTCGCCAGAATCAAAACGGAATACGAATGGGACTGGGGCGGCGCCGAGGAAATGTATAAGCGAGCGATCGAACTAAGTCCGAACTATGGAACCGCACACCAGGCCTTTGCCGTGCATCTCGCGGCAGTAGGCCGGCCGCTGGAAGCTGTGTCTGCGGCACAGCGGGCGCGCGAGGTTGAACCGCTTTCCACAAGCATCAACGCCAACGTTGGATGGTTCTACTATCTCTCCCGCCAATATGACCGTGCCGAGGAGGAATGCCGCAAACTCACTGAAATGGAGCCGAACTATTCCTATGGGCACGATTTCTTGGGGTCTGTGTACCTGCAAATAGGAAAACAGCAAGAAGGCTTAGCTGAGATACGCCAGGCGGTCATGCTATCGAAACGCAGCGTCATGGAATTGATGTATCTGGGGCATGCCCTCGGCGTTTCGGGCTTTCGGGGCCAAGCTCAAGAAGTACTCGAGGAACTCAAAAATCTTTCGCGACGGAGGTACGTTCCGCCGGAGTATATCGCTGTGGTTTATGAGGGACTGGGGGATGCTGACGCTACATTCCAATGGTTCGAGAAGGCCTATCAAGAACGGTCGATGCATTCTTGGGTCTACCCCGATCCCCGCCACGATCCCATCCGATCCGATTCGCGATTCAAGGCGCTGATGCGACGGATGGGGCTGCCTCCTGAACAGAGTGCCGTTTGTCCGTCCGCATAGTTTGTCGGAGAAAAATTCTCGCTTGGTCGTCGCGGTTCGTCCTGCCGTAGGGAGCTGGCAAGAGCAACCCGCTCCCTGCACCCTCCACAGAACACGCCTACGATACAGCGGATAATTAAGTTGCTACGTTCGCAGGGCATTCGCTGCGAGAGTCGTGTGCAGTTCTTTGCTCTGTGTGCACAAATTATCCGGCGTATTCTCGTGGACTATGCGCGCAACCGCGGATCTGCCAAGCGAGGCGGCGGAGCGGTACAGATTCCGATCGATGAAACACTGCTTGGCACACGCATGCCGGGAATCGAAGTGTTGGCTTTGAACGAGCCTGACGACGATCAGAGTTCTGCACGGGTGACGGGCTTAACCGGCCAATCTCTGCCCATTTCAGGGTGTCGCGAGCTCGCGCGCCTCGGTAACGATTTTGGTAAGCCGGTTGGAGAGGCGGTCGAGGCGGCGGCGAGAAGTGTGGTTTGGCA
>Ga0210393_10000174_pt1 | contig 63359 bp, 52 predicted proteins | sample IncBWC27OmetaG_FD_160068 | JGI IMG/M metagenome (GOLD analysis project Ga0210393, IMG submission 160068) | Forest soil microbial communities from Barre Woods Harvard Forest LTER site, Petersham, Massachusetts, United States - Inc-BW-C-27-O ... | reverse complement strand
GCTGCTTCTCGCAGTACCGAGGAATCGCTTGAGGAGGTCACAAACTGTCGCAGCTCGTTCTGAAGCACCACTTCGCAACCCGGAACGGCGCCGTGCAACCTCTCGAGGAGCGTAGCTCTTCCTTTCTCCGAAGCCAGTTCGAGGCCATCGAGATCGGCCCAGTCGATCGCGGGAATCGTGACCTCGGCACCCGAGCGGGTCACTCGGTGCATGCTCGGCGACCACTGCCGCGAAAGCCGAGTGACCGTGAAAGCCGCAGGGAGCGTGCCCGCAAACGACTGCGGCTCAACCGTAGACCTCTTTAATTCATCCTCTTCGCGCGTGCGGCGTGGCGCTGCCGGTTGTACGTTGGTCATCGCAAAAATCCCGTTGCGAACGTCGGTCGCAAGGGGTCGCGTCTCGGCCGTCACCACGTGCTCGATCCGCGAAGTGCGCCGCGGCTTGCCGTCGACCCCCAAATCGATAATCACCAGTTCCGTGCGATGATCCGCGCGCCCCGTGTAACCTTCGGCGATCCACACGGTGGCGGCCGTGAACAGCAGACACGTGCCGGGAAACGCGACCCAACTAATCCACCGCCGGCGCAAGAGGCCGTGCAGGAAATAGTCTCCCGGCGCGATGGCCAACAGGAAAAACGCCAAGATCGTTACTACGACGCCGAACGGCATCACGCGCACCGCGTTGGGAAATAGCATTTGCCGCAATCCGTTGGATCGCGCAAATTCGATCGGCTCCAAGGGGCTCGGGTCGACGCTGTATTGGGGTTCCAGCGGCGCAATCCACACTCCGGATTTGAGAATGGTTTGCGTCTGATAGTCACGGACATTCCAGACAAAACAGAGGGCGCGGGCCCAAGTCGGCTCGTCGAGGTCGCGAAATGTACCGTCCGCATTCCAAGCGGGCATCGTCCGTAGAATCAAAGCCCGACCGAAGCCCGAGCGGCACATGATGATCGCAGGTTTGTTGCCGGTCGCTTCCGCCTCGAGACGTCCGAACTGATTCAGGACGAAAATCGGCGCCGCGGGCTCGCCGCTCGTGATCCTTCGCAGAAACGCCTGGTGAGCAGGCGTCAAAACTCCGGTGGGCACAACGACGGCGCGGCCCCCCTGCTCGATCCAGTCGGCGATTGCGTCGAGTTGCCGCGCAGAGAGTCCGCTGAAACCCTCCTCGGCCAGCAGCAACAAGTCGAACTGGTAGAGCGAGATCGCTTGGGTGGGCAGGTCGCGAAGTTCGATGTCGGCGGGAATCGTCACTAAGTCGCCTCGGTTCGTACGGCTCGTCGCAGGGCGAAATGTGTCGAGTCGCAAGCGGCTGGCGAGACGACCGATGGGTCCGGCACTCAGCTTGGGAGTTCCGATCAGAAACTGGCGTTTGCCTTTGAGCGGCACCAGCAAATCGTGAGTGCCCAGATCGAATGTGCCTCTGGTGGAATGCAGCGCGACACGGACCATGAAGCCTGACGTGTTTCGACGAGTCTGCAGAGCCGGAAGCGTCACCCGGAATGAACTCTTTCCATTTGGCACGACGATTGGATCGCCGCGCAGCTGAATGATGACTTCGTTGTCATCCAGAAATGTGAAAACGAGTTCGCCGTTCAGAACATCTTCAAAGTCCGAAGCGAGGGTGTAGTCGATTGCGAACGGAGCGTCCGCACGGATCGAGGGATTGGCCGAAGCTGAGCGAAATGTCAGCTTAGCCCCGGTCGCCGGCGGTGGACCGGCCGCCTCGAGCGTGCCGGAAGCGAACAGCATCACCAGGACGAAGTACTGAATCGTGCGGAGCCAGGACACGACGTTCGCTCCCTCTCGAGACTTAGGTCTGGTCGCCGCAGATCATGATGCTGCTGCGAGCCGCGCGACGACCTGCCGTTCTAGAGAAGATGCGCGGCATGATTCAGTTTGTCTGAGCCAAACCACCCCCAACCGGTTACTACGCACGAGGTGCTTCCGTCGCCGGATTTTAGGCAGTCAACTCGGCTGATGGCAGGAATCGCGGCGGTTTGCGAGTTTTTGTTGCTTGCTCGAACGAATAGGCCAATTTGAGCAGCGTGGCTTCGCTCCACGCCCGGCCGAAGAAGAGCATGCCAACGGGAAGTCCGAAAATGAACCCGGCCGGCACGGTGATGCTCGGATAACCGGCGACCGCAGCCGCCGTGGTGGCGTCGCCGCGCCAATGATCGCCGACGACCAGGTCGGTCAGGCAAGCGGGGCTGACCGTCGGGGCGACCAGGGCATCGAGTTTGAACTTGTCCATGATTGCATCGATCCCCTCCGTTCGCGCCAGTCGGCGACAATGGGCCAACGCTTCTTGATATTCGTAGCTCGCGAGCGATCCTTTCTTGACCGACTTCTCGAACAGGTCCTGTCCGAAGTAGGGCATCTCGCGCGTTTTGTGCTTCTCGTTGAATTCGATCACGTCCTTCAATGAGCGAACCGGCGCATTCTTGCCCAGTCGGGCAAAGTACGCGGCCAGCCCCGCTTTCAGTTCATACATATGGACCGTCAGTTCCGACTCGCCGACCTTATCCATATTAGGGATGTCGGCCGGATCGACGATTGTTGCCCCCTCATGTTTGAGTGCATCAAGCGCATGCTTCATCGCGGCGTCGACCGTTTCGTCGAAGCCGAAGTAGTTGCGGGCCACGCCGATTCGGGCCCCTTTAAGTCCATGCGGATCGAGGGCCTTCGTATAGTCGGTCAGGGACTTGCGCTTCTCGTCGGTGGTGACTTTGTCCTGCGGATCGCTGCCGGCCATTGCCCCCAACAGAATGGCCACGTCGCGCACAGTTCGGCACATTGGGCCGGCCGTGTCCTGCGAATGCGAGATGGGAATAATCCCGGTGCGACTCACCAGGCCGACAGTCGGCTTCATGCCCACGATGCCGTTGGCCGACGACGGGGCGACGACCGAGCCGTCGGTCTCGGTGCCGACCGCGATCGCGCACAAGTTGGCGGCCACCGCCACTCCCGATCCCGAACTCGACCCGCACGGGTTGCGATCGAGGGCGTAAGGATTCTTGGTCAGCCCGCCGCGACCGCTCCAGCCACTGGTCGAATAGCTGCAGCGGATGTTGGCCCACTCGCTCAGGTTGGTCTTGCCCAGAATGACCGCACCGGCCTCGCGCAGCCTCTTCACAACAAACGAATCTTCCGGCGGGCGGGCATCGACGAGCGCGAGCGACCCGGCCGTTGTATGCATGCGATCCGCCGTATCGATATTGTCCTTTACCAGTACGGGAATGCCGTGCAGTGGACCGCGCGGACCTCTCGCCTTTCGTTCCCGATCGAGTGCCTCGGCAATTTCCAAAGCGTCCGGATTGAATTCGATCACGCTGTTGAGAGCCGGTCCCTGTTTGTCGATCGCCTCAATGCGAGCCCGATATTTCTTCACCAGTGAATGAGCGCTCTCTTTGCCCGACTTCATCGCGTCCTGAAAGTCGGCAACGGTCATCTCGTCGAGCTCAAACGGCTCGACCTTTCCGGCGGTCTTCGTCTCGGCTGCAGCCGCGGTTGCCCCCTTGTCGGCTGGCAGAGCAGCCGCGGCGGCCGCACCAAGCAAACTCGTTTGTAGGAACTGTCGCCGGTCGGATCGCATTTCGTTGAGTTCCGTCGTGGGTGCCGGTCAAGGTAGAAAACGATCGAGCGCAAAGTACGGGGCCATCATCCACACGGCGTAACCGACTGTCAAATATTTTGCGGACCGCCGGTCTAGATCTCTTCGAACAGCGCCGTGAAGTGACGGAGCGCTGGCGGCGCCGAGGTGATTCGCAGCCCGCGCAATTTGTCGCGTTGCTGGAAGACCTCGATCGTTGCTTCGACCACGTAATCCATATGCGATTGTGTGTAAGCCCGGCGGGGAAACGCCAGGCGGACCAATTCGAGTGCCGGCGCGGCGTGGCCGCCTCCGCCGAACATCACCGAGCCGATTTCCACGCCGCGAATGCCGGCATGACGATAGAGGGCGACGACCAGCGCCTGTCCCGGGAATTGTGATGCCGGGATGTGCGGACAAAATGCCGACGCGTCGATGTAGACGGCGTGGCCGCCCGGCGGCTCGATGATTTGGATGCCGGCCGCCAGCAATCTTTCGCCCACGTACTCGGCACTGCGAATGCGATAACGCAGGTAGTCCTCGTCCAAGACCTCCTGAAAGCCTTGAGCCATCGCCTCGAGGTCGCGGCCGGAGAGTCCGCCGTACGTGACGTAGCCCTCGGTGAGAATCAGCAGATTACTGGCTCGCTTAAAGAGTGCCTCGTCGCGCACGAGCAGCACGCCACCGATATTTACGAGGCCGTCTTTCTTGGCGCTGATCGTGGCACCGTCGGCAAGGTCGAACATGTCGCGGACGATGGCGCCGACCTCTCGATCGTGTTGGCCGTTTTCTCGCTGCTTGATGAACCAGGCGTTCTCCGCGAAGCGGCACGCGTCGAGAAACAGCGGCAGGTGGAACCGATCGCAGACTTTGCGAACAGCTCGCAAGTTTTCCAAACTCACCGGCTGGCCGCCGAAGTTGTTGCTAGTGACGGTACACATGACGACCGGCACGTTTTCGGGTCCGACCCGCTCGATCAGCGCTTCGAGCCCCGCAATGTCCATGTTGCCTTTGAACGGGAGCCGCAGCCGCGGCTCTCGCGCTTCGGGAATCGGCAGGTCGACTGCTTCGGCCCCGGAATGCTCGATGTTGGCGCGAGTGGTGTCGAAATGCGCATTGTTGGGGACGACTCGTCCGGCTCCGCCCAACAACTCGAAGAGGATCCGCTCGCTCGCCCGACCCTGATGAGTGGGCAGAATGTGATCAAAGCCCGTGATCTTCCGCAGGGAACTTTCGAAGCGGAAGAAACTCGGCGAGCCGGCGTAACTTTCGTCGCCCGCCATGACTCCCGCCCACTGCAGGCTGCTCATGGCTCCCGTGCCGCTGTCGGTCAGCAAGTCGATCAGCACGTCCTCGGCCGGAATCAAGAACATGTTGAAGCCGGCCTTGCGCACGATGGCCTCTCGTTCTGCGAGAGTCCGCATGTGCAACGGCTCGACGACTTTGATGCGGAAGGGTTCGATGATCGTTTTCATGGATTCGTTTCGCTGTTAGCTGACCACTGCAATTCGCTGTTGGCACATCTTATTGCGTTTACGAGAGCGTGAGAGCGCATGAGGCAGGCCGAGATCGCAAATCTTCGTTTTGCCTTGACGCTTTCGCCTCTTGCTCGTGTTCGAGCTTCGATTGGGCTGATGGGCATTCGGCGACGCAATGTTTCACGATTGACCGGAAGCACGCGACGCGGTATTTTACTTTGCAATGCAAAGTTACAGTCCCAAGATGGAAACGGAGCCGGCAATGTTCAAGGTTCTTTTGCCCCTGGCCGTTTGTTTCGGATTGTTGATCGCCTATGTCGACTCGCGTCCGAACTGGGATGACACAGGGATTACCGCCTTGGCGATTGTCTTCATTTGCGGTGTGTTGGGGGCAATCGGTCCGGAGCGACCTTGGCTGTGGACCCTTGCTGTCGGTGCGTGGATTCCGATTTACGAAATCCCGTCCAGTCGCAACTTTGGGTCGCTGCTAGCACTCGTGATGGCGTTTGTTGGGGCCTACGCGGGAATGGGCGCACGCAAGTTGCTCGGCGGCTTGAAATCGGCGCAACAGCCTCAATGAGCGTCAGAGTCGCGCACCGGTCGCGACCTTCTGCGAGTGAGGCAATAGCCCTTTCAGATGTTCCATCCGCTTGTGGAACGTCTCTTCAAACGTGTTGGCCGCGGCGAACTCGAGGGCTTGTTGCGACATCGCCGCCAGCGTTTGGCGATCCGCGTGCAAGTGCACGATCGCCCCTGCCAGAGCAGACAAATCGTCCATCGGCACTGCCGTTCCCGCCGGCACGCGCTGCAAGATTCCAGCCAGGGCCTCGTTTGCATAACCGATGATCGGCACGCCACACGACATCGTCTCGATGTAGGTGCAGGAAGGATCGCCCTGACGGTGGCAGCAGACGAACAGGTCGACCTCGCGTTTGACGAGGGGCAGAAGTTGGCTGTTGAAGTCGAGCACTCCCGGCATCCGGACGCAATCCGCTAGTCCGAACGCGGCGATCTGCTGCCGCATGCTATCGGCCAAAACGCCGTCGCCGCAGATCGTCATCTCGAACGGCACCTGACGATACTTGAGTTCTTTCGCGACGAGTAGCAGATGATCGGCTCCCTTCATCCGAATCAATCGCCCCGAAAACGCTAATCGCAATGGTCGGTCGGTTCGCAGATACTCCACGCGCTGCGCCAATTCCGCGGGCGAGATCAGCATCTTCCGTTCGACACGGCCGTCGAAGAACAGCAGCGGGCTCACGTTGATTGATTGGTAGGCGTCATAGGTGGGCGTGCCGTTGCATTGCACTCCCGCCGCCAGTCGCAGGCCCGCGCGAATTTTCCGTTCCTGGCCGTATTCCCAGAATCGGCGCCGCGTTCGCATCAGTGGGTTGGAGACTTCGGCAGCCAGGATCTGCAAACGAGTTTGCAGCGTGTATTCGGCAACGTAGACGCAGGGAACGCCGACCTGTCGGCACCATTCGGCCGCGTCGTTGAGCTGATAGTAAACCGAGGCCAAGACGATCCCGGCCCCCGCCAGCTCGGGCATCAGACGGCCCGCTTCGAACGGGACGACTTTGACAGAGACCCCGAAGTCGCGCGGATCGATCCGCACGGAATCGAGATTGTCCGTAGCCGCCTCGATCGGCGGCAGGATGACTTCGAGCGGGCCGTCCCAGTGTTTGGCCATCTCGGCCGCACCGTCGAGGAACTTGCGCGTGATGGTGATTTGTCCATCGGAGTGGGCTACGGCGCCAATCGACGGCAGAATTACAAGAGACTTCCCTGCCGAGCGGCGCGGGTCGCTCGTCGAACGGGCATCGAGACTCATCGATCCTCCACAACCCCTGTCGCCGCGACATCATCCATTCACGGATTGGCGAGTAACCGTCGCTCGATCTCTTCGTCAGTCAGCCCCACGATCAGCACTTCTTTGCGCGGGTTGTGGTGACCACGAACGATCCGCACGTTCGACGATGTTGTCTGCAGCGCCTCTGCGAGCACGGCAATCACGGCTTCATTGGCGGCCCCTCGTTCGGGCGCCGCCGTGACCGTCACCTTCAACCCGTCAGCGTATTCACCGACGATTCTCTGCAGCGACGCGCCCGGAACGACTTTTACTGCCAGCGCGAATCCTTCGGACTTGGGGATCAGTCGCATCGGGATGCGGGTTTTGCTCTGGTTCGTACGAGTGCCCTTCGGCAACACAGTCGACTCGGCCCAAAATCGCCTGCGATCACCGCCGCGCCATGGTAGCTCTCGACACAGTTGCGGTAAACCAGCTGGATTCCGGGGGGCGTTCACGCCCGTTTCGTTGGCAAGGGCTTGCGGTCTCGCTAGGATCGCTTGCCGCGATCGGCTAGAGGGCCATGCTCGATTCGGGTCACCTTCGCCCTCTGCGTGTCTGTACGTTGATGCTGAGACCTCCATCCTATGTCGCAGGCACCCAGCTCGTCATTGAGTCTGTTTTCCGCGAGTAATCTGCGGAACGACCTGACCGCTGGACTCGTTGTGTTCCTGGCCGCGCTCCCCTTGTGTTTGGGTGTCGCCTCGGCATCGGGGGCGCCTTACTTTTCAGGCGTGCTCGCGGGCATCGTCGGCGGCCTCGTGGTGGGGATGTTGAGCGGCTCACACACCAGTGTGAGCGGGCCGTCACCCGGATTGAGCGCCATCGTGCTGGCCCAACTGGCCGCGCTCGGATCGTTGGACGCCTTCTTATTTGCGGTTGTCGTCGCGGGTTTGGTTCAAATCGTCCTGGGTATCGCCCGTGCCGGTTTCGTGGCTGCCTTTTTTCCGTCGAGCGTGATCAAAGGACTACTCGCCTCGATTGGCCTGCTGCTGATTCTAAAACAGACGCCGCACATGCTGGGTTGGGACGCCGACCCGGAAGGCGACATGTCGTTCTTCGAGCCCGACAGCGAAAACACGTTCTCGAATCTCTTGAGGCTCGTCACACGAATCCAGCCCGGCGCTGCGGCCATCGGTCTGGTGTCGCTCGCCATCTTGATCGCGTGGGAAAGATGGACGCTCCTCAAAAAACTGCCCATTCCCGCGCCGCTCGTGGTCGTACTATTCGGCGCCCTGGGCAGCCTACTGCTGCAGCGCGTCGGCGGATCGTGGTTGATTCAGGAGAAGCATCTGGTCCAGGTGCCTGTCGCGACGAGCCTCAACGAGTTCTTCGGACATCTGCAGACGCCCGCCTTCTCGCAATGGTTGAATCCCGCCGTCTACACGGCCGGTTTGACGATCGCTGCTGTCGCTTCGCTCGAGACGCTGTTGAACCTCGAGGCGGTCGACAAGATCGATCCACAACAGCGCAGTTCCCCACCCAGCCGCGAACTTTGGGTGCAGGGGATCGGCAACGTGGTCTGCGGATTGATTGGCGGGTTGCCAGTCAGCTCGGCCATCGTTCGCAGCTCGGTGAACGTCAATTCGGGGAGCAAGACTAAACTTTCCACAATCACGCACGGGGCGCTGCTGTTGGGATGCGTGCTCCTCATCCCCACCTGGCTCAACGTAATCCCCCTCTCCTGCCTGGCCGCCATCCTGCTGATCACCGGCACCAAGTTGGCCAAGCCGGCCCTCTTTAAGCAGATGTGGAGTGAGGGACGCTACCAGTTCATGCCCTTCGCGCTGACCGTGGTGGCGATTCTCTTCACCGATCTGTTGGTCGGCGTTTTGATCGGCCTGGCCGTGAGCCTGGCATTCATTCTGATGAGTAATCTTCGTCAGCCGATCCGCCGTTTTGAGGAGAAGCACTTGGGCGGCGACGTGTTGCATGTCTCGCTCGCCAACCAGGTCAGCTTCCTGAACCGGGCCGCTCTCTCCAAGATTCTTGACGAGGTGCCGCAGGGAGGCCACCTGTTGCTCGATGCAGTCGACACCGATTACATCGACCCCGACATTCTCGATCTCATTCGCGACTTCCGGGAGAAGACGGCCCCTGCGCGGGGCGTCGAAGTGAGCGTCGTCGGTTTTCGTGAGCAGTATCAGATCGACGACCAGGTGCAGTACGTCGACTACTCGACGCGCGAGCTGCAAAACTCGATGACCCCGGAACAGGTGCTCGAGATCCTGAAGAACGGCAATGAACGCTTCCGCAGCGGGCAACGCCTGACTCGCGACCTCGTCGGACAAGTGAGAGCGACGGCCGCCGGGCAGCATCCGTTGGCCGTCATACTGAGCTGCATCGACTCGCGCAGCCCGGCCGAACTGATTTTCGACCTGGGCTTGGGCGACATCTTCGTCGTCCGCATCGCCGGCAACGTCGCCAGCACGCACGTACTGGGCAGCATGGAATACGCCTGCGCGGTGGCCGGCGCCAAGCTCATCCTCGTCCTCGGCCACACCCGTTGCGGCGCGGTGACGACGGCGGTCGCCACAGCCCACCTCACCGAACCGCTCGCTCAAGCCACCGGCTGCCAGCACATCGAGCCGATCTTGCGGGATATTCAACGCGCCGTCGATCCCAACGCGGCCCGCAGATACGCCGACCTACCAAAGCCCGAGCAAAACGCGATCGTCGACGCAGCCGCCCGCGCGAACGTCCTCCGCACCGTGGCGATGATCGCCGAGCAGAGCCAGACGCTCAGTGCCCTCGTCGCACAGCGGCGCATTCTGATTGTCGGCGCGATGTATGACGTCACTTCGGGTGTGATCGATATTCTCGGCGATGTGAGCGTGGCACCCGTGCGAGCGTGAGCGATCGTCGAACAAGATGTACCGACGAGGGCAGACATCCGCTCGTTGACTGGCCGACGACGGTCGCACAAAATGCCCTCCGTCGTAAAGTCGTCGGGTCTCAAGATCGATTCCGATTGTTCGCTTGTCTCGTCACTCGCCTGTTTATTGCCCGGGGGGTTTCCTGTGAGTTCCTCGCCTCCGCGCCGCGGCGACTACGGCTTCGATGCACCCTATGCTCCGATCTTCATGGCCCTCGGGGGCGCCTGCCTGCTCGCGCTTTGCCTGTGGCGGGTGTGGGACGGCGATGGTGCGGAGGGGACGCGGAATCGAATTTCCATTCTCGCCCCGGGCCTTGCCGGACTGTGGCTATTCCTCAATGCGGGCAGCTACGTCTACACCACCCGCGCGGGAAAGTTTGCCGTCTGGGCGGACCTTCTCGATCGGCTCGCGCTCCAAGGAGACGAGCGGCTGCTCGATATCGGCTGCGGCCGCGGCGCGGTGCTCTTGATGGCGGCCCAGCGATTGCCCCGCGGACGGGCAGTCGGCGTCGACATCTGGAGTGCCACGGATCAATCCGGCAATGCCGAAGCCGTCACGCGCCGAAACGCGACCCTCGAGGAAGTGACCGATCGGATCGAGCTGCACACCGCCGATATGCGCCAGCTTCCCTTCGACGACGGCTCGTTCGATGTGGTGGTCAGCTCGCTGGCGATTCACAACGTGCCCGGCGCGGGCGAGCGTGCGAAGGCGCTCCGCGAAGCAGCCCGAGTGCTCAAACCCGGCGGCAAGCTGGCCATCGCCGACATCCGTCACACGCGTGTCTACGCCCGCGAGCTTGAGGCCTGCCGGCTGAAGATCACCGAACGCCGATCGCTCGGGCATCGGTTCTGGTACGGCATCGGCCCCTGGGCCGCGACGCGTCTGGTCGCTGCGATCAAGCCAGAAAACACTTAGCAACAATCCGAGCCCTCAGTCCCCTAAGGTCCTTAGGCGGCACTTCTGTTGCCACAGGCCGTCGACAACGTCGCCCGCGCCATCGTCCTCACATAGTCACATCGATCGCGAAGCAGAGCCAAACGCTCAGCGCACCGGTCGCGGAAGAGCGAATCTTGATCGTCGGCGCGATGTACGAACGTGGCGTCGGGGACGATTCAGGTCCTAAGTTGACGGGCGACGGCGCAATGTATCTGCCGACTATCGGTTATGGCGCCGGCGATTTCGCCGCTGGTGCCTGCAGGTTCTTTTCGTCATCCTGGAGCGTCGTGAGGGCCTTTTGGACATTGGCTGACGCGTCCGTCTGAGCCTTGAGCGCGTCTGCCAGACCTTTCGTGTCGTCCAAGATTTTCTGAACATCCGTCGGAGCGGGATTGGCAGGTAGCTTCTTTTCATCGTCCTGGAGCGTCTTCAGAGCCGTTTGGACATCGGCTGGTGCGTCCGCCTGAGTTTTGATTGCGGTTGCCAGAGCCGTTGTGTCGTCCACGACTTTCTGAACACTATCTGCAGCCGGCGGATTGGGCGTTTTCCCGCCTTGAGATTTTGGATTCAGAATTTCATTTTGCGCGGCCGCGATTGCTGGCCCAAGTACGACATCAATATTGTTGGCCCGAATTAGCGCCGGAATGGCGGCGCAAGCCTTTGGGCCCATTTTCCCCAGGGCTTGAATAATACGCAGCGCAAAAAGAACACGCTTGTACTGCCAGGGGTCGCAATGACAGCCACAGCGTTTCCTTTCGCCCACCGCGAATTTCGTCGTTGCATCCAGGAGTTCTGCGAGCTTTTTGGCCGCGTCCAGGTCTGTTTTCGGACCTATTTGGGCGATCTGATCGATAGCGTTTAGACGAGTGGCAAACGCGCCGTCGTCCGCCACACATTCAGACTCCGGGGCAAAAGCGATCTCGCAGCATCCGAGGAAGATCGCATCCCAGTCGCACTTAGGTGCAGTTTGCGTTGTCTTAGACGTCGTAGATGCCGCTGGCGCATGTGTTGATGAAGCTGCCGGGGTGTCGTCGCCAACCCCTAAAGCCGGCACCATCGCGATTGCCAAAGCCAAAGCCAGTGTGAGACGCATGGTGAGATACCTCTCGGTTGCGTGGTGGCAGGATGTTTGAGGACAAGTGTACTTATCCAAATTCCACCAATCCAGTGCATCTAACCCATTATCACATTCTGGACGGTTGAGGGGAGCGTATAGTCGCTCGCAGTTCTTCGGCAATTTTCTATCTAGCGGAATATTCTGCAGCACCCTCCTAAATTTCCAAACCAAGCCAACCGATCTCATAGATAACCAGTCCGAGGGCAGGCTCCGGTTCCATCCCATCTCCACCGGACACAATCGCATCGCGCGCCCTCTTCCCCCACAAACATCTCGAACTGCCGGAAATGGGATTGCCATGCAGTCTATGCAGCGTTGGAACCTACGCTCATCGCTCGTTGTCGTTGCCTTCCTCGTTGCGCCCCTATTAACCAGTTCGTGTGAACCGCTGAAAGTCACCGAAGGGCTGGTGCAGTTCTCGGAAGAGAATCCAGCCAACCGGGGCGACGTGCGCGAGGCGCCGACGGTTCGCAACCTGGCGCGCGAACTCGATTCGGTCGAGCGGCACATCGAACAAGACGGCAGCGTCGTTGCGGAACAGCCGTCCGTCTGGGGCCAGGCCCGCCTCACGATGTACCGCGAAGAATTCGAAACGCAGATGCTGCAGCAACTATCCAAGTTCCAGCCGACTTTGCAGGCCTCGCTCTCGCGCAGCGACCAGGCGTACGCCGCCGATGCCATGGCATTGTCATTTACGGCCCAGGCCGCTTCGACCGGTTCACCCTCCGGCGGCACCTCTAAAGGCGCGAGCAGTTCATCGAGTTCGTCCAGTTCGGCGGGCGGCTCGGGGCCCTCGTCCGCGCCGGCATCGTCCGGAGATCAGTTTACGGGCACATTCGCGGCTTTCAACAACGTCTCCCGCACTCCGGTGCTGATGCCAAACCCGCTCGGATTCGGCGTAACCGGCCAGAACGGTCTCAGCCTGGAACCGACCGTCTATATCGACCAGATGAAGCGATACATCGACCATCTGCAAGAGCTGCGTCGCATGAACGACGGCGACGACACGGCCGACGCACCCGGCTACTCGCTGAATTTAGTGCGAATTCCCGTCTCGGTCTTGCCAGGGCGCCATACACAGGAGCGCTATGGGGCGGAGATCACGTTCACGCTTACGCCGCACTTGCACGACGAACTGCTGCCGATGACATTCCGCAATCTGGTGGTCAACGATCTGCTCGACGAGATTGCCGTCCCCATGACCCAATTGCTTAACGACTGGGACGTTAGAAGCGTTCTTTACGAAGCCGTGCACAACCCAGAGAAAACTGACAGTCGCACTGCTGGTACGAACGCAAGCAGCACACCACCGCCGCTCCCGGTAAGTGGGATGCGTCAGAACGGTCTAGCCTCGCCTTCTGCCGTCAGAAAGGCCGTAAACGAGAAACCGCAACGCCTTGACATGGTCTTATTGGACCACCTGAATCACGGACTCGGCACTACGACTCGCCTGAAGGTCGCGCAACGCCCGTTTCCACCATCCCAGATGATCGATATCTACGGGCCTGAGTACGTAAGAGAGATCCTCTTTGGAGCTTACCAAATTGCGTCCCTGGTTCCTAACAAAGGTGTTGTGCACTATCCCGACGTGCAATCCTACGTTCAAGAGGAGCTAAGCGGAGCTTACGGCTTTCTAAGAGACGCCGCACACAGTTTCGCGACCGGTCAGACGCGAATTGACTTATGGCGATTCTGTAGCCCGCCGCTCGTTAGTGCGATCCGAGGGCGGCGGCCAATGGAAATCGACGCGATGCGAAAGGCATTTGACGCCGACGTTCGCGCGCTCGGAGCGACATCGAAGTCGAAGGTGACACCAGCACTCGCGTGGGCGATCCTCGTCGATTCGGCCCTGTTGAATCAACAACTCACACAGGACATGACGGAGGCAGCAGCGGCCCGTGGTGGTGGGTTCCAGCTTCAGGCAGAGTGGATGGATTATTTTTCTCCGGAGCCATCTCCTCCGGCGCGGCAGAATTTCAACGAATACGTCCGGTGTCGCTGGCCGATCCACGTCTTTGCGCTGGACCCAGCGGCCGACCAGCAGAACGTGGCCGACACCTACAGCAGCCGGCGTGAGATGCAACTGGCGATGTCACTCGCCTTCGTGAGCGGCAATTTAAGCGCTAATAACATGTTTCAATACGCCCGTCGTCTCGAAATGGACATGGAAACGATCGCGCTCAATAACACCGCGGTGGGCTTTTCTCACGGCACCGAAACGTTCGGTTGGCGATTTTACCCTCGCTTCCAGACCCCGGACACTGACAGCAATCTCAAAGTCTTTTTCCAAGACCTGCTCTGCGGCGGGCCGAACCGCAAGCAGCTCTTGCGTCAACGCATGCTCGAGCCGGGGATCCGTGAGTGCGTGGCGATTGTGCTGATGCCATCGTTCGTCCCGTATGCCGACCTCGATGCCGCCAGCAATTGGTTCGCCCTGGACAATCCCCATCGCAAATTAATGAATTCCGACAAGGCCGTGCGTTTGAGCGAGCAAGTAAAGGGGATTCAAAATGGCTGGCAGACGGTGTGCGATCCGAATTGTTGTCTCGATGGAGAGGTCGATCGCCTGCGCCGCCGTTCGCAACAACTTGCATCGCGGTTGCCCCTGCAATCCATGTCGGTGCAGGTCCCGTACGAGAACACGCTGGGTGGCTTCGCGATGTTCAACACCGGTGTCACCGACCTAGCTCCAGAATTGCTGGGTTGGTATGGTGCCCCCGCCATTAACCTGGACGCTCCAACCACGGTTTTCTTGATCGGCAATCATTTCAGCGTGCATCAAACTCGCGTGCTGCTTGGCGGTCAGGAGATCACGACGCCCGAATTATTGAGCCGGCAGGTGATGAAGGTGACCGTTCCCGCCAACGCAATCGCGTTGGTTGAGGATTCCGGCGAGGTCTATGGAGGGTGGAAGGATCCGTTGACTAGTGCTTCGCCAACCGAGGCAATTACTCTCGACTCGGTGCCAGGGCCTCATCGGCGAAACGCGATCACGTCGATCGATGCGGTTCCAATTCAGTCGGTCTATACCAACAGATCTTTGATCTTTAAGAGTGCAATCAGATTGAGCGATCCAGCGCTGGCGGGAACTCAGAACGACTTGACCCTGACTGCCAACCACGGAACGCTCGCATTGGGTCCCACCGACGACCTTTGCTTTACAGCCGGCGCCAATGGCTCCGCGTCCCTGACCGTGAAAGGCACCCCGGAAAAACTGGATGCTGCCATGAAGGGGCTAACCTATAAACCCAACTCGAACTTTACTGGCACGGATACGCTCTCCATTTCGCTGAAGGGCTCGGGGGTCAACTCGCCGTGTACGGTGAGCGTGGCCATCACAGTCAAGCCCGTCTGGCCTGACTTCCTCTATGTGGATGTGCAGCTCGCCACACCCTACGGCTCGACATCGCATCTGCTTGTTCCGGCTTGGCATCTTGGCAAGACCGGATCGGGCACACTCGCGCCGCCTCCGTCGCCGGACCAGGCCGCTCAGGCGTCGGCCCCGCAGGATGCTTCAGTCGCCAGTTCAAAATCGCCGGCCGTCTCACAGCCACAATGGACGACCACACAATTCGCGCTCGGCTACGTTGCCAAGGGAATCGGTATTAACGCATCCGATCCCCCCAGTTTTGCGCCCAACGCGCTCACGATCAATCTCGGGCCAAGCTATCAGATACCTTCGGATTCCACGGCGACGCTGCAGTTATCGCTCAGCGGCAGCGCAAACGGCACCCTCGCTCCGCTTCAGATCACAGTCGTACAAAGCCCGCCGGCGACGCCTGGGACGCCGCCTACCGGCAATTACAATCCCACAAGCCATGTATTGACGATTACAGGCTCGGATCTCACAAGGCTTTCTGCCTCGATGTTCAATGTGATCCAGTATCAATACGGAGCGACTAGGCCGATCGTGCCGCCCAACGCTTCGTTCACGGTCGATGCAACGGTCGCGGGGACTGGCGAGGCGCCCATCAAACTCGTCAACCAATTGACGATCAATCTGGTTGCCGCCGCTGCCAAGCCAGCGACGCCGACGGCAGGAACGGCAACCCCTGGGGCCGCAAGTCCGTAACACCTCAATCGCTGCAAGCCGATGATCCGCTGCCGATTTGCCTGTTGCACCGATCGAGCGTTCAGGGTCTGGCTACGCAATACTATCGCTGGTACTCTGGGTAAGGGCATTAAACATCCGTCCCAGAGGCCCAGCTATGGCGAAATGCGCGCCCGGTCTTGCAGTCGTGCTATTCCTCGCTCTCCTTTCACCGTCAATGGCTGACGATGTAGCGTGGATGGGCAAAACCGTCATTCCGCGGTATTCCACTGAGAGTGAGTGTAGTGCACAGTCCAATGAGGTGCCAGCGTTGCCAGACGAGCCACCAACGGTGTCTGCGCCCCAGTTGTATTTGGTGGTCAATGAGTTCGGCGACAACATCGATGTCTGTTTGATTGGCACAGACAATTCGCCCGCGACCACGCAGCGTGAGACCTTTGATAAGTGCAAATTCATCCTAGTCGATAGAGCTGCCACCTATTTCACGGCTCGACTCGTCGCCGACCCAATGGACGCGTTCGCTCTTCGTAATCTAGCCGCGGTGGAACAGTACTTTGGCGAGGTCGAGCGAGCGAACATGGACTACGAAAACGCCGCCTTACTTCATGACGATCTGCTAAACCCGAACCCCGGTCGGTCACGGCGTAAGTGGACGCTCTGGGTGCATGACCGCGTGATCCCTCGGCAAAATTATGCTGTTCCGGCATCTGAGCGTTTGGATCTCCTTTCGCAGTTCCACAGCAAAAATGAGGCCTGTCCCGCGACCGCTGGTCCCCCGATGCCGGTCGCGCCGGCGGCACCTGCGACGTCCGGCTCCCCGATACTCGTCAGGCCTGTGACGCCCGGACCACCTACGCAGTGACGAGTCGACGGGCGGCCGCTCGCGGCGCACCAAACGCACCCGTTCGTTCGGGACGCAGGTCGGCCACTGTGGCTGCGATCGAGTCGAGGCGAGTGCGCTGCAAGCGGACCTGGCGGCAGGCGTCTGCAAGCAGGGGAAACATTTCGCCCGTGATCCGCTGTTCGGCCAGTGAGCGGGCCAGGTCTTCGATCTCGCCGGAGAGATGACGTCTGAGGCGGCGGCAGAACGACATCACGAATAGCCACGACCACAACACGAAGAACAGCCCGGCTGAGACGTAAAAGCTGGTTGAGAGCAGCTCGGCGTTGCCGAAGATCGAATCGTAGAAGAAGTTCTTGCCGACACGAAGCAGCACGAACAGCGGATAGATGGCGAACAGCACTTCGTAGCAAACTCGGGTGAGCCAGTTCGAGTCGCGGGCGACGATCCCTTCGATGATCTGGTCGATGCGGCGGCTGGCGTCCGTCAGGAATTCTTCCTCGACTTGCAGGGCTTGTCGGCGGAGTGTTTGCAGCGAACCGGACTGTACAAGGGCCCCGTCGAAGCCGCTCGATTTCGAGTAGCCGGAGATCAGCACCTGGGCCTCACGGAGAATATTGTCGTCGGCACTCGTGGCGGGGAGCCGCTCGAGTCGGCCTTCGGTCGCCTGCTCCTGCTGCCGGGCTCGCAGCCAGCGAAAGCCCTGAATAGCTCCAACTAACGCGATTTGGGCTGACGACCGGGCGCGCAGCAAGGTCAGCGACGCGATCAGGCCGCCCATAGCGTTGTACAGACGAAGGATGGAAGAGAACGGGCTGAAGCCCCACAGTTGCGTAACCGAGGCGAGCAGCCGCCGCTCCCACAGGGCGCTGCTACGATTCAGCTCGCGCGTCAGGTTCTCGGCCAGCGATCGCACCAGGCGCGCGTGCTGGTCTTCGAGAGCCCCCTCGAGCTGCTCGAGCGCCGGATCGTACTCGCGCAGGGAATTGCGGCAGTGTTCGACCGCCGAGTGGACGAGGTCTATCAAGTTGGCGCGGCGCACTTGAACACGATGGGCGGCCGAAAGTTGTGTCGTCAGCACCTGCTGCAGCCGGGCGAGATCACCCGACGGGCGGGCCCCTTCGAGTTGCTCCTTCAGACCTCGTAGCGAATCGACGAAGAAGACTTCGGGAACGTCGTAATGGGCGCCCAAGTGACGTCGCCAGTCGTCGCGAATGTCTTCGTCCAACTCGGCGTGCGTTTGCACGAATAGCAGGCGGCAACCGTTGGAGGCCAGGCCCAACTCGTCGGTCACGCGACCGGAGCGATATTTTTGTTGCGTCGACGTGTAAATCAGCACGTCGCAGTGCGGCAGAAGCTGATGCAACCGCTGGAGGTTGCTCCCCTTGGCTTCGTCTTCGGAGGTATCGGGGTCGGGGCAATCGATCACCACGATATCTTGCAACAGCGGCGCGTCGACGCGGCTGACGTCGAAATCCTCGGTCGAAAAGCCCAGTGCGGACAAGTCGACGTTGGGATGCACGATCAACAGCGGCCGCGTGGTGGTGGGTCTCTGACGTCCGGTGCGGGCACAATCGCGACCGATCAGCGCGTTGACCAACGTGCTCTTACCCGTCCCCGTGCCGCCGAACGTGGCCACGACCAACGGCGCCTCCAACCGAACGCGGAGTGAATCGACGCGAGAGAGAACTCGCTTCAGCAGAGCGCGGCACGAACGCAACGGCTCCCAGGACGTTTCGTCGGCCGTCCATCGCGCGAGGCGGTCGACGATCTCGTCAACTTGCGCGAGGGCTTCGAGTTGGGCGAGTTCGGGCGTGGTCATGCAAGATTGATTCTATCGCGTCGCCGCTGCGTTCGTCGCGGGCGAGAATTTGGTGACAGCGGCCAGCTGCTGATTCAGTCCGGCGGCGGCTTGTGCAAGTTTTCGGTACGGCTCGCTGCGAGTCACTTCGGCGGCCGTCTGAAGGTCGCGGGGGACGGCACCGAACACTTGGTCCTTTAATCGGGTGAGGAGCCAATCGATCCGGCGCGTGGTAAACGCGGTCTGCAGCCGGCGAAAGCGGGCTTCGAGCAGGTTGGCTCCGCTGGCCAGCGCCGCATCGCCGCCCACGGCCGCGGCCGCCCCGCTCGCGAAGTCTGCGACGATCGGCACCAGCGTGTGGGTTCCGAGGTCGACGACCGGGGCGAGCATCGGCGACAACACGTGAGCCGCCGGTCCCCAGCCGAGCGTGAACAGCACCACGCTCGTCAGTGGCCGGACGGCGGCCGAGACGTTCGTCAGTTGGCGATAAAAGTTGTACAGCTCGGGGCTCCCCTCTTCGAACGCTCGCATCTCGACGTTCACGGTCAGCGAAAGCTCCTGACCGAAGTCGACCCGCTCGTGGTCGGCTCGCAGCTGTTCCAAGAGCTGCAAACGCGATGTGCCGGCCAGCATTCGTTCGAGGAACGGTTTGAGTAACTGGCTGGCCGATTCTGACAACCAGTTGAGCCGATCGTAGACCTCCTCGATCACTGACAGGATCGCCCCCCATTCATTGCGGCGATACTGTTCCAACGGGCTGACCGTCGGACCGCGCAGCTTGTCGCCGGCCAGGCGTAACGGAAAGAGGATGCCGCGCCCGACCGTGTCGTAAAACTCGTGCACGCGGCGGGCCATGCCGTGCTGCCGCTGCCGCCACCAGGCGCGAATTTCCCCGACCAACAGCGGATTGGAAATTGACGGCCAATCGCGGACCTTGATCACGCTCTCCGACGACAACCATTTGGCGGCCGACTCGAACGCCCCACTCCGCGCTTCGACCTCGCGCAAGAAAGCCGGCAGGCCGGTTTCGTTCGACATCAGATGCGTAAGCGCTCCGGCCAGAGTACTCAGCTTGATCTCGGCAAACTTGAGTTGCGACAAATCACGGGCCAAGTTGGCGGGTATCGCGGACGCATCGCCGCTTTTCAAGGCGCCGGCGCTCTTCGCCGGATTCGTCGGCTTCTCGAAAAACGGCAGGCGACGTTCCTCGGCAGCGCGCCGATCGTTCGGAGCGACGTAGACCAAGCGTGGCGCGACACCCGTCTCTCGACAAAACGTGTCGAGCCACAGCGGCCAATACGGTTCGTCGTCGGGCAGCTGGCACTGGTTGAAGACGATCAGCACCAGCTTGCCCTCTTCGGCCGCCTTGCGGAAGTACTGCTTGACTGCGGCGTCGTTGTACTTCTGCTGTGTCAGGACGGCGATCAACACGTCCGCCACGCGTCGAATTCCGTCAGCCCGCTTCCAGTTGACCTGCACGTCGCTGTCGATATCCGGCGTGTCGAGGATCAAAAGATTCGGCGGCGTGTCGGCCACGGCGCGCCAATAGATCCGATCGTTCGGAGTGTCGTCGAGCGCATCGCTGGCACTCTTCCAGGGCTGCAGGTCGAACTCGGGAAAGATCGTCGGTAGCTCGTGCGACTCGGCAAACCCTGTGGGCACGACACAAACGGGGTTCCGCGTCCCCGACGCCAGCGGGCTGCTCGCGCTCAACGAGCTGTCCGCGATGTGATTGAAGATCACACTCTTGCCGATATTCGTGCCGCCCACGACCGCCACGATCAGGTAAGCGTCGGCCCCCAGTTGCGGGACGAGCTTCTCGCGCAACAGCCGATACCACTCCCGACTCTCCAATGCGGAAAGGCCTAAAAGCTTCACGGCTGGCGTAAGCTCGGCTACGGCCGTTTCAATCGCTTGAACGCTCGTCGCACACTCGCGCAGCGGCTCGTCCGACGGCATTTCGACGTCGCGCGCAGATGCAGCAGTTGCTGATAGGGCGGTTCTCGACGAACTGATGGCACAAGCCTTTCGAGAGGTGAATCCGGACGCGCGAATTGCGAGCGAACTGATCACGCTAAACAGCCGGGACCGACAAGCAGTTCGTCGATCCCGGGCCGATCTTCAGCGCAATGCGGCTTATTGACAGTATATCCCGCGCGGCCTAGAGTGAGCGAGACAGCCGCTTCGCTCTAAATCCGCCACTTGCGAGCCGCAAGCCATGCCAGCGCTAAAGCTTCGGGCGATTAGCTCAGTTGGTTAGAGCGCTACGTTTACACCGTAGATGTCGGGGGTTCGAGTCCCTCATCGCCCACCAAGCCCCTTGAAACTCGAGGGGTTTTTTTGATTCCGGCTTTCCGTGGAAGCGATAACGCTTCAGCCGTAGAGAACCGAGCAACTACCGCGACACGGACCTATTCGGAGCGATAGAATTCCTCGCGGGTCGCCCACTCGGTTCACGGATGGAGCCAGTTCGCTTTGACTCTCAACGCCACCTCGGTGCTCGGTAGTGACGGTCGGATTGCGCGGCGGTTGGAGAGTTATGAGCATCGGCCCCAGCAGCTCGAGATGGCGGAGGCCGTCGAACGCGCGATTGCCGAGTCGAAGCATCTGCTCGTTGAAGCGGGGACGGGCGTCGGGAAGAGCTTCGCGTACCTCGTGCCGGCCATTTTGGCCGTAACCGCGGAATGCGACGATCCGGACAAGAAAATCCGCAAGCCGCTGGTGATCTCGACGCACACGATCGGGCTGCAGGAGCAACTCGTCACGCGGGACATTCCGTTTCTACGGTCGGTGCTGCCGGTCGAGTTCTCGTGCGTGCTGGCCAAGGGGCGCGGGAATTACATCAGCTTGCGGCGGATGAATGGGGCCGTCGAGCGGGCCAAGTCGATCTTTTTTCAGGAGCAGGAGTTCGACCAGCTCCAGACCATCCTCGACTGGTCGCGGCGAACGACCGACGGCACCCGCAGCGACTTGCCTCTGCGTCCGTTGCCCAACGTCTGGGATGAAGTCGGCAGCGATCGCGGCAACTGCTTGGGCAAGAAGTGCCCGACGTACAACGACTGTTTCTACTACCAGGCGCGGCGGCGGATTTGGGATGCCGACGTCATCGTGGTCAATCACGCCCTGTTCTTTTCCGACCTGGCGCTGCGGCGCGAAGGCGCGAGTCTGCTGCCCGATTACGCAGTCGTCGTGCTCGACGAAGCACATACGGTCGAGGCTGTCGCCGGCGAGCGGATGGGGATGACGCTGACCAGCGGCCAATTCGATTACCTGTTGAACAAGCTGTACAACGACTACACGCAGCGCGGGTTGCTGATCCATCACAAGCTCGTCGACGCCCAGCGGCTCGTGGACCGCATTCGTCACGGCGTGCGCGATCTGCTCGAAGACGTCCGCGATTGGCAGCAAATGCACGGCAGTGAGAATGGCCGCCTGCGCGAGCCGCTCGATTTGACTAATAAAGTTACGCCGGCCCTGGTGGAGTTGGCAGCGGCGATGGGGTCAGCGGCGAAGAGTATTCCGAACGAGGAGCAGTCGATCGAGTTAACGGCCGCCGCCCAGCGGTGTGTCGAGTTGGGCCAATCGTTGGCGGCTTGGCTCAAGCAGTCGCTTCCCGGCTGCGTCTATTGGATCGAGGTTCGCGAAGGCAAGCGGCCCCGCACTGAGCTGCACTGTGCGCCGATCGAAGTCGGCCCGGTCCTCAAGAGTGAACTCTTCGATCGCGTGAAGACGGTCATCCTGACCAGCGCGACACTCGCCGTCGGCAAGCAAAGTTTTGATTTCGTCAAGAACCGACTCGGAGCGGGGACAGCCGACGAGTGCCGGCTCGGCAGCCCGTTTGATTTCAAACGCCAGGCTCGATTGATTCTGTCGAGCGGAATGCCCGATCCGTCGACCGCTCCGGCTGAGTACGAGCGAGCGGTCTGCGAACGAATTCAACGGCATGTCGCTGAGACCCAAGGCCGCGCGTTTGTGCTCTTCACGAGCTACCGGATGCTGAAGAGTTGTGCCGAACGGCTCTCGCAATGGTTCGCCCGAAATCAATTCACGTTGTTCTGCCAGTCGGACGGTTTGCCGAATTCGCTGATGTTGGAGCGTTTCCGAAAGAATCCCGCGGGCGTGTTGTTTGGCACCGACAGTTTCTGGCAGGGAGTCGACGTGCCAGGCGATGCGCTGTCGAACGTGATCATCACCAAGCTTCCCTTCAGTGTGCCCGATCATCCGTTATTGGAAGCGCGGCTGGAGGCGATTCGCGAGCGGGGCGGCAACCCGTTCGTCGAATACCAGGTGCCCGAAGCCGTCATCAAGCTGAAGCAGGGCTTCGGACGCCTGATTCGGCGGAAGGACGACACAGGCCAAGTCGCCATTCTCGATCCGCGGATTCGCAGCAAATCGTACGGTCGGCAGTTTCTCGAGAGCTTGCCAGATTGCACATTGGTAATCGACGAAGCGTAGATCTGAGTCGTCGGGCTGTCCCTTACGCCGATGCGATCTTCACACTTCGCGAAACACAATCGGCAAGCCAGGTGTCGTTTGAATTTGTCCTCCCCAGCGAACCTTCAGGCAAGCCGAAACGCAGCGGCGGATTTTGCGCGTTTATCGTTGACAGACGCAACTCGATCGGGGACGATTAAAGGCGCAAGAGCTTTCCTCACCGCATTTCTCTCGTCTGTGTGCGATCGGACCGCACGACCGCAAACCAAAATCGCAACGGATTGTTGATTACTCGGTTTCCTCATCCCAACTACCATCGTCTCGTTCGTGTCTGAGCGCACGCACATTCCCGTGATTGGAATTGTCGGGGGGATTGGCTCGGGAAAAAGTTCAGTCGCCCGTTGGGTGGCGGCACGGCACAGCGACGTGGCGCTCATAAACGGCGACGAGATCGGACATGAGGTCCTGACCGATGCTGCAGTGCGGGACGCCATCCGCCAGCGGTTTGGCGAACCCGTGTTCAACGCGGACGGTCAGATCAATCGCAAAGCGCTGGGGCAGGTCGTTTTCGGGTCGAGTCGCGAACAACAGTCTGCTCGCGACGACTTGGAACGAATCGTTCATCCAAAAATCAGGGAGACCATCGCCGGAAAAATCGCGACTTCTGCTGCCGCGGGCAAACGGGCCGTGCTGCTGGATGCGGCCGTCCTTTTTGAAGCAGGCTGGAACGATTTGTGCCACGCGGTGGTGTTCATCGACGTGCCGCGCGATGAGCGCTTGGCCCGACTTCGGGAAACTCGCGGTTGGGACGATGCGGAAACAGGGCGTCGGGAGTCCAGTCAGGCTTCGTTGGAATCGAAACGAGGCCGATCCCAGTTCGTGGTGGACAATTCTCGTTCTGTCGAAGCCGCCGGCCGTCAACTCGAAGAATTTCTGTTGAAGATGTCGTGATGCAAATCTGCGCTGCCTTGCAATCGAACCGTGCACATTCGTGATGCCTTCGGGCTGTTTTCTCATCAAAAATCTCCGACGCGTTCCCGCCAATCGGCTTTCCGAACCCGCTTCTTGCGACTGTTGATTTTCTTGCAATTCAGAAAGATCTCGCCATGGCAAAACTGACTCGATCGCGTCTCCCCCAGGACGACGCGCAGGAAAACTTCGAGCAGGAAGGTCAGGACGGCACCGGATTCGAAGAATCCACCGACGACATTGCTGCCGAGGACTTTCCCGGCAACGACCGTTACGAGGAAATCAAACGCAGCGATATCCACATCGCAGAGCTACAGCGGCTGACCATGAAAGAGCTGCTGCTGTTGGCTCGCCAGGAGCAGGTCACCGACTATACGGGTCTGAAAAAGCAGGACCTCATCTTCAAGATCCTCAAAGAGCGGACGAAGATGAACGGCCTGATGTTCGGCGAGGGGACCCTGGAGATCCTCCCGGATGGCTTCGGTTTCCTCCGCAGCCCCGATTATCACTACCTCCCCTGTCCCGATGACATTTACGTCAGTCCGAGCCAAATTCGCCGTTTCGGCCTGCGAACCGGTGCGACGGTGGCCGGCCAGATTCGCCCGCCCAAGGAAAACGAGCGGTACTTCGCGCTGTTGCGGGTTGAAGCGATCAACGGTCAGGATCCCAACACACTGGCCGAGCGCGTGTCGTTCGACGACCTGACGGTGTTGCATCCGACCAAGCGGCTGAAGTTGGCAATCGACCCGGGCGAGCTCAGCACACGAATCGTCGACATCGTTGCGCCCATCGGCATGGGGCAGCGCGGTTTGATCGTCTCCCCGCCGCGTGCCGGCAAGACCATCCTGCTCTCGCAATTGGCCAAGGCCACGCTCAAAGCGCATCCCGACGCCTACGTGATCGTCCTATTGATCGACGAGCGACCGGAAGAGGTCACGGAAATGGAGCGGCAGGTCAAGAGCCGCAATAGCGAAGTCATCAGCAGCACGTTCGATGAACCGCCCAGCCGACACATTCAGGTGTCGGAGATGGTCATCGAAAAGGCCAAGCGGATGGTGGAGTACGGTCAGGACGTTGTGATCTTTCTCGATTCGATCACGCGTCTGGCCCGCGCCTGGAACACGGAAGTGCCCCACTCGGGCAAGATCCTCTCCGGCGGCGTCGACGCCAACGCGCTGCAGCATCCGAAACGTTTCTTCGGGGCAGCTCGTAATGTGGAAGAAGGAGGCAGCCTGACGATCATCGCGACGGCCCTCGTCGATACGGGCAGCCGGATGGACGAAGTGATCTTCGAAGAGTTCAAGGGGACCGGCAACACGGAGCTGCATCTGGATCGCCGCATGGTCGAGAAGCGGATCTGGCCGGCCATCGACGTCAACAAGTCGGGAACTCGTCGCGAAGAGTTGTTGATGGACGAGGAAGAGTTGCGCCGCATCTGGATCCTGCGTCGAGTGCTCAACGACATGAATCCCGTCGAGGCCATGGAACTGCTCGTCAACCGGATGCGGCGGACCAAGACGAACGAAGAGTTCCTGATGAGCATGAACTTGGGTTGATAGAGGCATGAGTCAGACGTACGTCGGGGCAGCCGACGTCAGTGTCGGCGTGGACCCGCCGATTTCTCATACGACGTGGCGGCCGGTAGTCGGTCGCTGGTCTTAATCCCGGGCAGGGCAGCCGGGCCATCCGCGCATTGTGATGCGCCGCGTCTGGGGTGTTCCGAAAGACTGGCCGCCATGCCAAAACACATTGAAGGCGAATTGACGGCCGGCAACGAAGCCTTTGCCATCGTCATCTCACGGTACAATGAAATGGTGACGCGGCGGCTGCTCGATGGAGCCCTCGCGACGTTCAAGCATCACGGGGTGCCCGAAGAGCGAATCACCGTCGCTTGGGTTCCTGGGGCATTCGAGATTCCCATCGTGGCGGATCGGTTGGCCAAGAGCGGCGAATTTGCCGCCGTTTGCTGCCTGGGTGCGGTCGTTCAAGGCGACACAAGCCACCATGAATACATCAATCAGCAAGTGTCGCGGGCCATCATGGAGACGGCTGTCACGAGCGGCGTTCCCGTGCTGTTCGGCGTGTTGACCTGCCCCACGATGGATCTGGCGATGCAGCGTGCCGGCGGAACGGCCGGAAACAAAGGGAGCGAGTCGGCACTCGCCGCGATTGAAATGACCAATTTGCTCAAGAAGATTCCACAGGTTCGTTCGCGAGCCGAGTCGAGCGGGAAGTGACGCGATGACGCGGCGCAGCAAGGCACGTGAAGTCGTGCTGCAAATGCTTTATCAGATCGACGTCAATCCGGACGTCGCAGCGCCGGCCGTGCGCGAAATGATCCACGAGCAACTTCCCGACGAGGAGTCGCAATCGTTCGCTTGGTCGTTGTTCGTCGGCGTCCGCGAAAACCGGGGGTCGCTCGATTCGCGGATCAGTGCTGCCGCGGAGAACTGGACCCTGGCCCGTATGGCGCCGACCGATCGCAACGCGCTGCGGCTGGGCGCCTACGAGCTGATATTTACCAACACGCCGCACCGCGTCGTGATCGACGAGACGATTGAACTGGCCAGACGCTTTGGGACGGCCCAGTCGCCGCAATTCGTTAACGGCATTCTCGATCGGCTGATCCCGCCCGAGAAACGTTTGGCCGATCCGGGACAACATCCGAGCGAACCGTCCGTCTAAACTACGGGCCGGTTAGTGCTCGCGCGGCAAGAAGCGGCCGCCGCTCATAAACATCCCGTTATCGCACGGCGAGCACCATTCGAGCAGCACGCGGTATTCAAACGTCCGCGCGTCGCCGGCCATCTTGACGGTGACTTCGCCCGGCGTAATCGATCCGCGGTGCAACATGCCGATTCCGGTGCGGCTGATCTCTCGCGTCATGGCGGCGATGGTATTGCCGCGGCTGGTGACGACTTCCGCCGGTACGGCCAGCTCGAGCCGGTCTATGTCGCGACGGTTGTCGGTCTCCGGCTTGTTGATCCGCTCGAGAATATCGTGCAGATCCTTCAACGTGGGGCGGCTCCAAGGATCGTCGCTCATCTCACTCTCCAATGCATCCAGCAATGCTGTATCGCACCGGCGGGCTCAATCGACCGAATTGGGCTCGGGCCTGCTGCCGGGGATGGCCTCAACGGGTCGGTTGGGCCTCGCACAACTATAGTGCACAGCCGACGAAGAGCCGCCGCGCGGGGGCGGATTTCTCAGCTGCAAATCGCGACGTTTCGGCGCTGCCAGCGCTAGGCCGCTCCTGATCCGATAGGCCATACTGCAAAGACGGAATAACCCGCACGAGACGATGCTGATCGCCTCGGGATTTAGCCAAGCTGGGCTGGGCTGTGATGACGCCGACGCAGCCAAACGACGCTAGCCGCCGCCAGGCAGCCGACGGCGCCCAGCGCGATCCACGCGCGGGAACGTGCATGGGCCGACGCGTGCGCGGAGCCCGTCGAGGCCAACTGCTCACCGCCTGAGGTCTTGTGCCCGATCGAGTGCGCACCCTCCGCTTCAAACGGTCCCGGAGCGGGAACCGAAAAGTCGGCCGTCGAGACCCGTTGCGTTGTCGTTGAGGACGCAAACGGGTCGTCCCAGCAGGACGTCGTCTTCCCTTCGATCGGCGCGGGAACCCTCTTAGGCGCGTGCGACGCCGCCTTCGCGGACGAAGGCGCGTGGACCATTTCCTTCGGCTTTTGCGATGCCGCGTCGTGGTGAGTCGGCGGAGCGTCGGCGACTGGCGCGCTGTCGCCGCCCGTGTATTTCCGATGGACAGACACGGAATCGCAAATCATGGGCCCAGAGACCGCGCTCGATTTGGGCCGTTCCACGTAAGCATGCGCAGACGCCATTTGTGCTTGCCGGGAAGTAGCTGTGCCAACGTCTTCGGCGGCGGCTTTGATCGGTGCATCTACGCTGGGCGCTGCGGACGGCCGAGTCGGCGTCGCAACCATCGCGTCCGGCATCACGGGTGCATGCTGTTGAGGAACCAATTCCATGGGAGCAAACTGCCGCGCACTCACGCGGGCCGGCGCCGGAATCGGAGCAATTGGTTCACTCTTTGGAGCGGCAGGCTTTGAAACCTTGGTGCTCTCCCACGAATCCTGAGTGGGCGACGGTGCCGCGGGCAGCGTTGCGCTCGCCGGATGCCGAACAGGCGCCGGCGGAGGTGCGACACAACTCGAAGTCGACGGTCGGTCCGCCTCATAAGGACTTGTCGCCGCTGGCGGGTGAGTTTCGGCCGTCACTTGTGTGCTGGCAGGCTCGACGACTGGCTTCGCCTCCGCGTGCGACGGGGTTTGCTGATCGTCATCGAGATTCTCGTCTCCCAGGCGAATCCCGCCATGCCGACGGGTCGGAGCCGCAATCGCAGCCGACTCGTGCGCCGACTGAGACGTGGTCGGCAGCGGTTCTGCTGCCCCAGACACCGCGGCCGACGTAGCCGAGTTCGGAACCGGCGGCGGAGCAGACGGATCAAACGCGTCCGCATTGGACACGGCGATCGCTCCGGAGGCTGCCGGAACGGCCACGGTGGAAGACAGCGACGGCGCAACGGCTGGCGGGGCAGACACAGGCTGCGTCATCGCCTGCGGTGCATTCGCCTTCTTCGCAACGACCAACGGCAACGCGCTGTCACCTTCGGCAAACGGATTCGCACTGGCAGGCGTCGAGTGAATCACCGCAGCCGGCGGGGAGGCTGATGCCATGGCTGGAGCAGGATTCGCCACGCGCGGCGCTGGTGCCAGCGATCGATTGGCGGCATTCGGCGACGCCAAGAAAGGCTCGGCGTCCGTAGCGGCAAACGGGTCAAGCTGCTTGGCGAAGACCTGTTTGGGCTTCAGGATTTCGCTGTCGTGAAGGTTGTTGTCGAGCGTTCCGCTCGGTGAGCGCTTCTGCACGTAGGGGGCGACGATGCTCCCGGGTGCGACGTTGCCGGCGATCTGGGCGCCCCCCGCCACAGCAGCGGCCGCTTGCGCACTGCCCGCGGCAGCGGCGCGACTCGCGTCGGCTCTCGGTGAAGTGGGCATCGTCACAGCCGCCGGAGGTGTCAACGGCGGGGGAGGCTGATCGGGAAAGTCGGGAACGGAGACACGGCCCGCGTCTTGCGTGCCACTCACGGTCGCCACCTTGCCATTGGTCGCAGCACCGGGAGTCTTGGACGTGGCAAACGATTGATCCTTCGCCAACTCGTTGGCGACATACGCGTCGGAAGAAGCCACGTCGCCCTTGTTCCAAAACTTGCCCGTTCGTTCGCCGGTCGCGCAGCCCACAATCAGGATTGCGGAACAGAGGGCCACTGCGCCCGCCGCGCACAACTCGCTGATCAACAGGCGAGAATTTAATTTCATGTCCCGTTCCTTCGAAATCGCGACGGCCCGAAGCGGCTACCTGAGCCGCGTTGTGGTTCTGATCGACGATTCCGAAGATCGGGCGTGAACCGCTTTAGCCAGTTGAAACAGCTTTAATACTTACAATGAGGGAAGCGGTCCGGAGAGGCAGGATGCCCGTGACTTGCCAAAGGTGTCAGAGTTTACGGCCTTTTCCGGATGTGCGGCCGGCCGGTTTGGGCTTCATGAGCTGACGTAGCGTGGCCAGGTTCATCGCATCAAGCGATTGCCCGTCGACGAAGCCTTTGCGCGTCTCGAGATACATCGGAAGCGCGGCAAAACGCGGGTCGGTCAGAATGTTTCGAAACGCTTCGCGCCCCAAGTGACCCTGGCCGATGTGCTCGTGTCGATCGACGCGGCTGCCAAACTCGCGCTTGCTGTCGTTTAGATGAAATGCTCTCACCCACGGCAGACCGATGATCGCATCGAACTGCGCGAATGTGGCCGCATAGTCGGCCGGCGAACTGAGCGGATACCCGGCCGCGAAGACGTGACAACTGTCGATGCAAACACCCAAGCGGTGCCGCTCCTTCACACCGTCGAGAATGGCCCGTAAGTGCTCGAACCGGTGACCCAGTGAGGAGCCCTGGCCGGCCGTGGTCTCCAGCCAGATCTCAACCTTGGCCTGTTTCGTGCGCTGAAACGCCTCGTTGATCGCGAGCACGATTCGCCGTAACCCGTCCTGCTCCGAGGAGTCGACAGAGCTTCCCGGATGGATCACAAGCCCGGCCAATCCCAGCGCGTCGGCCCGCTCGATCTCGATCACAAAGGCGTCCAGCGATTGCTTCCACAGTGATTCAGTCGGGCTCGCCAGATTGATCAGGTAACTGTCATGCCCGCACGGCATCCGAATGCCCGTGCGATCGATCGCGTCGCGAAACAGTGCGATGTCTTCTGGCGCGAGCGGCTTACCTTTCCATTGGTTGTTGTTCTTGGTGAAGATCTGCACGCAATCCATCTTCAGCTCGGCCGCCGCTTCCACCGCCTTGTAATAACCGCCGGCAATCGAGAGATGAGATCCGAGCAGGGGCATCAGGAGTCGCTCAATTCAGGGACGAGAGGTCGCGGGCAAAATAGGCGTCGCCCACGGCGCCGGTCAAGCGCCGCGTGAGGCCGTTTCGGAATTTGGTTTGTGTGCCACTGCTGAGACGCTTCGGATCAGCAGTGCGAATTTGAGTCGGTCTTAGAGTCGTGCCTAGGGATTAAACTTCCAATTGCCGGACAGTTGCAGACATTCCGCAACAGACCTCCTTGCCAGGAACATTCGGCCGCCTCTACGATCGGCGATGTTCAACCGGAAAGGATCGTCGTGCTCGTCTCTCTCACGTGGCTGTGGTCTCCGTTGAAAGCCTGGCGCCGGCGACGCAACGAGCGGGCCATCCGCTTGTTCCGCCTGCAGCGCGAACAGTTGGAGGCGCAGTTCTTCCGCCAGGCCGGATCGCTGGGAAAGCCGCGCGGCTTGCGCTGGCTCGATTGCGATTGGCTCGACAGCGTGACCTTTGGCCGCGACGTGAATTCCGGCATGCTGACGGCGTTTGTCGCGGTCAACATTCGCTTCGAAGCGATCGAGGGGGGCGACATGGAGGGGCTCGAAGCAGTCGGCATGGTCCGCGACGCAGCCGCGCTCTTTCACTACCACCGCGGACACTGGGGCACCGGCGGCCGGGCCCTGTTCAACATGAATCCGACTGACGCCCTCGTCCACCTGCGCGGACAATTCGAGCCGATCGAGAGCGGGGCTTGACGGCTTCGCCGATGGCTCCCGGTTTTGTTCTCGATCGCGGCGGGTACGTCTCCCCTATATCAGGAAATCCCTACCCGCCTCGCCGTGTAAGAGTTCTCATTTACCCGGCGGGTAAACCTTACCCGCCGGCTCTAAATTGGCCGGTTGCCGGCGCGGCTGATTTCGCGTCCCGAGCAAAAAAGATGACCGGACCGACGTCCCCCGCTTCGAGTAAGTGTCCGGACCCTGCCGGCTTTTCGGTGTTCCTGGCGTCGCTCATGCCGTCATCCGTGGGTCGGATTTATTTTGCCTAATGTCATTTCAGCTTCTCGGCGAGCACAGTCTCGTCCCCCTTCACCAGGTTGCCGTCCGGGTCGATCAGGATGACGGTCCCCAGACCGGGAAGTCCGAAGCGCTCCCACGTCGTGAACGTCGGATCGAGCAGGACTGGGAAGGGCAGCGGTTTGCCCCATACGTGGTCGACGATCGGCTGAAGTTTTCGATCAAGATCAGCGATCGATTTGATTTCGCCATCCTCATCGATGCAGATCGAAACGATCTCGAAGCGGTCTCGCTGACTCGCATGCTCCTCGTAGAATTTGACGAGTTTCGGAATCCCCCGGCTTAGGCACGGACGACAGGACAGTCCCCAAAAGTCGACCAAGAGCCATTTGCCTTTGAAATCGGACGCCTGCGCATCTTTCCTCACGCCACGTCCATCGACGGCGTACCAGCGGGGCACTTTCTCGCCATAGTGTTGCGTGTAGTCGCTCCAGCGGCCGGCAGCCTTCGCCTGGTTCTTCTTCCCCGACGTCGTGACCTGGTACGCAGGAAGCCGGAGCACGCCAAGATCGACCTCGGGAGACTTCCGCGTCAAAAGAATCTCTTTGGGCGGATCGATCCTCGCAATTCGATCGGTATTTTCCCCGTCAAAGCGGTATGCTTCGAGGAAATAGCGGCCAGGCGGCAACGACATCTCAAACCGAGCCTCATACGAACCGCAACCGACGAGCCTCGGCATCGCGAGCGGGCGCGCCGGGTCTTCCGGCACGAGCGTGTAGACGTACGTCCATGACGGGCGCTCGCCGGGCGCCGGTCCTTCGAGCGACCCTTTCACGCGAATGAGTGGGGCGAGGCGGATTTCAACCTCGGTTGGTTTGTCTCCGCGCGGCAGAAAAACAAGTCCGCCCCGTTTCCGGGCCTTGTCGAGGGCCATCACAAAAAAAAAGCCAGGGCGAACGCTCAAGACAAAACGTCCATCTCGGCCGGTTTTGGCAGGCTTGTCGCCCAGCGGTGCCATTTCTCCGACGTGGTCCCAGAACGCCTTTTGAGCCGTAGCGCCCGATCGCTCGATCGGCTTGCCGCTGTCATCGTAATAGGGGCCATTGGCGCGCCAGGTGTAGCTGACATCCACGGCGGCCACAGGCATTCCCCCTTCATCAACAACCCGCCCGCGAACCTCTCGGTCCTCGACAGCTATGGTCTGTAGCGGATCAGCGCTTCCGAACCCTGCCAGCAAGGTGAGGAGGACGAGAGTGCGGACGGCCATATCGTGAATCCCGGAATTGGAGTAGCTGAGTGACTTGCAGAGCCCAATGGGTGAGCGTGCCGACGAGCAGCAAGGGAGCGCGCAAGGATGGACGATACAAGGCCATCCGATTTGTCTAAAAAAACAGGCTCTACTTTCGACGGCGGCGATAGGCCGGCCGGAAGCGATTGCTGCTGAGCCCATCGGTTTCGTCGCTCATGCCGTCATTCTAGCGGCGGATCCGCTGTCTCTGGCCAGCGGCCCACCTCCCAAGCTCTTCGGACCAAAGTCGGACCGTTCCGGTCCCCTCGTCCGTGAAAGTGTCCGGACCTGGTAGTGAGCGCGTTTGAATCACGGTTTTTGCCGATTGGGGAGTTCAGAACTGGCAGTCAACGTGAGCGGAAATGGAACAGCACAGCGGCGACGATTGGCACCAACGCAATGGCCGCTATATCCCCCCATTTCACGTTGATGAGCCAGAGTCCCATTAGCACTACGAGAGCGGCAAATGGCAGGAGGCGGATGGCCATTGCCTTGCGCCATTCCCTGTCGTCCGGGCGCTCCGGCAGGGACGCTTCGGTCATTCGCCACTCGGTCCCGGTGTGTTCGTCGCTCATGCCGTCATCCCAGGGTGCTGCGGATTGTCAGGGGAGTGAACCGGCTTTCGGCGAGATCGGTAAATATCTCCGCAAGTCCAGCCGAGGGCCGCTCCGAATACGCCGCAAACCGGTCCGACAAAAAGCATCATCACCCAGGCGGCAAGCATTGGCAGTGCGCAATTCGGCCACTCCGGCAATGACGCTCGATAAGTGAGTTCGCTAACGAACATATAGACGCCGCACGCGACTGGAACCGTCGCACCTATCGCCAATCCGATGTTTGCTGGGTTCATGCCGTCATTCTAGCGGCGGATCCGCTGTCTCTGGCCAGCGGCCCACCTCCCAAGCTCTTCGGACCAAGTGGGACCGTTCCAGTCCCCTCGTCCGCGAAAGTGTCCGGACCTGGTAGTGGGGGCGCATCCTGGACGAAAGTTCGGGTTTGGCACGCGAGTTTAATGGTAGCCATGGACTCCCAAAGCAGTGAAGATCCCCTCAAGCGCGCGATCAACGATCGGCATGTGATCCAGCAGCCAAAAAATCGGCCGATAAAGGGTGCTCAGAGTTTCTTCGACAGGCGAATCGCCGGAGGAAATTCCAAGCCTGACCGACCAGCGGCAAACAAGGGCGACTGGGAAGTACCCGGCGAGGTAAATCGCGGGCGCTAGGCTTGTCCATTGCCACCACTCCCACGACCGTTTCTTCGGTTCGTCGCTCATGCCGTCACTCCGGGCTTAGAATCAGTCCCGCTGACCAATGCGGATCAATTGCTCAAGGGCAAAGCCGACGATGGCCCCAAATAGAGCCCCCTCCCATTGCACCTGTTCCATGAGCCGACCGATATCGTTGCTCGTCGTGTATCGAGGGAACAGAATCGCCGTGACCGGAAATAGCATGCCTATGAAGGCCCACAGGAGCATGAAGATCGTCATGCGAATCGGGTGGGACTTCCTTTTGTGGGGAGTTCTCGCTTCGCTCATGCCGTCACTTCAGCGTGGGGATGCGAATCTCTGAGGACGCGTGCCATGTGGTTTGGGACGCCAAATACACATATAGCGCGGCCAGCACGAAGGCGATCGTCGTCGCCACAATCAGGATTCGTCTCATACCGTCATCCTAGCGGCAGATCCGCCGTCTCTGGCCAGCAGCCCACCTCCCAAGCTCTTCGGACCAAGTCGGACCGTTCCGGTCCCCGAGTCCGCGAAAGTGTCCGGACCTGATAGTGGGGGCGCATCCTGTACCGGGACCGGGGTAGTGGCTGCGAGTTGTGTTGGTGAAATCTGGGCAGCTTCAGTGTTTCAGTAAACAGCAAAGCAGCCCGAACAAGGCGAAAAACCCCACTCCGTCCACGATCATTGCAGCGCCGCACTCCTGCATTGCCGTGTCCACCAGCACCACGTTTGCACCGCGATAGCGATTCCACAGATCGATGCCCCAACAACCAAGACCAGCGATCACCATGAGCAATGAAAACATTGCCGCAACCGTGCACAATGACTTGCAATTCATTTCCTGCTTGTATTGCGGCTTGTCGGCCATCGGAGTATCCGTGCTTGAATCATGGTTTTCGGCGTTTGGCATGCATCCGAGTCGTTGGGGCAATCTCGACATAACAAGCGAGCAAGGGACTCATGCCGTCATTTTAACGGCCGATTCGGCCGGCCTCACGACCGGTCCTGTTATCGAAAGTGTCCGGACCTGATTCAGCTTTCGTCGTAACTACTCCGCTCTCACGACTTAACTCGGGTCCACTTTCCTTCCTGAAGACGGGACCCGAGCTTCGACGAGTCCGGACCCGGATTTGGAGTGCCGGGGACAGATGCCGCCTCTCGCTATTTAGAGAGACGTTCCCACCCCGCCGGGAACGTCATTCTCACCAGAGCTGCCGTGGCTCTAGGCCCTGGAATTTGGACCTCCGGACGGGCGCACCACGATCGTGCTCCGGCACGAGGCGGATTCATTCATCGTACCATCGAGAGCCACGGCCACCGATACGGCGTTTCTACGCGTGTAGAAACAACGCGCATTTTATGAGTCCGCGGTTTTCGAGATTCTTGGGTTGGCCAAGGGCGACTCGCTTTCCCGCCCATGCGCTTTAGGCAGATCCCTAGAGCTGTGCATTCAGAGGAGTGATGGTCCCTACAATCGCAGCGTAGAGGAGCACGACGGACACGAACAAAAAAAAGGTTGGGGTAAAACAAAGAAATGAGAGCGACACGATGCCGCGGATATCTTGTCTCACCTGCATCCAAGTAGACCCCAACCGGATCCAGGACGGCGAACGGGGTTGGCTATTCACGGCGTCCATAAGAACCAGAACAACCGTTGCGAACACGAGCTGAAAGAGAACGACAAGGAAAATGCCGGGGTTGCGTGGGCCGATCACGAGATTGACCAAACCGGCGACCAGCGTGATGAAGGCCGCGAGACCATTGCCGACGAAGTAGGCCTTTCGCAGCCTTGGAAACGTCAAGGTCGCGCGTTCGTCGCTCATGCCATCATTCTAACGGCAAGCCACTGGCGCCGTGCGGCAGCCCCCAGCAGCACAGCTCTAAGGCACCAACACAATCTTGCCGGTGAGCCCACCCTTTTTGTTGACGGTGCTGTCTTCCTGCAAGCGGTGTGCGTCGGCGGCTTGTGCCAGCGGAAACGTTCGCCCGATCAGAGGCTTCCAACCGCCGCGGCGGTAGAGGGCGGCGATGGTCTTCGCTGCGGCTCGCTGGTCTTCGGGTGACGCATTGAACATCGCGAATCCGCTCAGCCGCAGATCCTTCGTATAAAACGGGCCGACGGGAAATTCGGGGCGGGCCGCTCGGCCGGACATCAACACGATTCGGCCGCGCGGCGCCATCATCGCCACGGTGCGATCGAGCGTCGGCTCGCGTTGCGTCTCGAACCAGACGTCGATCCCCGCCGGCCCCGCGAATTGGCGAATCTCGTCGTCGAGTGTGGGCGAATGGTAGTCGATTGCCAAGTCGGCTCCCCAACTCTCGCAGAGCTTCTTCTTTTCGGGCGAGCCGACGGTCGCGATCACTCGGGCGCCGGCAAACTTTCCCAACTGAACGACGGCCGCTCCCACGCCACCCGTCCCGCCGTTGACGAACAGCGTGTCGCCCGCCTTCAGAGCGGCGTTTTGAAACAGGCCCTCATGCGCGGTGATTCCAACGAGCGCGCCGGCTGCTGCTTCGGTGTCGGGTTGATCGCCGGGAGTTGGATAGAGCCAACGTTCATCGACGGCCGCGAGTTCCGCGAACGATCCCTGACGGCCGAACAGACCCTGGTTGCTGCCCCACACGCGATCGCCCGGCTTGAACGCGCGGACGTCGGCGCCACAGGAGACCACCGTGCCGGCCAGGTCGCAGCCCGGGATGTACGGAAACGTCAGTGGCATCGCGACCGCGCTGCTGCGGATGTACGTGTCGATCGGGTTGACGGCGACCGCGCCCACTCTGACGAGCACCTGAGTCGGCGCGGGCTTCGGGTCGGGAAGATCGCCGTATTCGATGACCTCAGGGGGGCCGGTGCGCGTAATGTAAGCCGCTTTCATTTCCCTGTCACCTGTTCCGAAGACGTCGCCGCGCGAGTGCGCCGCGCTGAGACAAACGCGAGAGTCGCGAGACAGATCCAAGCTGCCCCGCTTACGAACAGGCCCCAGTATACGACGCGCGGTTGATACGACCAGACCACGGTGTGCGTCCCCGCAGGAAGTGTGACACCGCGATAGATTCCCTCGATCAGTTGCGGTTCGGCCGCACCGCCATCGACCGTCACGTTCCAACCGGGATACATCAAATCAGTGAGGATCAGTCGGCCGCCGACGGGTGACCGTGCCTCGAGTGAGACACGCGTCGGCCGATTCTCGGTGACGCGCGCCTCCTGCCCTGCGGCCGACGATTCCCAGGCGACTCGCCCGCGGCTGCCTTGCAGCTCGTACAGATAGATCGGTTGAAGGCGAGCGGAAGCCGCGTTCAACAGCGGATCGATATCCTGCCAGACCAACCGCACGGGCCACTGGGAGCTATCGAGTTGCTCAAAAGAGAGCACGTGCGTCACGCCCGCGCGGCGCAGCCATGCGATCTGGTTGTGTACTGTTTCCGCTTTGACAGCGGGGCTCGCGTCGTCGGTCGTCCCGGTCGGCATCTTCAACGCGGGATCGAAATAGGCCGCCGGGGCGAACGTGAGATAAGGCGGAGTGATCGCCCCCCCTAGCACCGACGGCAAGTTCGCCACGGGTGAGAGGAGTCGCGCGGGTCCAGGCGACTTCGCCAGAAGCTGACGCACGGGACTGGTCTCGAGATAGAGAATTGGCGGATCGGCAACCAGATCGCTGTCGGCCACAATCCGGCTCACGAGCCAGAATTCGAGCGTCGGGGCGACGAGCGCGCACGCCGTGAAGCCCCAACGGCCGCAATCGAGGGCCAGTTTCTGCGTTGAGCCGCGCGACAAAAACCGACCGACCCACGCAAGAATCGCCGTCACCAAGCCCAACAGCAGCAGTCCGGAGACCAGCCCGTCAGTGATCGTGATGCCGCCGAGCACGAACGGGTTGGAGGTGCCGTTTAGGAGTGTCACATTTTCCGCTTCGCCGGTGAGCGTCAGCCCCGTGAACATCGCTCCGATGAACGCGAGCAGCGTGACCGCTTGAAGGGCCAACGAGTTTGTGCTCCGCAGCCAGTCGAGTCCTTTGCCCGCGAGCAGACCGATAGCCAGCGTTGTGATCAGTCCATAACGACCGGGAGCGGAAAAGAAACGGAAACCCGGCAAGTGTTCGCCGATCCACACCAAGCGTCCTGTGGTGTAGACGAGTGCCGCGAGTCCCAGCACGGCCCAAGCCAAACTCAGGCGATCGCGCTTCCGCAGCGCGATCAGAGTCCAGGCGAGCGCCAAGACCAAGGGCACGAGGCCGACGAACAGGTGGGCCTCGACGGGATTGGTCCGGCCTCCGAGTTCGGCAAGCGCCGCATCGAGGGCGGTCTGCCGAACGTTGCCGAGCCTGTACCAGTACCAGGGCAAGACCATCTGCGACAGATACCAAACGGGAATCGCTCCCGACCTGAGATTGTGATCAGGCCCCTGCTCCACGCGCTGACTGAGCCGCATGAGTTCCCACGTCGGCGCGAGCTGGACCGCAGCGAGCAACGCTGCACCCATGATGGCGACCAGCGAAAGTCCGCAAAGCATTTTGGCCCGCGAGCGACTTTCCGGCGGTAAGTCGCGATTGGCGAGGAACAGTCGGAGAGGAACGTAGGCGACGAGCGTTAAGACAGTCAGAAACGCGAGATTGAAATGGCCGGCCAGCAGTTGCAGGCACAGGACAACCGAGAGACCCACAGCAAACCGCGCGCGTCGCGTTGCCAGAAATCGTTCGCAACACCAAAGGGCCGCGGGGAACCACGCACCGGTCAGAATGGCCCATTCGAGTCCGCTGCGCGGTGGAAACCAACCGAACGTGTAGACCAGCGCCGCCAATCCGCTGCCCCAAGTCGCGAGGCCAATCGCGCGGGCATACATCCAAGTGAAAACGAAAGCCAGCACATAGTGCAGCAGAAAGTTCGCGTTATAAGCCGCGTTCACCGGAAGCAGCGAGTAGAGCACGAAGTTGGACGGATAGAAAACGCCCGTCTGACTTTCGCCCAGAATCGGATAGCCGAAACCTACCGAGTCGTTCCACAGCGGCAGCTCATGGTTTCGCAACAGCTCGGCATAGATGACTTTCTGCGGCAGGAAATAACGATACGTGTCACCGCCGACGAGACCGCCGCCAGTCGCAAGAGGCCACCAAAACAATAGCGTCAGGCCGATGGCCACGGTCGCGACCTTGAGTCCGCGGGCCATCATGAAAGGCGTGCCGGATCAAGAAACATCAATCGCTGCGGATGCCAATAGCGCACGTGCGCGAGGGCCGCCAGGAATAAGACCGTGCCCAAGCTGATGGCCAAGCCCCAATAGAAAGACCGCGGATGATACGACCAAACCACCGTGTGCGTGCCCGCCGGGACATCGACGCCGCGAAACATTCCGTCGACGGTTAATCCCTCGGCCGGCATCCCGTCGAGCGTGACCTGCCAGCCGGGATACATCAAGTCGGTCAGAATGAGTCGCCCGGCCGAAGTCGACTCAGTCTGGGCCGTGATGCGATTCGAGTGAAACTCAGTGATCTTCGCCGAGCGGTGAGCGTCGGGATGCTCCCAGGCGATTCGCCCCCGACTCCCTTGGAGTTCCGACAAAAAGAACGGTTCGTTGTATCGACCCATCGCCGCATTCAGCAGCGGGTCGAAGCCACTCCAAATCACGCCGGCGGGGTAGCCCAGGCGATCCGGCGGCTCGAAGCTCAGCACGTGAGTGACGCCGGCCTGACGCATCCAATCGACCTGCTGCTGACTGCTGATCGAGCTGCCGCTGGGCATGGTCAGCGCGGGATCGTTGTAAGCGGCGGGACCAAACGTGAGATACACGGGCGTGGCAGCCGCCTCGAGCACCGTTCCCAGGTTGGGATACGGTGCATAGACCCGCGCGGTTCCGCCCCGCTCCCCCAGAATCTTTCGCACGGGACTCTCTTGGAGATGATTGATCGGCGGATCGGCGACCATCACGCTGTAGGTGACCACACGGCTCACGAGCCAGAGATCGAGCGCGGTGACGGTCAGCGCGCAGACTGTGAACACCCTGCGAGCCAGTGTGGCCAATTGCTGCCGCTCCGGCGTTCGACTGAGGACTTGGCCCACCATGGCCAGCACCAACGCGACCAAACCGATCACCATCAGTCCCGCCACGAATTCGGACGAAATCGTGAACGAGCCCAGCGTGAAAAGACTGGCAGTCCCCGAACTCGACGCCAGATCCTCAGCCTGCGACGTGAGAGTTAGCGCCGTCCACAGGGCGGCGACGAATCCGATTAACAACGCAAGCGAAAGCCAGATAGAGCCGGTGCTCCGCAATCGGTCCAACGACTTGCCGGCGAGCACGGCGACTCCCAAAGTGGTGATCACGCCATAGCGCCCGGGGTCCTGAAAGAAATCGAAGCCGGGAATGTGCCGCGTCACTCCCAACAGCCAGCCGGGGGTATACAAAAGGAATACGATCGCCAGGGCCATCCAAATCAAGCTGACGGGATCGCGCATCCGAATCGCGGGAACAATCGCTGCGAGCGCCAGGATCAGGGGGATCAGCCCGAAATAGAGTTGGACCTCGACCTGGTTCGTCGGCGCGCCGAGTTCGGCTTCCGACGCCCGCAGTGCGGCGTCACGATCAGTCGCGACGGAGTACCAATACCAGGGGCGGACCGCTTGCGACCAATACCAAAATGGAATTGACCCCTGCTCGAGACGATGCTCGGCGCCCGGCGCGGCGCGCTGGCTGACCTGCTTCAATTCCCAGGTCGGGGCGAGCTGCGCGGCGGCGACACCGAAGGAACAGACGACGGCCGCGAGCGGCAAGAGCACCCGCCCGGCGCGAGAGCGCAGCGAGATTTGCGGCGAGCCCGCTTCGGTGAAGAATACCCGCAAACCGACATAGGGCCCCAGCGCGAGAATTGTCAAAAAGGCGAGGTTGAAATGGCCGGCGAGCAGCTGCAGCGAGAGGACGGTCGTCAAACCGATCAAATATCGTCCGCGCAGAGTCTGCAAAAACCGCTCGACACACCAGAACGCGGCCGGCATCCAGGCCCCCCCCACAATGGCCCATTCCCAACAGCAGCGCGGTGGAAACCAGGCGTAAACGAAGGCAATCGCCGTCAACCCCGACGACCACACGCTCAATCCAATCGCCCGCGAGTAGAGCCAGGTGAAAACGAACGCGAGGACGTAGTGCAGCAGATGGTTGGCGTTGTAGGCAGCATTAATACTGAGAAGCCGGTAAAAGATCGCATTCAATGGATAGAAAGCGCCCGTTTGACTCTCGCCGACAATCGGATATCCGTGTCCGGCTCGCTCATTCCACAGCGGCAACTCGGCCTGCCGCAGATGGTCCGCGTAGACCACCTTTTGGGGTAAGTAATAGCTATAGACATCACCGCCGATGAACCCGCCGCCGCGGAGCAAAGGCCACCAAAAGAAGGCCGCCAAGGCAATCGCCCCCAAGGACGCAACCAACCATGAAGATTGTTTCATGAATCTCTACGGTCCAACTTCCATCGAGTTGGTGTTAATTTAGTGCCTTGGTCGACACTGCTCTGCGCGCGCTTCGCATTCATACGAGGGAGGGGGCAGACCGATTTCGAGCCGCACTGAGTTAGATCCGCCGTCGTTCGGGTCGTCGTTTTCACTCGACGATTGCACCTAGGGAAGGCTGTCGTCTATCGTCGGGCAATCGAGGTCTCTCACTCATTGTGGGGATCGCTACTCCGTTCTGTGCAGCATAGCTCTCCACCTCGCGCACGTGAATCTGCGCATTCTCGAAGGCGGGGGGCGAGAGACGTCTTTTGTCCACCGAAGCGCCCTCTGACAGGCTCAGCCCGCGGTCGCACGATCGGATCGTCGCGGGCTCGTCCGTCCGAGGCGTCGAGACAGCGTTGGCTAAGGAGACTGTGACAAACAGACCGTTGCCAGCCAACCAAGGTGGGAGTTGGAGCACCGAATCCCTTTCAGAACATAAATGCTAAATTTTTGACATTTCACCGACGTCATGCTGGAGTATTGGCTCCTGGGACGAATTGGACCAGACGTCGGTTTTCCGAGAAATCCCGTTGGGCGTTTGGCGAATGACCACATACGGACGCTCGACCAAGCGATGCAGATAAGGGGCAAGGTCAAAGTCGGGCCAAGTCGATCATGATTCGAGTTTCGTCGCTTTCATCGAAAGGATCTGACATGTTTCGCAGGCCGAAGGGTTTCACCCTAATTGAACTGCTGGTCGTGATCGCGATCATCGCGACACTGATCGCCCTCCTCTTGCCGGCGGTGCAGGCGGCTCGAGAAGCCGCCCGCCGCAGCCAATGCCGGAACAACCTCAAGCAGATCGCGTTGGCCGCGCACAATTACCACGACGTGAACAACACGTTTCCCCCAGCGTTCGATTTGCTGTTGGCTTCCGCAGGAGTCGGCGGCACGGCTTTCCCCCTATTCTGCTGCGCCAATCCGTGCTGCGGCTACGACCATACGGACGGCAATGTTCATGTCTGGGCCGAACGCCTGCTCGAATTTATGGAGGCGACGAACGTTTACAACCGAATCTGCATGAACGCGCCGATCTTCTCGCCGGTCTGCCTGGCCAATCCGCCGTTCAGCGCGGGCACTTATACCTCTCTGAACTCGGGATCGTGCTGCGCGGGTTTGACGCGGGCGGCAGCCGCCCAGGTTCCGGCGTTCGTCTGTCCGTCTGCGCCCCGGAGCAATAACCCGTTCCAGGAGAGCGGCCTTGTGACGGAATTCACGGGTGGAGCGCTGCAACCCTACTGGGCGGGGGCCAACGATTACACGGCGATCAACTGCTACTGCTGCGGCCTGGCCCACGCTTATGACAGCCAAACGACTCCCTGCGATCCCCAAGGAAGCAAGTCGTTCTGCACTCCGATGGGGTGCAACCGACGCGCCGGCGTGCTCAACTGGTTGAGCATCCGTCACGGTTTCCGTCCGACCTCGATCGACATGATCACCGACGGCACGTCGACCACGATCTTCTGTGGAGAACTCGCCGGTCGTCCTGATCTTTGGCAGCGGGGTGTCAAGAAAATCGCGACCTGCCCCTGTCGAGGCGGAAACCTCGTGCCAGTAAACAGCAGCCCGTTTTTCCCCGCACCTCCGGCCAATGCGGGCGGATGCTGGGGTTGTCTCGACAACGCCTATAATCAGATGTATGGCTCGACGTTTTCGGGAGGCACCGCCCCGTCAATCGGAACGGCACCGGTCTGCTTCATCAACTGCACCAACCAGGCCAAGATGAATCTCTACGCGTTTCATCCCGGTTCGTGCGGACTGGCGATGTGCGATGGCTCGGCCCACATGATCAGCGAGAACATCGGCATCATTCCGTTCTGCCGCATGATTACGTTTAGCGGCCGTTCGCCCGTGACCGACAGTTCCTTCTAAAGTTCCCGGCGGGTTTCGCAATTCTCCAGTGGCCGCGCACTCGTGCGGCCACTGGAATTTTTTTGCCTCGATGGCCACGCCATCGGGGAACCATCGATCCGCGATCCTTCCTTGCCGTTTCGAACAGGCACCCGAAGGAGATGGAAACGGAATGCTCGAGAAAAGGTCGATTGTATGTTTCGGCAACTGGTGCTTAATCGAAAGGCACACTGGGCCTTGCTCGTCATCGTCGGCCTGAGCCCTGCAGGCTGCAATCGCCCCCAGAGTGAGAGCGAGGCGATCAAGAAGTCCCTCGAGGTTAATGGCCGGTCTGAGGAAACGGTCGCGAAATTCTCAGGCACAGTCTTAGTCGACGGCCAGCCGCCCGCCGTCGATCGGCGAAATCCGTTTTTTGTAATCGCCTACGATCCCAAGAACCCTCCGAAAGGCCGTCAAGCGCCTTTCACGGCCCGCTGTGACAAGGACGGCCACTTCCAATTCAACACCTACAGCACGGGCGACGGGTTGCCGGTCGGCTCCTACGTGGCCTTGTTTGTCCAGCCCACGGCCGAGGGCGGAGACGCTCTGAAGAATCTCTACAACGACCCGGACAAGAATGGCAAAGAGGAGCAGTTCCAAATCAAACTGACTTCGCCGGGCAAAACCAACTGGTCGTTCGAGCTAACCGTCGCAGGCAAAGAGGCCAACACCACGCCCGGAGAGCATGCCGTAATGGCGAGCCGGGGGAAGAAAAAGCGTGGCTGAACCGAACATGCCCACTCCACTCCCAAGCATCGCAAAATTGCAAGCGATTAATGAGTCACGCCATCCGGGCTGGGCACTGTGAGGTAACTCACCGATTGAGGGACAATTCTTGTTTAGCCGCCCCGATTCATGAAAAACTAACAGCATTTAGCCTAACGAACTGGGGTTTTTACTTTGCTTATTTGGTCAAGAATCGCCAGAATGGTTAGTGTTTGCACTCATGAACTCATGTTTGCGCAGACATGACCACTTGCGGGTCGTCAACGCGTGGGCGCGCGGTACGAACCTAACCATCTCCAATCTCCAATCTGGGAATTTCGATGCGGTTTCTCCGCAATCGCTTTGTTCCCTGCGGGTCGTCTGACGAAAAGTCGTTTTCTCTATTTATCGGGCTGTGAAAGGATCAAGAAATGAGTCTGAGGCGAAGAGGCTTTACCCTGATCGAGCTGTTGGTGGTGATCGCCATCATTGCGACGCTCATCGCTCTGCTGCTCCCGGCCGTCCAAGCGGCCCGCGAAGCGGCTCGGCGAAGCCAGTGCCGCAATAATCTGAAACAGATGGCGTTGGCCGCCCACAACTATCACGACGTGAACTTGATGTTCCCGCCGGCGCTGACCGTCATCCTGGGTCCAAAACTCGGACCTATTTTTTGCGGACCCTGTGGTCCTTATTTCCCCAACGACGATCCGAACCTGCACGTGTGGGGCGAGCGTCTGTTGCCCTTCCTGGAGGCAACAACGGTTTACAACAAGATCTGCATGACCGCGCCGATTTATTCGCCGATCACTGCCTCGCCGATCACCTGCGTCGCGGTTCAGTGCTACACGGCGAAGAACTCGACGACCTGCGCGGCCACCGCGAACTGCACGCCCGCGGCCAAGGTCATTCCCGCCTACAACTGCCCGTCGTCCCCGCGAACGCTTAATCCGTTCGTGAACATCGATTACCCGACTTGTATTCCGGGCATTTCTTGCATTTTCCCGCAGTACTATGCAGGTGCGAGCGATTACACGTCCGTCGGCAGTTATCGCGGGGGCCTGTGTTGCGCCTACAAATATCAGAACAACTGCAAGAATGAACTTTGTTGCGGCGGCGCTCTGAATGCGGGGAATCCGACGGCGGGAGTTTCGATCGAACAGATTACGGACGGGACTTCTACCACGATCTTCAACGCCGAATTGGCTGATCGCCCCGATGTTTGGCAACGCGGCGTCAAACTGACGAGTGCCCAGCTGTTCAACGGCTCGGGAAGTTGGCCCGCGTCCGGGCTACCGCAACGGAATTGGGGCGGATGCTGGAGCTGCATCATGAACGCGTACAATCCCATGAGCGGCTCGAACTTCGCGGGCAACGGACCCTCCACCAAGACGGCAGCCTGCATCATCAACTGCACGAACCAGATCGGGATGGGTCTGTACTCGTTCCATCCGGGAGCCGTCGGCATCTCGCTGTGCGATGGATCGGCTCGGATGATCAGCGAAAACCTCAGTCTCGTTGTTTTCGTCCGCTTGATCACCACGCATGGACACGGTCCTGTGACTGACTCCAGCTTCTAGCGCCGGGTCCATTTGGGCTTGAGAATCTGATTGGATCTTGCAGCGGGAGGTCGCCCTTGCGGCCTCCCGCTTTTGGTCCTGCGTGGCTAAACCCTCTCTGCAAATGGTCGACAGGCCGGGCCGCCGCGTTTCGAATTCCTGAATTGAGGTTCGCATGGTACGGATGACAGTTGGTCGGAATGGATCTTGTCGGTTGGCGGCAACAGCGATCGTGTTGGCTTTGTCGGCGTGGGGGTGTGGCGGAGGACGCGACTCCGCGGCTCAGGCGCTCGACCGGGCCCTGAAGGATTCGAACACTACAAAACTTACGGTTGCGAAATTCTCGGGCACCGTGACCGTGGACGGCCAGCCGCCGGGAATCAAAGTCATCGACAAGCATCGGCTTGTGATCATGCTCTATGACCCAAAGAATCCCCCCACCGATGGTCATCCCGTCCTATTCGCTGACTGCATGCCCGAGCCGAACGACGGCTTCTTCGAGTTCAGCAGCTACGAGCGCGGGGATGGAATTCCACCCGGCTCCTACATCGCTTTGTTTCTTGACCTCCCGACCAGTTGGGCGGGCGGTTACAAAGGCGCCGACTTGTTCAAGAACCGGTTCAACGACCCCGACCGAAACGAGAAAGAGCCGCAGTTCAAAGTCGAGTTGACCGCGCCCGGGCGGACGGATTGGCAGTTTAATCTCGTAACGCAGGACAACGCGCCGCCGCCGACTCCGGGCCCCAAGAGCATTTTGAAGCCGACGAGCAAGAAGTAGCGCACCACGGCGGGGCTTCTGGAATCAGAGCACTGCGGGAGCTCGACAAGCGCGACGTTGGCGATTTCACGCGAGGGTCCCGCTGCGCTTGGCCCGAAATCGTCCGTGGGATCGCGCGCGTCAAACCGATTCGATGCGGCCATCGCCAAACTGGCGCAGGCCCGGTCCGGCTGTTTCCGGCGCAGACGAGCGCACCTCGAGACGGACTCGGCTCGTGCCGACTAAGCCTTCGATGGTCACCGTCGACTGCTGCGCCGGATTGATGTCGCCCTGACCGTCAGGCCAGACGGTCCATTCCAGTTCGTCGATGCGAGCAAACTGTTCGAGCAAGTGTTTGAGATCGCAGTGAAAGTCGGGGCGGCGGGTTTGGCCGTCCGATTTTCCACCCACCATCTCGACGGTTCCCAGATAAAGCGAAACTGTCCAGCCCCCTTCGTGCGGCAGGCACTCATAGCCGACGCGCGCGACGCCGCTCAAGGGCTCGAAGCTGGCAGCTGCCTCCTCGACCAGGCTGTTGAGCCATTCCGGCTGATTCTTACGATTCGGCCGACGAGACCGATCGGTCTCGATCTGCGCCAAGAGATGCCTGGCGCCCAGGTGCGAGTGACTCATTGCGGCGAACTCCGAAGGGTGCTGGCGTACATCGTCGCGAACAAAAGCAGATATCGGAACTCATTCCGCAGTGGCCCAGCCGAAACCCGGTCGGCTGCATCATCGTACGGCCTGCGAGTATACGACGCGGCATCTGCCGACCCTGTCAGTTGCGTAGGGCGCAAACTGTTGGACGGAAAACGCCGCTTCGTCCTTGCGAGGCAGTCAGCCCGCTCGTAGCCATTCTTCCGCAGGCACTTGCTCGGAATCAAGGCCTCAAGGACGTTGCCCGGCACAATCGGCAAAACGTGCCGCACGAATCCGCTATGGTCGCTGCGTTCGGAACTTCGAAGCGGTGAGCGGGGCCGGCAGGGCAATCCTGCGCGCAAGTCGGCGTTACTTAACCACAAAATTCAGCAACCGACCTGGAACGAAGATGACCTTAACGACGGTCTTGCCCGACAGGTAACCCGCCACGCCGGTATCGTCGCGAGCCGCCTGTTCGATCGCAGCCTGATCGGCGTCGACCGGCACACGAATTTTGCCTCGGAGTTTGCCATTCACTTGAACCGGGATCTCGACTTCACTTTCCACGATCATCGATTCGTCGAAAGCCGGCCAGGCTTCAAAGGCCAAAGTCGACGGGTGCCCCAAAAGTTGCCACAACTCTTCGGCCAAATGGGGAGCGAGCGGGCTCAAGAGCAACACGAACGGCTCCAGCACCGATTTCGGACGCGGGTCGGCCTGCGAAAACTCGTTCGTAAACTCCATCAGCCGACTGATCGAGGTGTTGAACGACATCTTGTCGAGGTCGTCCGTGACTGCCTTGATCGTGCGATGCAGCAAACGCAATTGCTCTGGCGTCGCCGGAACATCGCGCACGGCCGAGCTGAGGCGGACGTCGTCGGCGCGATCGTCGGTGAACATCCGCCACACGCGGGCCAAAAACCGGCTGATTCCCTCGACGCCGCTCATGCTCCACGGCTTGGTGGCTTCCAGCGGCCCCATGAACATCTCGTACAACCGCAACGCGTCGGCCCCGTAGTCCGCCACCACGCTGTCGGGGTTGATCACGTTACCGCGTGCCTTCGACATCTTGTAGGTGCGTTGCAAAACCAGTCGTTGCTCGAGCCGGTGGCCGGCTGGTTCCTGCGCGTCGGCGACGCGCCGTACGTAGTCAGTCCCCTCCCGCTCCCATTCGGCCGGATTCATCTTGATGGAAACGATCGGCTCTTTGGTCTTCCCCCAGATTTCTTTGCCTTCCGCGTCGGTCGAGACTTCGTCGGCAGGCACGCTCTGACCGCTTGCCGTTTGGAACCGGGTCATCTCCGCTTCACCGAGAATCATTCCCTGGTTGACGAGTTTTTGGAACGGTTCCGGCGTGCTGACGTATCCACGGTCAAAGAGCACCTTGTGCCAGAACCGCGCGTACAACAAGTGCAAGACGGCGTGCTCGGCGCCGCCGACGTACAAGTCGACGGGCATCCAATACTTTTCTTTCTCGGGATCGACCAGCCGCGTGGCGTTTTTCGGGTCGATGAACCGCAAGTAATACCAGCACGAGCCGGCCCATTGCGGCATCGTATTGGTCTCGCGCGCAAGCCGAGTGCCGTCGGTATCCGTCTTGTAAAGCCATTCGGCCGGTGCCTTGGCGAGGGGCGGCTCGGGCTTGCCGGAGGGCTTGAAGTCCGACATCGCGGGAAGCGTGAGTGGCAACTCGCTCTCGGGCACGGTCCGCAACAACCCGGTCGGATTGCCTTGAGAATCGAGTTCGTGCCAGATCGGAAACGGCTCGCCCCAATAGTGCTGCCGGCTGAAGAGCCAGTCCCTCAAGCGGTAATTCACTGCCTCGCGCCCGAGGCCGCCGCGCGCAAGATCCGCGGTAATCGCCGGCTTGAACGCTGCCGTCGGCGTGCCGTCGTACGTTCCGGAATTGATCGCCGTCCCCAGCCCGACGAAGGGAGTGCTCGGGCGACCTTCGATCGTCGCGAGGAGGGCCGTCTCTTCGCGAGTCGGCTCGTAGCCGGCTGGCGGTTGCACCACGGGAACAATCGGCAACTCGAAGCGAACCGCAAATTCCCAGTCCCGCAAGTCGTGGGCCGGCACGGCCATGATTGCACCGGTGCCGTAGCTCGCCAACACGTAATCGGCGATCCAAATCGGAACCTGTTTTCCGTTGACCGGATTGATCGCAAACGCGCCCGTGAAGACGCCCGTCTTCTCCTTGGCAAGATCCGTACGATCCAGATCGCTCTTTCCGGCGGCCGTCCGTCGATACTTGTCGACGGCTTCTTTCTGCGCGGGCGTCGTCAACCGCTCGACGAAGGCGTGCTCGGGCGCCAACACCATGTACGTCGCGCCGAAGAGCGTATCCGGACGTGTGGTGTAGATTCGCAACACGTCGTCGCCCGGCTCGGCCGGAAATCCGGCGCCAGCCCGCTGCTGTTTCCACTCCGCCGCTGCGCGTTCAACGTTCGCCGTTCCCGGACGGCCGATGAAGAAATCGACCTCGGCCCCTTGGCTGCGGCCGATCCAGTTGCGCTGCAATGCCTTGATCGATTCGCTCCAATCGAGTTCATTGAGTCCCTCGAGCAGCCGATCGGCGTAGTCGGTGATGCGGAGCATCCATTGCCGCAAGCTGAGCCGCGTGACCGGATGGCCGCCCCGCTCGCTTTTGCCGTCGATCACCTCTTCGTTGGCCAACACGGTGCCGAGGGCCGCGCACCAGTTCACCGGCGCGAGCTGCTGATAGGCCAAGCGCTGCTTATCCTGGTAGCGACGGACGGCTTCGGCCCCCTGCGCGCGAATGGCCGGCGGAATGGGCAACTCAGCGATCGGCCGGCCGCGACCTTTGCGCGTGCGACCGTCGGCTGCGACCCAAGCGCATTCGCGATCGAACCACGTATCGAACAAGACGAGGAAGATCCACTGCGTCCAGCGAAAGTAGTCGGGATCGGTGGTGGAGAACTCCCGCGACCAATCGTAGCTAAAGCCGAGCATCTTAAGCTGTCGGCGAAACGTATCGATATTCTTGGCCGTGGTCTCGCGCGGATGCGTGCCCGTTTTGATCGCGTGCTGTTCAGCCGGCAAGCCGAACGCGTCCCAGCCCATCGGATGCAACACGTTTCGCCCGCGCAGCCGGTTGTAGCGGCAGACGATGTCGGTCGCCGTATAGCCTTCGGGGTGGCCGACGTGCAGACCGTCACCCGAGGGATACGGAAACATGTCCAAGACGTAGAGCTTTTTCCGTCCGGGGTCGGAATCTGCGGTCGCAAACGTCTGGTTTTCGTCCCAATAGCGCTGCCACTTGGGTTCGATGCGTTTAGGGTCGTAACGGGGCATTTTCGCCTTTCCGGCGCCGAAAATCTGGAGGAAACGAGATCGTAAGTGTATTGCCCGAACGAGTTAAATGCGACCGAAGTCAACTTGTCCGTCGTCGACGAAAATCTCCCAGCACTCGCGGTTTGGCCGGCGTATGAATTAGTGATTGTCCAGAAATGGATGACGGAAACGACTCCTCTGAAGAAGACGCGCCGGACCCCTTAGTCGGCGCGTCTTTTTTTTCGAAAGCGAGCCAAATTCTGGCCAATCCGAAGCGGGGGCCGTCGCGCAACTCGACGGGCGCCAACTGTCGCGAATCGAAAGACCGCGATCGATTTGCTAGACTCGCGCAGCTTGTGCGCTCTGACTTCCTCTCCGACTCGCACGTCTCCATGCCTGAGTCTTCCGACATCGCAACTTGCCTGGCGGCCGTCGATCGCGCCGTCGGCCAGCGCCAGATCTCTCCCGAAGCCGTGCGGAATCTCAAGGCCTGGCTCACGAAGCCGCCTTTCGAGAGCTATCGCCACACTCTGATCGAGCTGATTCAGCACGAGAAGTTCGCAGAATTGGACGGCCTGTTTTGGGAGGTGATTCCGTTCGGCACGGGGGGACGCCGTGGACGGATGGCTGCCGTGGGAACGGCGACAATCAACGCGCGGACGATCGCCGAGTCGGCTTTCGGGTTGGCCGCCTATTTACGCAAAGTCAAGAATGCGCCCGGAGGTCGGGCGGTCGTCGCCTACGACACGCGTCATCGGTCCCCAGAGTTCGCGCAGATCACGGCGACCACGCTGGCAGCCAGCGGCCTGAAAGTTTTCTTGTTCGACGCGCCGCGCGCGACCCCCGAGCTGTCGTTTGCCGTACGGCACCTGAACTGTGACGTCGGCGTGATGATTTCAGCGTCCCACAATCCGCCCAGCGACAACGGGTTCAAAGCCTATTGGTCGACCGGCGGACAAGTCCTCCCGCCACATGATCGTGGAATCGTTGCCTGCGTGGCCGAAGCGGGAGACATTCCCGAAGTCGAATTCGACGCGGCCGTCGCTCAAGGCTCGATCATACTCGTCGGGGACGAGATCGATCGTGAGTACATTTCCGCGGTCGTCGACCTCAGTCTCTCAGATGTGCGCGGGGCTCAGGCCGTGTTCACTCCATTGCACGGCGTGGGAGAAAGCTCGGTCTTTCGCGCGCTTTCGGTCGTCGGCTTTTCGCGCGTCGAAGTCTTCGAGCGACAACGGGCCCGCGATGGAAGCTTCCCGAACGTGCCGCTCAACTTGCCCAACCCGGAACTGCCCAGCGCGCTCGAGCCTGCCTGCGAGTACGCGGAAGCCTCATCCTCCGATCTCGTGCTCGCGACCGATCCCGATGCCGACCGGCTGGGAGTGGCGGTGCGTTCTGCCGACGGGCGTTGCCTCCCGCTGACCGGCAATCAAGTGGGCGTGCTGCTCTTGGACTATGTGCTTCGCAAACGATGCGCCGCCGGCCGGCTGTCGGCCGACGACTTCGTCTGCACGACGCTAGTGACCACTCCCCTGTTCCGAGCGGTGGGCGAAGCCGCCGGCGTGCGAGTGATCGACAACTTGCTGGTCGGTTTCAAATACATCGCAGGCACGATGGAAGAGCAAGGCGCCGACAAGTTCGTGTTCGGCGCGGAGGAATCGCTCGGTTACCTCGCGGGAGACTACTGCCGCGACAAGGACGCGTCGATCGCCGCTTTGTACGTGATGGAGCTGGCTTCCGAGTTGAAGTCCCAGGGTCGCACTTTGTGGGATGATCTCGACCGCCTTTATCTGCAGCACGGTTATTTTGCGGAGGGACAGCGATCCTTTGAACACACGGGTGCAGAGGGCCGATCGCGAATCGAGGCCCTGCTCAGCGAACTGAGAAACCGTCCGCCCGGCGAGTTAGCGGGCATTCGCCTGGCGCGCTTGAGGGACTATGGCGAACAGGTGGTCGTCTCGATCCCCGGCGGGGAAGTGTCCGGGTCCTTGCAGTCGGCCCTCGGAGATCTGCTGTTTCTCGACTCGAGCGACGGCCCATGCCAATTCTCGATTGCCCTCCGCCCTTCGGGGACTGAGCCGAAGGTCAAGTTTTACTTCTTCGCCCACGCGAGACTGGCCGAGGGCCTCTCTCTGGCAACCCTCAAAGCTCAGACCGACGCCCAGTTCCTCGAATTGCAAGAGGCGCTGTTGGCCTGGGTGCGTGACTGTGCCCCGTCCGCTCCCGCAGCCAATGCGAGCGCGACGCCGTGAGCAGCCGACGAATCGGCCTCTGGCTGATCGGCGCCTGGGGACGCATGGGCACAGCGGTGGCGGTCACTCTGGCCGGTTTGCAAAGTCGCACGATCGCGGCAAACGGACTAGTGACCGAGCAACCAGAGTTCGCTCGGCTGGACTTCGCAGACTGGACGAGCTTCGTGCTCGGCGGGCACGAGATTCGAAAAACCAGCGCCCTAGTCGAGGCTCGCAATCTCTTTACCGATTCAACGACTCTGACAGCCGAGCGATTGGCCGCTCTAGCGCCCGCGCTAGCCGACTGGGATCGCAATGTTCGCACGGGAACTTTGTTGAATTCCGGCCCCGAGATCGAGAGCCGCGCGAGTACGGCGACGCTGAAAACTCGCGAGGAGCGACCGCGGGCCGCCCTGCATCGGGTCACAGTCGACCTCGAAGAGTTTCAAAAGTCGACCGATTCGTCCCATATCATCGTCGTCAATATTGCCTCGGTCGAGCCGCCGATGCCGAACGAGGACGTGCTTTTGTGCGGTCAGCTACTCGACCTGCTGGAGAATTCTGTAACTTCACCAGTTTCGACCAGCGTGCTCTACGCGGTGGCTGCGTTACAAGCCGGCCACTCGTATTTGAATTGGACGCCGGCGAAAGGTTCGAGTTTCAGGGCTCTCGATGACCTAGCCATCGCAAAGGGCGCGCTCCATATGGGCCGAGAAGGACGCACCGACTTGGGCTCGCTTGGCTTGTTGTCTGCATCCGACGACGACGAGCAACTCCGCGCTGCGAAGGTTCTACTCGATGCCGCGCGGTTCTGCGAGCGAGAACATCGCCGTCGAACGTCGGGCTGGATGACGTTCTTGAGCTGCTTTTTTCAGCATCCCATCGGCGGCCGGCCCGACGACGTCGCTTCGCACAGAGCCCTCTTATACGATTGGGCCCGTCAGGTTTCGGCGGCGAACTGAACGCCGCTCATCTTAAACACCGTGCATGCGGCTCGGCCGACCCTGAGTCGCTGGCGCACACCGTTTCGAAGGAACGACGTACGTCTTTTCCGACTCGCCTCCGCGCTTACCTTCAACTCATGCGTTTCCCAGCCGTCTTTACGGCACTGGCCGATATTTTTTTGGGATTTCTGCTCACGCATGAGAATCTCGCGCCGGTTGGAAATCTCGTCGCCCTGTTGGGCGCGTCGAGCGGACTGTACCTCGCGGGAATGATCTTCAACGATTGGTTCGACCGCGACCTCGATGCGCGGGAACGACCAGGCCGACCGATCCCTTCGGGGCGAATCACCCCCCGCGTTGCAGTCGGTCTCGCGAGCGCGCTGATGATTCTGGGAGCGGCGTGCGCTGTGGGCGTCAGCCGACAGGCCGTCGAGATTTCGCTGATGCTCGTTGGGCTGATTTTGGCGTACGACGGATTTCTCAAACAAACACCAGTCGGCCCGATTGCGATGGGAGGCTGCCGCTTTCTGAATGTCATGCTGGGGGCGAGCGCGGGCATCGGTCCAACCTGGGCCAGTCCGCAACTCGTGGTGGCACTCGCCATGGGTGTCTACGTGGCTGGCGTAACGTGGTTCGCCCGGCAAGAAGCTCAGCAGAGTTCGCGAACTCAACTTGCCGCGGCTGCCACGATCGTCCACGTGGGACTTGTTGGATTGGCGGCGATCATGCTCAGCTTGCCCAGTTCCGCAGCAATTGCCCGTTGGCTGGCGTTGGCGTCACTCGCGCTGGTGGCGATCTGGATCGACGTGCGTCTATTTGCGGCGATCCGCGATCCCACGCCGCGGAATGTGCAATCGAGCGTGAAGCGAATGCTGCTTGCCATCGTGCTGCTCGACGCAACACTGGTCTACTGGGCGACGGGCAACCCTGTGCTGGCCCTCGGCGTCGCGGCACTGCTGATCCCGGCAGCCACACTCGGGCGCTGGATCTTTATCACTTAAAACGGAGGCTGGAAGCCCATCACCTGGAACCGGGCGAGTTCCAGCGGGGACGTGATCTTCACCGCTTGGATCGCGTGGTAGGCCAACAGGACCTTGCGAGCGCCGTAGGTGTCGGGCTTATCGCGTTCGACGATTATCACGCCGCCAGAGATCATGAAGCCGACAAACGGGACATGCTCGTTGAACGTCGTGACCAGGAAGCCCTCGCGGGGAATCGATTCCGGCCAGTTCTCGAACAACGATCTCCAACACTCGGCGGTGTCCATTCCGGTCGATCCTTCTTGACACGCTCTTTTCGCAAACCGGGCGCGGGCCGGTGGCGATCCGACCAAACTCCAAAGTGACCCCAGGGGGATTTGAACCCCCGTTATCGGATCGAAAATCCGATGTCCTAGACCTGGCTAGACGATGGGGCCGACGAGCGCCCCAAATTTAAGGACTGGGGCCTGTTTGTCAACCAGCGAGAAGGACTCGACAATCGACTCGAGCAGGAAACCTGCCGACAGCGACGACCAGCACCGCCCATTCGTCACGGCCGTTCAGTCCAAGTGCCAACCGACGGGCAAACTTGGTGTCACGCAAAATGCAGTGGTGCCCATGTAAAATGCAAAGCGGCTAAGCATCCGGTTGCTTAGCCAGCTAACCGATTTCAGGTTGGGCTTCCGGTGACGCCCTGAGTGTTGAAGTCAGCCCTCGGCGCTCGCCACTTTCGGGGGGTCTTGCTCGCCCGAGTTATGTTCGGCGTGAATGGCGTCATGCACTTCGCTGCGATGAATGGGAATTTCTTTGGGAGCCTCAATCCCCAATCGCACCTTGTCACCGCGAATCTCGACGATCGTGATCACGATGTTCTCGTCGATCACGATGCTCTCATTTTTCTTGCGCGACAGAACCAGCATGGCACACAGCTCTCCCCAGGTGTTGCCGGTGTCTGCCGCGAGGCACCCGCCTCGCGCGAAAGACGACGTCACCGCCAATCCTGCCGCTGTGAACGTGTTCGGCGAGCCTCTGACCCCACGCGTCTATGCGCTCACTCGCGGTACAGAGATTCTACGCCGCCGCGCGCAGCAAAATCAAGCAAATGAATGCGATAAGGGGCTTGCGGCACAATGACTTTCGTCATGAACCCTGGGCAAAACCCGCTCAAAGCCGTGCTGACTCCTCTTGTGTAACTCCTTGCTCTAAATAGGTTTGTGCGACGGCAAATCCGACCCGACTTACATGACAATCCTGCAATCCGATGGTCGTTGCGAGGCCAGCGCGCACCCACTCATCCCACTCATCCCACTTGGTCAGTTGACCGATGGAGAGTTTTTGAGGTTTGCTGGTGCGTGGGGCGCAGCCAGAAGCGCGTCGGAAGAATGCGTGCTTGGCGGTGAAAGCTAGAGCAAACCGCATCCCAAGTGGGACCCGATTCCTCCAGCCTGATCAACCCGGGCTCGCCACCGACGGGACCGCGCGCCAACTCGACACTCGGTCTGGCAGATCAGTGATCGCCGTCGAGAGTGCTTCCCCGCGTTGAGGCCCGAATCGACAACTACTTAACCATGTCCTTCAAGGACTTCAGCGGGCGAATCCGGACGACGTTGCGGGCGGGCTTCGCCTTGAACATCATCTCCTGACCGGTGAACGGATTCGTGCCCTTGCGCGGCTTGGTGGCAGGCTTGTGTTGCACGGTGATCTTCATGAGCCCGGGAACGGCGAAGACGCCAGGACCCTTCTTGCCCACGTTCTTGCTGATCAGTCCGGAAAGCCCGTCGAGGACGCTGGCAACCTGCTTTCGCGTCAAGCCACTCTCCTGGGCCAGCGTGTTGAGAACCTCGCTCTTCGACATCGGCTTTGCACCGCTCTTCGTTGCCATCGTGCACTCCTGCCATTTTGAAAGTCGACGGAACGCCGAACCCTTGCGAGCGCTCCACAAAAGTTTCGCGTAGTAAACTCTCGTGGAAAACAGTTGTCAACCAAGGGGCGCACGCTTTTCCCCTATTTTTTCAGGTTTTTTCGCATCGACGGTCGATTCCCGCCCTCATTGTCCTGTTCGACGGCGCCAGCGACGCACCGATTGGACGCGTTTTGCGCGCGGTGAACCGACGCCGTTTTGCGCCGCCGCGGTCCTGGTCGGACACATCCTCGAGCGCGCGGCACCAGGACACACTCGTGCTCGGCGAAATCGCCCGAGCCGAGGAATCTGCTAAGTATTTGCGTCGTCAGGGAGTTTTGGTTATCCATTAGGGGAAGGACGATCGTTTCGAAGACGTCTTCTCGGGGGCGTTCTGCGGGGTCGACGGCATGATACTTGATGAAGCCGGTCGGCTGACTCCGTTGGCAACGATCGCCAATTTCATTCTCGTCGTCGAGGATGACGAGGACGAAGCCGCGTTCATCAAAGAACTGCTGGAAAAGCACAAATACCGCGTGACCGTCGCCCGCGACGGCGGACAGGCCCAAGCCACGTTCGTCATGCGGAAGCCCGACTTCGTCATCTTGGACCTGATTCTGCCTGGCGAAAGCGGCTTCGAGGTTTGCCAGAGGATGAAGCATGCCAACTCGACGGTCCCCGTGCTGGTGTTGACGGCGGTCGACATGCCCGAAGCGCGCGTCTTGGCCGAGCGCGTGGGAAGCGACGGCTACCTGACCAAGCCGTTCGACCCTGACGAGTTGCTCCGCCAAATCCAAGGCATCGCGCTACGGAATTGGGAAAAGACCCACAACGATCAGGGGAAAGACGAAAAACGAATCCGCTTTTCGTGCCGGTGCGGAAAACGATTCAAAGTCAGTCCGATGCACCGCGGAAAAACCTTGAGCTGTCCCGAGTGCGGCGAGCCGGTGACCGTCCCGCATCGTGTATGACTCTGCCGGCCGGGTCCTGGCCGGGCAAAGGATTGCAAGTGCCGGAATGAGGAGAGGTGCCGAACGATGATCGAATTGATCGTGCAATCGGGAAAACAACAGGGCAAGCACCTGCGCCTTCCCGACGAGGGAGAAGTGCTGATCGGCCGGGACGAAAGTTGCCAGATTCGGCTGGCCTCCAGCGAAGTGAGCCGCCACCACTGCGTGCTCAAGCCGACTCCCGAGGGAATCGTCGCCCGCGACCTGGATAGCCGCAACGGCACCTATCTGAACGAAGCCCTGATGGAGGACGAGACCCTGCTCAAGCCGGGCGATATCCTCCGCGTCGGTCCGATCATGCTGCAAGTGCCCGGAGCGCCCGCGGCGAACCTTCGTGCCTCCGACAATGAGATCGCCGAATGGCTTTCGCAGGAAGGAATCGGCAGCAGCGAGGGAGGCGAGTCGGCTCCGGGCGACACGACGATCATTCCGCGACCCGCCGCACTCGATAACACTCCGCTTCCGGTTCCTTCAGCGCCGCGCGAGACTTCTGCTCCTCGCCAGTTCCGCTCGGTGGCCGACGAGGCGGCCGACATCATCCGTCGCCACTGGGAGATGGTGAAAGCCCAGCGAGATCAGGGCTAAATCACCTGCGGTGAGTATTCGTGCGCATCATTGCCGGAGAATTTCGTCGCCGTAAGCTGCTCGCCAGTCCCGGCCTCACGACGCGACCGATCACCGATCGCGTGAAAGAAACTCTGTTTGAGCGACTGGGAGACGACCTCGTCGGCCTGAAGGTCGCGGACGTCTTTGCCGGCACCGGCTCGCTCGGCCTGGAAGCGCTCAGCCGCGGGGCGAAGAGCGCGGTCTTCATCGAGTCGGATCGACGGGCCTTCGACTTGTTGCGGCAGAACGTCGTGACCCTGGGCGTCGAAGATCGCACGCTTTGCTGGCGGACCGACGCCCTGCGCTCATCGTACCGTCCCAAGGGGGTCGAGGCGTTCGTGCCGTTCGACATCGTGTTTTTCGATCCGCCCTACCGCCTGACGACGGAACTCGGGCCGGATACGCCGATGTTTCACGCGCTTTTGCGATTGGCCCGAGACGCGGTGACGGAACCGGGCGCGCTTTTGTATTTTCGCGCGCCGGAAGACACTCAGCCTCGCTTGCCCGACATCTGGACGCCCGAGGAAAGCCACTCGATCTCGACGATGGAGATCCACGTCTACCGCAAGAGCGGCGCGCAACAGAGCCCGGACGTACCCAGCGACGAGTAGCCGCGCCGATCAGGCGGCCGCGGCGACCGCCTCGATCTGACCTTCGCTCAAGCGGACGATGCGATGGGCCTGTTGGGCAATTGCGTCGTCGTGGGTGACCATCAAAATCGTCAGCTGTTCTCGCTCGTTCAGGCTGGCGAGCAGTTCGGTAATCTCTTGGCCCGTGCGGGCGTCGAGATTTCCGGTCGGCTCGTCGGCCAGCAGGATTTCCGGCCGAGCGACCAGCGCCCGTGCGATAGCCGCGCGCTGCATTTCGCCGCCCGACATTTCTGACGGCCTGTGCTTCAACCGATGGTCGAGGCCGACCAGGTGCAGGATCTCGGAGGCCCGGTCGCGGAATTCACGCCGCCGTTTCCAAAATTCCCACGCAGAGTAGCGGATCATCAGCGGAGCCAGCACGTTCTCGAGCAGGCTCAACTCGGGCAACAAGTGATAGAACTGGAAGATGAAGCCGAAGACGCGATTTCGCAGCTGGTCGCGCGTTCGCACCGGCAGATCGTCCATCCGCTGACCTTCGAGCAGCACTTCACCGATATCGGGGCAGTCGAGCAGTCCGAGCAGATGCAACAGCGTGCTCTTGCCCGAACCCGATTGGCCGATGATCGACAGAAACTCGCCCCGCCGCACATTGATGTTCACGCCACGAAGCACGGCCACCTTGTGCTGTCCCTTACGGTAGGCCTTTTCCACGGCGACCGCAGAAATGTGCGGGCCCGAGGCGTGACCCCCCTCGGCAGGCAGCCAGCGGGACTGCGTCGCGATCGAGGCCGAACTCGTGCGCTGGGTCGTGAATGACACCGCCGGTCCGTGTGTCGAACCGATTTCCGCCATCGTCTTCGTCATGAGTTCCCTTTCTGGAGGCGTCATTCGTACCGCAGCGCTTCGACGGGGCGCAAGCGGGCCGCTCGACGGGCCGGCAGCACGCTGGCCATAACGGCGATCGCAATCGCTCCACACGTCACCCAAAACACCATTCCCGACTGGACGAGTGTCGGAATCTCGGGGAAGTAATAAATCTTGTCGTCAAAAACCTTCCGGCCTGTGACCGCCGTGATCAGTGCTTCCAGCTCATTGATGTAGCGGACGAAGAAGAGTCCCAGCAGCACGCCCACGCCGCTGCCGACAACTCCCAGCGCCAAGCCATAGGACAAAAAGATGCTCATCACGCCGCTCGAGCTGGCGCCGAGCGATTTCAAAATGCCGATGTCGCGCGTCTTCTCGACCACGATCATGTAGAAGATCGCCAGAATGCCGAACCCGGCCACAGCGATGATCAGGAACAAGAGCACGTTCAAAATGCCCGTCTCGATTTCGACGGCCGCCAACAGCGGGCCCTGCTTTTGCTCCCAAGTTTTGATCGTGTAAATGCCGGGCGAAAAGACGGCCTGCAGGCGCTCGATGACCTCCGGGGCGTCCCGAAAATCTTTGAGTTTGATTTGGATCGAGGTGATGCCCCGGCGATCGGGATCTTCGGGATGCACAGGGTCGACCATGCTCCGCACTTTTTGCAGCTCTTCGAGGTTGCAAAAAACGAGGTTGGAATCGTACTCGCTCATTCCGCACTTAAAGACGTCGACCACGGTGGCGACGAAATCTTGCCGGGTGGGCGGCCGCCCGGCACTGACCGTGCTGATCGTCACGTCCTCGCCGGGGCGCACCATTTCGATCATCCGCCGCTCCCCCGTTTTTGGATCTTCATACGGGAAGCGGATCAGGCCGGCTCCGATGTAGATTCGCGGGGCCTGCGGATCGTCTTCATTGACGGGCGGCCGCTTGGCAACTGGTATGGAAGTTTCCTGGTTCTCTTCGAAGGGGTTTTTGGCCGCCGCGCTAGCCGCCTTGGGTGCCTGCGATTTGGTGGCGGACGCGTTGAGCGTTGGGGAAATCGCAGGCCGCGTTTGCGTCGGCGCTTTCAACAGCGCAGGCGGCGTGGGAGCGTTGGCGGCAGCCGGTTTGCTCGTCTCCGTATGATTGACCGAAGAGACTCGCGGGTGGAATTCGTCGCCTTCGCCGCTCGCCTCGTGGGGGCTGTCGAGCCGGTCCTCGATCCACTTTCGACGTTGGTTTGCCTCGTGCCGCCAGGCCTTCGCTTGGGCGGTCAGGTTCCACGTCGGCGGCTCGTCGAGTGAACGTAACGGATCGCGGATGACTCTTTTGCCGTCCTTGAGCGTCTGATAGCTTTCGAGATATTGCACGAGCGGGCCGACTTTGGCCTTCTCGTCGGGTTGAATGCCGATCAGCGTAATGGGCCGCGTCGTAAATTGGCCGCCGAAGTTGAAGGTCACCAGGCCCCAGACTTCGACCGTGGCCGTCATGCCGGCGATCTTGTCGCCGACGACTTTGCGAGCCATGTCGAAGTGCTGGCGGGCATTCTCCTGGCCATCGAGAGAGTTGGTCTCGATCACAATGTCCGACAGCAGGCCTTGGATACGGCCGCGCATCTCGGACGTGAAACCCTTCATGACGCTGTTGACGACGATCATCGTCGCCACGCCCAGCATCACGCTGACAATCGACGCCATCGCGATGTAGCGCGTGCGCAGATACCGCAGAGAGAGAAAGGCCTTGTACATTCGCCAATCCTTTGGCTTCGTAAGGGTCAAATCCGTTTTGTCGGGTGGCTGGGGTCGAACGCAGTTCGCCCCCAGTCGCTAAGCCTGTGGGGGCAAATCGAAGCGATTCGCCCCGGCCACCCCTCGTACTCGGTCGTCATGTCTCCGGGCGCAACAGCGGGAAGAAGATCACGTCGCGAATGCTGTAACTGTCGGTCAACAACATCACCAGCCGGTCGATGCCCAGCCCCATGCCTCCGGCCGGCGGCATGCCGACCTTGAGGGCGCGAATGAAATCGTGATCCATCCTCGCCATCGAGTCTTCCGGCGGCAAGCCGGCGAGCTGGGTACTGAAGAGCTGTTCCTGCAACCGCGGATCGTTGAGTTCGGTGTAAGCGTTGGCCAGTTCCATCCCCCGCACATACAGCTCGAACCGCTCCGCGATGTTCGGATCGTTGGCCTTGCGCTTGGTCAGTGGGCAGAGCGAGGCCGGATAATCGAGCACGAAGACCGGCCCTTCCAAGTGGGGCTCGACCAGCATCTCGAACACCTCTTGGATGACGACGTCGGGATGCACGCCCTTCGTCTCGATCCCGTGCTTTTGGGCGACAGTGGCAACCGCTGCCGCATCGCGCATGGCGCAACCGGCATATTGCTCAAACAGCTCGGCATATTTCTTCCGTGGCCAAGGCGACGAGAAATTGACGTCCAAGCCGCGCCATTGAATCGTCTGCGTGTCGCTGATCGCGCTCACGGCATTGACGACGATGGCTTCTGTGATGTCCATCATCGTTTCGTAATTGCCGTAGGCCTGGTACAGCTCGAGCATCGTGAATTCGGGATTGTGCGTCGCGTCGATGCCTTCGTTGCGAAAGACGCGGCCGATCTCGAACACCCGCTCGATGCCACCCACCATCAAGCGCTTGAGGTACAGCTCAAGCGAAATCCGCAAGAAGAGTGGGATGTCGAGCGCATTGTGGTGCGTGACGAAGGGTCGGGCCGCCGCCCCGCCGGCGATCGATTGCAGCACGGGCGTTTCAACCTCGAGAAAGTTGTGCGCCCGTAGCGTGTCGCGGATCGATTCGAGGATCTTCGTCCGCTTCAGCATCCGGGCGACAACGCCCTCGCTGTAGATCAGATCGATGTACCGCTGTCGCAGCAGCATCTCGGTGTCGCGAGCCCCGTGAAATTTCTCCGGCGGCTGGGCCAACGACTTGCACAGCATCGTCAGTTCTTTGACGAACACCGTGACCTCGCCCGTGTTCGTCAGGCGCAAGGTTCCGTCGACGCCGATGAGATCCCCCAAGTCGAGATTCTCGATCAGCTTCCACTGCTCTTCTGAAACATCGGCCTTGGACACCATCAACTGAATGCGGCCCGTGGCGTCCTGCAGATGATAGAACTTGAGCTTGCCCTTATTGTTGCGGAGCATGATCCGCCCGGCGACGCGGACCAATTCCCCCGTCACGGCCGCTTCGGTCGGAGCCTTGGCGCGACCGGCGGCAATCGGGATGTGTTCGTCGAACCGATGGCCCCACGGATCGAGTCCCAGCGCCTCGATGTTCTCGAGCTTTTTCAGGCGTTCTTGCTCGAATCGGTCCGGCTTGGACGGATCCGGGCCACTGGGGGGCGCGTCGCTCATGCGGGGTCGGGCTGGCTCGCGTTCGGCAGATAAAGAGAGACTGTCAGCGTGGTCCATAGGGTCCCGGGTCGAATTTGGGACCGAATCATGTTGGAAAGCGGATTTGGGGTCAATGGGAAACCGGGAGAACCTCGCGGAAGGTGGGTCGGCGGTTCGGAAAGGCCGGCGGCCTTCAAGTCACCGCCGCTCCCCGCAATTTGAGTTCGAGCTGGGACACGAGCGAAAACAGCAACTCGAGGGATGCCTCGGCCTCTTGCTCCGACATCGTGAGCGGCGGAGCCACGCGCAGCACGCAGCCGGCGAGCGGCCCCAGGAAATGGATGCCGTCTCCTCCCGGCCGTCCCAAGTAGCACGTTTCGACGACGCGGATGGCGACTTCGTTGGCCGACAGCTCGGCCATCGGGCCGCACTCGATTCCGAACACCATCCCCTCGCCGCGAATCTTGGTAACGACCGACGTATCCTGCAGTCGCGTCAGGCCTCGGAAAAAGATCTCGGAGATGCGTTGGGCGTGTTCCAGCACGTCGGTCGTTTCAAACTCGTCGAGCGTCGCCAACACGGCCGCGCACGAAACTGGATTCGCGCTCCACGTGTCGGACGCCTCGCCGTAGTTCAGGCACGCCATCACATCGCCCCGCCCGACTGCCGCACTGACCGGGATGCCGTTGCCCAATCCCTTGCCCAAACAGATGAAATCGGGCTCAGGCCGTAGCGTTCG
>Ga0210393_10000173_pt1 | contig 63444 bp, 54 predicted proteins | sample IncBWC27OmetaG_FD_160068 | JGI IMG/M metagenome (GOLD analysis project Ga0210393, IMG submission 160068) | Forest soil microbial communities from Barre Woods Harvard Forest LTER site, Petersham, Massachusetts, United States - Inc-BW-C-27-O ... | reverse complement strand
CTTTCCCGTCTACGAACCGCGGACGTTCATCAGTTCGGGCTATCAGGGCACGCTCGGCTCCGGATTTCCGACCGCGCTCGGCGCCAAGGTCGCCCATCCCGACCGGCCGGTGGTTGCGATCACGGGCGACGGCGGCTTCATGTTCGGCGTGCAGGAACTCGCCACCGCTGTGCAATTCAACATCGGCGTGGTCGTGCTCGTGTTCAACAACAATTCCTACGGCAATGTGCGGCGCGACCAGCGCGAGCGTTTTGACGGCCGGATCGTGGCGTCCGACCTGGTCAATCCGGATTTTATCAAACTTGCCGAGTCCTTCGGCGTCGGTGCCGCGCGGGTCACATCGTCAGACCATTTCCGGCCGGCACTGGAAAAGGCACTCGCACATGGCGGTCCCTACCTGATCGACATCGAAGTGCCGAGGGACTCCGAGGTCAGCCCCTGGGCGTTCATTCATCCCGCGAAGCCATAGAGCATGATCCGGAAAAGTGTGTACGGTTTTCCCTCGCGACAAACGCAACGCGTTTGCGCGGAGATCATGCTCCAGAAATAAAGTCACTTAATCTTGCGGAAGGTCAGGTTGAGACGCTGCGGCCCCATGACCGGGTGATCGCCGTCGGCCAGCGGCGCGACACCGTGGAAAAATAGCCGCGACGGGCCGCCCCACACGGCGATATCGCCATGCTCGAGACGAAACCGCCGTGGCTTGTCGCTTCGCTTCAGCCCGCCGAACATGAAGATCGCGGGCAAGCCTAGCGACACCGAAACGATCGGTGCTGTGAAGTCGAGTTCGTCCTTGTCCTGGTGCAACGACATCTTCGCGCCGGGCACATAACGGTTAATCAAGCAGACATCAGGCGCGAATTTAGCGAAGCCTGCGCACTCGGCAGCACGATCTGCCAGTTCGCGAAGGATCGACGGCATTGCGGGCCATGGCCTGCCTGTCTCGGGGTCATCGGGGCTGTAGCGATAGCCGGTGCGATCGGTGACCCAGCCGGCGCTACCGCAATTCGTCATCGCGACCGACATCGGGTGGCCGCCGGGCGTCACCATATGACGAAACGGCGCCGCGGCCACGATGTCGCGCAACGTTGCAATCAAGTCGGCTTCGGAATCACCAATGAAGGCGCGCAGCAGCACGGCCCCTTCGGCCATCTCTTCCCGCGAAGCCCGCGCTTGCGGAAAACATGCAAACAAATCCGCCGTCAACGCGACAAACCCTCATTTGGCATCGTGGAAGATCACGCCGACCGTATGACGGCGGCCTGACCGAAGGCGGCTCACGCCGTGACGCATATTGACACGATAGAAGCCACGCGTCCCCTGCACCGGACGGACGTGCACAGCAAACGCCACGCCGTCGCCCTGAGCAAGCGGGACAACTTCCGCCCGCGATTGCATCCGCGGGCGCTGCTCGGTCAGCACAAACTCGCCGCCCTCGAAATCGCGGCGGGGTTCCGACAGCAGGATCGCCACCTGCAACGGAAAGACATGCTCCCCATAGAGGTCCTGGTGCAGGCAGTTGTAGTCACCTTCCCCGTATTGCAGCAGCAGCGGCGTCGGCCGAAGCTGCCCCGCTTTATGGCATCGGGCCAAAAACGCCTCGTGGCTTTCCGGATACCGGATGTCGATACCCATCGCCTCGTTCCAACGGTTGGCAGTGGGTTGTAGGCGCGCGTAGAGCAGCGGGCGCAACTCAGCGATCGGCTGCGGCAGCGGATAGGCGAAATATTTGTATTCCCCGCGGCCGAAGCCGTGGCGGCCCATCACAACCCGGCTGCGAAATATCTTGTCTTCGGGATAGAGCGCCGCCAATGCGCGGCATTCTTCCGGCGTGAGCAATCCCTTCAGCACCGCGCAGCCCTGCGTATCGAGATCGCCAGTGGCTTTCGTCCAGTCGATCGCTGTCACGCGGGCGGCGGCATCGGAGCGAGATCGGGTGATCGTTGTTTGAGCGGATATATTCATGCGGGCAACGTCGCAAATCGGGCCCCTCGCTGCCACCCGATTTCCGACTATCCCCGCACCGGCAACTCGATCACATCATATGCATGGCGGATCGTGCGCTTGCGCACGGGATCCTCAAGCTCGATCTCAAACCGGCTCGCCGGTCGAATACCGCCCTTGGCCGCGAACGTCCCGCCAAACATGGCGCAGCCATCCGGCAGTTTCCCATCGGTAAAGCCGCGCGTAAGCAATTCCGAGACCGACAGCATCGCGTCCAGCGTTCCCTCTTGATAGAGTTCCCGCTTGCCGCCGATCCAGGCATGGGAACGCAGAATCAGCTGGTCCCAGTGACCAATGACCTCCTCGAGCTCCCACAGCGTGGATGCCATCGGCTTGTCGCACATCTGCTTGGAGACAGTGACGCTATAGCTCTCGACCTTGCGGTCGGTATGGTCCGAGCCGAGACCGACGAAAGTGCGTCCTTGCCAGCCGATCAGCACAAACTCGACCTCGCCGCTGGAATTTTCGCCGCAAACCTCGATCTCGTCTTCCGTGGTCAGCCGCCGCGCCGAGCAACGGTAATAGATCGGCGTCGAAGCCGGCCGCGCAATGCCGATCGCCTCGAGTTCCGCGATGTGCTTGTCGCGCGCCACCGGATCGCGTCCGGTCCAGCCGGCGATCACAGCCCGGTCGATCGCCAAGGTCAGCGGCGTTGTGCCGTCTTTGCTTTCGATCGTGAAGGTCAGGTCAAACATGGATTGCAGCCTCCACGCCAGCCGCCAGATCGAAGATACGGCGATCGTGACCGCCCGCTGCGCTGAGCATGAAGCCGACCGGCGCTTCGCCGTCACGGTGACACGGCAGCGAAATGGAACAGCCATCCATCATGTTGATCAGCGTGCAGTTGCGCAATGACAGCAGGTTGGCTTTCGTGAACGCGTGGTCATCGGCAAGGTCCGAGATCTTCGGCGGCGTGATCGCACTGGTCGGCATGACGACAGCATCATAGGGAGCCAGCCGCGCCGTCGCGCGCGCGATCATAGATTTTCGCGCTTGGAGAATGTCGATGTAGTCGGCGGCCGTGATGGCTTCGCCGCGCGAGATGCGCAAGGAAACGCGGGGATCGTAGATATCGCCGTGGTTCTCGATCAGATAGCGGTGCCAGGCATAGCTTTCCGCGGCTGCAAATCCGCCCTTGCTGTTCATGACGGCGACGTCGAGAAATTCCGGCACTTCGATCCGCTCGATCAATGCACCCTGGCGCGACAATTTTTCGAGCGTGCGTTCGAAACTGCCCGCCACGCGATCGTCGAGGTCGTCGAGCGCCACCGTCGTGGCTACCGCCAACCGCATTCCCTTGACGGAGCGCGGTTGTATGGGTCGAACCGGCTCGTCGGCAAGCACCGCATCGAGCACCGCGCAGCACTCGACGGTGCGCGCCAACGGCCCAAAACTGTCGAGCGTGAACGATAGAGGTACACCGCCATCGCGCGGAATACGCTGCTGGGTCGGTTTGAAACCGACGATGCCGTTATAGGCGGCCGGAATCCGGCACGATCCGCCGGTGTCCGAACCAAGCGCACCGTGCGCCATGCCGTCGGCGACCGACACCGCCGCGCCCGACGACGACCCGCCCGGCACGTGCCCGACCCCGCGCTGCCAGACGCTCTTGGGCGTGCCGTAATGCGGATTGATGCCGATGCCCGAATAGGCGAATTCGGTCATGTTGGTGCGGCCGATCAGGATAAAACCGGCGCGCCGCAAGCGCGACACCACCGGCGCATCGTTTTCGGCCGGCGGTGAATCGTCCAGCGCCCGCGAGCCGGCCCGCGTGACCTGGCCCTTGATGTCGAACAAATCCTTGATCGAGATGGGAATGCCGGCAAAGACCGACGGCGCGGCCTTGACTTCGCGGAGCCGATCCATGGCCTTGGCCGCCTCGATCGCCGCCTCGACCTCGACATGCACGAAGGCACGGGCCCCTTCGCCTGACTTGTCGGCAATTTTGGCCAGGCACTCGTCGACCAGTTTTCGCGCGTTGGTGCGGCCGCTTTCGAGATCGGCTGCGAGAGCCGTCAGTGTCGGGGTGTTGGGCATGGTCATTGTTTCTCTTGCTACAGTCTATCCGGGCCGGCATCGATCTCCAGATCGAGCAAGGCAGAGCTCAGCGATTTGCCATGCGCGTCCAGCGCGAGCGACCGGGTTACGCCGCCGCCCAGCGCCTTGTCCATCACGAAGTTGAGCGCAAAAATTTTGGGCAACTCATAGCGGACCACCTCGCCTTCGACCACGCCGGCGAAATGCGCCTTGACGCGCGCCGGGGTAACCTGGGCGATCAGTAGCGGGTAGTGTTTCGCGTCATAGGCGATCACGGAAATATTGGAGATATTGCCCTTGTCGCCGGTGCGGGAATGGGCGATCTCGCGCAGCTTCATTACTACTTTCCCTCGACGAATTGCACAGCCGGCTGCGCCAATTCGCGCGGCAACAGGACCGAAGCGACCGCGACGACATCGCGCGCGGATTTGAAAGCCCCGCCCCCACCGGCCGGGCCGTTGGTGTAGAGCGTTTCGACCTCGTTGCCGATCCGGATCGCTTCGCGCAGGTTGTCCGTACGGCCGCTGACGCGAACGCGCACCTCATAGGGCTCGTTGGCATGGCTTGAGACCTGCGTACCATGCAGGGAATCGACGCCAATCAGATCAAACCGCAATTCGTTGGTCACAACGCCCGTGAGCTTCAACCGCTCACGAACGATCTCGAGCGCGAGTTGTCCGCGCGCCAGAGCACCGGGACCGGCATAGGACATCTGGCCTTCGCCGATGAAACTATCGACATAGCCGACCGATACCTTCAGCGTCGCGGGACGTTCACTGCCGCGGCCGCCACTGATCCGCACCCGATCCTTACCCACCTCCTCGATCGCCACTTGCGAAAAGTCCGCGGTCACGTCCGGCTGGAGGTACCGGACGGGATCGTGCACCTCGTAGAGCAGTTGCTCCTTGCAGGTCTGCGCGGTGACGGCGCCGCCGGAGCCTTCGACCTTGGTGATGACGAGGCTGCCATCCTCGCCGACCTCGCCGATGGGGAAACCGAGCCGCGCCAGATTTTCCACGTCCTTGAAGTGCGGATCGGCAAAATAACCACCCGTAACCTGGCCGGCGCATTCCAATAAATGACCGGCAACAATGCCCTTGCCGAGCAGATTCCAGTCATCCATCGCCCAGCCAAAGGCATGGATCAGCGGCGCCAAGAATAACGCGGGGTCAGACGCCCGGCCGGTGATCACGACGTCGGCGCCACCAGCCAGCGCCTCTGCCATCGGCCCGGCGCCCAGATAAGCATTGGCCGATATCAAGCGGTTGCCGAGTTGGCTGATTCCGCCGTCGAATTCCATGATCGGGAGGTCGCTTTGCCGGCATGCCGCGAGAACGTCGTCGCCGGTGACCGCCGCGATCTTCAGGGAAAGCCCCATTGATCGCGCCAGGCTCGCGGTCTTGCGCGCCGCGGCAAGCGGATTGGCCGCCCCCATATTGGTGACGATCTTGATGCCTTTGGCCGCACAGACCGGCAGCACCGCGCGCATCCGCTCTTCAAGCAGCGGATCGTAGCCGGTGTCCGGATTCTTCATGCGGGCCTGCTGGGCGAGAGCGACGGTACGCTCGCCCAGACATTCGAACACCAGATACTGAATGTCGCCCTTTTCGGCGAGTTCCAGCGCCGGCTCGATGCGATCGCCCGAATAACCAGCGCCTGATCCGATCCGGATGGTTCGCATTATTTCAGTCCGAAATAAGCCCGCCGCAGCGCCTCGTTGTCGGTCATCTCGGCCACCGTTCCGGAAAAGCGGATACGGCCACCTTCGAGCACGAACACGCGGGTCGCGACCTCAAGGAAGCCGATATTCTGCTCGGCAATCAGCAAAGCAAGCCCTCTTCCACGCAGGTCGCTCAGGATCCGGATGACCTCCTTGACGAACAAAGGCGACAATCCGGCCGACGGTTCGTCCATCACCAGAAGTCGAGGTTCGGCCGCCAAAGCCTTGGCGATACCGAGCATTTTTCGCTGACCGCCGGAAAGGCTGGATGCCGGCGCACGGCGTTTGTCGCGCAGCACCGGGAAGGTGTCGTAGAGATCGTCGATCCGGGGGTTGGCATGCCCAAGCGCCTGCGCGCCGATCCGGATATTTTCCTCAATCGACAGGTCGGGAAAAACCGCCAGTTCCGACATATAGGTCATCCCCAGCCGCATCCGCGCGCTGGAACGCATCCGCGTCACATCCTCGCCGCCGAGCCTGATGCTGCCGTGCCTCGCCTCGATCAGGCCGACCAGCGATTTAAGAAAGGTGGTCTTGCCGGCGCCGTTGGTCCCGAGCAGCAGCACGGTTTCGCCGGCGCGGACGTCGAGATCGACGCCCCACAACACCTGCATCGTGCCGTAGCCGGCATCGACGCCTTGAGCCGTCAGCAAGGACGTGGCCTCAGGCGGCATGCTCGCCTCCCAGGAACACCTCGATGACCTGCGGAACCTTGACCGCGACCGCGAGCTTGCCCTCGAAAATCTCCTTGCCGGCGTTCATGACGATGACGCGGTCAGTGATGTGCTCGATAAAGCCCATGAGATGTTCGACCACGATGATCGCCATGCCCTCCTTGACAAGCGCCTTGATGCGCTCCGCGATCCAGTCGAGTTCCGCCGGATTGAGGCCGGCGGCGAGTTCGTCGAGCAACAAAAGCCGCGGACGGGTGGCGAGCGCACGCACGAGATCGAGCATCTTTTGTTGCGCGTTATTGAGATCGGCCGCCGGGCGGTCGGCCACTTCAGCCAGCCGGTATTCGTCCAGGAGAGCGCCCATGGACGGTGGTGCGGCCGATGCCCCGCCATACGCCAGGGCCACCTCGACGTTCTGCCGGACCGTCAGCGACAAAAATGGTTTTGGGATCTGGAAGGTGCGATTGACGCCGCGGTGGACGAGCTTGTGCGAGGCGACGGCGCCGATCGAAGCGCCTTCCAATACGATCTCGCCACCGTCAGGGGCATAAAGACCGGAGATCACATTGATCGCCGTGGTCTTGCCGGAGCCGTTGGGACCGACCAGTCCCAGAATCTCGCCGGACGAAACGTGGAAGCTCAAGCCGTCCAGTGCGCAAAAGCCGCCGAAGCGTTTCACGAGTTTGGAAACCTTGAGGAATGGTGCGCTCTCAGGGGACATGCCATCCCCTGCGAGTTGCGAGCGACACCAGTCCTGCGGGAAGAAACAGCACCAGCCCCATGATCAGGAGGCCGTAGATCAGCTGAAAGTACTGCGGCGCGGTAAATCCGATCAGGTTGTAGATGCCGTAAAGGATGACGACGCCGACGATCGGTCCTGATATCGAGGCGACGCCGCCGAACAGTGCGAACACGATCGCGAAGATACTGAACTCGCCGCTGAAGACATTGTCGGGATAGAACACCGAAACGTACCAGGCGTAGACGCCACCGGCGAGACCTGCGACCAGCGCGGACGTCAGCCAGGCGATGATCCGCATCCGCACGACATTGACACCCGCCATCGAGGCGCTGACGGCATCCTCTCGCACCGCCTGCAACGCAAGGCCAAAGCGAGAGTTTTTCAGGAAGACCACTACCCCCAGCGTTAGCGCCAGCACGACGAGCGCTGCCGCATAGGCATAGGTCGGATCGAACGTGCCGGTGAGCGAGACGCCATAGGGGCCGCGCGTGATCGGCTCAAGCGCCGGGTTGGCGATGAAATGCAACACCGCCAGCGACGCGGCAAGGTTGGCAATGGCGAAATAGGCGCCCGAGAGACGCAACAGCGGCGTGAGCAACAGTCCAAGCGCGACGCCGACGAGGCCGGCGACAAACACCGCGACCACGGCCGGGGCCTGGAAATGCATCACCAAGATCGCAAAACCATAGGCGCCGGCTCCGAAGAAGCCGACATAGCCGAACGGCAGATAACCGGTGAAGCCATAGATGATGTTCACTCCTTGCGCGAGGATCAGGAAGATCACGAAGTTGAACAGCAGCAGATGGTTTTGATAGACGCCCGGCAGCACCGCAAAGACGGCGAGCAGCGGTAGCGCGATGAAGAGCAAATGCTTGGCGGCGTTAGGCAACACGCACCCGCCTTCCGAGCAGACCGCTCGGACGCAGCAGCAAAATGAAGATCAGGAGCACATAGGGCAACAGGTCAGCCCATGAGCTCAAATAGGTCTGCACCACCATGTAGCAGATGCCGTAGACGACACCGCCGAGCGCAGTGCCGAGCGGATTTCCCAGCGAGCCGAGTACCACGATGGTGAAGGACGTAACGGTGGCATCGGCGCCAAAGGCCGGCGTCACCGAGCCAAACATGAAGGGTGCAAAGATGCCGGCAACGGCCGCCAGTCCCAACCCGATGCCGAAGGCAGCGGCCGACACGCGGTCGACGTCGATCCCGGTTGCGAAGGCTTCATCACGCCGCGACATCACCGCGCGGGTCAGGGTGCCCAGACGAGTCTGGTAAAGGTATACATAGACACATCCGATCGCGATCAGGCTGGTGACGGCGGCGATCACCCAGGACGCCGGAAACCCCTGCCCGAAGATCTGCACCGGTCCGCCGCTATTGGGCGAGCCGCCGAACCATTTGACCTTGATCGTCGAAAACACTGTGCCCAGCGCGCGGCTTTGAATCGAACGTTCGCTGGTGCCGAGAAAGATCGTGGTGACGGCTTCGATGACCTGAGACAGGCCGAAGAAAAGGATGATCGAGAGCATTTCCGGGTTGGTCGACCCCTGAAGCCGCGGCACCAGCACCCAGTACAGCAGCATGCCCGCAACCAGGAAGATCATGAATGCCAGTGGCACCGCGAACAACGGATCAATCCCGATGACGGTGACGACGCCAACCGCTACGAACGCGCCCAGCATCAGGCAATCGCCATGCGCCAGATTGACGATCCGCATGACGCCGAACACCAGATTGAGACCGATGCCGACCAAGCTGAAATACAATCCGAACAGAACGCCCGCGACCAGCGCATAAACTAGCATCTAGTGCCGCCTATTTGAAGTTCCTGCACCACAAGCCGCGACCCTTCTTCAGGAACTTCAAATAGAGAAGCGGCACTAGAATCAATAAGTTTTCTAGCGCCCATAGCTTTCCGAAGTCCGTGAACGGTGCATGCGGAGATGTAACACGGACTTCGGAAAGTGGGCACTAGCCGTCGCTCGCGGCAGCCGTTCAGAAGATATCAATCTCATGGACGCGGATAAACCGGCTTGCCGTTGGCGACCTCGTGCGGATAGATCGAAACGAATTTGACATGGCCATGCTCGTCCACCTCAAGCTGGCCGAGCGGAGTCAACTCGCCGATCTGACCGCCCATTTCGTCAAGCGCGAACGGCCCGCACAACGTCTTGAGCTCGCCGGACAGGCTGAACACCGCGCGGTGCAATTCCATCTGATCAAGGCTCGTTGCGACCGACAGCGCCTTCTCGATGACAAGGCCGGTCGTATAGCCGGCAACCGCATTGAGACCAAATTCGAGTTTTCCGTCGGTATACTTCTTGTCCCAGGCCGCCTTGTAGGCCGTCAGGTTCATGCCGAAATTGACGGGATATTCGAGGTCCGACGGCGGGACATAGGTGAACACGTGCTCAAGCCCCTTGGCGCCGACATTCTTCTCGAGAAGTTCTTTCTCGAGGCCCGCATAGATCGAAAACAGCATTTTGAACTTGACGCCGACGTCAGCGACGTTGCGCAGGAAGGCAATGTCGTTCGGCGCGTAGCCGAAATGAATCACCGCGTCCGGCTCTGTATTGCTGATGTTGTTGATGATGACGGTGTAGTTGGTCGTCTCGGTCGGGACACCCTGATCGTAGACGATCTCGATCGGCGCGCCGGAATCCTTGACGAATTTGCGGAAAGCGTTGGCCTGCGTGCCCGTGAATTCGTTGGTCGAGTAGAGGATCGCGATTTTCTTGATGCCGAGCGCCGGTCCGTCATGGGTGATGAAATCGGCGACCGGCTTCGGCCAGACCGTCGAGACCGGGTCGGCCATCAGCGCGATATAAGGATTGTCTTTTGAAAAGAAGCTGGCGCCGGTGCCGGTCTGGTCGAACAGGAACATTTTTCGGTCGCGAGCGATGGCGACCGCCGGCGCGGTCAAGACCGAGCCGGAATCGGCGACGAGTAGATCGACCTTATCCTGGGTGATGAGCTGGTTATAAAGCGTGGAGGCCGTCGCGGTATTGCTCTGGTCGTCGTAGCCGATGAGCTTGACCGGCAGTTTCTTGTCGAAGGCCTTCACATAGACCCCGCCATCGGCATTCTTCAGGTCGGTCCACAGCTTCAGCCCGCTGAAAACCGGCATCGAAATCGAGGCGTAGCGCCCGGATGAGGCATAAAGGGTGCCGATCTTGATTTCTGTCGGCACATCGGCCGCATAGACTTGGGTGGCAAAAGCCAACCCAACAAGCGCCGCGCCCATCACCCTCAACATACCATCCTCCCAGCTTTTTTCTTGTTTCGGGCGGACCATAGCGCGGGGGGTTACCGGGATACAAGCGCCCACGTCCAGGCAAGGTCTAGGCAATAAATATAAGGAAAAAAGCCACTTATGGGCCAATCGGCGGTGCCGTTGACGGCATGCCCTCCCCTGTCGCATCAAGATCAGAACAAGCGGGTCGAGTGACCCCAACTCAAAGGCAACATACCTTTGGCCCGGCGCCCAACCGCAACGCAGGAAATTCACCCATGACAAAATCCCTCGACGGCAAATCCATCATCGTCACCGGCGCGGGTCGGGGCATCGGGCGCGAGATCGCGCTGTTGTGCGCCGCCGAGGGCGCCAAGGTCGTCGTCAATGACCCCGGCGTTGCCGCCGACGGTTCTGGGGCGAGCGCCTCACCTGCCGAGGAGGTGGTCGAGGAAATCAAGAAACGTGGCGGCACCGCGATTGCCAATTTCGAGACCGTGGCCGAAGCCGTTCCGGCAAGCCGGATCGTCAAGGCGGCGGTCGACCATTTCGGCAAGCTCGATGGCGTGGTCAACAATGCCGGCATTTTACGCGACGCCATCTTTCATCGCATGAGCATCGATGCCTTCGAGTCCGTCATCAAGGTGCATCTGATGGGCTCGTTCTATGTCTCCCACGCGGCAGCACGGTTGTTCCGCGAGCAGGAGAGCGGATCGTTCGTGCACTTCACATCGACTTCGGGACTGGTCGGCAATTTCGGTCAGGCGAATTATGCCGCGGCCAAGCTCGGCATCGTCGGCCTGTCCAAATCGATCGCGCTCGATATGAACAGGTTCAATGTGCGTTCGAATTGCGTTTCGCCCTTCGCCTGGAGCCGCATGATCGGATCGATTCCGACCGAGACCGAAGCGGAGAAGGCACGTGTGGCAAAGATTCAGCGGATGGGACCGGAGAGGATCGCGCCGGTTGTGGCCTTCCTGCTCAGCGAAGCCGCCAAGGACGTCACGGGGCAAATCTTTGCCGTGCGCATGAACGAGATTTTCCTGATGAGCCAGTCCCGCCCGCTCCGCTCGATCCATCGCGACGAAGGATGGACGGTCGAGAGCCTCGCCGAGCACGGCATGCCGGCGCTGAAATCGTCGTTCTATAAACTCGACCGTTCGGCGGACATCTTCAATTGGGATCCGGTCTGACGGCTACCTGTCCCGCAAGCTTGGAAGGAATCATGACAAACAAACGTGACTTCGGCGCCAACGCCGAACCCCAGCGCTATCCCGATCCGGACGTCGTCGTAATCGATCCCAAGCGCTTCAAGGCCAAGGTCGGCAATACCGCGATCAAACGGCTTTACACGGGCTGCCTGTGGGCTGAGGGACCGGCCTGGAATGCACAGGGACAATATCTCGTCTGGAGCGACATTCCGAACAACCGCCAACTTCTCTATCTCGACAGTGACGGCCACATCTCCGAGCAATTCCACAAGCCTTCCAACGAAGCCAACGGCAACACCTTCGATTTCGAGGGACGGCAAATAGCTTGCGAGCGGACGCGACTGGTTCGCTACGAACATAACGGGTCGCTCACCGTGCTCGCCGAACAAGCCAACGGCAAACCCTTGAACAGCCCCAACGACGTCGTCGTTCATCCCGACGGCTCGATCTGGTTTACCGATCCCGGCTACGGCGCCATCATCCTCTACGAGGGACAACGCTCCGACACCGGCTCGGCCCAGCCCTATCAAAAGGAAGCGGTCTACCGGCTCGATGCGAAAACGGGCCAGCTCAGCAAGGTCGCCGAAGAGCCCTTCAAACCGAACGGTCTCGCCTTCAGCCCCGATTACAAGAAGATCTATATCGCCGACAGCGGGATCACCCACTACCCGAACGCCAAGAACATCGTCTGGCAGTACGATCTCAAGGGCGACAAGCTCTCAAACCCGCGCGCGCTGATCGACATGGAACTGAACGGCAGAACGGGTTTTCCGGATGGCCTGCGGGTCGATACCGAAGGCAATATCTGGGTCGGCGCCGGCTGGGTCGGAGAAGGCTATGACGGCGTGCAGGTGTTTGCACCCGACGACGGCCAGCGGATCGGCCAGATTCGTTTGCCGGAATGCTGCGCCAATCTCTGCTTCGGCGGCAAGAAGCGAAACCGCCTGTTCATGACGGCGAGTCAGTCGCTCTATGCGGTGTATGTCGAGACCCAGGGCGCGCATATCTGTTGAAGCTGGGTGACGCGGCGATGCCGAACTGCATGGCCGCCATCCCCTCGACCTTTGGTTGTCCGGGAAAAATCGCCCGTATTGCGCCGAAATTTCATCGGATGATTTCCTCCCAATAAAAAAACTCGGAGGAATCATGACAAACGCATTACAAGCCAACCACGAAGCGAGCGGCCTCGACCGCCGCAGCCTGCTGCGCGGCGCAGCCGCCATCGCCACAACGGTCGTAGCCACCAGCGCCTCCGCGCGCGACTTCGGCCGCGGCGCCGAACCTCAGCGCTATCCCGATCCCGATATTGTCGTGATCGATCCCAAGCGCTTCAAGGCCAAGGTCGGCAACACGGCCATCAAGCGCCTGTACACCGGTTGCCTGTGGGCCGAGGGGCCGGCGTGGAATGCGCAAGGCCAGTATCTCGTATGGAGCGATATTCCGGCCAACCGTCAGCTTCGCTATCTCGACGACGACGGCCATATCTCCGAGCAATTCCACAAGCCGTCCAACGAGGGCAATGGCAACACCTTCGACTTCGAGGGCCGGCAAATTACCTGCGAGCGGACGCGGCTCGTGCGCTACGAGCATGACGGCTCGCTCACCGTGCTGGCTGAACAAGCCAACGGCAAACAGCTGAACGGCCCGAACGATGTCGTCGTGCACCCCAATGACGGTTCGATCTGGTTCACCGACCCCGGTTACGGCGCGATCAGCATCTACGAAGGCCAGAAGGCCAATACCGGCTCGGTCCAGCCTTATCAGAAAGAGGCGGTCTACCGGCTCGACGGCAAGACAGGCGAAGTGACCAAAGTCGCCGAAGACCCCTTCAAGCCGAATGGCATCGCCTTCAGCCACGACTACAAGAAGGTCTATGTCTGCGACACCGGCATCACCCACTATCCGCAGGCCAAGAACATCGTGTGGCAATACGATCTCAACGGCGACAAGCTGTCGAACCCGCGCACGCTGATCGACATGACGCTGGACGGCAAATCAGGTTTCCCGGACGGCATGCGGGTCGATACCGAGGGCAACGTCTGGGTCGGTGCGGGATGGGTCGGCGACGGCTATGATGGCGTCCAGATTTTTGCGCCGGATGGTCAAAGGATCGGTCAGATTCGTCTGCCCGAGACCTGCGCCAATGTCTGCTTCGGCGGCAAAAAGCGAAACCGCCTGTTCATGACCGCCAGCCAATCGCTGTACGCGGTCTATGTCGAGACCCAGGGCGCGCATAATTGCTAAAGGCGCCTCGATGCTGCGATCGTCATGCCCGGACTTGATCCGGGCATCCATCCTCTTCGCAAGAGTAGTAGATGGATTGCCGGGTCAAGCCCGGCAATGACGAAGAGGTAGGACTCTAACCGCTGTTACGCAAGCCGGCGGAAATGCCGTTGATTGTGATCTGGATGCCGCGCAGCACCTGCTCATCGGTGTTTTGCGCCCGGTTCTCCTTCAACAGCTCCACCTGCACGTGGTTCAGCGGATCGAGATAGGGAAAGCGATTGCGGATCGAGCGCTCGAGCAGCGGGTTGCTTTCCAACAGCCGCGTCTGCCCCGTGATCTCCAGCAGCCGATCGATCGAGCATTGCCATTCGCGCCGGATACGCTCGAAGATGTTTTCGCGCAGTGCGACGTCGGGTACAAGCTCCGCATAGCGTGAGGCGATCGCAATCGAGCTCTTGGCCAACACCATGTCCATGTTCGACAACAGCGTGCGGAAGAATGGCCACTCCTGATAGAGCTCTTTCAGGAAGGCCATGCCGGTATCGGGGTTTTCCTTGAGCCAGGTTTCCACGGCGCTGCCAAACCCGTACCAACCCGGCAGCATCAGCCGGCATTGCGCCCAGCTGAATACCCAGGGAATGGCACGCAGGTCCTCGATCTCGCGGGTCTTTTTGCGCGAGGCCGGCCGGCTGCCGATATTCAAGGTCGCGATCTCGGTAATCACCGTAGAGGCCCAGAAGTAATCGGCGAACCCTTCGGTTTCATAGACCAGCCCGCGATAGGCCTTGAAGGCATAGGCCGACAACTTCTCCATCGCCTCCAGGTACTCCGCGCGCGGGGCGCTTTGCCTCGGATGCAACAGGCTCGCCTCCAGCGTCGCCGCCGCGAGAACTTCGAGATTGTCGAGACCGACTTCCGAATTGGCGTATTTGCTGGAAATGATCTCGCCCTGCTCGGTGATCCGGATCTGGCCGTTCACCGCCCCACCCGGCTGCGCGATGATCGCATCATAGCTTGGGCCGCCGCCCCGCCCGACCGAGCCACCGCGGCCGTGGAAAAGACGCAGCCGCACATGGTGCCGCTCGAACACTTCGACCAGGCCGATCTCGGCCTTGTAGAGTTCCCAGCCGGACGTAACGAAGCCGCCGTCCTTGTTGCTGTCGGAGTAGCCGAGCATCACCTCCTGCACCGAGCCGCGACTGTCCACGAGCTTGCGGTAGTCGTGCATCGACAGGATCCGGTCCATGATGCGGCTGGAGGCCTGCAAGTCTCCAATCGTCTCGAACAACGGCACGATATTGATAGCACTGCGGCCTGAGGGATCGACAAGGCCGACCTCCTTCAGCAACACCGCGACCTCCAGCATGTCGGAGATTCCCTGGCACATCGAGATGATGCACTGTGGGATAGCCTCCACTCCGAACTTGGCGTGGGCCTCGGCGGCGGCGCGGAACACCGCAAGCTCGCCCATCGTCTCCTCGCTATATTTGACGAAGGACGAGGTCAGCGGCCGGGTATTGTGCAGTTCGTCGGTCAGAAGCGCGATACGCGCCTCCTCGTTCAGCGCCAGATAGGATTTGCCGGGCATCGCGGCATCGATCAATTCGGCGATCGTGCGCTCATGAACGGCCGAATTCTGCCGGATATCGAGGCTTGCGAGATGAAAACCGAAACAATCCACGGCGCGCCGCAGGTGGCGCAGCCGCCCGCGCGCAATCACACGCGAATTATTCGTAATCAGCGAGCGATAAAGGATATCGAGATCGGCCTTGAACTCCGCGACATTGGCATAAGGCGTGGCCGCGCCGACCGCCGCCCGCGTGGTCTCGACCTCAAGCCGCACGGCGGTGGCTGTGAGCCGGGCAAAGATGCCCGATACCGCGAGGCGATAGGGCTCGCCGCTACGATGTGGCGACTTGTCGGGCGAGCGCTCGGCCAGCGCGCGCAGGTCCTTCGAGACATCGGCCAGGTGCGCCGCGAGCGAAAGCTCGGAGCCAAGCACATGCAATTCGTCGAGGTAAAAACGTATGACCCGGCCCGACTGCATCTTCAGCGTGCCGCGCATGACGTCGGCGGTCACGAACGGATTGCCGTCACGGTCGCCGCCGATCCAGCTTCCCATCTTCAGGAAGGATGCGAGCTCTCCCTGGGTGCCCCCCTCGCCTTCGTTCAGGCGATCTTCAAGCCGGCAATGCAGCCGGGGAACCTCATGCAGGAAGGTGTAGTCATAGAAAGACAGGCCGTTGGCGACTTCGTCGAGCACGGTGAGCCGGGTGCGGCGCAACAGATTGGTTTGCCATAACGTCAGGACCGCGCGACGCAATTGCTCGTCACTCGCGGCCAGTTCCTCCGGCGTCAATTGCAGTCGCTCGCGCTGGTCCAGAACCGCTGCAATCTCCATTTCGCGGTCGATCGTGCTCTTGCGGCGGACTTCCGTCGGATGCGCGGTCAGTACCGGACTGACCAGCGCGGAGGCAAAGAATTTTCGCAGCGTCGCTGCATTGAGACCGGCACTGCGTGCATGGAGCAAGGTCTGAGCCAACGTTCCCGAACGCGGCGCTACGCCCGCCTTGGAACTCAAGCGCATCCGCCGAATATTGTTCTGGTCTTCGGCGATATTGGCGAGGTGCGAGAAATAGCTGAAGGCACGCACGATGCGCAGCGTCTGGCTGATCGACATGCTGTCGAGAATGAGCTCAAGCTCGCCCCTCGCCGCCTTGTCGTCGCCGCGATGAAACCGGATCGAGGTCTGGCGGATGCGCTCGACCAGATCGAAGACGTCGGCGCCTTCCTGGTCGCGGACGGTGTCGCCCAGGATGCGGCCAAGCAGACGGATGTCGTTCCGCAGCCGCAAATCTTCTTCGAGCGCGGCGCTTTCCTCGCCGCGGTCAGATTCCAGTCCGTTTTCAGAAAGCATGGTCTGGGGGGCCATCGCTAAAATGCTCCAGAGCTGCCGGCATTCCTTGAGTCGCAATTTTTGCGGCGCAGCGCAAGAGCAAGAAAGGAGCAAGAAACAGCCGGACCGCCCCGCCCATGCTGCCAGAGCCAGTCCATCCGGCGTTTTGCCGAACGGCCCCCTCTCCGCACCCCGCGATAAGCGCTTTACACCAAAGCCTCGTCCGGTTTTAGTCGTTGACGACCGACAAATACGATCGGGGACCCTGTCATGTTCAGCGAACAGCTTCTCTCAGGCCGGCGAATTCTTGTCACGGGAGGCGGCACCGGGCTCGGCAAGTCGATGGCCGCCCGCTTCCTTGAACTCGGTGCCGAGGTCCACATCTGTGGGCGCCGGAAGATCGTTTGCGACGAAACCGCAACCGAATTGATGGACCTCTATGGCGGCCGCGTGACCAGTCATGGCGTCGATATCCGCAACGCGCAGGCCGTCGATGAAATGGTGGACGCGATCTTCCTGGACAGCCCGCTGACCGACCTCATCAACAACGCGGCCGGCAATTTCATCGCGCGCACCGAAGATCTTTCGCCGCGCGGTTTCGACGCGGTCGCCAATATCGTCATGCACGGCACTTTCTATGTTACCCATGCCGTCGGGCGGCGCTGGATCGCCAATAAGCTGCCCGGCAATGTGGTGTCGATTACCGTCACCTGGGTCCGCAACGGCAGTCCTTACGTGGTGCCCTCGGCCATGAGCAAATCGGCGATCCATGCCATGACGATGTCGCTGGCCGCCGAATGGGGCCACTACGGCATCCGGCTTAATACGATTGCGCCGGGCGAAATTCCGACCGAAGGCATGAGCAAACGCATCAAGCCGGGCGATGAGGCAGGTGCCCGCACTCGCGCTGCAAATCCGATGGGCCGGGTCGGAACCATGGAAGAGCTGCAAAATCTCGCAGTGTTCCTGATTTCAGGCGGCTGCGACTGGATCAATGGCGAGACCATCGCGATGGATGGTGGCCAGGCGCTGGCGATGGGCGGCAATTTCTATCAGCTGCGCGACTGGACCGACTCCGACTGGCAGAATGCGAAAGAGCAGATCAAGGCGCAGAACGAAAAAGACCGCGCCGCGCGCGGGTGAGACAACATCGGCCGGAAGCCGGGAGGGTTGAGAATGCAAGGTCGTGGCCCGCCGCGGCCCGGATACGGGCTCGGCCTGCTTGTTCTGCTGCTGATCGGCCTGCCCTGGGGACCAGGCTTTGCCGGGGAATATCCGGAACGGACGATCAAGATCGTCGTTCCCTTTCCCGCCGGCGGGCCTACCGACGTGGCGGCGCGGCTGATCGCGCAGTCGCTGGCAACCAAGTTCGGCAAAGGCGTGGTGGTCGAAAACCATCCTGGCGCCGGAGGCCGGATCGGCGCCAAGCTGGTCGCGACCGCGACGCCGGACGGCTACACCTTGTTGCTCGGCGGGACCAACGTCAATGCGATCGGAGCGATCTTCACTGACCTCGGTTTCGATCCGGTCAAATCCTTCGCGCCTATCGCGGTGGTTTGCGTCGATTCTCTCGCCATTGCGATCTCGCCGCGGCTGCCAACGAAAGACTTCAAGGAATTTGTCGCCTACGCCAAGGATCATCCGGGGCAACTGAAGTACGGCGCCTCGCCCGGAATCTACACGCAATTTGCCGGCGAATATTTCAAGCTGAAGACCGGCACCGATATCCTGTTCGTGCCCTACAAAGGCGGCGCGCCGGCCGTGACGGATGCGCTGGGCGGCCACATCGAAATGGTCGTCAACAACAAGTCCAATCTCCTGCCGCAGTTCAAGGACGGCAAATTGAAAGCGCTTGCGGTCACCAGCGAGGCACGATGGCCGGAGCTGCCGCAAACCCCCACCATGCGTGAAGTGGGTATATCGGGTTTTCCGCAGGAGGTCCTGTTCGGCCTGCTGGCGCCGGCCGGAACGCCTGAGAGGATCGTCATGCAGCTCAACGACGCCGTCAACGAGGCGATTCAGTCGGCGGAAGTCCGAGCCAGCCTCGATGGCATCGGTGTCGATGCGAGGATCGGGACGCCGGAAGAGTTCGCCACCGCCCTCGACGAGCAGGCCCGCGACTGGAAGAGAGTGATCGAGGAAACCGGCATTCAGGTGGAGTGATGCTCAGGAGGTCGCCGCAATCGGCTCGGCCTCGCCTGCCGTCATCGCAAACCCCCGATAGCCCTTGGCTGCGACCTCATCGCAGATCTGACGATAAGCGCCGACGCCGCCGATGTAGGGCATAAAAATGCGCGGCTTGCCCGGAATGTTGGCCCCCATGTACCAGGAGTTGGCCTGCGGGTAGAGCGTCATATTGGCGACCTCATTGACATGCGCGACCCATTTCTCTTCCGCTTCAGTCGTGGCTTCGATCCTTGCGTGGCCACGATCGCGCATGAAAGCGAGACAATCGGAGATCCAGTCCACATGTTGCTCGATCGAGACGATCATGTTGGAGAGAACCGACGGGCTGCCGGGACCGGTGATGAGAAAGAGATTGGGGAAACCTTCGCTCATCAGGCCGAGATAGGTTTTCGGGCCGGCGGCCCACTTCTGGTTCAACGTGTTCCGGCCACGCCCGTAGATATCGATTTTAGCCACCGATCCCGTCATCGCATCGAAGCCGGTCGCGAGCACCAGCGCATCGATTTCATAGTCCTGGCCACCCGCGCGCACGGCGCTGGCGAGGATTTCCTCGATACCATTGGGGCGGATATCGACCAGTGTCACATTCGGCCGGTTGAAGGCGGCGTAGTAGTCGGTGTCGACGCAAAGGCGTTTCGAGCCGAACGGATAGTTTTCCGGTTGCAGGCGTTTTGCGGTCGCGGGATCCCTGACGATTTCGGCGATCTTGCCGCGGACAAAATCGGCCGCCGTATCGTTGGCGGCCTTGTCGAGAACGAGATTATTGTAGGTGAGCAGGAAAGGCAGTCCGCCCTTGATCCACCGATCTTCATATCGCGCCCGCCTCGCATTCTCGCCGTCGTCGAACGCGCCACGATCAGGAAGCTCGGTGTAGATGCCGTTGCGCGTATCCTCGCGCGCAAAGCGTCTGATTTCCGGATAATTCTTGCGAAAGGCCTCGCGCGCCTCATCGGTCAACGCCGCATTGTGAGCCGGAATCGAAAAATTCGGCGTACGCTGGAACACAAAGAGATGGCGCGCCTCGCCTGCGATCATCGGGACCGATTGAATTGCCGAGGAACCCGTGCCGATCACACCGACGCGCTTGTCAGCGAAATCCACCCGTTCGTGAGGCCACTGTCCCGTGTGGTACACTTGGCCTTTGAAGTCTGACAGGCCCTTGATGTCCGGCACCCTGGCATTGGAGAGACAGCCGGTCGCCAGCACAACAAATTTCGCCTGCACCAACCGGCCGTCGGAAATCGCGACGTTCCAGATATTGGTCGCCTCATCGAAATCAGTCCGCTCGACACGGGTGTTGAGCGAGATGTCGCGGCGCAGATTGAAACGATCGGCGACATGGTTGGCGTATTCCAGGATCTCCGTCTGCGACGCGTAACGTTCGCTCCAGTTCCATTCCTGCTGCAATTCCTCGGAGAAGGAATAGGAATACTGCATGCTCTCGATGTCACAGCGCGCGCCGGGATACCGGTTCCAGTACCAGGTGCCGCCTAAACCACCACCCTGTTCGTACACACGCACCGAAAATCCAAGCCCGCGCAGCCGGTAGAGCATATACAGTCCGGCAAAGCCCGCACCGACCACGACAACGTCGAAAGCTTGCTCCTGACCGGCATCCGGAATAGACGGCGCGACGGACATCAAGGCGTTTCCTCGAACTTCTCTCTTGTTGAATAGAGCATTCTCCCGGTCGCGGAAAAGCGCAAGGAGAAACCCCAAGGGCGGATATCAGGAGCGGATATTCTGTGCCGCGGGAGGCGTATCCTTCTTCGCCGCGATGACGTGATAGATGCCACTGACGAGGAAGCATGACATGAGAACGTCCCCTCCACCGGCCGATCGCATCCCTGTCATTGTCGGCGTCGGTGAAATCACCGATCGACCGAGCGAGATCACCGATGGCCTGGAGCCGCTGGCGCTCCTGATCGAGGCGCTCAAGCGGGCGGAAGCCGACAGCGGTGTGGCGTTGCTTGGCGAAATCGATTCACTCGACGTCGTCAATTTCCTCAGTTGGCGCTATCGCGATCCGGAGAAACTGCTTTCGTCACGCCTCGGCATCCATCCGAAGCATGCCTATTACGGGCCGGTCGGCGGTGAAAGCCCGATCCGCTATCTGCACGAGGCCGCCCAACGCATCGCGCGGGGCGAATGCCGTGTGGCGGCGGTCTGCGGCGCGGAAGCGCAAAGCACTGCGACGAAAGCCGAACGTGCCGGCATCACATTGCCATGGACGCCGTTCGCGCACGATGTCGAGGAGCCCAAGCGTGGCGCGGCATTTCAGAAACCGACGGCGGTCAAGCTCGGCGTGTTCCGCCCGGTCAGCGTCTATCCGTTTTACGAGGCTGCGGCGTCCGCTCATTGGGGCCAGACCCCCCGAGAGGCGCTGGCCGAATCCGGTACGTTGTGGTCGGCCTATTCGCAAGCCGCTACCGAGAATCCCCATGCCTGGATCAAGCGGCGCTTCACCCCAGAGGAGATCACGACGCCTTCACGCGACAACCGGCTGATCGCGTGGCCCTATACGAAACTCATGGTCGCCAATCCGACCGTCAATATGGGGGGTGCGCTTTTGATGACGAGCCTCGCCCAAGCACGCGCGGCTGGCATCGCCGAGCACAAACTCGTTCACGTGGTCGGCGGCGCCTCGGCGGAAGAGCCGCGCGATTATCTCGATCGCGATCAGTTCGTCGAAAGTCACGCCCAGAATGCGGTACTTGAGGCGGTAACGGATTTGGCCGGCGGTAACGCTGCAGCCTTTGACGCGATCGAGCTTTACAGCTGCTTCCCCTGCGTGCCGAAGATGGCGCGGCGAACATTGGGACTGGCTGTCGGCTTCAATCCCACCGTAACCGGAGGCCTGACGTTCTTCGGCGCGCCGCTCAACACCTATATGACGCATGCGGCCTGCGCGATGGTGCGAAAGCTCCGAGATGGCTCCAGCCTCGGCCTGCTCTATGGCCAGGGTGGCTTCGTGACTAAACACCACGCGCTGGCATTGTCGCGACAGGCGCCGTCGAAGTTGCTGGCGCAGGAAACCAGCGTCCAGAGCGAGGCCGACCGCCGTCGCGGCCCGGTCCCGGCTTTCGTGACCGAGGCCACAGGCACCGCGACGGTGGAAAGCTTCACCGCGATCTACGGCCGCAATAACGCGGTCGAGCACGGCGTGGTGATGCTGCGAACGCCGGAGAATTCACGCGCGCTGGCGCGGGTGCCGGCTTACGATCGTTCTACACTGGCGCATCTATTGGATATGGAGCGTAGCCCGGTCGGTTCGTCCGGTGATGTCGTCCAAGCCCAGGACGGCGTGCTGGAGTGGCGGGCGGGGTGAAGTCACGCCTCGTCTTCTTGGCAGGCCTTCAAACGCAAATGGCCGGGTAATCCCCGGCCATCACGAAGAACAGAACCTCTGGTCCTTGGATCCTAGCCCTTCCCGCCCTGTGTGGCCGTCGCGGTCGCCGGACGCCCCTTGGTGCTCACGACACGAACCGGATCGCCATCGACGACGCCATCCGGCGGCGTGCTGATGACGCGGTCATCAAGCGTAATACCACCGGCAAGCTCGATCTCGCGCCCAAGGTCGCGGGCAATCGTCACCGGCTTGAACAGGATCTTGTTATCGGACGTCACCGTCGCGACGCGCAGCCCCTTCTGATCAAAGACGAGTGCGCTGGAGGGGATGTGCAGCGGTGCATCCTCGCGTTGCAGGACCAACCGCACGTTCGCAAAGCCGCCCGGCATCAGCGCGCCCGAAATATTGTCGAGCCCAAGCTGCATCTGTGTGGTGCCCGAGTTGACATCGACCGCCTGGGACGAAGCCTCGACCGTCGCTTCAAACGTCCGGGTCGGATATTCAGGCACCGAAATCGTCCCCTTGGCCCCGATCTTCACCGCGGGCACGTAGGTCTGCGGCACGTTGACATAGACGCGCAGTTTCTTGATGTCGGACACGATGAACATCGGCGGGCTGCTGGTGCCGCCCGCATTAATCAGCGCTCCAACGTCGGTGTTGCGCGCCGTCACAATGCCATCGAACGGCACGGTAATCTTCTTGTAACCGGCGAGAGCTTCGAGCCGTTCAACGTTGGCCTGGCTGGAGTTGACGGCCGCGTTCTTGTTGGAGAGGTCGGCGGTGCGTTCGTCGATCTCCTGCATCGAAACGAAATTCGACGCGATCAGCGTCTTGCGGCGGGCCAGTGTGACTTCGGAAAGCTTCGCGCTCGCCTGCTGGTTCGTCAGATCGGCGCGCGCCTGGAGCAATTGCTGATCGAGATCGGGCGCATCGATTTCGGCGATCACCTCGCCGGCCTTCACCCGAGCGCCGATGTCGGCGCTCCAGCTCTTCACGTAGCCGTTGACGCGAGCGAAGATCGGCGCCCGGTAATAAGCCTCAAGCCGGCCCGGCAGGTCGATCGTCCCGGTCAGCGTGCCTGGATTGGGGTAGATCACCGCAACCGACGGTACAGATTGATCGTCCGTCCATTCCTTCAACTTGACGTCGGCGTCTTCCCGCGCCCGGATACCGGTCACGACCAAGGTCAGCGCACCGGCGACTGCGACTACGCCTACGATGCCCAGTTTCCGGCGGGAACCAGCCGGCTTAGGTTCAGTGGACATTATCTCTCTCCGATAGGACGGCGGCTTTGGCGTCCTGCTTCTTGTGCAGCATACTAAATACCACGGGAACAAACATCAACGTCGCGACGGTTGAGAACATCAGGCCGCCGATCACGGCACGGCCCAGCGGCGCGTTGGCCTCGCCGCCCTCGCCCAGGCCGAGCGACATCGGAAGCATGCCGATGACCATCGCGAGTGCCGTCATGAGCACCGGACGGATACGCACAAAGCCAGCCTCGATAGCCGCAGCGATCGGGTCACCCAGTTCCTCATAACGCTCGCGGGCAAAGCTGATCACCAGCACGCTGTTGGCGGTAGCAACGCCCATGCACATGATGGCGCCGGTCAATGCCGGGACGGATATGGTCGTATGGGTCAGGAACAGCATCCAGACGATGCCCGCCAGCGCAGCCGGCAGTGCGGTGATGATCACAAATGGATCGGACCACGACTGGAAGTTCACGACGATCAGGAAATAAACCAGAACGATCGCCCCCAACAGACCGAAGAGCAGACCGGAGAACGAACTATTCATCGTCGACACTTGGCCGGACAGCACGACGGTCGAGCCCTTCGGCACATCCTTGGCGGTGTCCGCAACGATCTTCTTGACGTCCTTGGCGAGGCCACCCAGATCGCGTCCCTGGGTCGCTGCGAAGATCTGCAGCGTGGGTTGAATGTCATATTGCGAAACAATCGCGCTCGACGTCGTGCGCGTCAGATTGGCAACACCTCCGAGAATCGGCGCGTTGGGGCGCCCGGTCGCCGTGATCGGCAACGTTTCCAGCGCGCTCAACGAATCGAGCTGATATTGCGGCGTCTGCATCACGATCGAGTACGACACGCCGTTATCCGGATTGAGGTAGTAAGTCGGAGCAACCTGCCCGCTACCGGAGAGGTTCACGGTAAGGCTGTTGACGACGTCGCGCTCGGTCAGACCGACATATTGCGCCCGCGTCCGGTCGACGTCGATGTTGAATGTCGGCTCGCTTGTCGACTGCTGGATGCGAACGTCAGCAGCGCCCGGGACCTGGCGAATGCGCTTCATCAACTGGGTAGCGTAGACAATATTTGCGTTCAAGTTGTTGCCCCGGACCTGCAGATCGATCGGCGCGGGTGAGCCGAAGTTCAGGATCTGGTTGACGATATCCGCGGGCAGAAAAGCAAAACTCGTTCCAGGAAACAGGCGCGGAAGCTGCTCGCGCATCGCCTTCACATAGTTTGCGGTCGGAGGATGATCCTCCTTGAGCTTGATCTGGATATCGCCGTCCTGCGGACCCATCACGCCGGTATTGTTGTACGTCAGGTTGATGCCCGAAATCGGCAGCCCGACGTTGTCGGTCATCGTCTCGATCTGGTCAGGCGGAATGATCTTGCGGATCGCCTTTTGAATGTCGGCAAACTGATTGGCGCTTTCCTCAAGCCGCGTGCCTACCTGAACGCGCACATGCATCAGGATCTGGCCGGCATCGACCGCGGGGAAGAAGTTCTCCCCGAGATAGGGCACCATCACGAACGAGGCTCCGACGAAGCCCAGAAAACCGATCACAAAGGTCGGCCGGTGGTGCAGCGCCAGCGTCAGCAGGTCGCGATGTCCGCTGCGAAACTGCTCGAACCGGCGTTCGAAGCCGCGCTGAAACCAGACCAGCGGATTACGTGTCGGCGGCAGCGTTGCGCCATGCTCGTGCTGATGCGGCTTCAACAGATACATCGCCATCGTCGGCACCAGCGTACGCGACAGGATGAACGACCAGATCATCGCGAAGATCACCGCTTCGGCCATCGGCACGAACAGGAAGCGAGGAATGCCCTGCAGGAAGAACATCGGAATGAACACGATGCAGATGCAGAGTAGCGACACGAACGCCGGCACCACGATCTGCTGCGCCCCGTCGAGAATGGCCGGACGAACTTCCTTGCCCTGCTCCAGATGCCAGTTGATGTTCTCGATCGTCACGGTGGCTTCGTCGACGAGAATACCGACCGCGAGCGCCAGACCGCCCAGCGTCATGATGTTCAGCGTCTCGCCGATCGCTGCCAGCATGATGATCGAGCCGAACACGGCCAGTGGAATTGATGTCGCGATAATGATCGTCGAACGCCAGCTTCCGAGAAACAAGAGGATCATGACGCTGGTGAGCGCGGCCGCGATGATGCCTTCCCGCACCACGCCTTCGATGGAAGCCGCGACGAACACGCCCTGGTCGCCGACATAGCCGATTTTCAGCGCGTCCGGCAGTGAATCCTTGTAGGCAGCGGCCTTTGCCTTGATGCCCGCGATGATATCGAGCGTCGAGGTATAGCCCGACTTCAGCACCATCATCAGAACCGAGCGATTGCCGTTGACGTGGACGACGTTGGTTTGGGGCGGATTACCGTCACGCACAGCCGCAACGTCGCGCACGTAGATGGTTGCGCCATTGACGACCTTGATCGGAAGATCGCCGAGTTCGCCGGACTTCAGCGGCGAGTTGTTGACCTGAATGACATATTCGAAGGTGCCTATCTTCGACGTGCCGGCCGGCTGGATCAGGTTCTGCGCCGCCAACGCGTTGGCGACATCCTGCCCGGATAATCCCAGCGACTGCAGTTTCGACGGGTCGACGTCGATCTGTATCTGACGTTGCTTGCCACCATACGGATACGGGATCGCGGCGCCAGGCACCGTCACCAGCGGCGTACGCAACTGGTTGATCGCGATGTCGCCAAGGATCTGTTCTGTGAGCCCTTCGCCCGACAACGCGAGCTGAATGATCGGAACCGTCGAGGCACTGTAGTTGATGATCAGCGGCGGCGTCGCCCCCGGAGGCATCTGCTTGAGAACCGTCTGCGAGACGGCCGTGACCTGCGCATTGGCGGTGCGGATGTCCGCGTTCGGCTGGAAGAAGATCTTGACGATGCCGACACCGTTATAGGAGTTCGCGGTGATGTGCTCGATATCGTTGACGGTTGTCGTCAGCGATCGCTCGTAAGGGGTTACGATGCGCCCGGACATCTGATCCGGCGGTAGCCCGGTATACTGCCAGATGACCCCGATCACCGGAATGCGGATATCCGGAAAGATATCGACCGGCGTGCGCATCGCGGACAACGGCCCGATGATCAGCAGGAGCAGCGCAAGCACGACGAATGTGTACGGCCGGTTGAGGGCAATACGGACCAGTTCAGTCATGGCACAGGCATTCCTGGGTCGAGCAATATACGATGAGCATGATGCAGTGCGGCATTTACCTGAAATACCGCCAAATGGCTAACGTCAGCCCCCTCAAATCCCTTCACTTCCGCGAGAACGTTAAGATTTCCTGCAAAACCTGCCGGCGTCAGAGTGCAAGTTTTCCGTTAACGCATCAGATCAAGTGCGTCGGAAAAAAAACGGGGGCCGCCGAAATTGCCCGATTTGAGGGCAAGAACCATTTCGCCTTCCTTCGCGCCGACCGCCCGCAGCACAGGCACGCCGGCCGCAATTTCCGCGCCGACAAGAAAACCCGGAATGCCTAAACGATCGACTACGGCGCCTGAAGTTTCACCACCAGCAATCACAAGACGCCTCACGCCCGATTGCACCAGACCTTCGGCGACATCGGCCATGGCCTGCTCGATGGCATGTCCGGCTGCATCGCGGCCATGACGGGATTGCAGGGCTGCGACTTGGTCCGGCGTCGAACTGGAGGCGATGAGGATCGGCCCCTCCGTGATTCTCTGCGCGGCCCAACCGAGCGCGCGCCGGACTTCGCCCTTGCCTGCAACAATCTGCTCGGGATCGAGGTGAAGGACCGCCATGTCGGTTTCGGCATTGGCAATTTGTTGCAGCGTGGCCTGCGAGCAGCTGCCGGCAAGGCAGGCCGCCGGTCCGCCCACCGGCGACTCGGACAAGGCGCTCGAGGCGCCCGCTTTGGCTTTACCCGCCGCTACCAAAGCACGCGCCAGGCCAAGCCCGATGCCGGAGGCGCCAACCGACAAGCGTTGGTCGAGTGCAACCTCACCAATCGTCTCCAGATCGCGGTCGAACACCGCATCGATGATGGCCGCGCCAACGCCCTTGTCCGACAGATCGGCCAAGCGCGCCCGCACCGCCTCCGGTCCGCGAACGACCGTGGCAAGGCCGACAAGCCCGACCTCGGTCTTGCTCTGGCGCGCCAGCACCCGCACCAGGTTTGAATCGTGCATCGGGTTGAGCGGATGATCCTTGAGCGGACTTTCGTTCAGCGGCACGGAACCGACGAACAGATTGCCTTGATAGACGGTACGCCCAGTCTCGGGAAAAGCGGGCGTCACCAGAACGATGGTGTCGCCTGAATCGGCGCGCAACGCATCCATTACCGGACCGATATTGCCGGCATCGGTGGAATCGAAGGTCGAGCAAATCTTGAACAGGACATGGTCTGCGCCGCGGCCGCGCAGCCATTTGTCGGCCGCCCGCGAACGCGACACCGCGAGACCAGCCTCGATCGAACGGCTCTTCAGCGATACGACGACGGCGTCGACGTCAGGCAGATCGAGTTCCTCGGAGGGAACACCGATCGTCTGCACCGTGCGCAGGCCGGCGCGCGTCAGCGTGTTGGCGAGATCGGACGCGCCGGTGTAGTCATCCGCGATGCAGCCGAGTGCAAGTTTCACGATTTTTTCCCCGCGTACGGCTTGAACCAGGCGAGCCCATCGGTGGTCTTGCCGCGCGGGTTATATTCGCAGCCGACAAAACCCTTGTAGCCGAGACGATCGAGTTCAGTGAACAGGAACGGATAATTCAGCTCTTCGTCGTCCGGCTCGTGGCGCGAAGGAACGCTCGCGATCTGGATGTGACCGATGATAGGCATCATTTCACGCAGCCGCATGGTGACGTCCCCATGCAGGATCTGGCAGTGATAGATATCGAATTGCAGCTTCAGGTTCGGAATGTTCAATTCGTTGATCTGGTCACGCGCAAACCCGAAGTCGTTGAGAAAATAATTCGGCGTGTTGCGCGCATTGAGCGGCTCGAGCACGATGTCGATGCCGTGGGGCGCGAAGAATTCCGTCGCCCATCTCAACGACTTCTGGAACGCCGCTATCGCCTTTGGATCCTTGCGATCGGCCAGCCCCGCCATCAGATGCAGGCGCTTGACGCCGGTCGCTTGCGCATAAGGCAACGCGGTGCGCAGGCTTTCCTGTAAATCGGAAAACCGCTCAGGCAGCGCCGCAAAACCCTTTTCGCCCGCGTCCCAATTGCCGGGCGGCAAATTGAAGAGCGCCTGCGTCAGGCCATTACCATGCAGCCGCTTGCCGATCTCTTCGACCGGGTGTGCATAAGGAAACAGGAACTCGACCGCCGTGAAGCCAGCCTTCGCCGCCGCTTCGAAACGATCGAGGAACGGCACCTCGTTGAACATCAAGGTGAGATTGGCGGCAAAACGGGGCATCCGACGTCCTCTTGTTATTGACTGGTTACTTCGGCTCGCCGGGCAAATGCGTGCCGGTCACGCGCGCATACATTCGCGCCACCGACGCATCGTCGTCGCGGCCCATGCCGGAAGCCGCCGTCATCAGGAACATTTGCAGGGCGGCAGCCGACACCGGCACCGGGAATTTCGCCGATCGCGCCATGTCCTGGATGATCCCCAAATCCTTGACGAAAATCTCGACCGCGCTGCGTGGCGTATAATCACCGTCGAGCACGTGAGGAATGCGGTTTTCAAACATCCAGGAATTGCCGGCGGAGGCCGTGATCACCTCATAGACCTTGCGGATATCGAGGCCCTGCTTGGCGGCAAAGGCAATCGCTTCCGAGGCCGCCGCGATATGAACGCCGGCGAGCAACTGGTTGATCATCTTGAACGCGGCGCCTTGGCCGGCGGCATCGCCAAGTTCATAGAGTTTGGCCGCCATCGCATCGAGCGCCGGCCGCGCCTTGGCAAAGGCAGCCGCGCTCCCCGAGGCGAGAATCGTGAGCTCGCCCTGCGCTGCGCGCTGCGCGCCGCCGGAAATCGGCGCGTCGAGATAGTGCCGTCCGGTTGCTTCCAGTTGTTTGGCGAGCCGTCTTGCGACGTCGGGATCCATGGTCGCGGAGGAAACAAATACGGCGTCCCTGGCGAGCGTCTCAGCGACGCCGTCCTTGCCGAACAGAATAGTTTCGGTCTGGGCAGCGTTGACGACCACGCTGACGACGATGTCTGCCTCTCTGGCCGCCTCCGCCGGGGTCCTGGCGCCCTTTCCGCCTTCGGACGCGAATCTTTGAACCGTCTCCGGCGCCACGTCGCAGCCGGTGACCTCAAATCCGGCGCGCTTGAGCGCGCTGGCCATGCCGTAGCCCATCGAGCCCAGCCCGATCACGGCAATGCGAGGTTTGGCGGATGAAGACATGCGACGTTTCCTTATGGCGCTTCTTGAAATTTATCCCTGCCTATCACGGCTTGGCCGCGCTGCCAAAGCGTGAGACAAGATACCGCCCAAGGACAGGACCATGAGCGAAACAAAAATCCGCGAGGAGATCTGCCGCCTCGGCCGCTCGCTGTTCGAGCGTAGCCTGACGCCGGGTTCCTCGGGCAATATTTCAGCCAAGCTCGACGACGGTGGCTGGCTGGTGACACCGACCAACGCCTCGCTCGGTTTCCTCGACCCGGCGCGGCTGTCGCGGCTCGATGCGGCCGGCCGTCTTCTCTCCGGCGACGCTCCGACCAAGGAAGTGCCACTACACAGCGCACTATACGAGACCCGCACGCCGGCGCGCGCGATCGTGCATCTGCATTCCACCCATTCGGTCGCGCTGTCTATGTTGCCCGAGATCGATCCGCGCGCGGCGCTGCCGCCGATGACGGCCTATTACCTGATGAAATGCGGCGCGACCGCGCTTGTGCCCTATTACCGCCCGGGCGATCCGGCGGTTGCGGACGCCATCAAGGGGCTTGCCGGAAAATACTCTTCCGTGCTGCTCGCCAATCACGGCCCGGTGGTTTCGGGCGACACACTGGAGGCCGCGGTGTTTGCGGTCGAGGAACTGGAAGAGACTGCAAAGCTCTATCTGCTGCTGCGCGGACTGAACCCGCGTTACCTGACGCCGGCGCAGGTGGAGGATTTAGTGAAGGTGTTTGGATTGGCGTTGCCGGAACATTCGACACATACACCGTCCTCATCCTGAGGAGCCGTGCGCAGCATGGCGTCTCGAAGGATGATCGCCTTCATAGTACCATCCCTCGAGACGCCGCTTCGCGGCTCCTCGGGATGAGGATCACAATCCCAGATACGCCTTGCGTACATCCGGATTGCTTTTGATCTCGCTTGAGGTCCCCTGCATCTGCAAGCGGCCGGTTTGCAGGATGTAGGCGCGGTCGGCGATTTCAAGGCATTCGGCAATGCGCTGCTCGACGATCAGCACGGTCACGCCGATATCGCGGATGCGTTTGACGGCCTGAAAGATCTCATCGACCAGTTTCGGCATGATGCCTTGCGAGGGCTCGTCCAGCATCAAAAGCCGCGGCCGGGTCATTAGCGCCCGTCCGATCGCGAGCATCTGCTGCTCGCCGCCGGAAAGAGTCTCGGCGCGCTGATCGAGCCGTTCGGAAAGCCGTGGAAACAGCTTGAACACCAGCTCAAGCGGTTGTTCGCGATCCGATTTGCCGCGGTAGAGATAGCTGCCGAGTCGCAAATTGTCGCGCACCGAAAGCCGCGGAAACAGCCGGCGATTTTCCGGAACATAGGCGATGCCGCGCGCGGTGATCATGTGCTGCGCCATGCCGTCGATCCGGTCGCCGTCGAAGGTGACGCTGCCGGAACGCGGTCGCTCGGCGCCCGCAATGGTCTTTAACAACGTCGATTTGCCGGCGCCATTGGCGCCCGCCACGCAGACGACTTCACCCTTCTCGACCTCGATCGAGACCTGTGAGATCGCGACCAGCCCCTGATAGGCGGTGGTGATTTCACGCACCGACAGCATGACGATCCCCAAGGTAGGCGCTGATCACTTTCGGATCGCGAACGACGTCGGTGGGTTTGCCCTCGACCAGAACCTTGCCGAGATCGAGCACGATCGCGCGATCGACCAGCGGCATCACGATTTCCATGACATGCTCGACCATCAGCACCGTGACGCCGGTGGCGCGAACCTTTCGAACCAGCTCAACGCCGGTCTGGGCCTCGATCGGCGTCAGCCCGGTGAGGACTTCGTCGAGCAATAGCAGCTTCGGCTCGGTCGCGAGCGCACGTGCGACTTCGAGGCGACGTTTTTCCGACGGGATCAACTGGCTCGCCAGCGTATCGGCCCGTGCCGCCAGCCCGCAGAATTCCAGCACCTCATGGGCTTTACGGCGGGCCTCACGCATCACGGTGGTGCGGATCAGCGCACCGACAATGACATTGTCGATCACCGTCATGGTCTCGAAGCTTTTGACCACTTGAAAGGTGCGTCCGACACCGCGTTCGCAGCGTTCGGCGGCCGACAGGCGGGTGACATCCTCGCCGTCAAAAATGATCGAGCCTTGGGTGGGCGTGTACACACCGGCGATCAGATTGAACAAGGTCGACTTGCCGGCGCCGTTGGGGCCGATCAGCCCGACTATCTCGCCGCGCCCGACCGAGATCGAGACGTCGCTGTTGGCAACGAGGCCACCGAAGCGCTGCCAGATGCCTCGGGTTTCAAGGAGCGGGATTTCGAGCAGCGCCGTCATCGGGCGGCTTCCTTGCGCCGGGGCGAAAACAATCCGACCAGCCCCTCGGGTCGCGCCAGCGAGATCAAAACGATCAGCGTGCCGTAGACGATCAGATCGACGCCGCGGCCGGAGCCGCCGATATAAGAGCGTGTCAATTCGGTGAGCGGAATCAGAATGACGGCGCCCAGCACCGGGCCCCACAAGGTGCCGATGCCGCCCAGCACCGCCGGCAACGCCATCAAAAGCGAGAACTGAAACCCCATGACGCTTTCGGGGTCGATATAGGAGACGAATTGCGCGTAAAAGCTGCCGCCGATCGCAGTGAGAAAGGCCGAGACCGCGGCCGCGCCCATCTTGGAATTGAACACCACCACGCCCAGGCTTTCGGCGGCATCCGGATTATCCTTCACCGCGCGCCACCAGTAGCCCCACTTCGAGTCTTCCAGCCACCAGGTTACGAGCCAAGCGACACAAGCAAGCGCGAGCGCGAAATAGAAGTAAGGCAGCTTGCTGCGGACAAATTGGAACTTGAGCCAACTGTCGCCGCGCACGGGAATGTCGATACCAAGCGCGGCACCGGCCCAATCCCAGTTCTGAAACAACAGGAGCGCGGTCTCGGCGATCACGATGGTGGCGATGACGAAATAATGCCCGCGCAAACGGAAGCAGGGATAGCCCAGCGCCATCGCGATGGCCGCCGAGATCAGGCCGCCGCCGAGCATGCCGAACCATGGCAGCACGCCGAATTTGGTGAAGAGAAGTGCGGTTGTATAGGCGCCGAGCCCGAAATAGAGCGCGTGCCCCAGCGAAATCTGCCCGCAATAGCCGGAGAGGATGTTCCAGCTCTGCGACAGCGCCGCATACATCAAGGTCAGCACCATGATGTTCTGGACGTAGACGTCCTTCACGAACAGGGGAACGATTGCCGCGATCGCGGCAAAGATCGCGGCGACGATGAGATCGCGGCGGCGGCGCTTGGCGAAGGCCGTATCCATCACATCGATCCGAACAGGCCGCGCGGCCGGATAAAGACCACGACCAGGTAGACAGCGTAAATCCCGACCGATTTCAGCGACGGCGGCAGGATCAAGGCGGTAGTCGCCTCGACAAGGCCGACCACCAGACCGCCGGCGAAGGCGCCGAATACGCTGCCGAAACCACCGAGCGCCACCGTGACATAGGCGATCAGCGCAAACGAAGCGCCGACGTCAGGATAAACGTAGAAGAAAATCGCCATGATCGCGCCGGCGAGCCCGACCAGCGCCGCACCAAGGCCCCAGCCCAGCGCAAACACCCTGTTCTTGTCGATGCCAACCAGCGCCACCGCGCCGGCATCTTCGCGCGTCGCCTCAAGCGCCCGGCCGAAGTCCGTGCGATTGATGAAGAAATAGAGCGCGACGAAAGCAGCAATAGCGACCAGTGCGCCGCATAGCTGCGGCACGGGTAAGAAGATTCCGCCGACCGAGATGGTTTTCCCGCCGAGCCAGGAGTGCGTGATGCTGCGATAGTCCGGCGTAAAGAAATATTGCGCGAGCCCGCGCATCACGATCGCAAGCCCAAAGGTCGAAAAGATCTGCACCATGCCGGCATTGGCCTTGGCGCGGACGGCGAACCGTACGATCAGGAGATAAACCGCCGCCCCGAATACGAACAACGCCGCCGCCACCAGCGGCGCCGCCAGCAAGGGATCGATCGCGAAGAACGCGAACAGAAAGAACGTCGCATACATCGCGATCATCAGAAATTCGCCGTGGGCGAAATTGACGACGTCCATCAGGCCGAAGATCAGCGCCAGCCCCACGGCGATCAAGCCGTAGAGCAGCCCCATCAAGAGGCCGCTGGCGAGACTTTGAATGATAGTCTCAGCGGTCACGCCCCCTGCCCCCCGTTTCCCGTTACTTCATCGGCCAAGTGGCTTCGGCGACGGCCGCCTGCGGCGGAAAGATCGTGGCGAACTTGCCGCCGGTATATTGCAGCAAGACGGGATCGGCGTCGTTGTTCTGGCCGGTCTCGTCATACTTCACACGCTTCCAGGGCATGATGGTCTGCTCGCCGGGGATATCGGTTGCCGCCAGCGCGTCGCGGATCTTCTCGCCGTCGGTGGATTTGGCACGATTAATGGCGTCGGCCATCAGGATCAACGCCATGAACTGACGCGACGAATAGTCGTTGAAATCCTTGCCCGACTTTTCCTTGAACATGTCGTTGATCTTGCCGACCATCGGCCGCTTCTGCGCCAGATCGAGCGAGAAAGTGCCGCGCGAGATCACGCCTTCGAGCTTGTCGCCAACCGCGTCATACAACGCCTTTTCGGAGAAACCGGCATCCTGCGCCACAATGGCAGGCGGCTTGTAGCCGAGTTCGCCCATGGTCTTCACCAGCAAGATGCCGTCGGTGGTGTAACTCGAGGGCATCAGCACGTCGGCATTGGCGGCCTTGAGTTGCTGCACCTCAGCCGAAAGCGAGGGCGAATTCGCCCGGTACTTGATATCGGACACGATCTTGTAGCCGCGCTCGGCGGCCAATTTGGACTGGGCGTTGCCGGAATCGGTGCCGAAGATGGTGTCTTCGTGGAACAGCGACAAGGTTTCAATCTTGGTGCCCTTCTTCTTCATCGCGTCGAAGAAGTCGAACATGGCCTTGGAGTACATCTCATCGTGCGGCGAAGCGCGGAAATAGAATTTCAGGCCGCGGCGATGCAGGCTCGGCGATGAATTATCGGCCGACATGAACGGGGTCTGGTAGCGCTCGCAGGTCTGGCTGATGGTGACGGCGACCGCGCTTTGATAGCTGCCGATAACGGCACAGACCTTCTCCTGCGTGATCAGGCGTTCGGCCTCGGCGCGGCCTTTCTGCGGATCGGCCTGATGATCAGCGAAGACAAGACGCACCTTGGCGCCGCCAAGCCCGGGCAGGCCCTCGCCGCGCGCCAGCGGCAGATCGAAGTCGAAGTTCTTGTTGATGAGCTCGGCCGCGGTCTCGAAAGCTTTCTGTGCATCGACACCGATCTGGGCGCTCGCGCCCGACAGCGGATAGATCACCCCGATCACCACTTCCGAGGTTTGTGCACGCGATACGACCGGCAACAGCGCGGCGCTCGCGGTGGCACCCAACAATACGTTACGGCGGGAGATCGTCATTCGAAAAATCCTCTGTACGGCGGCTATCGATGAAACAGGCGAGCGTAAAGCCCGAAAGAACAGCACAAACTGCCGCCCATTACAGCACGGCAAGGTCCTTGTTGTGCAAGTCCGTTACCAGCATCAGGCCCGGCGCATGCGTGATAGCAAATGGGACCTTCGCCGCCGATATCACCGCCTGTGGTGTGACGCCGCATGCCCAGAACACCGGGATTTCGTCGGGAGCGACCGGGACCGCGTCGCCGTAGTCGGGCTTCGCGATATCGGCGATGCCGATCGAATGCGGGTGACCGAGATGGACCGGTGCGCCGTGAACGGAGGGAAAACGCGAGGTGATCTGCACGGCGCGGATCGCCTGGGCTGGTTTGAAAGGACGCATCGAGACGACCATCGGGCCCGAAAACGGCCCGGAAGGCTTGCAGGCAATATTGGTCCTATACATCGGCACGCGGACCTTGCGCTCGATATGGCGGATCGGCAGGCCTTCGGCCAACAGCGCTTCCTCGAATGAAAACGAGCAGCCGAGCACGAAAGCGACGAGATCGTCGCGCCAATGCGCCATGATGTCGGTCGGCTCTTCCACCACCTCGCCGTCGCGCCAGATACGATAGCGCGGCACGTCGGTACGGATATCGAGGTCGAGGCCGAGCGACGGAATCTTGGGATCGCCGACATCGGACATGCCGATGATCGGGCACGGTTTGGGGTTGAGCTGGCAGAAACGATGAAACGATGCGGCCAGCTTTTCCGGCAGGATCGCCAGATTGCCCTGAACGAAACCGCCTGCGACCCCGGCGGTGGACTCCGCCATGCCGGAGCGGTAGGCGAGCCTCGCCTGCCGGCTTGGAAGCAAGTCTTCGCCCTCTCGGAATGACTGCACTGCCGCAGAAATAGTCATGATGCCGCCCTGCCTACGATCTCGACATCAGTCAAACCTACACGTACTATAAAGTCTAATCTTACTTTTTAATCAGTTTGGATAATCCCAACTTATCGGTGCCGGATGGTGGACTTCAAGTCGATCGAGACGTTCCTGTGGGTGGTGACGCTCGGCAGTTTCCGAGGCGCCGGCCAGCGCCTCAACACCACCCAGCCGGCGATTTCGCAACGGATCGCCCAGCTCGAACGCGAGATGGGGGTGAAGTTGCTGAACCGCGATCATCGGGTGGTCTCGCCGACCCCGAGCGGCCGGCAATTGATGCTCTACGCCGACAAGCTGATCAGCCTCCGCGCCGAGATGATGGCTGAAGTGGGCGACCGCTCGGCGATGCGCGGCGTGCTTCGATTGGGGGTCGCCGAAACCATCGTGCACACCTGGCTTCCGCAATTGATCAAGAGCGTCAACACCGCCCATCCGAATCTGTCGTTGGAAATCGAAGTCGACATCACACCCGATCTAAGCACGCGCCTGCTCGCGCAGGAAATCGACCTTGCCTTTCTGGTTGGGCCGCTGTCGGCATCCGGTGTGCGCAACCGCGTCCTGTGCGATTATCCCATCGGCATTCTCGCCAGCCCTTCGCTGGGTCTCGGCAACAGAACTCTCAAAGTACAGGATCTTGCAAAGTTTCCGATCATCACCTTCCCGCGCAGGTCGCAGCCATACGTGATCGTTCGTTCCCTGTTCAATCGGCCCGGGCTGTCGCCGATCCGGTTGCATGCCAGCGCGTCACTCGCCACCGTGATCCATATGGCGGTCGAAGGGCTGGGCATTGCCGTGATTCCCGCGTCGATCGTCGAAAACGAACTGGCGGATGGACGGCTTCAATTGCTGTCGACCGACCTCAAGATCCCGCCGTTGACGTTTTCGGCAAGCTGGCTCGAGTCGCCCGACATGCTCGCGGTCGAACGTGTCGTCGATCTCGCTGCCAAAATCGCGCAGGGCAGCGCTGCGATCGCCGATGCCTCTGACGTTGACGCGCCCCGGTCAGTGGTCCAATTCTAACATTCGCAAAAGTGGCCGCTGAGTGGAATGCGAATACTAGAATTGGACCACGACGCGCCATCATTACCGGAACAGTTTCATGACGACAGCCGCATCCAACCTGCAAATCGATTCCGCCCGGCTCTGGGACACGATTCACGAGACCGCGAAATTCGGCGCTACGCCGAAGGGCGGCGTGCGGCGGCTGACGCTGGGCCCCGAGGACAAGCAGGTGCGCGACTGGTTTCGAACGGCCTGCGAGGCCGCCGGTCTTGAGGTGCACGTCGATGCGCTCGGCTCGATGTTTGGTTTGCGCAAGGGCCGCGACATGTCGAAGCCGCCGATCGGGCTCGGCTCGCATCTCGATACGCAGCCGACCGGCGGCAAGTTCGACGGCGTGCTTGGGACTCTTGCCGCGCTCGAAGTCGTCCGCACGCTCAACGACGCTGGCATCGAGACCGAAATTCCGATCTGCATCGCCAACTGGACCAACGAGGAAGGCTCGCGCTTCGCGCCGGCGATGATGGCATCGGCCGCTTACGTCGGCGATTTCACCACCGATGATATCCTGTCGCGCAAGGATGCCGAGGGCATGAGCGTCGGCGAAGCGCTCGACAGCATCGGTTATCGCGGTGACAAGCCGGTCGGGTTCCAGAAATTCTCCGGCTTTGTCGAATTGCACATCGAACAGGGGCCGATCCTGGAAGCCGAAGGCAAAACCATCGGCGTGGTCGATTCCGGCCAGGGCGTGTTGTGGTACGACGGCAAGATCACCGGCTTCGAGAGCCATGCCGGCTCGACCCCCATGCAACTCCGCCGCGACGCGCTCGCGACCTTATCTGAAATCGTGCTGGCGATGGAAGCGATTGCGAAAAAGCATGGCCCCAAGGCCGTCGGCACCATCGGCGAAGCCGTCATTGCCAATCCTTCGCGCAACGTCATTCCCGGCGAGATCGCCTTCACCGTCGACTGCCGCAGCGCGGACGCCGCGATCATGGACGCGCTGAATTCGGATTTGCGCGCCGCCGTCAAGGAAATCTCGGCCCGGCGCAAGGTTGACGTCACCCTCGATCTGATCTGGCACAAACCGCCGACCCATTTTGATCCGAAACTGGTCGATGCGGTGGAAGATGCCGCCGGGAAGCTCGGCTTCTCGCATCGCCGCATTACCTCCGGCGCCGGTCACGACGCCTGCAATCTCAATACGAAGATTCCGGCCGCCATGGTCTTCGTGCCGTGCAAGGACGGCATCAGTCACAATGAACTCGAAGACGCCACGCAGGCCGATTGCACCGCCGGCGCCAATGTTCTGATGCACACGGTGCTGGCGCTCGCCGGCGTCGCTTCCTAATGCTCCGATTCCGAAGCTCGCAAACTACCGCGGCAACCATTTATGCGAACTTCGGAATCAAAAGAAGCACTAGCAAATTATTAGTTTCTAGTGCGGTTTGGAATTTGAGGTTCCTATGACGAGATTGTCGCGAAACTGATAGGAACCTCAAATTCACCGCACTAGGCGCGGTAGAATCTTGAAATAAAGGGGATGTCCGTGCGGGGTGTTTTTGTCGATGCCAACGGATCGCTTGCGGATATTTTCGAACGGCAGAACAAGGCCGGCGATCCGGCCGTGCATGTCAACCGTGATGCCGACATCAAGTCTGAAGACATGCCGGCGTTACTCGACGGCGCAGAGATCGTTGTAATCGATCACACGTCACTGCCGACCGAGGTCGCCAAGCGCTGCAACGGCCTCAAGCATGTGGTGTTTCTGGGCACCGGCGCGCGCAGCTACATGACCCCGGAGGAACTCGCCGAACTCGGTATCGCGGTTCACTTGATCAAGGGATATGGCGACACGGCGGTTGCCGAATGCGCGATCGCGCTGATGTGGGAAGCGGCACGCGGGATCGCCAAAATGGACCGCGAGATGCGCGCTGGGAACTGGCTACGCGAAGACGGCATGCAACTCACCGGCAAGACGCTCGGCCTGATCGGCTTCGGCGGTATCGCGGCGGAAGTAGCACGTATCGCGCTTGGCAGCGGCATGAAGGTGATCGCCTGGAACCGCTCGCCGAAACAATTTTCCGGCGTCGAATTTGTTGCACTCGACGCGCTACTCGCGCAAAGCGACGTCGTCTCGCTGCACCTTCTGCTCAACGATGAGACAAGCGGTTTTCTGTCGCGCGAACGCATCCGCGCGATGAAACCGGGCGTCATCCTCGTCAACACCGCACGCGCGGCTATGGTTGATGAGGCCGCCATGATCGAAGCATTGAAGTCGGGCCACATCCGCCATGCCGGGCTCGATGTCTTCAACACCGAGCCGCTACCATCAGATCACCCGCTGACCAAAATCCCGAACGTGACTCTGTCAGCGCATTCCGCGTTTCGCACACCGGAAGCAAGCGAAAACCTGATCCACGCGGCGTGGGAGCATTGCAGAAGGATTGCGAAGGGCGAATAGAGCCGCGTCGCACTCTGTACCCTCTCCCCTTGTGGGAGAGGGTGGCGCGAATGAGCATCGCGAAATTCGAGCCGGGTGAGGGGTTACGGTCCACCGAGAGAGCAGAACCTCTCACCCGGTTTCTCGCTGACGTCGAAACCACCCTCTCCCACAAGGGAGAGGGAAAAGAAAGCCTACTCCACCATCTCCGCGACCGCCTTGCCGCAGGCCGTGGTGTCGGCGTTGCCGCCGAGATCACGGGTGCGCAGCGTACGTTCGCCGAGCGTGCGTTCGATCGCGCTGACGATGGCGTCGGCCGCCTGCTTCTCGCCGAGATGCTCCAGCATCATCGCGCCCGACCAGATCATGCCGATCGGGTTGGCGATGCCCTGCCCCGCAATGTCCGGCGCCGAGCCATGCACCGGCTCGAACACCGACGGAAAATTGCCTTCCGGATTGATATTGCCCGACGGCGCGATGCCGATCGTGCCGGTGCAGGCTGGGCCGAGATCGCTCAGGATATCACCGAACAGGTTCGAGCCGACCACGACGTCGAACCAATCCGGATGCAGCACGAAATTCGCGGTCAGAATATCGATGTGATATTTGTCCCACTTCACCTTGGGATAGTTTTTCGCCATCGCCTCCACGCGCTCGTCCCAATAGGGCATCGTGATCGAGATGCCGTTGGATTTCGTCGCCGAGGTCAGGTGCTTTTTCGGCCGCGATGCCGCGAGTTCAAATGCGAACTTGAGAATGCGATCGACGCCGGTGCGCGTCATCACCGTCTGCTGGGTCACGAATTCGCGGTCGGTATCCGGGAACATCCGCCCGCCCACGGACGAATATTCGCCTTCGGTATTTTCCCGCACCACCCAGAAATCGATGTCGCCGGGTTTCCGGCCCGCAAGGGGTGACGGCACGCCCGGCATCAACCGCACCGGGCGAAGGTTGGCGTACTGGTCGAACTCTCGCCGGAATTTTATTAGCGAGCCCCACAACGAAATGTGATCGGGAATTTTCGCCGGCCAGCCGACCGCGCCGAAATAGATCGCATCGTGCTTGCCGATCTTATCCTTCCAGTCGTCCGGCATCATCTGGCCGTGCTTTTCGTAATAGTCGTAGGAAGCAAAATCGAAATGATCGAAATGCAGGGCTATGCCGTGCTTCTTCGCTGCCGTCTCGATGACGCGCAAACCCTCCGGCACGACCTCCTTGCCGATCCCGTCGCCGGGAATGACCGCGATCCGGTATTGCTTTTTTTCCTTGCTCATCGAGAAATTCCTTCGGGCTTGAGGCCGCTTTGGTAAAGCGATTTCGTGTTGGGATTGCAATGGACCAAAGTCTTCCCACGCGCAACGGTGCAGTGCAATGTTGACCGCTGCGCCGGACGCAGCCTAAGTGAAACACCCCTCACCTTCACCCCGATCCAGCGAGCGATCCCATGGACCTTCATCTGCGCGGCAAACGCGTCCTTATCACCGGCGCCTCCAAGGGCATTGGCGCGGCCGCAGCCGAAGCCTTCGCCGAGGAAGGCGCTCATCTGCTGCTCGCTGCCCGCAGCGGCGACCAGCTCAAAGCCGTCGCGGAGCGTCTGCGCTCGGCGCATCAGATCGACGCCGCGACCACTGTGGTCGACCTGCGCAAGCCGGAAGATATTACCCGGCTCGTGAAAGAGGCCGCCGACGTCGACATTCTCGTCAACAACGCCGGCGACATTCCCGGCGGTTCGATCGACAAGATCGATGAGGCGACCTGGCGTCACGCGTGGGAACTCAAGGTGTTCGGCTATATCAACATCACGCGCGCGATCTATGCGCAGATGAAGGCGCGCGGGCACGGCGTGATCGTCAATGATATCGGGGTCGCCGGCGAGAAATTCGATGCTAACTATATCTGCGGCTCTACCGGCAACGCCGCGATCATGTCGTTCACCCGCGCGCTCGGCAGCAAGAGCCTCGCCGACAACATTCGCGTCGTCGGCATCAATCCGGGCCCGGTCGGCACCGATCGCCACGTCACGCTGTTGAAGACCCGCGCCAAGAACCAGTTCGGCGACGAAAACCGCTACAAGGAATTCCAGAAGAGCCTTCCGAACGGCCGGCCTGCACATCCACGCGAGATCGGCGACCTGATGGCGTTCCTCGCCTCGGACCGTTCCGCCTATACCTCGGGCGTGATCTTCACCGTCGACGGGGGCATCGCGGCGGGTTGGGGCTAAGGCGCTAAACCTGCTCCAACACCTGGCGGATCATCGCGGTGATCCGCCCGTTTGGCTGCGCCATTTCATCCATGATGGTGAAATGGTTGGTGCCGGGGATTTCTTCGTAAATCACCGGCGAGCCGGACTTGGCGCGATACGCCGCAAAATCGGCGGTCTGCTTGCGCAATAGCGGCAGCTCTGCGCCGCCGACGGTCAGGGCCATCGGCTTCGCCGCATCCGTCTTCAGCAGCATCGGTGAGTTGCGTTTGGACATCGCCTCGTCGAGACCGAGTTTGACGTTGAGATAAGAGTGGCGGATCGGCTCGAGATCGTAGATGCCGCTGATCGCCACACCGCCCTTGATATGAGGATTCATCATCGCCATCGCCGTCAAATGGCCGCCGGCGGACCACCCCGAGGCCACCAGCCGTTTGGCATCGGCCCCAAGCTCGGGCAAACGGCCGGTGAGGTAATCGATCCCGGCGTGGATTTCCGTAACGATCTGCTCAAGCGTCGCATCGGGCGCGAGCGTATAGCCGATCAGCGCGACGTTGATGCCATGCACCATTGGGCCCGCCGCGAACAGCGTAAAGGCGGACTTCGACCGCATCTGCCAATAGCCGCCGTGAATGAAAAGCAGCGTCGGCGCATTCGGCTCCCGCGATTTAAGAAAGTCGATACGGTTGCGCTCGCGAGGGCCGTATTGAAGATCGAGATGCGCGCTATGCGCGATGCGCATTTCCGCCGAAAGCTTTTCCCAGCCTTCGACCGTGTTCCCGCTGCCGGCGACGGCCGCACCGTTGTTGAGACCGCTATCGAGCGCCTCCTGGCTTAAGCTGCGCCAATCAAGCGCGTCGAACGGCTGGGTCATAGCTGGAGCTCCGACTAACTGCTTACGTTTCCGCCTTGTCGTAAGACGTTTTAAAGGGTTAGACAATCTTTCATGCAATGCGGCGGGGCGGAACTGCGGGGAGAATAAATGCCATCGGATCAGGCACTCATACGGTCAACGGCATGCGCGATCGTCGACCAGCTCAATTCCGGCGAGGTCACGCCGCTGGATTTGCTCGACGCGCTGGAGAACCGGATCGCCGAGATTGACGGCAAGACGAATGCCCTGCCGATCCTGTGCTTCGATCGGGCACGTACGCAGGCCAAAGCGCTGATGCAGAAGCCGGCCGGCGAACGCGGCCTGCTCGCCGGTATGCCGGTCCCGATCAAGGACCTCACCAACGTCGCCGGCGTGCTGACCACGCAGGGCTCGCCGATCTACAAGGACACCGTTCCCACAAGCTCCGACATTGTCGTCGAGCAGATCGAGGCTGGCGGCGGCGTTGTCTACGCCAAATCCAACACACCCGAATTCGGCGCCGGCGCGCATACCTTCAACGAAGTATTCGGCGCAACGCGCAACCCGTGGAACACCTCGCGTTCGGCTTCCGGCTCTTCCGGCGGCGCGGCGGTTGCGCTTGCAACCGGCATGGCCTGGCTCGCCCACGGCACGGACATGGGCGGCTCACTGCGGAACCCCGCAAGCTTCTGCGGCATCGTCGGCCTGCGCCCGAGCATCGGCCGCGTGCCGCATAGTCCGGCTTTCAAGATCGATCGCAACCTGACGGTCCATGGGCCGATGGCGCGCAATGTCGAGGACATCGCGCTCTTGCTCGACGCGATGAGCGGTGAGCACCCTGCCGATCCATTGTCCCTACCGCGCCTGCCGACGTCGTTTCTATCTGCCGCGCGTTCGGGCAAGCGACCCAGACGCGTTGCCTATTCGCCCGATCTCGGCATCACCCCGGTCGATCCGGAGGTCGCCGCGATCACGCGCAAGGCGGCTTCTCGTTTCGCCGAGGCCGGCGTCATCGTCGAGGAAGCCCATCCCGATCTGCGCGAAGCCCATGAATGTTTCCATGTGCTGCGCGCTTTCGACTTTGCGATTTCCAAGGCCGCGCTGTTGCGCAGCAAGCGCGAATATCTCAAGCCGGAAGTGATCTGGAACATCGAGGAAGGTTTGAAACTTTCCGTCGAAAAGATCGAGCGCGCCGAAGCGCAGCGCGTCGCGATGGCGGCCCGCACGCTCGAGTTCTTCAAGACCTACGATTTGCTGCTGACGCCGGCCACGATTGTCGCGCCATTCCCGATCGAGAACCGTTATGTCGCCGAATGCGCCGGCAAAAAATTCGACAATTACGTCGAATGGCTCGGCATCGTTTACGCCATTACGCTCGCCTGCTGTCCGGCGCTGTCGTTACCGTGCGGGTTCACCGCATCGGGTCTGCCGGTCGGGTTGCAAATGGTGGCAGCGCCACGCGGCGAAGCACCGTTGCTCGCCGGCGCGAAGGTATTGGAAGATATTCTCGGCGTACGCGGCACCACACCGATCGACCCCAAAGCCGCACCGCAGTAGGCGCGCGATCGCGCGGAAATTCGCGAAGAAAAACGGCGATTTGGGCGCTGGTGAACGGCTCGCCCGCCGCTATAATCCGCGTCGAAAAAAGAAGCATTTTGGGGGAAGCAAACGTGACCGAGCAAGCTGCAAGTTTGAGCGCAGACGACCATCTCGATATCCATGACGTCCAGCGCCGGGTGAAGGCGATCTTCATCGGCTCCGTCGGCAATCTTGTCGAGTGGTACGACTTTTACGCCTATACGGCGTTCGCGCTGTACTTCGCGCCGGCCTTCTTCCCAAATAGCGATCCGGTGGTGCAGCAACTCAACGCCGCGGTGCTGTTCGCCGCAACCTTCCTGGTGCGCCCGCTGGGCGGCTGGCTGTTCGGCTATATCGCCGACCACCACGGCCGGCGGCTGTCGTTGACGCTATCCGTCCTGTGCATGTGTTTCGGCTCGCTGATCATCGCGGTGACCCCGACCTATGCCTCGATCGGCCTGGCCGCGCCGGCGATCCTGGCGTTAGCGCGCGTCATCGAAGGATTGAGCCTCGGCGGCGAGTACGGCGCCAGCGCGACCTATCTCAGCGAGGTCGCCGACGCCAAGCACCGCGGCTTCTATTCGAGCTTCCAGTACGTCACCCTGATCGGCGGCCAGCTCACCGCGATCATCGTGCTCCTGCTTCTGCAAAAGGTCTTCCTGACGCCGGAGGAGTTGAAGGCCTGGGGCTGGCGTATCCCCTTCGTGATCGGCGCGATGCTTGCAATCATCGCAGCCGTGATGCGGCGTAATCTGCATGAGACCGAAGCGTTTGAGGAAGCCAAAAAGATCGTAAAGCCGACCGGCTCGATCATGGGTCTGTTGCAATACCCGCGCGAGCTTCTGCTGGTGGTTGGATTGACCGCGGGCGGCACCGCTGCCTTCTACACCTTCACGACTTATATGCAGACCTTCGTCAAATTGTCCGTCGGCCTCACCGAGGATCAGACGACCTTTGTGATTTTCGGCACATTGGTCTTCGCAACCATCCTGCAACCGATCTACGGCGCCATATCCGATCGGATTGGCCGCAAACCGGTCTTGATCTTCTTTGGCGTGGTTGGAACGCTCGCCACCGTTCCCATCCTGACCGAGTTGAAGGCCAGCAAGTCGCCGGCGATGGCGTTCCTCCTGATCTGCGCGGCCTGGATCTTCACTGCCGGCTATACCTCGATCAATGCGGTTGTCAAAGCAGAGCTGTTTCCGACCAAGATTCGCGCGATGGGTGTCGGCCTGCCGTACTCGATCACGGTCTCGATCTTCGGCGGCACTGCGCCTGCGGTCGCGCTCTATTTCAAGAGCTCGGGCCATGAGGAATGGTTTTACTATTATCTCTCCGGCATCATCTTCCTGTCGCTCCTCATTTACGCGACCATGCGAGATACCAAGCATGAATCGGCGATGCATCGCCACGAATAAAGCCGCTTTAGTGGAGTGGAGTTGACATTCGCTACGCACCCGGCAGCAAACTCGGAAAGCGAATGTCAAATCCTAAACTCCACTAGAATCTTGAATTTTGTAGTGGTCCCTTAATTCTGACATTCGCAAAAGTGCAGGCCGAGATGGGATGCGAATGTTAGAACTGGACCACTAGGGCGTCACCTTTTTTTAAAGAGATGACGCTCCGAAAAACACGGAGACGCGCATGTCCACTGAACGATTTCAATTCACAGGTTCGGAGGGCCAGCAACTGGCTGCCGCACTCGAGATCCCGGAGGGACCAGTCCACGCCTACGCGCTGTTCGCGCATTGCTTCACCTGCGGCAAGGATGGGCTAGCGGCCAAGCGGATCGCGGTCGCGCTGGCGGCCAAGGGCATCGCGGTCTTGCGGTTCGATTTCACGGGCCTCGGTTCGAGCGAAGGCGACTTCGCCAACTCGACCTTCTCTTCCAATGTCGCCGACCTCGTGCGCGCCGCCGATCACTTGCGCCAAACCCACGAGGCGCCCGCGCTCCTGATCGGCCACAGCCTCGGCGGCGCCGCCGTGCTGGCCGCAGCCAGGCAGATTCCCGACGCCAAGGCGGTGGTGACCATTGGCGCTCCGTCCGATCCCACCCATGTCACCGGCCAGTTTGCCGATTCAATCGACAAAATTCGCGAGCGAGGCGAGGCGGAAGTTTCCCTCGCCGGCCGTCCCTTTACGATCAAGCGCGCCTTTCTCGACGACATCGCCGAAAACAACCTGATGGATCACATCACCAAACTGCACAAAGCGCTGCTCGTCATGCACGCGCCGAGCGATGACACTGTCGGCATCGACAATGCGACCCGCATTTTCGTCGCGGCCAAGCATCCCAAGAGCTTTGTGTCGCTGGCGGGTGCGAACCATCTGTTGAGCGACCGGCGGGATGCCGCCTATGTCGCCGATGTCATTGCCGCCTGGGCCTCGCGCTACGTCGATGCCCAAAAGCCCGATGAAGCTACCGATGAAAGCAACGCACCGCGCGAGGTCGTGGTTCGCGAGACCCGCAACAGCAAATTCCAGCAGACGGTCACTGTGGGGCCGCATCGGTTGCTGGCGGATGAACCTGCGGGCGCCGGTGGCGACGATACCGGGCTTTCGCCTTATGACTTCGTGCTCGCGGGCCTCGGCGCCTGCACCTCGATGACCATGCGGCTTTACGCCGATCGTAAATCACTGCCGCTGGAGCGCACCACGGTGACGCTGAGGCACAACAAGATTCATGCGGAAGATTGCGCCGAATGCGAAACCAAGACGGGCATGCTCGACCAGATTGATCGGGTCATTACGATGGAAGGGCCACTGGACGCCGAGCAGCGCAAGAGATTGATGGAAATCGCCGACAAATGTCCGGTGCATCGCACCCTGACTTCGGAGATTCGGATTCTCAGCCGCGCGGCAGATTGAAGACGCCGGAAGACGCCTGCTCAGTGTGTGGCGTTTGACGTCTCCAACGGCGGAACGCGGAGCACGCCGCGCAGGCCGGCGGCCGAGCCCAAGAAAATGCCGGCTGCTGCGACGAAGGAAGAGAACGCCAGCGTCGAAATGCCGGTCAGCCCCTGCCCAATCGAGCAACCTAGCGCCATCGCGCCGCCTGATCCCATCAAGGCTGCGCCGGTAATCGAACGGAGCATGTGCTGCGGCGACGTATAGCCTTCGAGGCGAAAGCGGCGCGTGAGAAGCGCCGCCAACAAGCTGCCAGCGAACACTCCGAAAACCATGGCGATGCCGAAATTGAGCGTCAGCCCGGTCGACAGCATCACATATTGCATGGTATCGGCGACCGGCGCGATGAAGGTCAGTGAGGTGACGGCGGCCGGATTGAAATCATCCGCGCCCAGATAGCCCGTCGCAAACCAGCCCGCCGCAACCAGCAGGCCGACCGCAATTCCGGCGGCGATCTGCCCTCCCGCGCGCCGGAACGGCGTGTGAGAAAACGCGAAGATAACCAGGACAACTGATATCACCGAAACCACAATCACCCGCGCGGAAACCTCGCCGCCGATCGTCCGCAGCAGTTCCGGCACCGTCAGATAGACCGGCTTGGTCGACGATAGCTGCAAGAGAGCGATCCGCGCGGGCGCGATCAATCCTCTCAGCGTCATTTGCGCCGTGATGCCGAGCACGATCACAACAACGAGCGAACGGAGATTGCCTCGGCCGAGAAGCACGAGCGCGCGCGAGCCGCAGCCGTTCGCAAGCACCATGCCGTAGCCGAACAAAAGACCACCGGCAAACATCAGCGGCGCCGAAAACGACGGCTGGAGATAGACCGATTTGGAAAGATCGACCACTCCATATCCTGCAAGGAGTTGCGTTGCGACGAGCGCGACCGCAAGCGCCAGCGCAAAGGTGCGGATCAGGCGGCTGTCACCTTCCGACCACCAGCCGCGCAAGCTGCTCAAAAGACAGAAGCCGCTCAAAAGCGCGACGACGCCATAGGCCAGCCCAATCAGCAGGCCCGCGCCGACGACAATGTTGAAATCGGCCGGCATTGTTCTCGCTATGGCCGCAGGATGATGCGGTCGCGCGAAGAGCCCGCAACCGCAAGGAACGCAGCCTTCGCGTCTTCCAGGGGATAGACCGCGCCTGGCCGAATCGCGAACGGCTTGAGATGCTCGCTGAGGAAACCAGGAACCAATTCGCGAAGCACCGCTCCGGTCGCGATCGAAGAAAGGCCCAGTGTATCGATCCCGACATAAGTGTGCTGGCCGCGATAAAATTCGAGAATATTGAACTGCACGATGCGGTCGATGGCGGCGATCAGGATCTGGCGCCCGCGCAACGCAAGCGATTTGTGTGCTGCCTGAAAATAGGGATCGCCGACGGTGTTGAACACGATGTCGGCCCCCTTCCCGTCCGTCAATTCGCGAACGCGGGCCGCGACGTCGCTCGCCGAGGAATCGATCATCTCGACGGGCCCATTGGTATGGCCGGGATAAGCCTCCTGCTGGCGTGAGACGCCGATCACGCGCGCGCCGCGCCAGCTTGCGATCTGCACGGCGGCCTGTCCGACCTTGCCAGTGACGCCGAATATCAACACCGTCTCGCCACTCTTTGGCATTCCGGCGCGGCGAAAGCCTTCGGTCGCGGTCACGAACGGCACGCCGATGCCGGCCGTTTCCGCCCACGACAGGTTCCTTGGCTTCTCCACGACCGCATCGGCCTCGACGACAAGATGCGTGGCATGGGTACCGTCGCGGCGGATGCCGAGATCGCCGGACGAGCCGAACACTTCTCGGCCGGTCATGCCGGCGGGGCCGTCGATCACCACACCGGCATAGTCGCGGCCCGAGGTGCGCGGAAATACCGCGTAAGGCATCAATCCGGTCGCCGCCTTGATGTCGGAGGGATTGACGGCTGCCGCCTTGATCTCGATCAGCACCTGGTCGTCGCCGCGCGACAACGGATGCCGCTCGACAACCGGCGACACCTCGGCCGGCGTCGCGGCCTTGAGGTTCAGCCGTGAGCAACGCGCCTCGACCGATACCGGAGGGGTGTTTGTTTTATTCTCTGACAGCATCGCACTTTCCGGATTTTCGAAAATCACTGCATCAGCCGAAATTGCCGAAAGCACGGCAGCTTCGTCTCACCCACGCTTAGCGCAGTTTCCGTAAATGCGACAATGCCAGCTTGCGGCTCGCAGCCACCCTCCGCCGGGTGAGGCGAGCGACTTTACCGGTTCGGATCGGGATAGACGAGGCTGCGCCAGCCCGAGCGGTCGAACGGCCTCCATTGGCCTTCGGTCTGGGCAAGGCGATCGGCCACTGCGTAGACCACGGCCGGGTGATGACCCATGCCGCAGTGGCTGCTTTCGACCTCGATGCTTTCGGCAATCGCCGACGAGGTTTCCTTGCAGCCCTCCCAGGCGCAGATGCCGTCGGTGCGGCTGAAGATCGCCGTGGTCGGCACCGGAGGCGGTTCCGACAGCGATCCACCGAAGCGATGATCTTCTTCGGCGCGGCGGCCGCTTGCCATTTCATAAACACGCCAGGCGTTGGTCGCCTTCGGATGACCGGCGAACGGACTGCCAAGCGTAATCACCGAACGCACCCGATCGGGCATCATCTTGGCGAGCTGACGCGCATAAAGCCCGCCGAGACTCCAGCCGACCAGGCTGATCCGGCGTCGATGCGTGTCGCTCAGTTCGAGTACGAGATCGACCATCGCGTGTTGCACGCCGTCGCGCAGCCCGAGATTACGGCCCTGCCGCCAGCCGCTGACTGCATAACCCTTGTTTTGCAGGAAGCTGCGCAAAGGCCGGGTCGAGGTGTCGGACGCAACAAGCCCCGGAAGCACAAGCACCGGGTGCCCGTCGCCCCGTGGCGCCAGGCTCAAAAGCGGCAAGGCGCCGATGAAGGCGCCGAACTCATGGATCGCGCGCCCCTCGAGAAACATCAGGGCCTTCGACGGTGGACGCAACGTTTGGGCGGTCGCTGACATCGGATGTTTCCTGGCTCAGGTAAAAGCTATGACGCCGATTCGATCATTCAAGCCGCAGCCGACCGGCAGGACAATAGCCGCCGCGGGCAAAACGCACGTAAATCACACCTGGCGCGGCGGCGCGTCCGGTCGATCTCTTGCGGCGCAACGTGGAAACGCGTGGAAAAAATAAGGCCCGCCAAAGCGGGCCTTGAAAGGTGACGCTACCTGGAAAGTGGCGATCAGGCCGTCTTGGTGTAGACCTTGGTCAGGTTGTCCTGAGCGGTCTTGGCACCCTCGGTGACGAGCTTGCCGAGATACTCGGTCGAAGCCTTGGCACGTGACACGACGGTCTCGCCATGCGCGCGCAGCAAATCCGACTGGATCTGGACGGCTTCGTTGAACGACTTCGCGGTCGCGAGCTTGTCGACGCCGGCAAAGAACGCCTCGGCATCCTGGTAGAGCGCCTGCTGGATGTTGCGGCTGATCTTGGCGACTTCGCTGACCGAACCCGTCACAGCGGACTCGATGACTTCGGTGGCCTTCTCCGAACCCGCGTAGAACTCGGCAGCACGTCCCTTGGCAGTTTCAGCCTGCTTCTTGACGAAATCGCGGGCAGCCTCGGGGACTTCCAGGTTCTGGAAGTTCTTGAAGGCTTCAGTTACGGGCGCGAAGGCGTCTTTGAAGCTGTTCAGCACAGAATTGGTCTCGGTGGTCATGGGTCTCTCCATCCTCGGTTTGAGCTATGGGCTCACCCCGTCCACTTGGCCCGGGGTGACCTCCATATGGCATAGTTAATGGTGCACTGCAATATCTATGTTGCGATGCGGTATCACAAACCTGTGATTAGGGCAATAATTGGGCGATTTGCTCAGGGAAACGGCCGATTTGGGCCCATCAGGAGGGCGTCACCGCCCCCGGAAGCCCATAGGCTTCCATTCGTGCCCGTACCTGCGCCACCTTGTGCCCGAGAACGACGATATCGTGCGTCCGGCCGTCGACCTCCCTGACATGGTCGCGGAGCAGCGCCTCGGCCTGAAATCCGAGGCTTTCGAACAGCGCAATAGCGGCGCGCTGGTCCACCGTCATCTGCACGGTCAACTTGTCGAGGCCCGCACCAAGCGCAAGCGCAAAGGTCTCCTGCGACAGTGCCCTCCCGACCCCTTTCCCGCGCACATCAAGGGAAACCACCATCCGGATTTCGCCGACATGGGGTGACCATGAATGCGAGTCCCTGACCAGCGTACCGCATCCCACCACCGCGCTGTCCTTGAGCGCGAGCAGGCTTACGATATCGCCGCGCTCGATCTCGTTGACCCAGGCCGACAGCACTTTCGGCTGGCTGATATTGCGCGGAAGAAACAGCAGGTCGTGGGTCGGTAAAGCCTTCGCAAAATCGAGCACGGCGGCTTCGTCGGCGCGCGTCATCAGGTGGAATTCGATCTCGCCCGCTTCCGTGTTCACCCGACGCGGGTAGGAACGTGCCTCGCTCATATCGATCTCCCGCACAACCATGAATCGAGTTTGGGCCAAAGCCGCCGGACGGCATTGGGGCCGGCGACCAGGCTGACATGGCCGCCCTTGAGGATGACTTCCTCTTTGTCGGCCGATCCGATCTTCTCGATCAGCGGCTGCGCGGCGGCATAGGGAACGATATGGTCGTGCTCGGCGACCGCGTGCAGAACCGGCACCTTGATGTCGGCGATATCCGCTTTCCGGCCGCCGACGGTCATGACATCGTTATAGAGCTTGTTGTCCCACATCAGGTCCCTGGTGATGGCGCGGAAATACTCGCCCGCCAGCGGCAGCGTATCGGTCGCCCAGCGGTCGAACATCCGGTACGATTTCACGAACTCGTCGTTCCAGATATTTTCCCATAGCTGCACCTGGCTTGCCGCGCGCGAGGCCGGCCGCAACATCTCGAAGGAAGAAAGGATCATCTCCGGCGGCACGTTGCCGACGCTGTCGACGAGATGATCGACATCGAAATAGCGGCGATCGGAGAAATTCTGGAATAGCTTCATCTCGCGGAAATCGACCGGCGTGGTGAAGCAGATCAGGTTTTTCATCGGCCCGTCGGCAAAGATCGAGCCGTAAAGCAGCGACAGCACCCCGCCGAAGCAATAGCCGATCACGGTGAGGTCGCTTTCACCGGAATCGCGCTGCACCTGCCGCACGCAATCAGGAATGAAATCGAGGACATAGTCCTCCATCCGCAAGCTCTTCTCCTCGGGCTTCGGCGCGGTCCAGTCGAGCATGTAGACGTCGTAACCGCGCTTGAGAAGAAACTCGACGAAGCTCTGGCCCGGCACCATATCAAGGATGTAGCCGCGGTTGGTCGTCGCCATCACGATCAGGATCGGCACCCGGTAGATTTCATCCGCGAGCGGCCGATAGTGATAGAGGTTCATCGTGCCGCGGGAGCAGAGAATATCTTTCGGCGTCAGACCGAGCGACGGCCCGGAGGTCGAAATATATTCGACGCCCTTGATGCTGCGCTGGATCGCACGCTGAACCTCGGACTGAATCCGCGCCGGGATCGAGGCAAAGTCGAGACCTGCCAGATCCGGGCCCGCGGCTGTCATTTTTGCGCTCCGCCGGCAGAAGGCGGACGTTTGGTGCGCGGCGGCTTTGGCGCCTGCGGAGATCCGCCCGGCGCGCTGGCGGCTGCGCCCTGCATTTGATGCAGCATCGCCTTGATCTCGCTGAGCTGCCCTTCGATCGATTGCAACCGCTCGGCCATGCCGATCATCTGCGACCGGCTCGGCAGATTCATCGTCAGGAGATATTTCTCCATGAGCTCGCTGAGCTGCTTTTGGGCGCCGGCCGTGGCACCACCGACCTGATTGACCACCTTGCTGAATTGCGGCGAGGCCATCGCTTGATTGGCGAAGGCGTTAAATCCCTTCTCCATCTCGCCGATCATGTTCTGCCACAGCGCGACCGGATCGTTGCTCTTGTCTGCCATTGGCGTCCTCCAGCATGATCGCGACACCGACGCCGTCGTCGCGTCGAGAACGAGACGGACTTATTCCGTAGAACGGGAAAGCCGCCTCGATGATCCCTGTCATACGACACCCTCGCATGAGGCCGGTCAACCGCACTCCCGCAATTTGACGCATGGCGACTTCTGCGGCGCGAAAAAGCATGTCATAAAATGCACGCACAAAGCCTCAAAAGGAAACGCCAAGGTGAACCTGTCCGCCCACCAGCCGCCACAGATGGCGCGCGCCAACGGCATCGACCTTTGTTACGAAATCTTCGGAGATCCGGCCGCGGAACCGCTGATCCTGATCATGGGGTTGGGCGCCCAGATGATCCAGTGGGACGACGATTTCTGCCGGCAGCTTGCCGCGCGCGGTTTTCGCGTCATCCGCTTCGACAACCGCGATATCGGCCAGTCAAGCCGGCTCTCCGGCGGCAAGCCGTTGACGGCGTTTGAGCTGCTCAAGCTGCGCTTGCTAAAGATCCCGGTGAAGGCGCCCTACCGCTTGAGCGACATGGCGGAAGATACCGTCGGACTGATGGATGCGCTCGGCATTGCGTCCGCCCATCTGGTCGGCGCTTCCATGGGCGGCATGATCGCCCAGGAAATCGCGATTTCGTTTCCAAACCGCGTCCGCTCCCTCACCTCCATCATGTCGACCACGGGCAATCCAAGACTTCCCGGCCCTACACGAGAGGCCATGGCGGTGTTGATGGCGCCGCCGCCGAAATCACGGGAGGAATATATCACGCGCTTCGGCAAGACCTGGAAAGTTTTGCGCGCAGGTTCCTTTCCGGACGACGAAGCGCTTGATCCCGCGCGCGCGGAGCGCACTTTCGGCCGCGGACTGAATCCAGCCGGCGTCGGCCGCCAGCTTCGCGCCATCCTCGCCTCCGGCAGCCGCAAGGACCGGCTTCGCGGTGTGAGGGCCCCGACGCTGGTCATTCACGGCACCGTCGATCCCTTGGTACACCCGGCCGGCGGCAAGGATACCGCCGCCTCGATCCCCGGCGCCAAGCTGGTGATGGTCGAACGCATGGGTCACGCGCTGCCGCTTCAGATGTGGCCGCAGATTATCGATGCGATCGACAAGCACGCCCATGCGGCGTCCGCGACGACAATGCATTGAGAACGAGGAGAGAGCGCCATGAAACTCGAAGGCGGATGCTATTGCGGCAATCTGCGCTACCGCGCCGAAGGCGAGACGATGTTGAAGGCGCAGTGCCATTGCCGGGAATGCCAGTACATCTCAGGCGGCGCTCCCAACATGTTCATGCTGATGCCGGTCGACGGCTTCAGCTATACCAAGGGCACGCCCAAGCAATTCACCCGAAGCGACCTCGAAAGCGCGGTGACCCGTGAATTCTGTGCCGAATGCGGTACCCATCTGTTGACGCGGCGGCCGGGGCTACCGGCCGTGATCCTCAAAATCGGCACGCTTGACGAGCCCGAGCTTTACGGCGCTCCAAAAATAGCGATCTACACCTGCGACAAGCAGGAATTTCATTCGATCCCCGAAGGCATGCCGAGCTTCGAACGCCTGCCGCCGCAGCGCTAGGAGGAATTTACCCTCCCGCCCAGACGTCGAGCACGTAGCGATTTTTTGCGCCGAGCTCATCGATCCAACGCTGGCCGGCCGCAGCATCCGCAGCGCTGCGCTCGCGATAGATCGCAACCAGTGTCGCCTTGACGTCAGGCTCCATCTTGCCGCCGTCGCCGCAGACATAGATGATCGCGCCCTGCTCGATCAGCGCCCACACGCGGTCCTTCTCGGCCGCGATCAGATTTTGCACGTAGGTTTTCGGTCCCTCGCCGCGCGAGAACGCGGTGTGCAATTCCGTGATGCCATCGGCGGCAAAGCCCTTCAGTTCATCGGCATAGAGATAGTCCCGCTCGGGATGACGGCAGCCGAAGAACAGTATGGCTGGCCCCAAAGCGGCTCCCTTGGCCCTCTGCGCGGCGCGCTCCTGAAGGAAGCCGCGGAACGGCGCAAGCCCCGTGCCGGGACCGATCATGATGATCGGCACCGCGGGATCCGCGGGCAGGCGGAAGCCCGCTTTGGTTTCGCGCAACGTCGCATAGATCGTCTCGCCGGCACGGCGGCCGGCAAGGTAGTTCGAACAGATGCCTTTGTAGATGCCGCGGCCCGACGCCGCGGGCGCCTTGACGACGGCGGCCGTGATGCTGCAGCGCGAGGCATCGACCGAGGGCGACGAGGAAATCGAGTAATAACGCGGAGCGAGCAGCGACAGCATTTCGAGATAGACATGCAGCGGCAGCTCGCAGGCCGGGTATTCTTCCAGCAGATCGAACACCGATTTGCGCTTGCCGAGAATGTCGGCGCGATAGCGCTCGCCTGACGCAGCGTCCTCGCCGATGAAAGCCAGAAGCTTCGGCTTTGTCACCGGACAGCGTGTATGCTCCGACAGAATCTGGATTTGCTTGCGGGTTGCGACCTGCTGCAATTCGACAAAATCCGTCAACAGTCGTCCGACCGACACGGCTTCACCGACCGGCAGTTGCGCACGCCGGCCGTCGGCCACTTGCAAACGAATCTGGTCGGAGGGAAGAAAGCCGAAACGGCGGGAAACTGAATCCACCAACGAAGGATCGTTACGTGGCACCACGCTCAAGTGATCGCCGACGCGATAGCTCGCGCCGGGCGGCAACTGCACTTCGATGTGCCGGGTCGATCGCTCCGACGCGTTGGGACCGGTCTTGTTTTGCAACTCGGTGTTGGCGAGAATCGGCATCGGCGCGGCACCGCCAAGCGCGACCACGGTGTTGGCCACCGACGGGGCCAGGGGCTCGATGCTGTACAACGGCTCGTCTTCGGCGTTGCGGCTGAGGCCGGTGTCGACACCGAACTCCTTCACGGCCTGGGGCGCGGCTTTGGCAAACCACTGCTCGAACTGCCCGTCGAGGTCGCTGCGGGCATCGCCCTCGCCGCGTTCATACACGCAGCGGCCGCCATGGGCGGCCAATTGCTCGTCGATAAATCGCGGAATCGATTGATACGTTGCGGCCCAGTCGCTGTTGCCACAGCCGAACACCGCGTAACGCAGGTTGGCGAACGCGTCCTTCGGCAACTCACCGCCGAGCCAGTTTACGAATTGCGTGGCGTTATCGGGCGCGGCCCCATTATAGGAAGCGCAGAAGATCAGGACGCCGCCTTGCGTCGGCAGTTTCCCGACATGACCGTCAAGCGGCGCGAGCGTGGTCGCAAAGCCGTTGATCTCGGCCAGATCGGCGACACGCGTGGCAAGTTCTTCCGCGGTGCCGAGATTGGATCCGTACAAAACGAGCAGCGGCGTATTGTGTCCGGGACGGGTTCGCGCGCGCGGCACGGTCGGGTTCGCGGCCGGCGTCGCAGCCGCGACGCCTGTGAAGCTCCCCCGCTCCTGATCGGCTCGCGCCCGAACCTTGATTTTGAAACCATCGGGCTTGATTGTCAGCGTTTCCTTCAGATGCATCTGATAACGATGCACATCGATCAGCTTGAAGCGCTGCAGGATCATGCCGATCGCAAGCGCCGCCTCATGCATGGCAAAGCCGCGGCCGATACAGGCGCGCTGCCCGTTACCGAATGGCTTCCAGGCGTTGACAGGGCGCGCCGCCTCGGCCTCGCGTGAAAAGTTTTCGGGATTGAAGGCGTCCGGATTAGGGCCCCACGCCGAGGGATCGCGGTGCAACGCCAGTACCAGCACTGTGATAAAAGTGTTCTTTCTGAGCTTGTATTTGCCGCCGATGGTCTCATCTTTCAGCGGCGCGATGCCGTAGGCCGGTGCCGGCGGCCACATCCGCAAGGCCTCTTTCAGCGCCTGCGTGATGTAGGTCAGTTGCGTTACCTGCTGATAGGTCGGCCTGACATTGATGTCGGGCCCGAGCACACGATCGACTTCCTCATAGGCCTTCTTCAGCACCTCGGGATGTTTCAGGAGAGCGTAGATCGTGCAGGACAACAGCCCGCTCGTGGTCTCGTGGCCCGCGATCAGGAAGGTGTTGATCTGGTAGCGGATGTTGACGTCGTCGAGCTGCGCGCCGGTGGCGCGATCGACGCCGGTCATCATAGCCGCCAGCATGTCCTTCTTGTCGTCGGCAGCGGCGGCATTCCTGCGCCGCTCGGCGACAATCTCGTCCACCATCTTGTTCATGAATTCGACGTCGCTTGCCATATCGCGGCGACGTTTCTGCATCCAGAGATTTTCCAGCGGCAGGCCACGGATCATCATGATGGTTTCGAGCGAGCGCACCAGCGATGCCACAAAGGGATGGTAGTCGCGGCGGTAGAACGAGTTGAAGCGATAATCGAACCCGCACAGGCCGATGGTGTCGAGCGTCAACGCCGTCATATCGTGGACAACGTCGATCTCCTCGTCGGCGTTCAACCGCTCCCATTTTTTCACCAGCTGCTCGGCGATATCGACCATGCTCGGGTGATAGGACTGCATGGCGCGGTTGCCGAACGGCTGCAGCAGGATGTTGTGCGCCTTGCTCCAGTTCGGCTCGTCGGTATCGGCGGTGAACAGGCCGTCGCCGCCGATCGCGCGTACGCGCCGCAACGGCCCGCGCACCGCCTTGTCGAAACGCTTCTCGTCGCTGAGCTCATCGACCAGGTCGTGGCCGGAGACGAAGACGATCGGCGCGCCCATCATGTCGAGCCAGAAGATCGGTCCGAGCTCCCTGGCGAGCCGGGCCAGATTCTGCACCGGCGCGGTCGAATCCAGCGACAGCATATTGCCGACCACAGGTTTGGTCGGCGGCTGCGGAATCGGGCTTAGTCGATTGGTCGACGCCATCTGTAAAAATTCCCTCTTCGCCTCAACCAAACCGCTTCCGTCGCCACTCAATCAGCTTGGCGCTGACTTCTTCCGGCTTTTCCTGCTGCGTCCAGTGTCCACTGCCGCGCACCAGGTATTTCTCAAGATCAGGCACCAGCTTTTCCATGCCGTCGGCGGCCGATGGGGGCAACACCGCATCGTTCTCCGCCATGATCATCAGTGCCGGCACGTGAACGGTATGGTCGACTCCCGCCGCGCGCTCCCAGTTCCGCGTCCAGTTGCGATACCAGTTGATGCCGCCGGTGAAGCCGGTTTTCGTGAAGGTGTCGACGAAGACCCGCCTCTCTTCGGCGGAAAGGATCGGCCGGCGCGGATCGTATTTGGCGTCATAGGCCGCAATCATCTGCGGAAATGCCAGATTGAGCTTCGACGAAGCGCCGACGCCAGCGGTCACCGGCTCCGCCGGCAAGGCTTCCTTGCGCGGCAGCGGCTCGCGCATGAAGGCGTCAAAGGTCTGCTCCACGCGGCTATTGAATATCCTGTCAGCCTCGCGCGCGGGGTTTTGAAACTGCACGATATACATCTGATCGCCGAAACGCTTGCGCATCAGTTCGATCGGGTCGGAAGGCGCGCGGTCATAATGGGGTGTATTGACGCCGACCACGCCAGCGACGCGGTCGCGATGCCGGAGCGCCATCTGCCAGACGACAAATCCGCCCCAGTCGTGACCGACGAAGATCGCCTTGTCGATTTTCAGATGATCGAGCAACCCGACGAGGTCGCCGGTCAAATGCGTCAGATCATAGGCCTCGACCGGCTCCGGCCGGTCGGTCGCGCCATACCCGCGCTGATCCGGCGCGATCACGCGAATCCCGGCATCGGCCAGCGCCTTGATCTGGTGGCGCCAGGAAAACGCAATCTCGGGCCAGCCGTGACAAAGAATGACCGGAGGATGATCTGCTTTCGGGCCCGCTTCGTAAAAGCCCATCCGAATCCCGTTGGTCTGGGCGAATTGCAGCGGCGGCATTTCAATCATGGCTTCGCCCTACTCGGCCGCGCCTTTCACATCGGCCGACGGTGGCGCGAAGGCGGCTTCCAGCGCCGCGAACTCCTCCGGCACCAGACCGCATAGCACTTCAACATGCGGAATGATGTTCGCGCCGGCGATAAAGCCGAAGTCGAGTTGATCGCGGTAGCTTTGCACGGTGATGTTGAGCGCCAGTCCATGGGTCGAGATCGACACCGGGAAGATATGCAAAAGCTCCGCACCGGCTGCGTAAAGCGTTTGCCGCGGCCCGGGAACGTTCGACACCGTGATATTGGCCGTTGGCGGCAACACGTCCGAGAGACTTGAACGGCTGTAGAGCAACGCGAGAATCTGCACCATGATCGGCGCACCCAGCATCGAGACGTTCGACACCTGCGGCATCAAGGCCCGCAGCGGGTGCGATATTTCCTTGGATTTGGTGGACTGCGCGATGATCGTCTCGAGCCGCGCCTTCGGGTCTTCGACATTGGTCGCAATCGAGCAGATCATGCCGAACACCTGGTTGTTGGAGTCGGTATTGCCCTCCTCACGCAGCGAGATCGGAACGGCCGCGGTCATCGACTTCGAGGGCAGCGCGCCGCGTTCCAGCAGGTAACGCCGGACCACGCCGCTCGATATCGCCAATACGACATCATTGAGCTTGCCGCCGGCAGCTTTCGCGACCGCCTTGGCGCGGGACAGTGAAATGGAGACGCCCGCAAAGCTGCGTTCGGACGATATCTGTTTGTTAAGGAGGGTCGGCGGCGACATCATGCCGACAATGCTGTCGCGCGATTTCGGATCAGCGATCTTGCCAACCACTTCCGAGACGCTCTTGAGCAAGGTCGGAACATTGCCGGCGAATTTCACCGCGTTCTCGATCTGGAACATCGCGTTGTCGAACAGGATCGATCCGAGATCGCTTTTGCCCGAACGCGGCAGTTCGATGCCCTTGGCGGCGGCGGACGCATCGAACGGCTGACGCCAGAGCTGCTGATAGGAATCAATGAGATTGGCGGCAATGTCGCGCGGCTCCTGCCCGACCTTGGCGCGTTCTGTCGGCGGTTCGATTGCGCGAGGGACCGGCGTCAGATCGTAAATCATGTTGGTCAGCGCTGCCCCGGCGCCGCCATCAATGCAAGCGTGGTGCATCTTGGAATAGAGGCCGATCTCGTTGTCCTTCATGCCCTCGAAGACATAAAACTCCCAGAGCGGACGCGCGCGGTTGAGCAATTTGGCATGCATCCAGCCGACGATACGTTCGAGCGTCGCGCGATCGCGCGGCGCCGGCAGGCTGGCGCGGAAGATGTGACGGTCGATGTCGAACTGGTCATCCTCGACCCAGGACGGATGATCGATGTCGAGCGGCGCCTTTTCCAGGCGAGATTTGAGGATTGGCGCGATGTGCAGGCGCGAGGCGATCATCGCCTTGAATTCTTCGAAGAAGTCGCCCTGGTAGCCCTCGGGCAGACGGAAGATCGCCATGCTTCCGACATGCATCGGCATTTCCGGCGTTTCCAGATACAGAAACGACGCGTCCATGGCCGACAGTTTCCTGGCGTCGCTCATAGGTTCCTCCCGCGAACAGTTACGCTGCACCTTGGCGGTGTTTTATAATTCTTGCGTTCAGACGGTCCCTTTGACGTCGGGACGCTGGGTCAAGATTGTGCCCGCTCCGGCGGCGCATATGCAATGGCAAAGGGCCCGGACCGGTCAAATTGGCTGAATTGACCTTCGTGCTGGGCCAGGCGGTTGGCGACAGCCCACAATACCGCCGGGTTGACGCCGAGGCCCACATGGCTCGCCAAGTATACCTCGACATTCTCGGCGGTGGCTGAGGGACGCAGCAGGCAGGTCCGCCAATTCACCACCCCGTCGGCGCGCGAAAAGATCGAGGTCGTCGGGACCGGCAGGTCGCCGGAGAGCGCTTTGACAAACTCAGGGTCCTCACCGACCGTCTCGCCGGACAGCGCCTCGTAAAGCCGGGTCGCATTGGTGGCGCGGATATCGTTCGCAAAGGGGCTTCCGAGCGTCACGACATAGCGCACCATGTCTGGCGCGTGCAGTGCAAGGTCGCGTGCGTAGACGCCGCCAAGGCTCCAGCCGATCACGGTGACCTTGCGGCGGGTGCTGGCGTGAATCTCTGCAAGCCGCTCGCGCAACGCGGCGCGTATGCGTACAGCACCGCCGAGGTTCCGGCCCATCTGCCAGGCATGGGCGTCGTATCCGAGTTCCGTCAAATAACGGCGCATCGGCGCCATCGAAAGATCGCTGGCGAGAAAACCTGGCAAAGCCAGCACCGGATGGCCGTCGCCTTTCGGCGCGCGCAACAACAGCGGCGACATCATCAGGCTGGCGTTGAATTCGAATATGCCCCGCATCTCGGCCAGAAGCAGGCCGAAACCCGGCGGGCGAAGCTTGCCTCCCGCCGGCCGGTCGCCGCCGTCGGGCGAAGACGTCATTTCTTGTCGGACGGCCGCGAGCCGCCGAGGCCTGTCATCGCCGCGAACATGTCGCTAAATCGCTCGGCGAATTTCGGGTCGAACGAGAGCCAGCTTTGCATCAACGCCTCGGGCGAGACTTTCTGGATATTGTCCATCATCTGGTGCTGGAGCTTTTCCATCACCGCCGTCTGCATCGGCTGCACATCCGGAAGCCCGAAAAACTGCCGCGCCTCTAGCGGCGTACAGTCGATCTCCACGTTAACCTTCATGTGCACTTCCTCGCTATCTTGATCATACCCGCCAATATCGCCACGACCTCACGCTGGAAGCAAGCCGTCCGAAGGAAGAAGCTGGATATGGTCAACCAAAGCGCTCGACCGCATAGGGGCGCGGATCGGTAAAGGGTGTCGTGCCGGTCATCATTTCCGCCAGCAGCCGGCCGGTCACGGGACCTAGCGTCAGCCCATGGTGCTGATGGCCGAAATCGAACCAGAGCCCGCGATGGCGCGGCGCCTGACCGATCACCGGCAGCATATCCGGCAGGCACGGCCGGGCTCCCATCCAGGGCTTTGCATCGACGGCCTCGCCCAGCGGAAACAAGGCACGCGCCCGCGGCAGCGCCTGCTCGACCTGAATGGGTCTTGGCGGGGCATCGCGACGGGCGAACTCCACGCCGGTGGTGAGACGAATGCCCCGGTTCATCGGCGCGAGCAAATAGCCGAGATCGGAATCCAGAACCGGGTGATTGAGCACGGCGTTGCCGCCAGCCTTCAGATGCAAATGATAGCCGCGTTTGACGCCGAGCGGGATCGAATACCCGAGCGGACGGAACACCAGATCGGACCACGGTCCGAGCGCCACCACGACCTCGCGCGCGGCAGCGCCATCGACGCGCCATCCGCTGGATGCCTGCGTCAGTGTCCGCGCATCCGCCACGACGAAGCGGCCGCCTTTACGGATAAACAGCGCCGCATAGGCCTTGGCGAGCGCGCCGGGATCGGCAATGAAGCCGGGGGTCGGCCAGAAGACGGCACCGGCGAAATCTCCGCTCAGATTGGGTTCGCGCGCGGCGATCGCTTCGCGATCGAGGATTTCACTGGGTACGTCGTACTGCCTCACCCCCTCGGCATCGCGCACGGCCTTGCCGAGACTGGCTTGCGAGCGAAACAGCTTGAGCCAGCCGGTGCGGCGCAAAAGCTCGGGCACGCCGGCTTCCGCAATCAGCGCCTCGTGCTCGACGAGGCTGCGCTGGATCAGCGGCCATTCCGCCATCGCGCTCTGCATGGCCCGCGCGGGCGACGACGCAAGATAGTAGCGCAACAGCCAGGGCAGAAATTCCGGCAGTTCGGAAATGCGATAATACGAGTTCGGCGAGCGATTGAGCGCGTACTGGAAGATCAATTTGGGGTCGCGGGGAAACATGAGCGGAAAGACCGAGGCGCATTCGATGATCCCCGCGTTCCCGTAGCTGGTCTCGTCACCGGCGTGCTCATTCCTGTCGACCAGGATGACGTCGTGCCCGAGCTTTTGCAGGTGCAAAGCCGCACTGACACCGACCATGCCTGCGCCCAGCACAAGCACGTCGCCCTTTGGTTCCGCCATCAGGTACTTCCTTCCGTTTGGCGCAACCACAAAGCCGCCAGCGTTAAACTTAAAGCGGGCACGACGCCCGTAAACCATTGTGGCCAGAGGAAATCGCCTTTGCGTGGCGGCTAAACTCTGGCAACATGGATTGGCTATTCCTCTACACCATCGCGGAGAGTTTCCACCAATGCCGTTACGTCAGATCTTGCTTGCAACGGCCACGGCTTCGATTGTCGCCTTTGCCGCGATGCCGGCTTCAAGCCAGACCATACGCTACGCCAATCAGGGCGAGCTCAAATCGCTCGATCCCTACACGCTCAAGGAAACCACGACGATCGCCCATCATGCGCATGTCTATGAGGGGCTCGTCACCCGCGACAAGGATTTGAAGATCGCCCCAGCGCTGGCCGAAAGCTGGGAAACCCCGGAGCCGACCCGTT